>ERZ506769.22-NODE-22-length-175377-cov-8.032363_pt1 | contig 175377 bp, 190 predicted proteins | sample MGYA00513039_ERZ506769 | MGnify/ENA metagenome assembly ERZ506769 | reverse complement strand
TTGAAAGAATCCAGTTTTGAGGTAATTCCACCCAATCTGGGAATAAACTGCCGTTTCCACTCACTGTTATGCTGCTGATTCCACCCATCCAAGTATCTGCTTTGTATCCTGTCTTGGTAAGTCCAGTAGGTAAAGCTACTGTCGTTCCAGATTTGATAAATGCCGAATTACTTGTGTAATTTGTAGCACCATCCGCATTTAATGTAAGCTGATAATATACAAAACTTTGTACTCCTGATAAGTTTCCTGCCTTATCTTTGGCTACCACATACCATGCACCGGAATTATTTACCGTTACCGAGGTGGTTGTTCCAAAGGTTACATTGCTTCCTGAAGCGTTCGGTTTTGTCTGTCCGATATAATATCCTGCAATGCCACTACCCTGTTCAGTTGCATTTGTAATCGAGATCGTTCCACTAGAGCCAATTCCTCCTGTCGCAGCATTTACTGTTAGAACAGGAGCTATATCATCTACAAAGCAAGGATAAACGGTCATGCTGTTGTCTACCTTTACCTTCGTAAAGAATGTAGATATATTGGCAATATCCGGATTCTGCACGTTGCTCCATCCTTTAAATGAATATCCTGCTTTTGATGGATTCGGCAATGTCACCTGCTTTCCTTTTTCAATCACGATCGTACTTGGTGATATGGTTTCTCCCGATGCAAGTCCGAACATGACTTTACAGAAATCTTTGCTTGAAACCTGCATATTTCCGGCCGCATCTTTAACTGCAAAATACCAAGTAGAATCGGATGTGATACTACCGGTATATGTTCCTGATGCAGAGTTTGTGAAGTTTACAGAGGTTGTCGCCGGGTTCTGCTTTCCGATATAGTATGCAGCCACTCCAGTTCCAGCATCCGTTGCAGTAATTGTTGCTGTCTGTTTTGATGCAACATTAGCTGTTACCTGTACGCTCAGTGCTGGTTTGATATCGTCAATCCACTGTGCGTAATATGTCTGACTGTCTATGAGATTATCCACCGACAACTCGACACCATTTGCATCTTGCCAGTTTACAAATGACCATCCGTTTCTGGTCGGAGTAAGTAAAATACTGTCTGCCTGATTTTCCAGTTCTATTTCATATGGGCCGCCGCCATAAGATGTGGCAGAACATTGAATATCACTGATCTTAGGCGATGCACAATCATTGGTATTTAACCTTATTGTGCATAATCCAATTTTTTTGAAACTGGATCAGCACCTCCCTTATCGTGAGTTACGTAGAAATGTCCATCTATATATTCTATTGTGCAGCCATTCAACTGGTTATTAATAACATCGATCGATGTCTGCACACTGGTATTCACTGCATCCTGCGCTGCTTTGTTCTGGTTCACGCTGTTTGACAAATCTGTGATTGTTCCGTTTGTCAGATTATTAATTGCATTATTTAAAGCGTCTGTCTGTGAAGTATTTGCTGAAGCTATTGCATTCTGCAGCTCCTTCTTTGCATCTGCAAGGTTTTTCACATTATCGCTGCTTGCTTCATTTAATTTTATTTCAAGAGCTGCCTTATCTGCATCGCTTAACTGCTTGTTCTGGTTTATCTGATCCATGAGACTTGTTTTCATGGAATCGAACTGATCCGAAGTTACCTTTGTCAGATCATTGATTTTTTCATCAGTCTCAACATTGATCTGATCCTGATCGTTTTTATTTTTTGCAACTGTATTGATCAGATCCGTGATTGTTCCTGTCGTAAGATCATCAATTGCATCCTGTAACGCAGCGGACTGTGAAGCGTCCACGCTGTTGATCTGTTTTAGCAGCTCCTTCTTTGCATCTGCAAGGCTGGTCACATTGTCTGACTGTGCAGAATCTATCATGTTGATGATCTGTGTTTTCTGGTCAGCTAACAGATCATCACGCTGATTAATAGACTCTTTTAAATTATCCTTGATCTGCGTAAACTGCTCGTCCGATACTTCCGTGTATTTATCGATCTTTGACTGAAGATCTTTTTTAGCTGCCTCCAGTTCCTTCGAGACGTCCGTGACATCTGAGCTTGAAGAGGACTTATAATCGCCCAGAACCTTTGATAATTTTTCAAGGTCTTTTTTCAGATTTGCAACATCATCATTCGTAGCTCCATTTTTATCCAGCTTTCCAAGTTTCGAACTGATGCTGTCGATCAATGCGTCATACTCTTTCTGATTTCCCTTGTATTTTTCCGAAAGATCCGCAAGCGATTTTTTCAGATCGTCGATGGCTCCCTGATTGATCTGTATCTCCGCTGTAATGTTCGGAACGATCGTTGTCTTAATGTATGACTGCAATTCCTCCGTGATCACTGTCGCATTTGCCCCGGTATTATCGGTAGCCTGATTGTTATTATCGTTTGCTGCTTCAATGACCGCTTTTGATATCATTTCCTTTACTTTCAGTTCCTGCCCGGATGAAAGTGTATCGGTCGGCAGTCGGTTCATGACACCGGTGGAAATCTGTGCAATTATCTGTGCCATTTCATCCTGTGAAATAAATTCTTTCACATTCATGGTCTGGAAGTAATTTGAGATATAATCCTTAACCTGATCCGTGATTACTTCATCTGCTCCACTTGCTGCTAGATACTGGTTGTAATACGTTGCTGTTGTCGCTGTCTCTTTCAGATTAGTGTTATAATAATGCACCCCTCCAATTGAAAACGCCGTGACGCATGCAGCCGCAGCTATTGCCATAATGACTTTTTTTGAAGGCAGCAACTGCTTTGGTGAAAATCTTTTTTTCATTTTCCATACTTACAGATTTATATAAAATATACAATCTGCCTCTCCTTTCCTCAAAATAACTATAAGTTGCCTATTTTGCGTCCAATTATAACAACGAGTTTTATTTTTGCAATAAACGTTAATTTTCTGTTTAAATGTACTGTGATAAGCTTTTCTCTCAATTTCCGGATGTATGTCTTTTCAATAAACAATAAAATAAATAATTTATGTAGTCGCATTATTTTTCATTTAATGCTTTACTTATATGTTGAATTATGTTATAATATACATGACAGAGAAGAGAGGTGATCCATATGGGATATTTAGATACAAAAGAAACCTTCACAATTGATGAGATCTTGGCACATCAGTCAGAGATTGAGCAGGACTTTAAGGAAATGGATAAACGTGTACTTGATTCAACGGATGATCCTGAACTCGTTTCAAAAATCGAACAGATCCAGAAAACAGATTTTGAAGCTGTGGCAAGACACGACATCCGCACGCTGCTTGAAAAAGACGGCGCCAGCATTCCAAATGACAGTAAATTCCAGAAAATGAGAGATACACGTGAGGTGCAGAACATCAGACGCAGATAAGATGAAAAGCGTGAATACTGAACATTTAGAATTTGAAGAGAAATTTGAATTTTTAATGAAAGAATTATACGAGGAGTGATGAATATGAAGACAATTACAATAACGATCGAGGTATATGATGCTTCAACAGTAGAGGATGTTGAAAGAGCCGTCAGTGCCGGCCTAGATAACAATGGAATTGAATGTACTTATAATGTCGAAGAAGTAACCGAATAAACACGACTTTCATTTGGAGAATGGAGGTTTTCATAATTTTTCCCTTATAAATATAAAAAAATACAGTCACCGATATTCTGGTGGCTGTATTTTTTTTGTTTAAATGGCGGCTCTAAGCTCCTCAACTGCTTCATTAAAGCAGTCGTCAAAGTCTGCCATGAGGAGTTCAAGTTCCGTAATGTCCATCTGTGAGAAGCGGATATTGAGGTTATATCTTCTTCTTAAGAATGGAGTTCCGGTTGCCATCTTTACCTCGCTATTTAACGCGAGAATGATTTTGCAAGCGTATAACGCTGCATGGTTACGGTCTGAGATGAGACTATCATCTCTCATCTCTACCAACCGGAAACCTTTCTGCCCGTAGAACTTGTCGTCTGAGGTTGTGTTCAAAGCCTCATTTAAAGCTTCGAACCGGCTTTCAGCGGAGCGGATGAGCTTCACGATTGCCATCTCATTTGCAAATTCTACAGGATTTTCAACGTTAATAGTTGCATTTGTGAAATAATGTGTTAATGATGTCATTTTAATTACCTCCTGCCGTTATCCGGCGAAATATGGAGCGTCCCTTATAAGGCGCTCAATTGATAGTTTAAGCACCTGACGGTGACGCTCTCCATATCGGAGTTCGCGATTTGACACCATTAACATGGTGAGCAATATGTCTTCCTTTTTGCTTTGCCGTGCGAAAGGAGTTGCCGTATCTGCATTATACGGATGTTCGTTTTATTTTGTGCCCGGGTGATCAGTCCTGCACAGAAAACAAATAACTGGGTGCATCTGCAGCTTCGGAAATCAAAGTTTCCCGGTTCCCATCTTAACCGAAATTTTTGTTATCTATGCCGGACATAATCTCCGGTAAATAAAAAACAGGATGGAAACAGTTGTCCGCCCTGTAATTAATAAAAAAAAGCAAACACGTAATTCCATAAAGGAGCCGAGTTTGCCAGTTAATATATTTTTTATTAATTGAATTTTATTTATGATGCCACTTTACCATATGAATTTTATTTTTGCAACAAAATGAATGATTTTTACAATCAATAATTTTTGCTTACGTTTCAGCCAATGGATATTTTTGCATGGATTTGCATATAACTATATATATAAGAGCGGGTGTAAATGTATGTTAGAAAAAGAAAAAGTGGCAAATTCCCTGTGTTTATGGCATTTTAAGCGGATAGTCCGGAAATTTTTATTTCATTTCATTCGTCATTTAAGGCTGTTCATATTACATTTCAAATTTCTTAAAATCTTTTTATTTTCATTTTAACATCTTTCATTTTTCATTTTAATTTTTCGTAAAAAAATAAAAGCACCAATACCTGCTTTTTCTTTGATTTTCCATTCATTTCTATTTCTTCCAAGGAATTTTCTGCCATTTTGTGACACTGCAAAAAGACCGTTATCCACAGCCTTTTTGATTAATCTATCCGTTATTACATAGTATTTTTATTTCGTTCGCTGCATGATAGCAGGAAAGCCAGCCGATAAAACCGCCGTCAGTCTGGAAGGACTGTATCATTTTTTCTTCGATCTGCCGGTATCTAATGTTTGATGATTTCATGAAGGAATAGATGGAACTGAACAGGTAATTCGCATATTCCATAAAGCTTCCTTCCTTTGTGATCGTCATATTCTCGTTTTCCATAAGGTTTTTCAGATGATGTTTAAAATAGCTCATCTGCCTGTCAGAAGGAGAACGCTCCGGCACAAGCATGGTCACACGGGGAGATATGTAAATATTACCGTAGTTTAACCGCTCTCTTTTCGAGGAATGATAAAACCCACTTCCAAGGATCGTCTCCAGTTCTCTCATGTATCCATCAATGAGGCTGCGTTTTTCGAGACCAAGCTCACGGCGCAGGCGGTCATAGGAAACACGCAGTCCGTTTTGCGGATTGTATTTAGTCAAGATCAAAAGGAGAAGGCGGATGGCATATAAAGTAAGTCCATTTAATCTTTTCACATTTGATTCATCGGACATGTCAAAGAATTTATAGAATGTGCTGATATAACGGTGCTTTTTAAAGTTAACGACATTAGAAAAGTCATTCCCGGTAAGTTTTATGTCACGGATGCCGGACCAGTTCTGATCTTTGTAATAGTTTAATCGGATCAGTCCTTTCGTTTCCATGTTCTTTAAAATCTCAAACACAGTCCGAGGATCGCATCCAATGATACCGGAAAGCTGCTTGGTGCGATACTGCTCTACCTTTCCGGTTCTGTCTGCAATCTGACTTAAAAAAACATAGGTCATGATCTCATATTTTGATGCCCCACCGTCTCTTTTTATGAGTTTCGTCACATTTGCTAAAGAAATCTTGCCACATCCCATAATTTCGTCGATATTATCTGCCATCTTTTCGCCTCCTTTCCTTGAAAATTCCTGTGCGGTATAGTATAATACTTATGAACAAAGGGCATTTAATAAGTTCACAAATAAACATGCCGGGATTCCATTCTGGTATCCTGCCATGAACAAAGTATCTTTTATTGCAGCTTTATTGAATCTTTTATTATTGTCCTTTATTTTTAGGTATTTCCGGATTGATCCGGTCGAGCAGAAATCCCGCCAGATTCCTGCTCTTTTTTTATCTGTACCGAATATAGCAGTTTTCAAATACTTTTGCAAATAGACAAAAAGTAGCGTTTCAGAAATTAAAAGGCTGGAAACCGCAGAAATACGGTATTTCTAAAATTGATTAAATCAGGCATGTCAGCCCGAAAGCCCCTGTTTAAGCGGAAATCAAAAAAATAAAATTTTTAAAAAAAATTTTTTAGACAAAAAGCAGTGTTCTGGAGATTAAAATTGAGAAACGCTTTATTTTACGGACATTTTACGGATGTTTTCCACACTTTCCATTCAAAACAGCTGAAATTCCATTGCAAAAAGTAGACAAAATATGTGTCTCTACAGATTAAAATTTAAAAAGTGGACAGAAAATACAGTTTTGGAGATTAAAACGATAAAAAGTAGACAGAAAATCATATTCTGGAGATTAAAATACGGTGTTTGGAAGCAATTTAAGAACGTTTGTTTGAAAACCTGTATGCTACAACAGGATGTAGACAGAAAAACTTGTTTTATAAATGAAAAAGAAAACATCACTATGAGGATCCTGAAACGCCCGAATTTAAAGGGATTGAAGTATTCCCGGATTCTGATTAAACAGAGAATCCAACAAAAGTAGACAAAAAATATCATTTTATAGATTAAAATTTCCAGAAGCAGACAAAATAGTATGTTTTGCAGATTAAAATGAATTAAAATAGACAAAAACATCATTTCTACAGATTAAATAGGCTTAAAGAAGACAAAAACATATGATCTACAGATTAAAATGTAATCTCACAAACTAAAATACACCTTTCCAAATTTCAGAAAGGTGTATCGTCATCATACTTTATAGAATAATTTTTCCTCTTTTGTAAGAGGCAGAAAATCAATATCAATGGTATTCCGGTTGAAATGAAAATCTGCGATCTGGATGTGTGCATCAAGAAGCTCTGTCATTTCTGCTGCTATCTCCTTTTTGATGCGGTCGTTATTCCGACTGGTAACACGTATCTTATCTTTAAAGTACTTGATGGAGATCGTAGTGTGTGTGTCCGGATATATGCGCATGCGCTCCTCCTGAAGAAGCTGGGATACCATTTTGCCTCTTGATGATGTTATTTTTTTGTAAAGGTGTGTGGAGATCTGGTTGTGTACGTTATTCTTCCACATATCCTTTGTATAAAAACTTGGCATGATCGTGATATCAGTATTGATAAACTCATGTATTCCGAGATTTGAAAAATCTCTTAATGATGAGTTTTCACTTACTTTGATGGTCTTTAATGTCTTGCGGTTTCCGGCCTTGTCTGGATCTGAGTTGATCGAGATCACGATATCAAAAAAGGAAATAACGGAATCGGAAAGCAGATTGCCGTTTTCATCCTGCACGGTCGAAGATATCCTCATGTGCGCAAGCTTGTTAAGTCTGTTCAGCAGATCTGAATACATTTTCTTTGTGAGTTGCGCATCATGACCATAAAGATCTCCGGCCAGATCCGGAAGCGTTACTTTCAATGCGTCAGATGTTGCGGACTCGATCGTCATATCATTGAATATGACGGAATAAATAGCAAGGTCTTTCGTATCAAGCGTTTTAACTCTTGTTCCGGCATTGTATTCTTCTTCCAGTTTTAAAATAGCCGTTTCCTTTTTATCTTCCGTCGAACAGTCTGCTGCCACTTCATCTACAATGATGCGCACTGTGGAATCATTTTCTTCTTTTAAGACTTCGAACACCTTGATGCGGTTATCGGCTGCCTCAAACTGCAGCTTCGGAGTGGAGGACTGCCAATTAACGATCGGCAGGTCCGTGATACCGAAGTTTAAGTCAGGTGATTTAGTCATGAACCCGAATTTGTTCCTGTAAAAATCATTACAGATCAGTGTATATACATCGACAGAGAGATCCTGTAAAAAACTGTTCACCCTGCGCTTTGCCGGGAGTGTGTTAAAATACAGAAATTCAAAGAGATAGGATTCTGGATTTTTAAACCATGTCCGGATCTGTTCTTTCCTTGTCTCAAAAAATTCCTCTTTTGAGCCTAGCGTTATCTCTGCATTTTTAGAGGAACGGATATATGGATCGTTCAGCTTCGCCCATTCCGTTTCGATGAACTTCGGATTGTTCGGGGTTGGTTTCAATTCCCCGGTTTCCTGCCGTATCGTGCGGTAAAAATAGTCTTTACGGTTTTTCTTTAATGATTTTACCTGAAGATAGGCTTCTTTTTCCGGTATGGCTGCATACTGATCAAGGATGTACATGATCACACGGTCTAACGTGATCTCATTATCCATGCCATTGTCAAACAGCCATGCGTCAATTATTTCATGTACCGGAAGGCTGTTTTCATTTATAAATAATGGAAAGTACTCTTTTATCGTATTTCCTAAATAATCTTCAATTATTTTGGATGTCTGCTCTAGGCTGTACTGCTGTGTTTCCTGCATTATCTCTCCCTATACCTGTATCAGATGATCACATTTTTTGTTACTCAGCCCATTATACCAAATTATGAGTATAAAATCCATAAAAGGTGTATTTTTCTGCCGTGATTGATTTCATAAAACAAACCGGCAGTAAAAAAACCGCCATGGTGGAACATGACGGTTTAAGGGAATGTTTGGAACTGACGGTACATGTTTTTTCAAGTATTATCAGTTACAGAAGATATATTAACATGATCGCATTAAGTTGACAAGATTGTCAATGTAGGCGAATGTTGCCGGACAGTACTCTGATAATAAGGACGGATTCTGGACGTAGGCACTAAAGCATTCTGCAAAGTATTCCACGGATGTGTCCGTGTTACTATGGTGCGTATTCCATATCGAGCAGAAAGAATCTCTTTCTGTCTGATAAATGCTGAAAAATTCTGCAGAAAAAGAGCATCCCCGGTTTAAGCTGTCTACTGCATGTCCTGTTTCATGGATGATGGCTGACTCTGCCGCCTTGCGGTTGTCGATGTAGATTGTTTTTGTATTCCACACCGTTAGTGCAAGGATAGAGCCATTGATTCCATTTTGCCGTCCAAAATCACTGTCTGTGCAGATATAAGACCACCCGGAATCAATCAGACATTTTCTGACATTTTCCGGTATCTTTTCATAATTTGCCTCTATGTTTCTGATCCGCTCCGCCGGGATATCGCCTTCGGATTTGATGATGCTGCTTTCTTCAAGGGCAGGCTGATAAGAATCTTCTTTTTGAGGCTGCGGCACTTCTGTTTCTGTCGTGCCGGATGTTAAAGGTACTTCCTTTTTCTCAATCGTTGGACGTGCTGCTCCCTGCGCCAGATAAAAGGCATGGTTTCCAATCCTTGTATAGAATAGACAGTTCCCCCAGTCACTGTTGTCGTTTATGTCTCCCGGATTACGGAAATATAAAACATCCGGATCATTCAGAATGGATGTTCTGCCCAATGCAACCATTCGGGTGACTGCAACTGCTGCCGCTGACGGAGTACATGAACTGATCTCTGATGAGTTCTGGAACTGCTCTTTTCCGCCGTCGGATCCCTGATATATGACTTCGCTTATGGTGTCTGGATAAGCTGTACTGTTGACACGGTTTAAAATGACCTCTGCTACTGCAATCCATCCATTCATGCCCTCTCCCCTTGCTTCATGCCATACAGTCTGTGCGAGCAGATAAATGTCCTGCTCACTGTATGTAGATATATCATCCGCTAGCGATGCATAAACAGGAGCGGACATTAAAGAATCATCTATGCCAGCAGTGCGCAGATATACTTTAAAGTCAAACTGGCTTATCGTTACAGTACCTGCGGAACTGCTGCAGTGTATCCAGTAGCCATTGCCAAGATAAATCCCGGCATGATTGATGCGTTCATCACTTCCGTCATGCATGATACCGATATCTCCCGGCATTAATTCTTCTGAACTGATATGTTCCAGAGAAGCTAACATACTGGACGTTGATATCATTGGAACATAAGTATCTTCAGTATATCCGGCACTCATGTATACCCACTGTACAAATCCTGAACAGTCAAGACCTTTCTGTACTCCGGAATCGTCAAACGTCCACCATGTACTGTCATATCCGGCACGAGCTGCTTTTCCTCCCCACTGGTACGGAACCTGTCCTATCAGTGAAGCAGCAACATTTATGATAATGTTCCTGTTTCCGGCAGTTTGAGACAGCGCGGATTCCAGAGCAATTGATTCATCCTCTCCGATAAGCTGTTCTTTAATAAGATTTAAAAATACACTCTGTTCAATACCCTGTTCTGTATAGTCTCCGGTCTGTATGCGCAGCAGCCGGTCTTCATATTCTTCGGTATAGTCACTTAGAGACATTCCACAGGATGAGAGCATGGATGCAGGATCTGTGGAAGAAAATGTAACAGATCCATACGCCACATTTTCGGTATCAAGCATGATTTCTTCTGTACCGGAAACATGGTAATATCCGTCTTCTCCAAGTGTATAGGTATCGTATGTGCCGGATTCCGTGATATAGCGTATGCCGTCCTTTATATATATTCCCGGTTCCTGTGTCTCGCTGTAATTTGTTACTTTATACGGAACTTCCATATTCACGGTATCTTCTTCTACATTCATATCTGCAAAGTTTATATCCGTGATCAGAATATCCCTGTGTGCCATTATCACACATAAGGCAGCAATCGTCTCCTGATAGTTCAGGCAGGAAAAAGGATTACCTGCATTGTCAAATGACTGCATGGTAAACGTCCGGTTCCATCCTTTTTCCGTTATCTGACTGGAAAGATCCGCTTTCATGGAGTCGTATTGGAAGTCCAAAAGTTCCTCCAACAGTGTCGCAGCGTTTAACACATCCTCCGTGAGCGTTGTTTCTTTCGAAGCCGCTGGTGCACCGGCGCATGGCATGGCAGATAGAAAGAGTGTGGCTGTGCATAGAGCTATAGCCACGCTTTTTCTGCACATGAAGAAAAAATAGCGTTTGAATTGCATCTTTTTATGCTTTTGTTTTATGCTTTTCATCTTTTATTCTCCACATGCTTCCGGTTTATCAATTACCGCCCATTTATAATCAGTTTCCAGACCAAATAATAGTTCCTGTCTTTTTGATAATAAACTAAAATCAAAACCGGCCGGCAGTTCCGCAGTGTCTTTTATAAATTTGGCTGTTTCATATGATGGGACACCAAAACAGATGATATTTTCAAAATATCCTGTGATCCCATGCTGTTTGATTTCTTCCCATACATCCGGATACATGCGTTTTATCTGGCTTACGTCCTGATAGATGAAGTCAACACTGATACGACAGATGCCAGCATCTACGCTAAGCAGATCAAAATCGCAATAAGCACTAGCAGCCTCATCAATGATCAGTCGGACGACGTTTATTATAGATCCATCACTGCTGAACAATAGTTTTCTGTACTGGTATACAAATTGGTCAAGAAACATGCTTGAGTATAAATACGAATCCACATCACAGGAACCCACTAACACAACCGCAATATTTCTTACGGTTCTGAGGCTGTTTATAATAGACGTGATTGCAGATACAAACTGTTTATCCGGTTTTACTTGGTCAAGGAGCGTCTGCAATCCAGTCACAACAGCTTCTGTAAATCGGTCGTCCTGCTCTGCAACATCAACAATCTCTTTTAAAATCTGTTCATAAGAGCATGATCCTGTCTCAATACTGTACTGTGCTGCTTTGACAAAAAGATCTTTTTCATCTTCTAAGGCATATGACATATCTACTCTCACGTTGTCTCTGATAACAGATTCAGAAGTTTTATAAAGGATATCAAAAAAACGAGCAGCTTCGTCAGTGTTAGTGATCAAAGAAATATAATCCAATTGGCGCTTGGATATATCAATTTCTATGATCGTATGATACGGAAGCAGTTTTTTGTATTGTTTGGAATCTGCTTTTACTGTGTAGATCAGAAAATTGGAATGATCGTTTGCTTTTTTTAAATTCGAAGCAACATAAGAAAAAGTTTTGCCTGATGCTGGAGGACCTAACACAAGTGTATTACTTGCGGCTGGTTCGATAGGTTTTTTTACATTTTTACCGAGCAGTTTATATGCTCCTTTGTAATTTTTAGGCAGATCATGCTGTACGGCAGGTCTGTTCTCTTGTGTTCCCATTGTTTCTTTAGTTTTTTTAAATAATCTCATGGTTTTCTCCTTTCACTTCTGTGTTTGATCTATTAATGTTTTGTCCTCTGTCTTCTTCATAAGTAATACTCTTTTTCCTTCTGTGAAATGTTCGATAATGCATCTTCCTCTCTTGCAGCTTTCTAAATGCAGGATGCCTTTATCCATAATGCAAAGTATTCCGTTGCCATATCTTAAAAGATCGCCATCCATTGCCTGCCAGTTTACCCTCATATATTTTCTGGAACACAGCGTTTTCAGGTCGTAGGTTGTAATGTCATAGATCCACCCATATGCCTGTATGTCAATGTATTCCACTTCAATAACGTACAGGTTGCTCTGTCTGTCTGATACGAGATAAAGAGTCGTGTCCTGATAGCGGTGAATCTGTTTTAATATCATGTAGTCATTCATCAATAATATTCATCTCCTTCCATGCCTTCATCCATCATCAGGTCATCATCTGAAAATCCAAGGTCATCAAATCCTGAAAAATCGGGTGTTTCAATATCCGGAATGTCTCCAATGTCAGGGAGCAGTTCATTTTCTGTTTCATCGTCTGTTTCTTTTTCTGCTGCTTCTGACTTTGCTTTGATTTGCGCCTCATCCTCGTTCACCCATTTTGACCATTTCCCGGTTTCAGGCTTTTCGGTTTTGGGACTTTCTCCTGCCCGGCTAAGATCATCCCATTCCGTCTCCGGATCCTTCTGTCCTGCATCATCTGATGTATTGACAGTCGCCGGATCTTTTGAAACATCCGGTGTCTTTAATTGGTATCCGTGATTTTTCTGTTGGGACTGCTCTGGCCTATGCTGTACTTTGGAATTTTCCTGCGGTGTGTCTGATGTTGCAGCAGAATGTCGTGTGACACCATAAATGTGTTTAGCATTTGACATGTCCTGCTGCATGCTCACTTCCCTTTCTGCCGGAGCATTTGCCTGCATGCCATTTTTTATCTGCCGGATCTCTTTTCCAATGGCTGTCGTTGTACCCTCTGTGGCAGCGTCCAATGCCAACTCTGCTGACAGATCAGAAATGCGTCTGCCTTTTCCAGAAACCGTGCCATGATCTGGTACTGCCTGTCTATTGTCTGTCTGGATCTGCCCGGAAGTATTTTCTTTTTGAACAGTTACAGATGTATTATTTTTCTTAGGAGTTTCCTTTCCTTTGGCTTCTTTCTTCTTGGCTTCTCTTTTTTTTGCATATTTCTCAATATATTTTTCTAATCTCTCTTGATCTTCCGGCGTCCAAGGATGTTTAAAATCTTCTTCTGTGCAGAGTTCAATATCATCAAAATATTCCCTGCGGTATTTCTCATTGTAGACACCAAATTCAATGCGCTCGCTTTCCGGCATGTCGAGTATCCATTTTGGCGCATGTTTTGTTGCAGGCCATTTTCTTAATTCCTTGCACATCGGGTGGTTGGAATAATCGATTTTCTGCATCTTGATACAGTTTTCACCTGATACAAACACAAGTACGCATTTTTTGTCTAAAGTCCTTATTTCATGTGGCGTATATAACGGTCTTTCACTGTGTGATTCTGTTATCTGGTATTCTGTATGAGCTTTTATGAGCTGCCCTGCTTTTTCTATGTATCGCTTTCCTTTATCCTCAATTGTCTGCGGTCCGGACAGGTCAGAAAAATAATCGGACGTGGTCTTATTGTTTGCCCTTAACACGATCTTAACGTGACAGTCGTTTAAAATAGTATCCCATTCATTATCCGGGTACATTTTCTGCAACTGTCCGAGATCCTGAAGGATTGATATGATGTCTATATGGCGGCCACGGAAGGTCGAGAGTTTTTCCGTATAATCCGGGATGCGCCCAATATTAGCCAGCTCATCGAGCAGTAAAGTGACACGTACAGGAAGATATCCTTCATCTGTGGAATCCGCAAGTGACACCAGTGCGTTACATAATAACGTAATGAACAGTGCTACCAGATAAGACATTGATTTATCCGTATCTGATGAGCCAATGTAGTAGATACATTGCTGTTTTCCCGGAAGTGTCAGGTCAATATCCGGCGTGGAACATAATCTTTGCACGATCGGCATTGCAAGGGAAGATAACCGGATCTGCAATCCGGCAAATGTATTTCCTTTCACAGTCTTATCCCCATTTGCCCATGTGTTAAGGAAAGGTTTCGCCGGATGGATGTCAGGAATACAGGATGCCATTTCTTCAAAGGAATCAACGGTGTTTGTGTTAAGTATGTTATATGCACTTGCAAGGTTCTTTGGCATTCCCATGAACCCATCCCCTGTCGTGATCAGCAGTGACAGCCCGATCAACAGGTTAAATTCGGAATCCGTCCAGAAATCGGAAACCTTTCCGTCATTCGTATTATCAATAACTGTTTTTGAAAACGACTGTGCAACATAGGTTTTACTTCCAATTACGCTCATGTAATCGCATGTGTCGGAATGGAGCATGTTTTCCGGCTTGAAGTTCAATATCTTTACAATACAGCCGTGCGCCATTGCCATTGCTGCTGTCTCCCTGTAAAGTTCCCCTTTTGGATCTGTCACGATACAGGATTCTCCCATTCGGATCTTCTGCATTAAGATTGGGATTCCGTAGCACCTTGATTTGCCGCTGCCGGGAGCCCCAAAGATAATGATGTTCCGGTTGATTCCATACACCGTAGTATCAAGGGAATACATCTTCATGATATTGTCCTTGTCTGCCCCGATGATGATATCCTTCAGTTCAAAATAATCTCCGCTTATGAATACCTCGTCTCTTTCTTCAGGTGTCATTTCACGGGCAGTTCCATAATATCCTTCATGGGATGCGTCATAATTTCTCTCGCTGTCTCTGGCAGTTTCTTTATGAAAAGCTGCTGTCAGCCGATAAACAAGGTAGTTCTGCAATAAGAATAGTATCAGCGTAAATAGAAAAAATTTTGTAAGCGCCCCGGCTATCGCCCCGCTCCAACTGAAATAACGTACTGCTCTTGTAAGGAGCTGCGACTGTTCGTAAACATAACCGGATACAGCAATTGCTATGACTGCCGTTATGATCAGGTCAATATATATTAGCTTCCGGTTTTTCTCCCATACTTCCCGGATCAGCTTTACCGCAAGACCAATCGCGGATTTATCAAGTGAATCTTTTAACGGATTTTTATTTTCATCCATGGTTCTCCTTTCTGTATCATGTGTAATATATCGTATAACAACAAATAAAAAGCTCTTATATATGGCAGGCTCGCGCCTGCCGTTTTAACCAAGAAGAAGTGTCTGGCATATATTATGAAGCTCGTCTGCGGCTGCTTTTTTGTCAGGATAATCAGTTTGAAGTATGTTTTCACATAATTCTCTATAACATTTCACGTTATCCGAATCATTTATGACAGCAATGGCACTGTCCGTAATAATCTGCATCATATCATGAAGCAATGGAGATTCTTCCCCATAAAATTTTACTGCTGCCGGCGTATGTATCTGCAGATACGAAAGTATGAGCATTTCTTTTGCTTTGTATCTCTGCCCGTCCGGACTTTCAAAACGCACCGAGTTTTCATCTGCATCATCTGCTATTTTAAAATTTAATATATCCATGTTTACCTCACACCTATGATTCTATAGCCTATCGCTTCTAGAAAGTTCTGGTCTTCGATATTATTCTCCATGTATATCCCATTTACATAGACATACAAGGCAGGGGCTTTGACAGCTTCTTGTCCATACATTTTGTTGAATAATTCTAATTCCTCTTGATTTTCTACTTTGATAGCTATTTCCATTTTTTTGATTCTCTCCTTTGTATTCAAAAACTAGCTGGGTAGTATGGCTTTTTCCAAGCCTACAGTCCGTATCTCCGCAAGTCCGTCATTTAGCTGCTCTACAAGTTCCTTCTGGAAATCAAAGCAGTATATGACATAATGCATCTCGCCTGTGATCTGTCCTGCCGAAAAAGCCAACGCAGCGAGAAACCTGCATAATCTGCTGAGATCAGGTATGCAGAAAAGAAACGCTATTTCTGCCCCTCTGATTCCATCTGCCTCTATCCCTAGATTGTTTGTCACATGATCATGGTCAGGCAGTACTCTTTTTTTCATCTTCTCTCTCCATTCTGGTTTTATCATTTGTTGAATTATGGTTAGCCCATTTTTATCATACGGGATTGCATACAAAGACTTATAGCCGTTATTAAGTCCGAGCACTGCATTGTTTTCGGATGTTGCAATCTTGTAAAATACTTCATTGGTGTATCCGATTACGATGCATTCCTTTATGCTTCCTGCCGGAACATTGCCGTTGTATTGGTCTCTTGCAATAACCGATATCGCATATGCCATTTGCCCTTCTACGGACTTCGCCCATTTAATCGGACGTTTTCCTGTGTGGTATATGGCATATACCCCTCCACAACCAATCAGGCTCCCGATTACCCGACTGTTGATCGTCCCCCTTTCCTGTTCATTTGTCTTATCCATTCGGAGTTTAAACATGCCAGTGTCCTTTATTTCCAGTGATGAATAAAAGCACGTTTCATTTTCTCCAATACACTTTTCACTGTTTATGCGCGCCTTGTCCTCCGGTGTCGTTTTTACCCCCGCCTTTATCATCATAACAACAATCTCGCTTTCGCGTCTCGCCTTTTCTGCCTGACTTAATCTCGACGCTGTTCTTGCTATTGCTTCGGCATTCGCTATTCCGTAGTTATTATAGTGTCCATAGTAGCCGGGCCATAATTCCTTTGTTATTTTGAACTGGTTCGCCTCAAACTTCCGAAAACGAACTATCTTTTTATGCTCTACATTAAATTCCTCCAGCATATTTTCTTCTTCCATTTTTTTCAGTTTTCTACGGCACATCTCTTTCTTTTCTCCGTACAGTTCCAGACTTTTGTATGAGAATGTGCCACACGTCAGTAATACTTTCACTATCTCATTCCGGTATCCCTTATTATAGGACGGAGGGCGATTCCTTTTTACAGATGTCCTCTGTCCTCTACTATCCAGCCCTGTCTCTTGTTTTGTCTCTGTCGCAGGGCTTCTGTCCGCTTCTTGTTCCCTCATTTATTTCCTCTTTTCCGGTGCTGCTCCACAGGTGTTCCCCCTTGCACGGAGACCTCGGCTCTTTTTACGCCCTCTGCTGTACAACACATCTAAACTTTCACAGATTTGAAATTACAAACCTTTGATTTTTCTGGCTTACGGCACTTTTAAAAGGTGCATTTCCATATTTTTTTTAAAATCGAAAAACACACCTTTTATCAGTTCTCTTATAAGGTGTGTTTTTAGCAATTTTATTCGCTAGAAATTCACCTTTTAAGGCTGATAGAGGTTATAATTATACTTACCCTCATCATTTACGCCTGTAATGTAGACAATAACGTGCGGCATGGTCAGTTCCAGTTCCATGAGTTTATCTAAAAGATTATTTATATTTTCAGAATTGCTTACCACAAACATTGTTGTATAGCCCATTCTTTCCTCGATTTTACCGGATGGAAGCCGAACAGCATCGTAATATTTATTTTGAAGCATGCCGACTTTATAAAGCTCATTGGCGGTAAGGTGGATTGTTTTATAAAAGATATTGTTTCCAATAAACATAAGGTCAAAGCCATCTGTTGGAATGGAAATAAACTGAAGATCCTCAAAGTCTTTAACAAAATCAAGGCAGATATCAAAACTTTCGATTGTTCTAAAATCTACTTTTGAGCTTACATCACGACTTTTTGATCCTGAAATATATGCTTTTGCTACTGCACTGTAATCTATATACTTTAAAGTTTTAAGGTTATTCAGTACGGAGTTTGCCTGCTGTGCACTACAGTTAAGGTATGTTTTTAAAATGTGTTTTGCCTGCCATTCAGACATACACCCAATATGATTGATGACGGTAGTAAATTTTTCTTCTGTTTCTGATATTAGACTGTTCATATATTCTCCTTTTCTACATATTTTCGCTCATATGTATCTTATTTTTGCTCGTATGTATCTTTTTCAAACCCATATGTATGCAAATGTGTTAGTAATATCATTTGTACTAAAAAGGTTTCAAAAGATACATATGGCATTGATTGTGTATATAATTGTGCCAGTTGTGTTACTTATGATATGGAATACGTATATTTTCAGCATCATACAATGTGCTGTTTTCCGTAACGCTTATCGGTTCCGTCATTAAATGCAGCATATTCTCTCGGTGAAGCATTTAATGTAATTTCCATGTTATCGCCATTTGTGATAAGTAATCCCTGCTGACGTTTAAAATGAATGACTCTTTCTGCTTCTTCATCAGTCAAGGAATAGTTTTCACGGATGTAAGGCATATCACGAGGTTTGATCTTTTTAAGCAAAGTAATAGCACTACATGCCAGCAACGTTTCTCCATATTCCTTCATTTCTTCGCCAAGCAAGTCAGATACCTGCTGTGTTGATATGATCGTTGCACCACCGTAGCCACGGATCAACTTGACCATGTTCTGTATTTGTTCCGCACTCTGGCGGTTTTTCATCATCTTCCAAACCTCGTCCATGAAAACAGCACTGCTTACACTATAAAATGCAGATGTACTGTTCATTCCGGTTGAAACATTGTCGTTCATTCCAGAGGTTGCCTTGATAATGCCATATACAAACTTGTACACAGGAAAAAGAAAAGCGGCTAAAAGTCGTTCTCCAATATTATCTTCGTCTACGTCAAAGATAATGTAGGGATTCTCTAAGTCAATATTGGTCTGTCCGTTCATGTTCTGGCAGTTACCATGTATATAGATTTCAAGGGAATCTTTAATCCTTGACAGTTCTGGAATATTTACAATGCGATCATATAAATCTCCCAAGATCGGCATCTTTTTCAACTTCTTCGTTTTTAAATCCTCAAATATGGAATCATTATCATCAGTAATCCCAAAGTCGTTGTAAATATCTGTCAGAATGACATTCAGCCGGTTGTATTCTTTTAGAGTCATGCTTGTGTCAAGGTTCAGATTCAGCCATATGATCATATCGTTGATCTGCTTGGCAAGAAGACTCTTGGAATTAATGACCGTATCATCTTTAACTTTTGATTCGTCCAGTTTTCCTTCGCTACGGATTTCCATTACATTGATCCGGAACTTAGAACCCGGACCAATTGAAGCGAAAAGACCATTTACAATGGTACAGCTATTCTTCATCTGAAATCCCTTTTTGGGAATGATAAAATAACATCTTATTCCCTGCATATACAACCGGTGTCCAATACTTTCAATCGTATATGTCTTTCCTGCCCCAGTAGTTCCAAAAATCAGCATGTTTGCATTTTCAAAATACTGGGTATTGAAATTATTGATACATACAATTTCATTCTTTACTTTGCCAAGCACATACCCGGACGGATCATATATGGTATTCGTTTTCAGATTGTACAAGGATGTAATATCTGTAGTCAGGGTATTATGCGCAAGCTCGTAAAAAATATCATTGAAGTTTAAAAAAGGCATTACCATGCTGAAGTATTTTTCTACATAAAACATATTGTCATAGATGTTCATCTTGCACTGGTTAGTTAAATGCTTTTTTATCTGCCTCATATACGATTTGAGAAGCTTCTTTGTTGAAGCCCGGACAGTAAGGATGATTGCAACATCATATAAGTCTTCTCCTTTTTTCATTGCATTGAGAACTGCTTTATTATTATTAAAGTTGTCGGCAAGAGTAAGACCTTTTTTTCTTCCTTTGTTCAGCGCACTCCTTGCCCTTTCTTCCGTAAGATCGTTATACTTGCTAAGTAAGAGTTTTGTTGCTGCTTCAGGAAGTATCTTTCCTATGACATCAATATCTACCATTGCCCCATAGGAAAAAGTATTGAGCCATCCAGCCGGAACTGCTTCATCACACGGCCAACTGTCGCCCATGATGCCGATGAAACTGTAATACATGCCGTCCATTACCATGCAGTTGCTGTCGATGAAATAAATTCCTTTTGAAGCAACTAGATCTTTGTAAGTAAGTTTTTTATTTGCACCTGTTTTTTTATTAAAACGCTCATAGTCTGCAGACATCCTGTTGTATCTTTCTTGAAGTGTTTCAATTTCGTATGTCCTTCGGTTAAAAAACTTATATATGAAATCAGTCACAAAAAGGCTTTCATTTTCATGATATAAGGCTATATTTCCATCTTCGACAGAATTAAAACCTGCAACGATTTCATTTCGAATTTCTATCATCTGCTGGACTTTTTCTTCATGAGTAGGCTTGTCTAAATCGGTATTATGATATTCCCAGATGTAAAAGAAACGAGTTACTACAGAACCCCGGTCAATCAGGGAATTAATGAACTTAATATAGGCATGCATGGATTCCCTGACATTAGGATCATCCTGTTTGGGACAGTTTGTTTCTATGTTTTTAATAAGGTCTTTACAGGTTCCGATGTCATTCATGGTCTTCATCTGCCATTTATAAGGCTTTTTGCGGAATAGATCCCCGAATACTTTTAGCAGATATTCTTGTTTTTGAGGCGATTTGAGGTCATATTTTGTTGGAAGTATCTCGACTACGGCAAGGTAACGGTTGTCATCGGTGATATATATGCCGTTCACGATATCTTTCAATGGGACACAATCCTGCGATGCCCCAGAATAACCGATATTCTTTTCGGTGCCTTTCTGCCCAGACCTTTCAGTCTTTGTGTCCATGTTCTGCAAAGATTTCAACGCATTTGCAATTTTAGTTTTCGCTGTATTCTGCAATGAACTCATTGATACCGGATTTGATTTTTTCGATGAGGATTTGCATTTCGGATTTGTCTTCGTACTCATGATTTTCGTATTTTCCTCCTTTTCTCATATATTCAGGTCCGCGCAGATGCCTCATGCATTTGTTCATATGGAATCTGACTGCTGAAAAAAAGAATTGTGTAATTGATCTCCGGTAGATACCTCGCAGGCTGATAAAGAAAACACCGCCGCCAAATACTGCAGAAAACATAAAACTTGCAGTTTTGGTAAAAGGTATAGAAAATATGACTGCTTCTACAACACCAGTAAATATGATGCATTCAATCCAGTTTCGCCTTGGTATTCCAAATATTTTTTTTCGGGGCAAAACGTTCTTTGTCAGCTCAAATATGCCACTCCCTTTATACATGAATTTTCACCTCCTTTATATGTTGATTAGTGTATTATTAAACAGATATAAAGGATTATAAACGCACCGTTTAATTATCTCAATAAAACGCAGATAGCGTGTGAAAGACATAAAAAAAGAGCCTTTCGGCTCTTTTTAAAATGTTACATCGAGAAAATATTAAATTGAAAATCATTTGCTGTATAATCATATTCAACGTGAAGATATTCAGAAGAATCATTGATCTGCATATCCGCATTTAAAATGGAACTTTCTTTTTTTATATTGGTAATCGTAAGTTCTGTTCGTGTATATCCCATTTTGTTCATGTATTCATTTACCTTGTCTCCAAATACGATAAGTCCGTCGGCGGATATGTCTCTTTGATCTAGCTTGTTTGGATTTGTGATGTAATTATAGTTTAGATCCACATTGTCGCCTATATTTATTGGCTCTGTTTTATCATCAGATGAAAGCGTGAGTGTTCCAGTTATACTCTCCTGCTGTTCATTTGACCTTGTAAACATATAGGATATTCCTAAAATAAGTCCTGCTATCAAAAGAACCAATATCATAAATTTTTTTGTATATTTCATAACTATTCCTTTCCTTCATACATAAAAGTATGCATTATGGAGTTTTCCCCGGCTTCAACGATAACACTTGTTGCAGTATAAATGGTTTCACCATAGTTATTGCTTATTTGAAAACCTTTGTTATCTTCGTTCGGATCTCTTACGATAAGATTGCCTTCTGCTGTAGTTCCAACTAAAAGTATATATGAAGTTCCTTTACCGAAAGCAGACGCATGTGGGATTTCAAGTATTACAGGCCATTTTTCAGTCACAAGATAGTCTGCTAGATCATAGATATCAAAAGGCTGCTCTTTTACAAGCAGATTGTTTTCTTCTGCAATTTTATCCATGATGTCTTCACTGTTACATGAAACAAGTTCTGGATAATTATTTAGCAGTATATCAGGCGAGATATAAGCAGACTTATAGAAGCTTTCTATCATTGCGACACAGGTTATCAGTGAACCAGAGACTGCAACTGTAGAATTTTCAAAGGCTGTGTTTGGAAAATCCTGCTGATAATACAGAGGATATGTGCTGAACTTGGTTTCCGGTCCATCTTCATAGGATACAAGATTGTGGCAAGCCGATAAACCTGAAAGCTGTTCTAAGGTTTCTGTTTCAAATGTGATATGTTCTTTCGCTGTTTCAGTTTCGTTTGTTTGTTCTTGGGATTTGTCGCATCCGGTAAGGGATAAAAACGACACGACTGCCAAGAACAGTGTTATCTTTTTTTTCATTCATTTACTCCATTCCTGCATATTTGTTGTAATATAAAGATGCATAACTCTCTCTTTTGTCAAGGTCAATGATATAAACGTTACATGTATTTGACCATTTAAACCTTGACCATGCATATCTTGAATATTTTTGCTGCCATATATCATAACTTGCTGCATAAGCGCATCTTTCAAAGTATTTTGCCACCAGATCGCAGGCTGCAATTGTATCTGTTGCATTTTTGATACTGTCATAATGCTTCCCAGTCTGCGCTGGAAATTCATAGATCAGGTATCCTCCCTGTGCCTGTATGCTGTCAACGGGAAGATTGTGTGATGCTGCAAAGGATCTTAATGCATCTGCACGTCCTAATCTCCACTGGCACAATCCAATTGAACCTTGGTCTCCGGCTGTCACGTTCGTCCGGAATCCGTTTTCTGCCTGCAGGTTTCCCATTACCCCTGCAGCTCCTTCATCCGTAAACCCGGCAGCTTTTAACATTTTCCATACCGTTTCAGGATTGTCTCCACCAGTAATGGAGGTTGTATTATCTGCCAAGATATCATTTGCACTTATAGATGAAAAACTCTGCTCCCATTCGGCAAGTGGTTTATCCATATTTAAGGTGTAGTAGATTGTCCGTGGTTCTCCGTTGCGTCCTGCGCAGTTTGCGTTTGCCTGCATCATCATTGCATCAAGCCGTTCGAAGTATGTCATGTTATCTTCACATATATCGTCTTTATTGATGTCAAGCATTTCAAACAGATCAGATTTACAATATGGGACGATGGTGATTACTGCGTATTTTGACTTGGATTTTTGCATATTTGAACTGTCATCTGAGTTTTCTGTCTCTGCTTCTTCAGTCTCACTCTCTTGGGTTTCTGCTTGGATATTATAAAAATAGGACCAGTTATCTTCTTCAAAAAGAAACGATTTCATGCTTTCATAGTCCGTGTATTTTCCACTGTATTTTCCTAAACCCAATATGTTTATCAGTTCTGCATAGTTGACGGTTTCGTATACGTCTTTCCATTTATTTGGATATTTTTCATCCAATTTCTGTTTGGTCAGAGCAGAATTTAGACCATTCTCATTGCAATATCGATCTACCAGATCATCAACTTCCTTGGAGTATGCTTTGTTTAGCATGGTATTTATGAGATTATATGTAGTGATATAGCCGATATCAAATTCATTATCAGGATCATATTCGCTTTCATCTGCTTCTATCCATTCTGTATTATCAAATAACTGCGAAAACTTTCCAAAAAAAGATTTTATATCATTGATTCCTTTTTTCTTTGCTTCTTCAATATATGATGTGGCAGTATCAAACGGAGAAAAGGATGTCAGATCAGCCAAAACGCCTATCAGAAAGAAAATCAATAATATAATACCAATCACTATAGCTATAATAATCAGTATAGGAATTGAAGCGGCGGAAGCAGCGGCAGTCGCAGCATTTCCTGAAGAAGCTCCGGCTGCAAGGCTGGATTTTTCGGCGGTACCGCCCGCAGTTTCGACGGTCTTTTTGCCTGCCTTCTGTGCGATTCCTTGTGGTGCAGTAGTAGCCTTTCCTGATGAATCAGTGGCACTGCCCTTGGCTGCCGCCTGCGATCCTGCGCTTCCGGCTGCACTACTGCCCTGCTTATTTTTTATATTATTGTATAGATTCCGGGAGGAATCTATATGGTCGAGCGTATTTAAAGGCTGTTGATTTTGCCCTTGATCATCCTGATAATCTTCATCATCAGAAAATAATGCCATAGATGTATTCCTTTCAAAAAAAAATTATTTCATCAGTTTTGTTCCATAGATCTTATCTCCACATATATTGCGAGAAGTAGCGTCTCTTTGATGTGAGTATGCATCAGTTACATATCCTATTGAAGGTTTATCATATTTGTTCTGATTTGCAGTGTCACGATATCGGAATTTTATTGTTTTTCCGCCATTTATACGTTCTACTCCATGGATATCTGTTCTTCCAGTATTGCAGAAAATACCATCATGAGTAGCTTCGTACCGTTGCCTTCTACTACCGTATATTCCATTGCAATCTATGCTGATAATTTCTCCTTTTTTTGCGAACTGAAGTGCAAAATCAGCTTCAAACGGCAATGTATTTGTTGGCTCTGATGTCATTCTTTTTCCTGTATTAGTAATACGATAAGCACTGTTTGCCATATTATCTCCAAACTCATTTGTTCCTTTAAAGAGATTAAGTCCATCAAATGTTATGGTTCCAATATTTTCAAAATCGCTATAATCTTCTGCATCTGTACCATAGCTAATATCAAGATTTCCGAGATCATTCATGGTTGCCATGTAATGTGCGGCGTTATCATCTCCGTCTTGAATAAATGCCCCAAGATTTGTACCTGTCTCCATTTCAATGGCTGAAGTACCGTCAATTTTTCCAATAGGATCAGTGAAGTTAGTACCTTTTGCATTTTTTAAATCATCCCATCCACTCTGCATGTTGAGATAAACCTGTTTTCCATTCGTGTCGAGGGCTGCGATTGATGTAACGCCTGCGCCTCTTGCCGGAGCTTCAGCAATACTGCAGTTTCTCTTGATGCCATTTTTACCAGTAGCTGTAAAGTTTATTCCTTTGTTGTCGTATGTGAGATCAGAAACTTTCATGCCTGCATTTTTCAAGATGTCGTTCAGACCACCATATGTATTATTCATCAGTCCGGTCATTAATTCCTGCTTACCTGCAGCATTTAAGGAATGATACATATTACTTAAAGTGGTATTTCTAAACAGTCCATTAGATGCCATGGCTTTTGTTGCAAGGTCTTTTTGTGACGGTGTAAAATTGGATTTACCCCAATTTCGAGAACCATTTGTTCTCATCACTCCTCCGGCACTTTCGCTCATTGTTCTAAAAACATTATCAGGGGTTAGTGATCTTCCGGTTAATGCTGATCCTGCAGCAGCAAGAGTTGCATTTCCAGATATACCGCCAGCGTTTATCAGTCCATTCCCAATATGTCCGGTCGCATTATGTGCCATTCTGCCCATTATTCCGGCTGTAAGCACAATATTATCCAGCAAGGCGCCACCCAGACTTGCAGTTGACATGCCAATTTCCCTCGTCCACATTTCAATGCGGACACCAAAGTTTATGAAAGCCAACATAATACACATGTTTACAAAGTTGCAGACAACGTTCTGCATGAGTAACGATGATAAAAAAATCCAAATTTTTGTAAGGCAAATAATAAGAACCGTTGTTCCGAACATCTTAAAATAGGATAAAAATATAAGCTGCGTAGATGCAGTTGCAAAAAAAGCACTGAATAGCGGCGCCATAAAGTATAAAATGAACATAGTTGTATATCTTTTCAGATATTCAACTATAAGTTTGGCAAAGTTATATGCGATTATCACAAAGAAAACAACACGCAAGAGTAAAATAATTGCATACTTTGGATCTATGCCAACGTTAAAAGAATTTAAAAAGTCGCCAAGATCCCATGAAAAATTTATGATCCATTCTTCCTTTTCATTGTCATTCATGGATGTATTTGGATCTGAATTTACAGTCTGCATTATATCATCAAAAATTGTATTTGCGTCCGGTTTTCCAATCTGGCTGGAATCTATTTCGAAATAAGAATATCCTGTTTCGATTGGTCTTTCATTTGCAGCTGCGTCCATTATGTTGTGCCCCAATATCAGTATCTGTGATAGTAAGGAAGTAATGAAACACGTCAAAAGAACAGATAAAAACAAACGTCTGAAAAGATCTAGAAAACTATCCTTTTGCTGTATTAAATCTTTTATTCCAACAAGGTATATTGAAAAAAAGAATAAAATAATTGATAGAGAAATGCCTGCTATCGTAAATCCTCTTATAATTTGATCTAAGGCACCATTTGTAAAGAAGTTATCCCTAAAATACGATATACTTAAAGTCTGAATGCTTGAATCGGTTATCATATTCATGAATAAGGTTATGCAGAATGTTGCACCCCATTGGGTTTTTGTGCATAACCAGTCTATAGTTGACGACAAGATAGAATCCATGTATTCTGTTATTCCTTTCTAAAAAAAAATAGGAAATCTTTATGAGATTTCCTATTTTTTTTATTCTATAATTGATATTTTTTAAATGTTACTCACTCCACTTATTCCAAATTTGAATATTATAATATCAACGGTTCCAGTTATAATATTGTAGCCTAATGTTGCTGCATAAGCGAAGCATGATCCTATAGCGATCCACTTAGCTATAGGTTTGCTTTTACTATTTGGAGACAATAAACAATATACAACAATAGAAATGATAAGTATAAATGGCCACCATACACGATATAAATTACAAAAATAATCAAGCGTTGGCATAACTCCTTTTTGAGATGCACTTAAAATATCTGTACATAACGTGTTGGAACTACTTATACCGGTTCCAAGTAACATGAAAAATGTAGCAATTATTTTTTGCTGTCTTGTTTTAACACATTCAAAATATTGCTTTGTCATTAGAATATTTTTTTTCATAATATTCCTCCTTTTTTTAAAAATTATTTATAGTAACCATAAGATGTAGCTGTGATTTTATCCATAAAACGTTTTTTTTTGTTTATATGTGATATAATATACAAGACGTGGGGATACACGGTAGATTTTAATTAAATCTTTGTCAGTTTATAATTTTATCTATAATGCAAAGCAATCTCATAATTTGTTTTTTTATTGTTTTGGAATTTTAAGGTGTAATTTGCGCTAAAGATGCCGTTAAAACTTGATTTTATTTAATTTTTGGAATAAAATTTATAAAACAAAGCAAATACAAAACAATAAATTTTACATAAGAAAGGAGCTATAACATGGATTTAGACAAAATGGATCGCAAAGAGCATTTCAGGACTTCCACTCCTGATGCAAAAGAATCATCTAATCAGGATAAAAGAATTGAAACGGGATATGAAGATAATCTGAATCTGGAAGATGAAAAAAAAGAGCTTCAAAAGGACAATGTTGAAAAGGTTGATGAATCACAGGTCATTATTGAAAATGAACGATTCGACGAAGAAACAATAAATAATGCGGGTGGAATGAATACTGTTAAGTATCGTACTAAGGAAGTTGCAAATATTCTTGGAGTTTCCGAGCAAACTATCCGCAATAATGCTGCGTTCTTTGAACCTTATCTTAATATTGAAAAAGCTGAATCTGGTCATAGACGTTATGGTAGAGATTCAATTGATAAATTAAGATTAATATTTCAATTGAAAAAAGATAAAAAATTTACAAATGAGCAGGTTATTGAGTATTTGCAAGGAGATAATTTAGATTATGCGGATCTGTCTCCGGAGAAAAAACTTGATATAGCATTATCCATGATCACGAAGACTATTCAATCTGTTATGGAAGATACTGCTACTTCTCTTGTACAGTCAAATCAAAAAATGATTGAACAACAGAATGATGCATATAACGAGAATCTACGCCAGAATACTGAACTTATTAAACAACTTTCGGAAAAACTGCTTGAGAAAGATGAGTTTATTTCATCTTTACGTGATGATAAAGATGAATTGTTGCGCCAGAATGAGGAGTTTAAGAAAAAAATTTCTGAAATAGAAAAGAGATCAAATGAAAATCAAGAATTGATCATGGAAGAATTAGAGAAACTTAAAAAAGAAGAACGACCGCAAAAAAAGAAATGGTCATTCTGGAAATAATACATGGTTATATTATACACTCATGAGTCCTATTGCAATCTCGTGAGTGTTTTTTTGTTTCAAATTTGCTTTTTCTATTTGACTTTGTTGTTGATCTATGCATTACAGAAATATCTAAAAATACAAATCTAAATCACAAAAGCAAATTTGGTTTTGATTCAAGAAGAATTTGATTTTAATTTGCTTGCTTATAAAACAAATTAAAAACACAAAAACCAAAATTGAATTTGCAAATACAAACTTCAAAAAGCAAACCAAAGCAAATACACAAATAGCAAACAAGGAAATTAATAGCAAATCAAACCACACAATGCGCATTTGAATTGTACTTAAATCTCTCCGGAAAATAAACAATAATAAACCCATAAAATGACAATATAAACACAAGTAAATGGAAATAACATTGTAAAAATAATAAGGTTACAGAATAGTATAACTCAGAAATAGCACAAGAATATATCAAGTATATATCAAACATATATCAACAATAATACAAATACATAACAAACACGGCACGAAAGAATTAATCAAATATATTACAGAAATATATCATATATATATCAAAGATAACGCAGCCATTAACAAATATATTGACATGGGATGCTACCAATAGTATAATATCAACAAGCAAAGCAAATTCAACAAAGTAAAGGAGAAGCAACATGGCAAAAATTCAACAAAATTATGATATTGTAATATCTGTAGATGCAGGATACAATGGTAGCAAAGTAACTGTTAACGGAGTTTGTTTTGAAATTCCAAGTGATATTGTGGAAATTACAGGAAAGAGTAATTTTGGAGACATTAGAAAAGACGGTTTTATCTGTATGAAGTATTTGGAAGGACAGTCTCATTTAGTAGGAGAGCAGGCGCGCACATTATTGACAGAAAAGGAATACAAAAGCAGCCAAGCAGCTAAACAGCAGATGCTCGAATCGTATGATAAATTTACTATGAAGGAATCAGAAATTCACTTAATGACCTGTGTTGGAATGGCATTGATCAAATGGTCTGAATATTGTGAAGAAAATGGAATCACTCCAAAATTTGACATCTCAAAGCCAGTAACAGAGGACAGCCTTTTCAATATTTATATTATCTTAGGATTTCCACATGATGTATATAAGAAGGCATATCAGGCTGTTAAACCAACAGTGGTAGGGCAGCATAATTTCAGAATTGAAACCGAAGAAAATGATTATGATCTTAATTTCGTCATAAAATCACAAAATATCATGACATTTTCACAGGCATTAGCAGCTTTCATGGGATTGGTTACTGATGATAATGGTAAAATTGATTATGATAGTGAATATTTCAAACACCTTCCAACACTCGTTATTGACGGAGGACAGAAAACAGTTGGAATATATGTTATTACCGCAACATTACAGATTGAATTGGCGGAATCGAACACGATTTTCGCCATGAATAACGTGTACGAAAAAGTAGTGCAGACAATTAAAGATGATTGCGGAAGAAATGATATTGAAATTTATAACATCGCCGAAATCTTAAAAAATAACGACGGAGAAATCGTTTCTTACAATAAAGATACAGATCAGACAGAAGTAATAGATATTAAACCGATCGTCAACCAGTTTACGGACGAAACTTGTGAACAGCTTATAGAATATATCAAAGAGAAATACAATAATCTCTTAGATATTAAACAGATTGTTGTTGCAGGCGGCACCGGAGCAGCTTATTACGAAGGAATCTCAAAATATATCAAAGGACACCGCAGCAATCTTGCGGATCATGTCATTTTGGCACAGTACAAATTTATGGGAAAAATGATTTCTCCAGTACAGGCGATTTCTGTAGGACTTTATAAGGTTTTAAAGAACCAGATTGAAGTGCAAAAAAAAGAAGCAAACAGAGAGGAAAAATAAATTAATTTCCACTGGAGAAGTATAATATGAAAGGACATATCCTGGTAAACTTATCCGGCAAGGATAGCAAATTAAAGACTTGGTTTGATCAACAAAAAGATAGTAATATAAGCAGAATTGTCTTATCTGCTGTAATATATTATGAATTAACAGGCGAATATATGAACATTGGAAGGCTTTCAACTGTAGATGCCAACCTGCCTGATAGTCGTAAAATTATATATATCCCAAAACAAGGGAAAGCAAGAGAAATATTGGAAGAATGGGAAAAAATAGATAAGCGCGTTTCAACAAAAATAAAGAGAATATTGAACATGGGCGTGCTTATCGAGCCTGATTTGAACACGAATTATCTGATTAATGAAGATGAGGCAATAGAGACAGTTGAAAAAATATTACGAAGTGTAAATAAAGGAGCATATATAAAACCTGCGATAAGCGGAAATATCGAGCCTTTATTTATAAAAAAACAGTCTTCCGTAGATGAAAAGAGTTCGAGAGAAAGTCGAATACAGGTTGCAGAAGTAGCAGAAAGCAATAATAAGCCAAAAGACAAAAATGAACCTAAACAAAAGGATTTTCAATCAGAAAGAAAACCACAAAATTTAATTGCATCATTTTTAGAAAGTGGCTGTGGACTTGGAAATTAAAAAAAATAGGATTATTCAATATCACGTTGAATAATCCTATTTTTTTACTGCATTCAATTGTTAATTAAAAAAATAAGCTTAAACCACCAGCGAGTTTTGGATTAATATAATTATCATCTTCTTGACCGTCTGGTAAAGACTCAGAATCATCATCGTAAACGGATTCTTCCATTGAATTAGAATTATCAGGTGTTTCGACATTGTCAGCGAACATTGGCTTTAGCTCATTATCATCAATATCGGAAGAAGATTTAAGCACATTTTTATCTGTACTGTCAACAGAATCATGCTTTTCAGGAATATCTGATTCTGAATCCAGGGTAGGAGAGGTATGTGCGATAGAATTATCTGTGGCAGGAATGCTCTGAAGGACTGGCACGACAGTTTGCAGATTTGCAGGTTGTTGAGCAAAACCAGAATTAACCAGTGCCATCATAGTCTGCAATGCGAGATTGTTTGTTTGCGACATATACTGCTCCGGAGACATGAATTTATAAGTCACTCCTTCAGCAATATCCTTTGCCTCCTTGGATGATAAGGAAGCAATATCTGTTATATTTTGCATTTTAAGATAGGCACATACCAGATCGGATACAAATTGGGAAGAAGATTTCTTCAGTAATTTCAAAAAATCAAAGCATGTTTTCTGATGCGGATCATCCAGATTGAAGTGCATGTGCCTGTTTCCAATTTCAGACATAGATCGTACTCCTTATTTTTCCTTTGAAATTAAACGTTTATATGCAATTGCATTTGAGAAAGGATCATCAATAATTTCGTAAACATTGATGATATATCTTTCTTCGATAAATTGTTTAAAAAGCAGAGATCCTCCACCCATGAAAATCACTGGATAATCTTGAAAATTGCAACCAAATTGTACAAATGAAGCAATAATTTGATGATACCATTCTCTGGCTTTTTCTATAACAGCATTAACAATTTTTTGATCAACAATAGTTGGTTTATTAAGTAATATGCTTTCTATCTGCTGTTTGCTCAAACGGTGTCCTTCTTCAATTTCGATCTGTTGTACGATAGTGCTATACATCGCAAGCACGCCGTTTGGAACAGAATCTGATTTCTGGAGAGAAGGTCTGCCATCCATGATAGATATTATATCGCAGGTCATTCCTCCGATATCGAGAGCGTAAAAACTCTCATAATTATTTATGATTGATTTAGAATCTCTTGGATTATAAGTAATGATAGTAGCATAATCTTGAGGGTAGCATTCACATTTTGTAAGTCTATATGAAAAATGATACTTGCCGTATTCAAAGTCCACTCCATTCGCCATGTGATCATAGTAGTATTGTTTTGTTTTATCGGAAAGAGTAGCACAGTGTGTAGGAGGCAGTCCTACGCCAAGCCTTACTTGGTCAAATTTAGATATTTCACCTTGAATCCCTATAATTTCTTTTGCTAATTCCGGGTTTGTTTTTGCGGCCGCACGTTTTTTTTGATCGACTGACGTGGCGCGTGAAAGTATTTCTTTTGAAATACCTAAAAGTGAAAGAATGAATAGGTTTTCATTTTCGGTCTTATCCTTTGTATAAGGAAATCGATCAGATTCTGGAACATAAAATATGTCATTTACTTTTAAACATTCGTCTATGGCAAATGGCTTTTTTGAATATGATGAGAATCCGCTCGCTGTTTTCGTTCTTTCAGAAGTCTTGGTATCAAAATTACCTACATCAAGTCCAATGTTGATTTTACTCATAATTGTTCCTCCTTAAGGTTGTCTTGTATATTATAACACGAATCAACATATTAAGAAACATAAACATGTTATTAAAAACATGTATTATGTATCTAATTGATAATAATATGTATAATATGTTTTGTTGAAAATATCAATAAATCGAATATTTCTTAAAATCCAGAAATAAAATCCAATAAAAAGGGTTCCAGAAACAGGAACCCTTTGACTAATTGCTATTTAAATTGGAATAATCGGATATATAGGAATAGAAATAAGAACAGATAACAAATACATTTTCGGATTCTTGAAATACAGAGCTATAAGGGGCAAATATAGTGACAGTATTGCCGAGTTCTGCAGAAAGCGATTTATTATAAAAAAATTTAATATTCTGCCCTTGGTCATTTTGCAGGATAATATAAGGGCGTTCAAATCCAGATACTTTTTTTATGACAGCAGGAGTGTAAATATATACGCATTTTCCAATATATTTATTGATTTTTCCGTCCAGACATCTGCAGACACGATAAACGACAGTCAGCAGTAAAGCAATAGCAAACAAGGAAACAATGGCGGCAGCATAAATGTTATGCGATACAATTGCAACAATAATGCCAAGTATCTCAAATGTTACAGCATATACAATTGTTTTCTTGAACGAGCTTAAAAGAACATAATCTATTTCACTTATTTTTTTCAGCATATACTATTCATCCTCCAATCAATCTGCATACCATATAAAGAACAGGACAATAAGTATCATTGCAACAATTATGAGCAGAAATTTTAAGATAAGCCTGTAATCGAATCGATCAACATGCAGGGTATCAACAACAGGGGTGTCGTCATAAAAGCCGTCTTTATTGTAATTTAAATTCAGATCGGGATACTCTAACTGTTCATGCTGCTCAGCATTTCTTTTTTCTATTGCCTCATGAAGCCATTCGGAACAGTTTTTCTTTGTTTTGGGTTCTTTTGTAGAAGCAGAGAGTGATTCTTTATGAGTGGAATCAGAATTGATAGGGGGAGTATTGGTATCAATTATATCTGAATCTGATTCAGCATAATCAGATTCATCTTCTTCCTCATCAATGTAATAGGATTCTTCTTCCTCATCTTCATCTGGTTCGTTTGAATCATAACTTTCAGAGAACAGTTTATCATCATCAATATCAATCTCAAATGGATCAGAAGACACAGTTTTATCTTCATTATCTTCAAAATCTGCGGAAGCCGTTGCAGGAGCAGATGAATCAGAAGCAAACACCACGTTATTCTGATAAAGATCTGCATTAGCGGTTTCGAGATTACTTGAAATATCAGAATCACTATAAGATATATCATCATCAATTCCTTTATTATTCGAGACAGGAGTTCTAAAAGAAGGCTGAGCAGAAGAAGGAGCCGGAGGAGGAGACTGTTGAGTGCTTTGCATCGATTTCATCATCTGTTGCCGGGCATAAGAATTTCTGTCGGTCCTTGTATATGCATTTTTTTTCTGGGGAACACTTGCATTATCAGTAATAGCAGAATATAAACGGGCAACATCGTTGTTCTGCCCAACGGTCAGATTAGCAGGGGTTCCACAGTTTTTGCATTTCTTTTTTTCATATAAAAATTTAATGTCGTATTCCTGTTTACAGTGAGGACATTTCATGTATACTACCTCCATATGTAGATTTCTGTAATAATACACATGTTAACATCCTGCTTTTATTATTGCAATAAAACAGGGCTTGCATTGCAAGCCCTCAATCGTACATTAATTAAGAATAAGCTACATAAGATAGCCCATATCCGCTATATGGAAGAACCAGTCCGGAAGAATTGATAAATCCGGTGTCGGTTTCATTTTTCTTATACCAGCCGTCGTACAAGGCATGAACCTCTGTATCAGAAGTTGTCATTTTGATATAAACCTGTTCATGCTGGCGAGCATTAGCCAACGCCAGAGATTTGGACTTTGGAGCAGACGTGCCAATAAACGCTGGTTTTGCAGGATATATCTTAACTTTTGGAGTTGAAAGCCTGACAAGTGATAAAGTAAAACTGGCAAATACAATACGCATATTTGTCTCGTCCAAAATACCCCATTGTGCCTTATGCTCATAATCCTTGAATACAACAAATACAGGAAGTCCATTGTAATTGTGAAGGTCATTTATTTTTATAGGCTCATTTTCATGTGACGTAGAAAATGATGTATTTTTTTCATCAGATTCATTGCCAAGAGGGTTATCTGTCATTCCACAGAGATATTCGAGCGAAACTCCGTAATAGTCCATCAGCGGTTCGTAATATCGCTCAGGCACGGGACGTTTGCCGGTTTCCCATAAGGATATCAATTGTGACCGGACTTTGTAGTCGTACTTTTCATCTATCGCTTTGGAAAGGTAAGCAGCAAGTTCTGCCTGTGTTACATGGTTCTGCTCTCGTAAATATGAAAGAATACCCGGTTTTGGATACATGCCGGGATATTTATTTGATCGTCTCATAACTGTTCCTCCTTGACAATATACACAAATATTAACATTTTAAAGCAAAAATTACAAGTCACGGATAATTTACATCATTAGCTAGAGTATTTTATTCGCTTTTAGAAGTAAATCAACCTAATTATGTATGATTTTATCATTAAAATGGTTACAACGTGATAAATTTTGCTAAAAACGTATTGATTTAAATATTTATCACGTTGATTTATATGTTTAAATGTGCTATAATATACATAACAACAGAAAGGAGAAAAAAAAATGCAGGACTTACAGAGAAAAGCAGTGATCATAGAAAATGATAGCCAATGGAAAAGATTTAAGATTTTAATGAAGAAAAATGATATAGAAATGCACTATCCTCAAATAAACACAGAAGATACATTCTACGCAATGATTTACAAAACAGATATGGGTTATTACATCATCCCAAACAGAACTTTGCAGGGAACAGCATCAAGTGTAATATCATTAAATTTTGAGCTAATCACATTGAAACAAATGATAAAATTATTTCATTTGAACGAAAAGGAGAAACAGGTCGTATGATAAAAACAAAGAGAAATAAAAAGCAGACATTTTTGTTAAAATCAATGACATATACAACATTTGCAGTTATTTTCATGTGTTCGCCACTGAAAACGGAAGCAGGACAGAAAGATTATCCTTTTGAGATTGATAAAAATTACGAGGCATGTAAATTTGAGATTTACGTTGATACTCCGGGAGAATATACAGCAACCGTAAAAGATCCAAATGGAAATGAGACACAATGCAGTGCAATTGATGATACACAGATGACTTGTACAGTTAAAAATGCAAAAGCAGGAGAGTGGACAGTACACATCGAAAGTGATACCGTAGATGACGTGAAAGCTGTTATCCATATGTCAACAGCAAGCACAAAAGAAACAGATATTGTAGACAATAACATATCGGTTGGCAAGGATATAGCCGGATTGAAGATGTATTTCGTGGATGATACATTTGTTACTGAATGGACAGATGAAAACTGCGGTTCAGTTAATTTGAAAGTAGTCAATCTTGATACTTCGGAAACAATAGGAAGTGAAACCGTTTCAGGAAAGAAATATACATGTGATATTCCTTCAGGCGTAAAAAATATCTCTGTATCGGTTGTTCCGTCAACAAGCGCCAACATCGACGGCGCAGTGCTGACATATACATATACAGTTGATAACCATCCGAATGCAGAAGTAACATTTCCGAGTGCGGTTAAAACGAATCAAGATGTTATCAAGGCAGAGGTAAAGTTAAACCAACCATATAGCACATATATTACAGTAAATGGAGCGGATGCCGGGATAGGAGAGCAGTATGGCGCAGGAACATATCAGATCGACATACCGGTATCACAGGACGGCACAAACGATATCGCAGTTTATATTGTAGATGATAAAGGTAATATGCGGTCTTTTCCATATACGGTTATTAAAGACACAGTACCTCCTACATTAAAATTGCAGGAAGCTTATGATGGTTTGACAACAGATCAGGACAGTATCACTATCAAAGGTTCTGTTTCAAATTATGACATGCTTGCAGTCAACGGGGAAACTGTAGAGCCTGCAACAGATGGATATTTTGAATTTGGATGCAAATTGCATGACGGAAGTAATGAGATCAAAGTAGTCGCATCAGATGATGCAGGAAACCAGACAGAATACTCTATTGCGATTACGCAAAGTAAAAAATCAAAATCCATTGATCCAGTAGTTATTGCGACCATCATAGCATTGATAGCAGGAGTAGTTCTCTTATTCGTAAAAAAAATCCTGCCATTGTCTCACAAAAAACAGGCGGAATCAGAAAACAAAACAGATTCATTCACGCCTGACACCTTGGATCTTAATATAGTTGAGCAGAAAAAAAGAAAATTACCTAAAATAGAAAAAAAGAATGGGTTTGGTGAAATCATGAAAAGACAGAGAAAGGAAAAAGGAAGAACGACAAAGAATGTTCTGAATGGAAACTTAATATTTTATATTTTCTGTTTTTGCGCTGCTGTAGCAGTATTCACTTTTATACTGCATGTAGGATATATTTCATCTGATAGTATGGAGCCAACGTTATTGGTTCATGATATCACCATTAGTAATCGCCTGGCTTATGTGGCACATAATCCAGAAAGAGGAGATATGATCTCATTTAAACATGTCAATGACGAAGGAAAGACAGAAGTTTATGGTAAAAGAGTGATCGGTGTTGCCGGAGATGAAATCAGATTTGTTGATGGCTATGTATATATCAATGGAGAAAAGAGCGTAGAAGAATATATCGAAAAAGACGTGGAAACTAACTGCATCAGAACATTTACAGTTCCAGAAGGAACAGTGTTTGTATTAGGTGATAACAGAGAAGTTTCCTATGATTCCAGATATTGGGAAGAACCATATGTGCAGTGCAGTGATATTATAAGCAAATATATGTTTTCCATCCCAATCCATGTTTTCTTTTCAAAATAAGAAAATACATCTTTTTGACACTCCTTATGTTTAGGACATATTTTGGTAACTAAAAAATACCCAGCCTTGATTGGCTGGGTATAATTTTTTTTATTGTACGAATCCTCGGAAAACAAGCACAGACTTGTTATTATAAGAACCTTCCGAATACTTCATGATAAAGTGGGAATGGTTCTTTGCTTTTTTTGAGGCTTCGCATGCTGACATAAACTTAGAGAAAAGTTCGTTACCTACATCATTTTTAATTACAGAAAAAGGAAGTATCAGGGAAAACGGTTTACCCTGTTCATCAAGGATCTCCATTCTATAATTACCTCTTTCATCTGCTTTAATGACATAGGAATTGCTGTCAGCATTCATCGTCTTTGTTTCCGCCTTTGCTTTAAGCGGATTTTCTCCGGCAGGATTTGCAGCTGCCTTTGCATCTGATCTGTCACCCGGTTTTGTACTATCAACAGGCTTTTTTTTCTGAGGCTGCTGAGTTTGGCTTGGCTTGGTTGTCTGTTCCTGCTTTGAATTTTGTTTTTCTTTTGTTCCAGATGTTTCAGTAGCCGGAGCAGCTTCATCATCTTCACCAAGATTATTGCGATAGGCTGTTGATGATTTGACAGTAGTTTCTGCCATTTCTTCATAATAGCCTTTTGAAGTTAAAAAAAACCATCTGGCAGTTGTACGCAGCCAGTCGTAATCGACCGGAATATTAGCATACTGTTTACCGCTTTCTTTTGAGTTATAAGTTCCATTGATCACTGCAAAGGCATTTTCGGATGTCGACGGAGCAAATCCTACAGACTTTTCTCCGTTCAATCCTGTAATGAATTTATAATGCTTCGGGTATTTAGAACCGGAAGCTTTTTCTTCGGCAATGATTTTTTTAAACTGATAATTTTTTACATCTTCCATCCAGTTATAGAAAACATCAATATTCATGTAAACATCAAAGCCTTTCCCTTTTTTCCCTTTTTCAACAAAAGAAAATACCACTCGGTCAATGCCGTATGCTATTTTGACTTTTACAAACCAAGAATTAAGGGTATACTGCTCGTTTAATACCCCTTCTGATGCCATATTCTGGCGAGCTGTGGTCTTATTCTCTTTTGACATATAAAATCCTCCTTATCATCCGCAGACGGCTTTATATTGCATATAACACGTCCGCAGTTTTTCTTTTAACATTGTTATTCTGGATGCTTCGGCAATCGTAGCGACAGCAGTAGTAAATGCTTTCTGTTGATAGACTACCGTACATTCTTTTTTTGCTCTTGTTATACCTGTGTACAACAGGTTTCTGGTCAGCATTGCTGTGTGACAGTTCATCATGCACACTATCACGCTCTTATATTCACTACCTTGTGATTTGTGTACTGTCATTGCATACGCGAGACATAGTTGGTCAAGATCATCGAGGCTGTAAAGAACCTCTTTGTCATTGAAATTGACCAAAACGCCACGGGGAGATACGTCAAGTACTTCTCCAACGTCGCCATTTGCACATTCATCACGGTTAGAAAGCTGCATTACAAGGTCATGCTTCATGAAAAATAAGGTATTATCATCTGCTTTGCAGTAATGTCTGTAACCTGATCTTTCACTGTTTGCGATCTGCTGCAAGCGGTTATTAAGTGCATTACTGCAGATTCCTTTTTTTCGGTACGGAAGTAAAACGACAACGTTTTCCTTTCCATACTTTTCAATTTCTTTTGCATAGATGTTCTGCAGTGTTTTCATTGCTTCCTGCTCGGTGCAGTTTTCATCAAGGAGCATAGGATGAAAATCCTTGCCATCTTTAAAAACCGGTTTTCCTTCCCTTACATTGCAGATGTTCGCATACAGACAGGAAGAATTATCTTGTCTGAACGTATGCGTCAGCATTGTTACAGGAACTACGTTGGAAGCAATCAGATCTCTTAGCACGGCACCGTTGCCTACGCTTGGAAGCTGGTTTACATCGCCTATAAAAACGATCTTCCTGCCATTCATCATGGCTTTGGAAAGAGTAGCCGTTAGTGAAGTATCATTCATCGAACTTTCGTCAATGAACAAAACATCTTCATAAAAAGGTTCGCCTTCGGTTTCCTGATAACCAATTCCGAGTTTTTTATGCAATGTCGACGCATTTTCCCCTGTGGATTCGCTGATCCTTCTGGCAGCTTTTCCGGTTGGGGCAGTGAATACGATTTTTACTTTATCATTGAGCTTCCTCAATACATATGTGATCGCAGACAATACGGTTGTTTTTCCAGTGCCGGGGCCTCCAGTCAACACGGAAAAATTATTGTTTACGACCATGATTACGCCATCAACCTGATGTTCATGGAGTTTTCTTCCCTCATTCACTGTTTCTTCAAATTCAGAAACAAGCGAACGGATAAGCGATTCATCCACTTTCTGGCATGGCGAACCATACAAAAGTCGCATCACATTTTTAGCAATCTGATCCTCCATTGCATTGAAATATGACGTTGTAAGGAAACTTTCCCCGTTTTCGTCAATGTAATGCACGATCTTATTGATCACAATGGCAGCATTGATGATCTCTTTCGAGATATTTCTGGCCGCCATGTAGGAGAGCAGATCAGCTTTTTTTATCCATGTTGATCCGGTAGCAGCAAGAGCAGCGGTCACAATCTGTTCCGCATTTTTTGTCTGCTTGCTATACATTTATTTAGACTGCTCCTTTTAATTTATTTTGCAGGTTCACATCGCAGAAATTCATTTTTCCGTCAGTAAGAGTGTCGTCCTCGATCATGTATTCATCCACAAGATCAGGATTCTCCTTTACAAAACGTTTCTGATCAAATTCTGTTTTTGTGATAAGGTACATCCGGTATATATCGGGATCTTCCTCCTGCAGCCTTTTAGTGTCTATTTTCATGTTCGTGAAAGACTTGTCTCTCACATGAAGTACGAGATCTTTCTTTTCATTGAAAGAGACACGTGCTTCATTGGCATTTCCCATGACAGGAAATATCTTTTCTGCCAGAAGGTTGTTTCTTCTTTCCTTGATTTCGGTAGCTGTTTTATTGGCCGCCTTGATTTCATCATTCATATAAGACAACTGCAGGATCGTTTCCTTGTAGCTGTCTGGAAGATCCTTTGGTGGGACATCTGATGAGGCGTTTCCCATCTTTTTTCTCCAAAAGACAAACAATCGGTCCATGTTCTGACCTTTAAGGTCAGGAGGGGTATTGGTTTTGACACATTCAATGAATTTTTCAGCCATATCAATGATCATTTCCTCTACCTCCAAATTCCTTTCAATATACATGTAGGCGCATTCCTGTGGGGAGATGCCCCATTTTACACATATATAAGCATACGGGAGATTCATGCAGAGCATGTAGTAGCAACACTGCAGGTAATACTTCAAAGGGACTTTTCCGCTTTTCCATATCCTGTAGTCCTCAGAACCAATGTTGCATGTCTTACATTCAAGGATGCCTGTTACTCCATTGATCTTTACGATACCGTCAAGATCACAGAGCACGAACGGATATTTTAACTTTCCGTCCTTATCTCTTGCACCACACTGATACATGTGGCAGTCGTTGATGACTTCCACGATATCCATAGGATGTTCATCCTGAAACTTCTTTTTGAACAGGTTCCGGATGCTCGGTTCCTCATTATGGCCAACCCAGAGGACATCTGCATTTTTCTTTTCCACAAGCCGGAATTTTCGCCCGGTTTTTTCGTAGAAAAGCTCTACGGAAGCTTTAAAATTGCTTCCATGCTGTCCTTCATAAAGGTAGAGACTTTCTGCAAGCTCTGAACCGTCAAACAGCACGGCAATATCAGAGCCTCCAAGAGTCACATCTATATACCTTGCATCTTCTGGATGGTCATGGTATGGACCATGTCGACGCCATTTCAGCCATTCAGTCTCCATGAGCGTGTATGTTCTGGTTTCCTCGTTATATACGTAATTTTCCTGTATTTCAGCAGGATATGAGCTTAATTCGTCCTGAAATACATTGTCGATCTTCCAGTGCTGGATGGGATCGCAATACGGGCGAATCAAATTTTTTAGGTCTGTTTTTGTTGGTAAAGGCATGTTAATATGCCTCCTTTCTTCAAATTTTTTATATGGGATCGTGTAAAAAACACGTTGCTTAGATTGAAAATTTATGATCAACCCGGATTTCGGGTATAAAAAAAGAACGCCAGTGCGTTCCAGATAAAAAATAAGCCACGAAAGATATTTTTCGTGGTTCAGATTTATTTTATTTATAGAATTTTATTTATAACATGATATTATCATAATCTGCAGTTAAAGTCAAAAAAACGGAGAAGCTTAAGCTTCTCCGTCAAATATTGCTTTTTCTGAATTATCCTGAAGGTCACGGCAGAATCTTTCTTTCAAATCCTTGTCTTTCGATCTAACAATCTCATCCAAAGATTCTACTCCATATTTTTCCAAAAGAAATTTTAATACTTTTTCGTGACAGCTCTTTAGCTGACCAGAAGTAAGATACTTTATTTCCTTTATATGACCATTAAAGTACATATCGTCAATTCCTTTTCCCCATTCTTTTTTCCAGACAGCGTGATATGTCTGGATTGTGGGAAAAGTTATTTCGATTGCTTTTAATAAGGCAATCGACTGATCATATACTGCAGTGTTTCCCAGAATATCAGAATCAAAGAACAGGTATATCTTTCTAACAGGTCTTGAATCCATGATGTGAAGGATTTCATCCTGAATGCCTTTCCATGTGCTGACACCCTGCAGGGAAACTGCAACGTTCCCAGCATCCCTTAAAACCTCGGACTTGAAACGCCCCTCTGTTATTGCAATGATACCCCTGTCCGTATTATCCGGATAAAGAATATCATGAGGAGAGCCGCATCCAGCACCACCAAGATATTTATCCGGATCCGGATCTGCATCTGTAAATGTGGATGAAAACCATGTGTACCTTTTTTGTCCTTCTTTGACCGTGTACCGGCGTATCTGGATTGCTTTGATCTTTGTATCCGTCCGGATGCAGAAGGCAATACCTTTTGCAAAGGAAAATTTCAGTCTGTATTTTCCTTTTTCCGTTTCCATATAAAATCCCGGCACCGTCATTAAGATCTCATCAGTGTATTCGGGATATGCCTCTCTGATTGCATTTAAGATATTTTCTTTCTGCTTCCAGTTAGTTGGAGCAGTGAAATAATCCCGTGCAATTCTGGTGTCTGATAAATGACGCTCGCTTTTGAGCGTCTTATAATCTTCTTCCGAGAGGCTGCAATTCTCTTTCATTACGCTGTAAACATTATGAATGACAGCATCAGGCGCTTTCGGCTTTGCGGTAACGGCAGCTTTTTTACTGCCAAGCTGTTTCTGCTCCAGTCTGTTCACGTATGCTTCATCATAATTTTTTTCAGCATACATTACATATTCCTCATATGTAATGATATTGTTCTCATAGGCGACCTTAAAGGCTGCTTGAAGATAATCTATCCCATCATAAAGCGAGATAAATTTTATCCCGTTCCCACCAAAATTGTCGCCACAGGTGAAACATTTCCAAATCCCTTTTCTGGGAGTTACCACAAAACTCCCAACGTGATGATCCACATGAAACGGACACAGTCCGTAAAAATGTGGTCCTTGCTGTTTCAATGAGATCCGACTGCCTACGATTTGTTCTACGGGGATGTTTTCCAACTTAAAAAACATATCCTCAATGAACTCATGTCGATTTTTCTTCGTTATTGCCATATTTTCTCCTTATAGGCAGCCGAAGCTGCCTTTATATGATATTATTATATGCCTCGTCCACATTTATGCCGGAACTGATAAACAGTTCTTTGGCAACAGGATTGTTGTGAACGAGGACAACAATTCCATTTTTTACTTGCGCCTGCTTTGTGTGATCGAACAACCAAAGCAGTTCCTCGCAAGAGAGGTTTTTTAAAGGTGTTTTAGACCGGGCATATTTGCCAATGTCCGGAATGATACATTCGTATCTCGTGATGTCAACAGCCCTTTTTCTTGGTTTTTCAAAGCCTTTCGGAATAAATGTGTAAACCATTTTCCCGGATGACAGATTTTTAATCGCCAATCCATCTATCATGTATTTATCATCTAAATGGTACTGGGTTATTTTGAAAACGTCAGGGCAGAAGTAGTTGCCATTCTCATCCTGCTCAACGTTTACTATCGTTTCGTTTTGCTGGATGCCGTTTAATTCAATGGGCTTCCCGTAGGAATCCACTGCCGGGCGATAAGCATCGATGATGATTTTCTCTTCCGGCAGAGAGTAGAGTTCCGTTCCAACTCCCCATAAAACGCATGCTCTTTTAAAAGCATCCGTTGACTGGGTTTTATCGTTCATGCCAAGTCCGGCATCATCACGGCTTAACCATTGTCCTATTTCTTCGTTAAACACTTTTACTTCGCAAAACATTTCCGTCGAGCCGTCTCCTTTGGTTCGGGTTTTGTGCGATGACTGCCATTTTCCTACGCCATAGGTTTCATCCATGATGTTCATGATCGTGATACGATCTGTATACAGCATGAGTTCTACCTTTTTTAAAGACTGCGGAATAGCCTTTATGTGAATCTCATTTTCTTTTAATGTTCTAGGGATTTTCATTGTTTTTTTCCTCCTAAATAATGGAAAAGAGCCTCCAAATAAATTGGAGACTCTTTGTATAGTCTGTTTCGTCAACAATTGATGTTGACATTAGTTGAATGGTAACTCTTCATCAATTCCATCTGGAATGTTCATGAATCCATTACCTTCCGGCATGGATGCAGGAGCAGAAGATGCAGGCGCATTGTCGTCAGATCTCTTGCTCTCTGCAAATTCATTTTCTTCTACAACAACATCTGTTGTATATACTTTCTGACCGTCTTTATTCGTATAGCTTCCTGTCTGGATACGTCCGGTTACTACGACTTTTGTTCCTTTACGGAGATACTTTTCTGCAAATTCACCAAGCTTACCGAACGCCACACATCCGATAAAATCGGCTGAAGCGTCTCCTTCTTTTTTATATCGGCGGTCAACAGCAATTGTATATCTTGCGATTGCAGTTGCATTTTCGCCTTGTGAATAGCGAACCTCCGGATCTCTGGTTAATCGTCCCATAAGGATAACTTTGTTCATGATTTTTTATGCCTGCATATTTTTTTTAACAGGCTTTCCTCCTTCTTTTATTTGCATCTGTCTTTAGCGGTTTACTGATATTCCTATGCTAAGAGTAGCATGAGAGATTTATTTTATCAATAAATCGTATATTAACATGTTAGTCGCATAGAGCTTGAAAATTGATAACAAGTCCTTTTTTGCTTTTTCGAATATCATATGGTGTTGTTTCTTTTAAATGGTTCATGACATCTTCTATAAAAGCTGCTTCTCCTTCAATCGGATACTCAATATACACCATATTCATTTCTTTGAATTTTTGAATTTCTTTTTCGATGGTTCCGATATTATCGGTGATCCACTTGATAACTTCATTATCTTCCTGTGTGGAATTATTGTTATCCGCTGGATCGACAGGAATCTCGTCTTCTGATCTTCTGTATCCATCCTCCCATACTGCTAAACTTGGTACGGTTTCCGCCACATCATCTTCACGAAGATGCAGCATGATACGGTTGCAGGAAGATAAGAAATGAACTTCCTTATCATCGAGAAATTCCCATCCGATGAGTTTTTTGTATCTTTTCTTTAAGTAAAGATCCATCCTCATGCGGAAGTATTTTTCTTGGATTTCTGTTCTTGTATCTGTCCGCATAGAAGCGGATACAGTATCGCGGACGATCTCTGTTTTTTTTGTGATCTGCATAGATACAAGACTGATAGAAAGTGCAACAATAATAAGTAATAATAAAAATACGCCCATCAGATCGCACCTCCGTTTTGAAAATTGGTTAAATTGTAAGGAATTTCAGAAGCAGAGGAAGTTTTGTTCGTTTCTTTCTTCTTTTTTTCCTTATCTTTTTCATAGTACTCGATCGGAATGGAATAATCCCAATCTCGTACCTTAAATTGAGGAAATTTTGCTTTTGTAGGATTGATTCCCTCTGGATATTTTGAATTATCGTTATTTTCAACGATCTTGCTCCAGACATTATCCGGGATCATCGGTCTTTCGTAAAGCGTCATTTCCGCTTCTACGGTTATGACCTTTCCCTTTTTAAGTTTTTCCCTCATTTTGTACATTCTCTGATATGGACCGGTTTCAGTTCCATCATCAAAGAGAATGCATCTGTAATGATCATCTCCTTTTCTTATGACAAAAATGGCTGTTTTTGCATCATTTTTTGCCTTTTTAAACTGGATTTCAGTCTGCAGGATTGCAGACTGAAAGATACATAGTGCACCTTCCATATTTTTTTCCTCCTGATATTTGATCGCTCCTTGTCATAAGGGCGTTTTAATGATAAAAATTTATATAAAGCCTTTTTTTAGGCATAAAAAAGAACGCCAGATTGCGTTCAGATAATAAAAAAACCACGGACATAGAAATTATCCGTGGTTCAAATTATTTTTTATTAAATTTTTTTATTTATGTTACGAGTATAACACGGAAAAAAACAGATGTCAAAAAAACGTCAGTTAAACTCATGTTATAAATTTGTGGCGAAAAACATAGGCAGACCTGTGGGAGCAGTCAGAGATACGCATGCCAGTTAACGTGTTTTTGCACAGGTCTTTGGCGAGCTTTATTTTTAACTGGTCTCGGATGTTCCCTGATCGCAATATGATCCTCGATAATATCAAATTTTTTTGAAAAGTCAAATGCAGAATATATTTCATATCCATAGGAAGGGTAGTCCATATAATCAAGAAGCCTCCATACATCATAGCCAACAAAAACATCTCCCGTTGGAGTCTGGATCCCTTCCTTGACAGCGTGTGGATCATGTGTTGATTTTTCCCTGCATAAAAAGTTTTTGCGGACTATCTGCTGATACAATTCTCATGCCTCCCTGAAACTTCCATTATACAAAATAATCACGGTCTACTTTCACAGAAATACCTGTTTCGGCAAGTGTTGTCAGTACATCATGCAGATTTGCTTCTTTTTCAATACAGTAGTGTCCTAAGATAATGTTTTTGTTACATTCTTCAGAAGTGAGATGTTCTGCATTTTCTCCAATAAACAGACACCAGTAAGGTTCCTGTTTGCTCCATCGCTGCAGGATAAGAAAATACTTGCTTGTTTGTTCGCATTTATCGGTGTTGTTCCCTATAAATTCGTTAATATTCATAAGATCCTCCTTAAATTTTAGACTGATTATGATGATAATAACACCGTGTTTTCATTTTATCCATAAACCGAATAATGGATAAAATGATCAGATTAACGTATCATTGAGATAAGGAGTGTGAACATAATGGATATAAGAGAAAAAGTAAAAAATGATATGAGAAAGATAGCTTCTGACGGAGCAGACATAAGCAGCTTTGTTGAAAGTAAATTAAAAACAGAAGTTCTTAGTTTGCAGGATGTTAAACAGACGTCAGTAATGGTATTTAAAAACATACAAGACATGTACCAGAAGATTAATCATATCATCATGATGTGTGGCTATGATCCAGAAGAATATGTAAAAATGAGCGGATGTGAGCCTGCAATGACAATTGAAAGGATAGGAGAAGTATACCATTTCACTTTAAAGGGAATGATACCGCATAAGATTACATATGACGTGTCTGCTGGAAAGAACAGATATTCATATAACAAAGATATCCTTTATTCCGGATACAGGAGAGCAGTAGAAGATTATTTATGTGAAAATAGGGTAAGCATTTATAAAACGAAGGTACTGGTGGCATTTGTGCATTATTATCCACCAAACGCAAAGATGATCGATCACGATAACCTGCATACAAAAACATTCATAGATGCAGTATTGAAGCATATCTTCATACCGGATGATTCACCTGCATGTATGGATCTTTACCATACCTGCAGGGCAGACGATAACAAAAATACTCATACGGAGGTTTATGTGGGGCAGATAGAAGCAGTATTAGATCTGATCAACAGACAGGGATAGGATTTTTATAAAATAGAACGCCGGACAGCAATAAAAAAAGGAATCAATGCCAGTTAATAGCAGAGATTCCTTTTTTGGGATAGGAGAGTAATGATGCAAAGGAGTTGCGAATCCTGTATAATGTGGTAATTTTTTAAGGGATCGAAGCTGATATGATGAATATCAGATGAATCAGCATATTACTTTAACCATCCTTGACTCGATTATTGCATACAGAAAAACTTTTGTCAAAAAACGAATATTATATTTTAAACAAGCTCGGCTAATTCACTGAAATGTGCATTCAATGTAGGAGCAATCGTTTTCCCGGTTTTTTCTCCAAACCTCATGCATAATTGAAGCTCAAGACTGCCCGGTGTCTCATCTGTACTTTCTTTAATGCAGTATGCAATCACATCGGCATGAGCTGATAGATTATATGGTTTCGTGTCGATCTCTACCAGTTTGTTCTTAAATTCCTCAGATGCAGGAGGGTACTGGGTATCATCATCCTCCACTACATTTTTTTTGCTGCTAGATGATTTTGAGGATGTTTTCTTTGAGCCGGTTACAAAGACATCAGCAAAAGAAGAATAAACGTTCACCGAGATCTTTCCTTTTGCAGTCGTAAATGAGCAGTCGTTAATATCTCCGTAAGCTTCATTGGATGATATGATATGGATGTTTCCTGTCTGGTTGGCGCACTGCAGCCCAAGCATGAATCCTGTGATAAGGATGTTGTTCTCAATTGTTACAAATTCCGGTTCTACATTCAGATCACGAAGAAAATAAAAATAGCTGCATGGCATGTAAGGTTCGTCTCCGGTAAGGAGTATCAGCTTATCGTCAGCTTCAATTTTCTTGGCTGTGACAAGATCGTCCTGCGTTATTTCATCAAGATATGCAATATAAACATTGTTCATATAAAAAGCCCCTCTCTGTCATTTGTTTTATGATTTTATATTATAGAGAATGGCTGATTTTTGCAATAAAACGACATTTTACGGAAATAAATTTTTTTTACTTATTACGATTATAAAATATCAAGTGCATTACGCTTTGCTTTCTTGTCAGAATCCTTTGCCCTTGCATACAGGCTGGAAGTGGTTATGGATTCATGTCCTAACTGCTCTTTTAAAAGCGCAATATTGCCAGTTTCATCAAGCATTGACATGGCATAGGTGCTTCTTAGCTTATGAGGCGTTATCTTCGAAAACTGTGGAATATTGGAAGCCTTTGCGTATTTTTTCACGGTTCTTTCGACACTGCGTACACCGATCCGGTCGCCCTGATACCTGCCGATCGTCACAACGAACACGGCACGGTTATCGTCAGTTGGGTACATTGTTTTTCGAAATTCCAGATATTCTTCAAGGATATTCTTCATCTTATCCGAGAAGAAAACGGTATCCGGCTTGTTACCTTTTCGCTGGATGTAGATGCAGCATTCTTTGAAATCAATGTCGTCCAAATCCAGACCGACAAGCTCTGATACACGTATCCCGGTATCAAGGAGCAGACAGCACATACATATATCACGGATAGAATTTTTTTCGTGAAATACTTTTTCCTTAGCGGTCAGTCCTTCGCCAGCACATACAGCATTTAAAAAATCATCTATCTGAGATTCTTTCATGTAGATAATGTCCTTTTCATGTCTCTTTTCCCTGTCAATGCCGGAAAAAGGGTTATAGGTAAGGAGATTATCACTGATGAACAGTTTATAATAAGATGAAATAGTTGCTATATAGACATTTGCAGTCGTTTTTTTGTTCAGTTTACCGTTTTTCTCGTTACAGTGGCGTTTGAGAACCCATGAGATAAATTCGACGGCATCATCTTTCGTAAGCAGTCCCAGATCTTCAATAGTTATATCTTTGATATCCTTATTTTTAAAATAGGAATTGTTTTCATGCAGATAATTCAGAAAAATACTCATTTTATAGGCATAATCATATTGCGTTTTCTCGGTAAGCCTTAATGACCGCTCATTTCTTGCCTTTGTACAGAAGGGTGGGAGAGTAGTCAACAGTTCATCTGTTTTTTGCTTATATATGAGATAAGTTTCATTTTTGTAATCAACTGACATTTTGTTCCTCTGCTTTCTTAATTTGCAATGCTGTATTTTCTGGTGACATAATATTTTTCCGGATATTGGTAAATATCCTGAATGGCAGGAGAGTTGTCATACGTGATGATCATATCGTTGTATGGAAATGACTTGTATAATTCATCCAGTAAAAATGCAAGTTCTACATGCTGATCCTCTGTATAATAACAATGATATAGAGAACTTCCTTTTTCATAATACGGAGGATCGATGAATAACGTTGCATCCGGGAGCCAGTAATATTCCTGAATGAAATCACATGCATCCATTCCGAATACGTGGATATGATCTGATTTTGCGTGTATCTCATCAATCCGTTTGCACAATGTTTTAGGATTCCACCTTGCAGATGGAATGGACATGGAATTTGCATAAGGGATCCCTGAAAAAGCCATTCGGTTAACAATCAGGGCATTCCATGCCGCTTCATACATATCGGAAGTGGTATAATCATGCAAAAGATTTGTCTTTGCTTTGTCAAATGCCTTTTGTGACGGCGTAAACGTCCGAATTTTGGATTTTAGCAGATCAGGCATATATTTTATCATATGGTACAAGGAATATATCCCAAAATCGGCATCATTGAGCCACAGTTCATGCACTTTATCTGCAAGTAACAAGGATATGCCTACGGATGCACCTCCGGCAAATGGCTCAATAAAATTCTCCATATGATCCGATCGGCAATTTTCATAGATAAGACCTGTCAGTCTGGATTTTCCGCCGGGATACCGAAGCAGGGAAACATTTGTCTTAAATGGTGCTGAAATACAATGCAGCGAATTGTTTATGGCAAAAGGCGTTTCAAGGAAAAGCCTGTATCCGGGTTTAAAAGCCCTTTTATTGTCAAACTGGTTAAACCCGTCACAATCCGGACACCAAAAGCCCTTGTGGTTTTTAAAATCTTCATCAAAATCATCCAGTGAATCTGAACTGAATCCACAAAAATGGCATTTATACATGTAATTCCTCTCCAAAATGTAAATATGTAAATAAATGGTTTCTACGTATATTATACAGAAAAAATGGACTTTTGGCAACAAGTAGTCGCATAACATATATTATGCGACTACTTAAAGATATATAGGGATAGAAAAAAAGAGCCTCTGATGATTCCAGAGACTCTTTGCTAAATAATTATATTTTCATATTTTTCCCAAATAAAAATAAAATTTTAATTTATTTATTTTCGCTCATTTTCCAGATATAATATCCATCATCATTTTTCTCACATGATGCGAATTTGCTTATGTAATCATATATTACATTTTTCTCTGCCTGGCAAAGCAAATCAAATATACAGCGTTCCAACGGTGTATCACTGTACTCAAGATCAAATAAGTTGTCTTTATATATGTTGTGTAACATCACGTAAATGTGGATATTAGCATTTTCATATTCCATTTTTCTAAAATAAATAAAGTCTCTTAAATAGCACATTTCCTCTGAACATGCTCTTGTAAGATTATCGTCCGCTGCACATATGAGATATGTATGCAGTTCCTCTCTTACATCTTTGTCGTATGCGTACTTTTCAATAATTTTCATTAATCGTTCAGATAAAATTTTGTGTTCTTTCTCATTCATTTCTATTCCTCTGATAATCACTTACATTCTAATGTTTGAGTTTGCAAATTTTCCATACTTTTGTATAGCCAAGTATGCGTGTTCTTCGTCTCTGTCCATATCTCTTGTTTTGACATATCCTTTACCTGGAACAAAATCTTGCCAAAACCATTTATTATTTTCGCATTTTTTTCATGTAAATTCCTCCGTTTGATATTGTAATTGTATCACAATGACTGTATCTTGGACAGCGCTTTTCGCATTTGTCTAATCTATAATAACTTATAATTTACTGTCTTATCATCTGCATTGCTTTTTCAAAAGATGGTTTTATTAAAAGTTCTGTGACCACATCTTTTACAATTTTCGATGCTTTTTCAGATACTTGTGTATCTGTTATATCTTGTTCATCAATACCGTGCATCAGTTTAAGATACTCAATATCGTTTAATGCAAGATATTCTTGTAATGAACAGTTTATGGATGGACTGTTATGCCATTGTTCAATCAATTCATTCCACTCCGATTCTGTTTTATCTGAATATTTCGCCATGAACCAAACCTCCACAATGTTTAATTTTTAATTACTCCTGTCTCCAACTCATAATAGTTTCATCCTTTCCTATGATGTCACAGCCAATTTCTTGGTTGTGACATATCCGTATTCTCCTAACTAAGTCTATCGTTTGATCTTGATACTCCAGAAAGCTTCTTTTTGTTTTTTGTTATTAATATTGCACTTTTCTCTATTAGAACATGTCTTTTTGCAATATTTATTACAAAGTTTATGGCGAATACGTCCTAAACATCCTTTATGCGTGTATTCGTATTGTGCATCTGGAAAATTCTTTTTCAGAGCTTTTTTAATAATTGAATGAGTGCTCATTAGGTATGTAATGTCATTAGAATTTTGTATTTCTTCTAACAGTATCGGTAATTCTCTTTTGAAAACATCTTTCGGACATTTGTTTTTTGGCTTTGGAAAGATAAATGTCTTTTGAATGATCCAAACATGATTAGGTCGTATTATACTGTGGAAACAATATAAAAAAGTATTCGGTCTGCTTAATTTCCTCGATTTGTAAAATGCCATCAATACAAGGATACTTGGAAGTATAATAATTACCAATATCATTGCGAAGATAATAAACTGATGTTCTGTTGATCTTCCAGTAATTGATAAAATTAACAAGATAAAAATCGCCGAAAGAGCTAATAGCCAATATTCCGGGGGCATAATACATTCCAGAACCAAGTTCCAATTGTTTGTCTTTTGCATTAAATTCTTTTTTTCTTTCTTCATAATATTGTTCTCCTATTCATTCATTAAAATTTTTTTGATGTGTTCAATCTCGATCTGCCTTTCAGGCTGCATTAGGTTTAAATAATTGGCAGCCTCTTCTATGTTGTCATATATCGGATTTTCCGGTTCAAGCCAATATGTAATGCCTTCAGAAGTTTTCATAATAATGTGATCTTTATTTACTTCTGTAATAATGCCTTTTTCTATTTTTTGACCGTCAAATTCTGAAATAGCATAGAAAACTGTCTGACCAAGTTTAAAATTTTTCATGATTTTCCTCCTCTTAGTTAAATATGGTATTTATGCAAAGCAAATAGCACAGATTTTATGTTCCTTTACTGCTTCTTCGTACCAGCAGATACTATCATCACTGGTATATTCATTTTGAAGAAAGTCTTCGGCAGCAACAGAAGACTGAAGCTGTTCAGATTTTGAGATTAAATGTAACAGCCAGAATTTAGGAACTGTCACTAAGACTTCATCAAAATCTGTTTCCATTTCTGTTTCAGTATTTGCATTGAAAGAAAAATAGCCATCACAAACTGAAAACTGGACAGTTTCTTCCGGTGACTCATTTATAGGGGTTGTATCCAATACATATTGTCTTGCCTCATTTAGTATTGGTTCATGATTACTTGTTCTGTCTTTTTCAAGATACCAAAGGAACAAGATCCGTTTCTCTTGTTCAGATATAAAGCCATTTTCAGCGAGACAATCTAAGTAGCCTCTTAACATCCCTTTGTATCGGACAAGAAACTCATTATTTGAATTAATACATTGTGATCGGGCTTTTTCAATAAAATATGATGTGTTTTCCAAATAATGTTTTTGTTTGTTGTTTAATTTTTTTAATGTTTCTTTTGTCATAATGTTTCTCCTTATCAATTATTGATTTTTATGCCATTTTTTAATATTTCATAGGCACAGTTTGTCTTTTTAGCATACTTCTCTGCTACTCTCTCACTCTCAAAGCAGGAAAGCATATAAACATCTTTTTTACGATTACGGTGTATCAGTAGACTATATGTTCTGCTTTTCCAGAGATCAATGTTCTTCCCAAGCGAAAAATAAGTCGGAAATAGATTTTTCCAGTAATCAAGACACTCGTTTATATTGTCATAGCGTCTTGCTTGTGACTTATTGCTACATTTTTGATAGGGTGTCCATAATTTTTTTTGTTCTGGAATCGGTGTAAACAGATACACTGCATCTGTTTCAATGTCAAAGCACATGCCCAGGCGAACTGCAATATGTGCAAGTGTCTCAATTCTCCAATCCCATTCAATATGAGTTGTTGTTTCAAATAATTTCATGTTATCTTCGGATGCGATTCTGTTCCGGAAATAATTTTTTTCATTCATATTTGTATTTCTCCTTTATTATTGATTATGTAAGCACTGCAACGCAATGTTATTTAGATTAGAATTTATATAAAACCCGTTAATTGGGTATAAAAAAAAGGAACGGCATCCGTTCCAGATAATAAAAAAGCCACAGACGTAAATCTGTGGTTATAATTATGCTTTTATTAGATTTGTTTATTTTATGCAAGTATATTATCATTTTTTATGAACAATTGCAATAAATTAAGATATCTTTTTGAAATCAAAAAAAATGGAACCGGTGATACCGGTTCCAGACAAAATCATTTTAGAATAGATCACTATGAGTTCCCGTTCTGGTCAGATAGAGATATAATTCTTCTTCATAAATTTCATATATTAACAGCCAGTCCGGTGTAATGTGACATTCTCTACAATTTGCGTAATTGCCAGATAAATTGTGATCTTTATTCTTTGGTGGAAGTGATTCTCCATTAGATAATTTTTTAATAACAGCTTTCAATAAGTTCATGTCGTATCCACGCTTTTGAAGGCGTTTAAGATCCTTTTGGAACTTATTGGTTGGCTTTATGATATATCTCATGAAAGCATATCCTCCATCATTTTATCAATATCGGTATAAGACTTTCCCAAAGAAGGGTTTTTCTTCATTTCTTCTACTTCTCTAATAGCTGCCAATGTTTCTGAATTTGGAACTTCTCTTGATATTTCAAAAGGAATCCCCTGCTCCCGAACGGCCTGTTTGACAAATATTGTGAATGCTGTTGTCAGATTCATTCCAAGGTCATTAAATAATTCGTCTGCCTGTTTCTTTAGAGCATCGTCCATTCTGAATGATACAGTTGCCATGAAATCACCTGTCTTTCTATTATATTATGTTCACCTATTATATTATAATTATACGTTTTTAGTAGTACACTGTCAAGTTACTGTATTAACCATGTATACAATTTAATGTGTATAGAAAATTTTTTATAGGATTTTTAATCGAGAACATTTCCATCTTTATCTTCTGTTCTATCGTATTCCCAATCTCCAGCACCGTCTTCCACAAACTCACCACTATCGGTATTTTCCGCAATCTCTTTTGCTTCTTCCAAGGAATTTGCTTCGACGTCTAAATACAAATAATCTGTTGACTTATACATTACTCTATATTTCATAATTATCACACGTTTCCTTTCATAGAAAAAAGTATATCAAATAATATTTTTTTTAGCAAACATAGAAATGTTGTTGAAATGAAACACGTATTTCTATTCTGCGACTTCATACATGATAGGCAATGCGGTCAATGGATATTTAATGACATCATTCACGTATGGAAAATAATTCCCAACACAGTTTTGCCTACTATATTTATTTTTTATTACCTTGACTGTCATATAATAATCATCAATATCCGTTACCAAAACTGTACGTTCTGTATTACCAATGATGACAAATTCTTTATTTACATACTTCTCTTTTAAATCTTTAATGTTCATATTATTTATCTTTCCTTTCCTATGAAATGTTGTTTTAATAAAAGCAATTTCCTCATCAAATTTATAACTGCCTTCATTTTGTTCTAGTTCATCCAACCAGTCAATTAACATTTCGTCAATATTCTGATATTCAAGATGACCACAATCATCCTTCCCTCTCCAGTCAAATTCATCTTCGCTTGTATTTGCATTTAACATTTGCATTACAAGTCTGCCATCAGAATAGAATCTGAAATGATATCCATACCAATCACAGACTCTTGTGATTATTTCCAATTTATCATTCCATTTATGAAAAGCACCTTGCGTAATATCTTCCACAAGATATTTTTCGGATTCTGCATTATCCTCGTATAAATTATTTTTTAAGTAATCTTGTTTCATTCTATATTCCATAATATTTTCCTCCATTTTTAAAAGATTAGAATACGTATTTCTTTATTCATTCATAGAAGTTTTTAATTCTGAACAGTTGTTGAAGGTTTCTAAAATATTTCCTTCCGGATCAACCGTTCCAGTTACTTTCCAACCACACTGGCATGTACGTTTGAAAGATACATCCTCAACTTCCAGAATATTTCCATTACCGACTTTATCCGAGCCGCATACCGGGCATCGTCCATATTTTTCTATTATTTTTATCGTTACTGCTACTTTCATAAATTTTCTCCTTAAGAAAGTTACCGCCAGCATGAAACCGACGGTAACAAAATTTTGATCGTTAAATTGCTTTTGCTTTCTCCTGCTCCTGCTTTACAGCTTTAGCCATGGAGATAAACGACATTATGCACTGCATAAGATCGTTACAATCCTCCTGATATGGTCTAAGCTCCAAAGCCGGAAGTTCAAAAAGCTTTTTCTTATTGACAAACAAAGAAATGTCATTAAGCTTTTTCAGCTCATGATATACAGTATTCAGGTGTTCATTGCGGTGTTCAATAAGAAGCTGCCTCTTATCACCAACGTGGTAATATCTCGGTCGTTCTATTTGAACCGCCTTTTCCTGAAAAATATTTGCCTTTTTCACATTTCTGATGATGGAATACAATGTTTCCTCTCTGTCATTGTATTCCATTGCTTTAAATACATTAAATAATTCGCTCATAAGTCCTCCTAATCTGGCAGCCTGAATAATTTCAGAATATTGCCAACTTAGTCGGATCAATATGCTGAAAGCTGTTTCTCGTCCGGCTGTCGAACGATTTTATATGTTTTTTCATTTTTGTTTATCTCAATGACGATGTCATCAAGGATAGTTGAACGGTTTTTATCCCGAAGCGTAGGTTCCAGCGTGACTTTGATACTATTTTCTGATTCTTCAACATCTTTCGTATCAAGGTCAAAATCCCATCGTCCATTCACGTGGCCGGTAGAATTTGTTTTCTCCGGTTTTGTTTCTCCATCTCTGGTATACACCTTCAATTTCAGAAAATTTCCACGATCTGTTATCTGTTCAAAATAAACAGCAACATTTCCCTCTGTAAGAAGTGTACTGATTCTTGGAAAACCGTATAATTCAGTTACAGCGTTCTCATCATGCACCATCCCTGCAATCTGAATATCTGGATTATTCTGTATGAGTTCCTCAATCTCATACTTGCTATAAGCCTGCTCTAACATCAGATCCGTGTTTAATAAGAATACTTTGTCATTATCCTGCATTTTTACTTTATTCATGCGGTAATAATGAGTAAAATCACATGTGTGTCCTACTACATACAAATGTTCCTCTGGAATGTAAACATCTCCAAGGCATAAAACACAGTCTGCTGTCTCAACTTCCCATCCTTTTTCATCGCTGTCGAAATTGTAATAACTGTCTGCGATTGTACGTGTAAGTTTCAGTTCATTTCTGAACATATAGGCAACTTTCATGCCTTTCTTAATCTCTCTAAATTCTTCATATTTTGCGATATGCATAATCATCCTCCTAATATTTCATGACTTTGTAGCTGCAGTATGTTCCATCATATGTATAGTGCAATATGATTTCACCTTCCTGTTTTGTTTCATTTTTATCAATGGAAAGACCAACCTCACAGTCATTTTCCATTGAAGTTATCTCTGATTCATTGATTGCCATATCCTTTGCGGCTTTCCATGCATCCTCAAAAGAACAGAACTTCTGATCAGCTTCTTCGTCTCCCCATGAATAACTTATCTTTAAAAGCCACAGAGGAACCTCGATAACCGGCTGACCGGGTTTGACAGTGTTCGTTTTTCTGATTCCTGCATAAAGGCAATCAGGTCTGGTAGATTTAAAGAATTTTTCTGCTAGCTCTTCACTTTCTGCAATGTAAATGTTCGCTTGTGGAACATTATTCTTTACATAAGAAATTTCATATTTGTTTTCCATGTTTTTTCCCTTCTTTTTTCTTCTTTACGTTTTTATTTGATCGCACTATATCTCCGTGCGTAATTTAGATAAAAATTTATATAAAGCCTTAAAGGCATAAAAAAGGAACGCATATGCGTTCTTGATAATAAAAAAAAAGCCACGGAAACATATTCTCGTGGTTTGATCTATATTTTATTTTATAAATTTTATTTATGTGATGAGTATAGCATATGCATTTATTTCTGTCAAAAAACTTATTTTCGTAATCTGTCGTATTTAATTATGATCGAATGATATTAAAAATCTGTCAAAATTAATTATGATAGGTTTACATGGAATGTCAGTTATGATATAATAAATACATACCAATAAATTGAATTAAATAGTGAATCGAGGGTTATATGGATAAAATAGTTGATGTGGATAGAATGGTTGCCATTGAGCTTCTGCAAAAAAATGAACTTGGAGATAATTCCAAAGACAAATTAAATAATTTTGAAACGAAACGAGCTGAGAAAGAATTTGAAAAAATGGAAAATGATATTCGAAGACTTTTTGGTTGTCATTAATAAGGATTTTTCCTTATATTCTTCCATAAAAATACACCTTGTACTGTGATACTATAAAAGTCACAATACAAGGTGTAATTTTTTATTCTTCTTTATACACTTCCCAATGTTTAAAATGCTTTATGCATATAAAACGCAGTCCATCCGCTGGTTCATAATAGCAGACGTGAAAAGGAAAAATTTCATATAATCTTTTTAAAAGTTTTTTCATGTCTCTTTGTACCTCTTTTCGCCTATTATCTGAACTCAATTTTATCACTCACGATAATCGATCACTGGCTCTCCGCAAATACATTCATTCATTGCTTCGATGACTTTATTCAAGGCGACTAAGTATGCACGATAGTTTGGTGCGTATACTAAATTTTGTGTGCCTTCATAGTAAACATTTTTGCCATCATTTGTCAGCACACCTGTAATCGTATACTCACCATCTTGTAATGTATCCATCTGATCCTGCAGCAACTGTCCAAGTTTGTTCATGTTTCCAAAGAATAATGATGAGAATGGGATCCTAAAATGGATACCACTTTCGTTTTCCGTAAAGGTTGACTTAATCAGTGTATCCTCTGATTTCTCTGCATTCTCTTCGAACAAGTTTTGAACATAAGTGCTGCTATATAATGTTTCAAAATCTGATACATGTGCTGCATATTCGATTGTTCCTGAAGACATGCCAAGATCTGCCATCAGATTCGAGATACTGTTTTCAGTCAGCTTTTTCATATATGGATAGAAGGCGCCTTTTATAACGACGCCGGCTTCTCCGCCATCAGGACATCCACAAGACCGATTATAAACAGCGATAGCAGGTTCTCCGCTTATCTTTGTATCTCCTGGCTTCATTAAATGCTGTCTAATAAACGGCATTGCTTTCAGCATGGCAGACTCTGGTGTTAAATGGGCGGTGCTGTCATATCCGGGATTTACGCCTAACATTACCGACCAGCTTATCATTGTGTTATTTGTGATTTTAGATGTATTCATATATTACATTCCTTCCTGTATTTTCCCTATTAGGTTCTTTCTGGTTTTATATCAACCATCTTAAACCGAGTGTTATCTCTTTTACATCAAATTTCCAATTTTTGGAAAGATAATCTAGTGTATTGGTTTCCATTGCCTGTAATATTTTTTCTTGCCAATACATGCTACATTTAAAAAAATAGCTGCTTAATTTGGAAAAGAATTTCCATTTTTTATTCCTCATATCGAAATAAGCATTACAGATTTTATCAAAATAACGCCCGAAAAAGAAACATATTTTTGATAAAATACGGTAAACCTTTTCGTCCAGAGGGACGATTGTTAATCTGCGATAAATCTTTAGTAATGGTCTTAGTAATGGTCTGATTGGCATTAATGCAATATAGGCAAATAAATATCCAATCAGTATTATTGCAAGTTGAGGATTTTCTTTAAATGTATTAATTGCCATACATTTCTCACATAGCAGTTTATTTCCACACTTGAAATAATAATTCTTGTATCCATATTCGTCTTTACTGTTATCCACTGGTTTTTTACAGCAATCGCAGGTAGGTTTGACAAGCCTTATTTTCAATCCGTCCTGAATAGCTTTTTCGCGTTTTTTATTTATTGCAAGTTCTATATTTTTCATTTTGTACCTCTTTTCTTCTAAAAAAGCTTTTAGTTAATTGTATTTACGGCAAAATCACTTTTTCATTATGACATTTGATCAATTTATCCATTTTGTCAAACTGATCTTTTGGATAATATTTAACATTATCCTTAAAACGGGATTTTGCCATTTCCTTTGCATATTCTAAACCTTTGTTGGCCCAGATCTGTTCAAAACGGTATCTGACCGGATTTTTTATGAGAAAAACATAACACTTATCTTCCAATGGAGATAACATCTGCTTTACCTCTGATTCAAACTCATAATCATATGTGCCGTAATCGCCGATTGCAGAACCATCAATGGCTTCTGCATCAACAGACTCTGAAAATATGACATAACCAATTCGGTTTGCCCAAGCCAGTCCCTTTTTATAAATCAAACCGCAAGCATCTTCAACTTGTGTATAAATGCACCATCCTTTGCTTTCTGCCAATGCAACTTGATCTTTATTTAAGTCATTAATTTCCATGTATTTCATTCATTTTTCTCCTTTATTTGTGTTTTCCTCCATGAGATGTCTGCCTTAATCGCACCAAGGGTTGTTAATTTACCGCTTGGGAATGCGTCTTCGACAGATTCCTTAATCTGAGTCTCAATAAGCTGGGACTCATTTACAACCATTCACCTTTATCGTCTATCAAGCCCTGGCAACGTAACTGACAGAGTTTTCCTCTGCTCCAAGTTCTTTACAGAGTGACTTCCAGAGGGAAGCAAGATCTTTCACGTCTTTTGCATCAAGTTCCGTTTCATCTTCCATTTTCTTATCGTTTACAAATCCGATACGATATGGGATTGGCGTACTTGATCTTTTTATAATTTTATTAAATTGTTTTACATATGCCATGTTTTTTTCTCCTTTTCTCTGTGCTATTGCGGCTCTTTTGGTATCTGGTATGTGATATCCGTCCACCCAAAGTCATCGCAGTAATAATATTTCGTTTCATCTTTTCTTACGATTTCTACAATATCGCTTACGGATAATGAGTGCCCTGTAAAATCAGATGGTCTGTTGATATTGAATTTTACATACAGATCTTCCAGCAATTCATTATCATTCGTATTGCACGGTATATCTTTGCCATTGAACCTGAGCATATCGACCAGCTCTCCGCTGTACACCTTTTTGTAATCGTTTATTTCAAATTTCGATTTGGTATCTTGCCAGCCTCTGAAGGAATATTCAGCATTTGTCTGGTAAATGTGGTATTGACTCATAAAGTAAGCCCTCCTTATTTTTATGTTTATAAGATCGCCGGCGCAAACGGCACAGGCGTAATTTGGATTAAATATTTATGATAAAACCCATTTTGGGTATAAAAAAAGAACGTCAAAGCGTTCACTTAATAGAAAAGACCACAAAATAAAATATTTGTGGTCTTAAATACGATTTTATTAATATATTTTTATTTATGGTATTATGCTACCATAAAGTTTTCTCTCTGTCAAAAAAGCGGTCATATAAGGGCGCAATTTCCGGAAGTCGATAAAATTCCTCTTTTGGATGCTCTTTTAGGTAAGACATATAAAATGCGTGTCTTTCCTTATAGTACCATGCTTCCTCCGTCTGCAGACGGTATGTTGACAGATTTCCTTTATATTGTAAAGTAGTGAGTCCGGTTTCATTCGGACTCCCCTTCAATCGGTAATTATTGGTTGCGGCAAAATACTCGACTGCCTCCCTTTTATTGCATTCAATATTTCTAAGCCAAGTAGAATGTTTGAATGGCTGGGCTAGGACAAACAGTTTTGCCTCAAATATATCTGAACAGGTGTCGGCACCAGTAAAAGACGGGATGATGTCCCAAGGTGTGACAAATCTCTGTTGTTTTTCATTGCCAAGTTTCCATAGTGCGTTTGGGATTTTTAAAAATTCAGCCGTGGTCGTCCTACGGATGATCATTTCATCCGCATTTGCGATATATCCTTCTTCTTCGCATATGGATGTTACTTGGTTCTTATCATTTATTTGAAACCTGATCTCTGGCGAATCCAGTTCAGGCGTTATTCTTTTAATTTCATTAAATGCATTCATTGTATACTCCGGACAGAATCAGTTTATGCTTTCGCAGGCTGCCCTTCTTAATTTTACACTGTTTCCAGTGTTTTTTTCAACATAAGATTTCCAATCAACGTATATTCCGCTGTCAAGACGGAACATATCAGGAAAATCTTTCCTTTTTGGCAGTTCCATTACCATGCCATTATGCTTTTCTGCGAAGTTTTTATACTTCTGTAGGGCATTTTCAAAAGAATCCACCGGATCTTCAACCTCTTCTAGCGTACAATAATCTCCATCGTCTTTAAATAAAAGACTGTCATTTGCAACAGACACGTTTATCTTATAAATGTGTCTGCCGTTTATGGCTTTAGGAAACATGATACTGAAATTTTCCTGCTTTTCAATATCTAGATCTTTCCCTTTATAATGAAATATCTGGTATTCCATGTTTATCCATGCTTCTAGGCATTTCTCTCTTTCTCCGAGTGGATATAGCTCATTTTCATTATATGCGCACGATTCTCCAGTCATGCAGTCTGTACACATATAGACTGCATTGCGGATTGCAGGAAACGATTTTATTTCCTTTACTGATACTTTTCTTATGCCGCCTTCCGGAGCATATAAAAGCTGTCCAATATGATATTTTGAACTATCTTTTTTAAATAGTTCATCATAATTGATACTCATGCATGAAAGCCTCCTTTCATCAAAGACACACCACAGTGCAGGATGCAAAGTGGTGTGTATAGTTTTACTTGTTGACAAAGAAAAAGATCTGCATTTCTTCGCAGTATTCTTTTACGATCGACCATTCATCAGCATCAAATGTGATGGTGACTTTGGTTTTATCTTTGGTTTGAGTTGGCTTATCTGCATCTGCAGGAACGCCGTCATCAAAAGCAGAATTTCCGCCGAGCAGTCCAAAGTCAAAAGCACTTGGAGCAGGTGTAAATCCGTTCGGAAGATCCGAATGTAATGAATGTAATGTGTCAGCAGGTTTATTCTTTGCCTGCTGTTTTTTTTCATCTTCCATACGTTTTAATTCTAATTCCCGCTGCCTTGCTTCTTCCAAACGTGCCCGTTCTTCTTCTGCCCGTCTTTCAGCTTCCAGACGTGCACGTTCCTCAACGGCGGCTTTTCTTTTAGCCTCCTCGATTTCACGCTGCTTCTGCGCCTCAAGTTTTCTTCTGGTTTCCTCCTCGATTCTCTTTCTCAGTTCCTCCTGCTTCTGCTTTTCTGCGATGATATAATTCACGGATGCCATAGCATCAAGTGAATTTTTATACCGCATTAACGCTTCGGACTTGATATCATCCGGGGCATCGATCGATGAGATCGTATTAATGCCCTGTACATAATTATCCACAGCTTTTTTCAGGCCGTCTTTGTAGGCTTTCATGGAAGATGATACATTCTCCCATGAATCGTTATAAACTTTCTGATATAATTCTTCACGGAACTCTCCGACAGGTTCGGAAATTGTATCATAATATTCTCTGATACTCTTTCTTACTTCCGACCGGCGTTCCTCTTCCAAGGTCTTCACCTGGTTATCGATAGCTGTTGCAGCACTCTCGATTTTAGCCACAAGAGATTTTACCTCAATCTCAAAATCATCCCACGGTCTTGAGAAGATCTTTTTCTGTTTTTTTCTTTCCGTTTCAAGAGCATCAATTGCCTTATTGCAATCGGCTCTATCTTTTTTCATCATCTTGATGCGGTCTTCTCTGGTCCCTGCGTAGGTCGTATTCTTCAGATTAGAGACTACTTTGTCAACGGATTTTTCAATCATTGATAAGTTACTCTCAATGACACCAAGAGACATTGTCATAGCTACGTTTGTGTTGATTTTGTTTTCTTCTACGATAATTGCTGTGTTTTCCATAATTTTTTCTCCATTCTTTTAACTGATTTATTTAGTGTATTTGATCACACGCAACAACAGTACGTGTGTAATTTAGATAAAAATTTATATAAAGCCTTATTTTAAGGCATAAAAAAAGAACGCTACAAGGCGTTCTTATTAAATAAAAAGACCACGGATATATAATCTGTGGTCTTTGAATCAAATTTTATTAAGTAATTTTATTTATGCTGTTATGATAGCATAATAATATTTTTTTGTCAAAAAAACCTATGAAATCATTTCAACATATTTTTATCGAAAATCTGAAATGTAGCTTGATGGATATATAATGCTTTTCCATCAATCATAAGTTTTGTTGTTTTGGGAAGATCTTGGCAGACTTCCCAGTATACTTTATCTCCTGAATATGCACAGATTAGATTCCCCCACTCTGATTGAACCACAATTACACGTGGCTTTCCATAATAATTTTTGTACTTGTTGACTATGCCGGCAATCAGTGTATTATCTTCCAGACTTCCATCTGTTGTACTATTAATGATTTCCGGATTTTTAAAGTCAACTTCTGGTGTTAATCCATCTTCAGCAAAAATAATTGTGCTTCCACAGCTTTCTACTTCATTTCCATCAATAGTTATTGTCACAACGCTGGATAAGGTTTTTGTATACCCCCAGCCCCCATCGGAACTGTATTGTGGCTCTTTGACAATGTTCGCTGACAGATTGATTTTTTGACCTGTCATATCCATAAATTTTTCACCTTCATTGGTATAAAAGGATGCAAGGTATGTATTACCGGTAATGGAACCATTTAATTCATTTACTTCGCTACCGACATATGCGCATCCAGAAAAACTTATTGTTATTAGCATTAAAATGGATAAAATCAAAGTAACATTCTTTTTATTTTTCATTTTGTTTATTCTCCTATAATTCATTTTTACCAGCATTCTTCCTCATCCTCGCTTTCTTCCCATCCCTGATACGGATCGGATTTGGATGGATTTGCACTGGAATAACTCATTTCTACTGAAGTAATTTTAATTGGAAATTTCAATGCAAAATTATCTTCATCCTCGCATGCGATGTCTATTCCAATTATGCGGAGATAATCTTTTCCGTATTTTTGTTTCATGATCTCATCTGGTATATCCGCTTTAAAGTCGCAGAGCATTTGTGATTCCCTGTGATATCTTTCTTTGGCTATTTCATAGCACTTGTTCTTTTCCTCCTTGTCAGCCTTTTCTATATCATTGTCATTTGCCCCTTTTTTTCGAAGTTCTTCTTTTTCAAAATCCAAGAGACCGTCGAAATCACTTAATTCCGGTTCTTTCACGGCACTGGTATTGAGGGGCATGTTTTTTCGATTCCATAATGCCACAAGTTCATAAACGTCATAATTTCCAAAATGACCGTAACCGTCGTAGCATGTTTCTAAAATGTATTTTCCGTATTCTTCCTGATATGGTTCAGGTACCAGCAGGTAAGCATTCGCTTCCTTGTTATCAACTAATTGTTTATTTGTATCACTATATAACCAGCTAAATTGTCCCATTTTTTCTCCTTTATTAAAATTAAAAAGCAAATGATATTTGCTTCGAATCAACGTTTGCTTTTTTCTGTTCCGATTTATTTAAACTACGAACATATTTTTCATGGTCTTTATTTTCCCTTATGATAAGCAGTCCTTCTGCACTCATTTGGTCAATAAGTTTCATAATATGTTCAATAGTTTGCCCGGAGCCAAAATTGGTGCCGTCATTGATACCAAGTCTTTTCAGTCTGAATCTTCCGGCAATATCCCGGCAGACATCAAATACGTTATAGTATTTCGTGGTTCTGGTAGTGTGACATGCATCAAATAATGCCTGTTTGATTTCTGTGTCTTTGCTTGTTAAAAATTCTTCGTATTCTTCATCCGTGATTTCATATACAGTGGCATATAAATTAACCCATCTTAAAGAAGAGTATTTCATGCTGCTGACAGCTTCAGCTATTTTCTTAACATCATTTTTTAATATGATACCGCTGATCTGTTGTGGATGTGCATATAAGTAAGCACGTTTATCTTTTCCATTTTCAACCGAATATCCACTGTCTTCTAAAATGCCAAATGATGATATTAGATTACTTGCTTCTTTGGACCATAAAATCTGCATTTCCTTAGACTCAAAACTGCAATCTGCATCATAGGAAGGTGTGTCAATATTAAAGTACACATTGACATATTCATTCCCATAATCAAAGTCCGGATCCCAGTTATTTGTCAGATGATGATCCGCTCCATAATCGTTTCCTGTTCCATATTGATGATATAATATATTCATAGTTTTCCCTTCATTTTTCTTTATTTTTTCTCGATTGTGACAGAGTAATATCTGCCATCGTCCTTAATCGATATATTTGGACAGTAGGTGTGAACCGCCATAAGAATACTTTTTACAAATTGCTTAAGGGCTTTTTCTGGTGCCGTTTTCTTTAGGCAATTTGCGTCTTGAATATATGGCAGACAGTCCATACCGCCTTTTGCCATTATAAAACTGGTTTCTTCTAAAAAGTCCTCAAAATCAAGCGACTTATAAATTCTGTGAAATTCCACATGCATAATGTTTCCTCCATTTTCTTGCGACATTACCAGGGAAATGATTTCCCAAGTAATGTCACTTTTTGTGTTTAGTAGATTGAAAATGTAAGCTGATTATTTTTATCTACATAGATTTCACTTAGAAATTGCTTGTAATTGACACCTTTCACATCATAAGATTCCCTAAACAACTGAATGATATATGCACGTTGATTTGGAGTAGCTAAAGCCAGATCCTGTTCGATTCGTGCAACATCATTAATATAAGGACATCCAATACACCCTGACCGATGTACTTTATGATACAAATTAGGTTCGTCAATATTGTATACCTTGTATATGGCATCAACGGCAATATCCGTAAAATCATAAATAGGTGAGAACTTACCGCTTTTTGCAAGGCATGTCTGATATGCGCCCTGTCTGTTAATGCTTTCAGCAGTTCTTACTCCAATAATCGCCCTTTTCCCACTTTCTTTTTCATATATTGAAAGGGTGTTTTCTTTTGTCTGTATGCAGCATTCATTAGAAATTTTATGTGCGGCTCCAGATAATGTCAGCTCCCTTGCTTTTTTGTTTAAATTGTGTTTGGATGGTGAAGTACCAAGAATCCGTGACATGGTATGTTCGGAACGATTACCTTTTTGGTATCTTTTTATATACTCATCCTGATTTTTTGTAAAGCAAGGGATTCCGTACTTTTCTTTGATCTCTGTGGGCTTAATGTCAGGGATCAGTACTTTGTCAGCATTACGATACATCCTTTGCATGATTTCTTTATGCTCCAGCCGTGTATTTACTGATATTATCGGGATATCATTTGTCTTAAGATGTTCTTTTATAAACCAATAAAGCAAATGACTATCCCTTCCACCAGAGTAGCTTAGATAGTAATTAGTAAATTCGATTTTTGTTTCAAACCGAATCTCTAATTTTCGCAGATATAAATCTGCTAATTCTTTCTGTGTTCCAGACCAACTGCAGTTTTTGCTCAAAGAGACATTGGCTAACCAACGTCTGCCTCATGACTACGATTAGGATGCTATCATCCCCCAAGTGCTTCGGCATTTAAGTTATCGCAACTCGCCCTCCTAACAACATTATGAGTTAGCAAGTCTCCTTTTGCTGATTTTTGCAGTCTGTAAAGCCCTGCGCCACATAGCGAGGTCAGCTTTGTTGTTGGTCTGAATTGCATGTGTGATCATTTCTTGATATTCTTCGATTTCAATATCAATCTCTGACATTACATCAATTTTTCCCATTAATCTTTTTCCTCCTGTATCAAAGAGATGTTTTTTAACTCTTCTTTTGCTTCGTTAAGCATCTGGATGATTTCATTCCATTGTGATTGATATTTTTCATTTTCTTCCGTAGTCCACTGGTCCGAGCAATCACAATAGTAATGATATTTTTGCCTTTCCCTAATTTCTAATGATGCTATTCTTTCTTCCAGAGTTTTATCTTTTAATAGATTTTCCAAAAAATCTCTGGTTTCCTGATCGAATTTTGCTTTTGACAGGTTTTCTTTAGAAGAAATTTCGTCTGTAATGGCAGCAAAGTCTATGATTCCGTAACTGATCATAGTTCCATCCACTGCTGAATAAAGCACGTAGAAAAGACCTTCATTACTGTGTCCGTCACTACTTATCATTAATTCTTTCACATTATCGCCATAGACGATATCCGAAAGTCGGCCACGGTACGGATTGTCCGAGTAAAACTCTAAGGATTTATCAGAGTTTTCTTCAAATACTAGCATCAAATATTTCTTTTTTGTTTTCATAATGCACCTTCCTTTTATTATTATATCTGATCATCTCTATCAATTAGAGATGGAATGTAGATTGAAAATTTATGTAAAGCCTGTATAAAAACAGGCATAAAAAAAAGAACCCTTGAAGCGTTCCTGTTAAATAAAAATACCACGAAAAAATAATTCGTGGCATAAATCTGATTTTTATTAAGTTAATTTTATTTATGTATCAAGTGTATCATATTCTGCAAGTGCTGTCAAAAAACATATTTTCCTTAAATGCTACTATACGTTTGCATATAATGGAAAACGCTATACCATGATAAACATGGTATAGCGAGATTACTATTCGATCATTTTCAGGAAGTCTTCTTCTGAAATAACAGGTATACCCAAATCCTTCGCCTTCTTATTTTTACCGGATGTAGATGTAACATCATTATTGATAAGGTAAGAAGTCTTTGCTGAAACAGAACCGGCGGCTTTGCCACCAAGCGATTCAATGACTTCTACAAGCGCATCACGATTTTCGTAATGATTGAGTTTTCCTGTAATAACAAAAGTCATTCCAGCAAGCACTTCTTCTCTATTATCGCTGCTTGTATCGTCAGGGAGTTTAACTTCTTTTAAAAGATGATAAATTTCAAGATTAATATCATCTCTATATTCGAGGTCAGCATCATCCATAAATGGAAGGAACCGAAGATAATAATTGCCCCAGTTGAGCAAGGTAGATGATAACACATCTCCAATACCATCAAGAAACGTAAAATCTTTCCGGTTATAAATATCCCAGAAGAATGACATCACATCTTCTTTGTATTGTCTTTGGAAGATTTTTGCCTGTCCTCTTCCAATGTCCGGAATATTAAGGGAACTGATAAAAGGGATAAACTCTGTATGACGAGCATTTTCGGCTGCATTTTCCAGATTTTCATATTTCTTCAGACCGTAGCCATCCAAGTTAACGATCTGTTCCTTATAACGATCCAGATGCCAGAAGTCAGCAAATTCGTTGATAAATCCAAGCTCTACAAATTTACTGATTGTTTTGTCTGAAAAGCCGACAATATTCATCTTTCTTCTGCTCGCAAAGTTCGCAAATTTTCCAACCTTTTTCGCCGGACACTCTGGATTTGGACAATACGCCATTTCAACATCGTCATTTTTAACTAATATGACCTCACCACCACAGCAAGGACATGTTGATGGCATTGCCTCATGATCCGTGAGAGGACGTTTGGAATCGAGATTTTCCGCAATCTGCGGTATGATCATGTTGGCCTTGTACACGGAAATGCGATCACCAACACGCAGGTACAGACTTTTTAATATACTTACATTATGTACGGAAGCCCTTGACACATTTGTCCTGAGTAAGTCCACGCTGTCAAATACGGCGACTGGATTGATAAGACCGGTTCTGCTTGCAGACCAGAATATTTCACGAAGAGTTGTCTCTTTCGTTTCATCTTCCCATTTGAAAGCATAGCCTTTCATGATGTTAGGGTTATGTTCCAAGTCTGGAAGCGGATCTGCCCATTTAGCAGCGTTTAAAGCTGTCACAAGACCATCCACAGCAAACTTAAAGGCGGCAACATGCTCTGTCCACGTATTCATTGTATTTTCCAATTCCTCAATTGGTACTACCTGATAAGGAACGATATTGAATCCGAGATTCTTCATATAAAGAAGTCGGTCTTCAAATGTGTCCGGCTTATTCTGCACGGCAACCAGATTAAATCCGGCGAACCAGATCTCACGATCCAAAATATCTCCATTTACATGATTGATAGTTGAATTTGCGAGAGATCTCTCGTCTGCATACTCGCCTCCGGTTTCCTGATTAATTCTTTCATATTCTTCATGCGTTATAACACCTTCACCTCTTACGGTAAGCCGTCCTTTGTATGAAATTGTTGATGGAAGTCCTTTTATATAAGGTGCATTAGGCGTAATGTCATAGCCGGTTTCTCCATCACCTCGTGTTGCAAGAAGAATAAGCTTTCCGTTTTCATATGTTGCCTGAATGGTGCTACCGTCAAGTTTCCACATGAGTACGATTTCATTTTTCCCAGATCCGGTCACACCCTTGGATAATTGTCCGATATATTTTTTTATATCCTGCGTTTTATCTAAGGATCTGGCAGGATATTCATGCTTTACCGGCGTTAAGCTGCTCTGCTTTTCAATGGCAGCTCCAACTTTAAGCGTTGGTGAATCAGGATAAGTAATGCCAGTTTCTTTTTCCAATGCGATCAGCTGTTTACATTTTAAGTCGTATTCATAATTATTCATAATTGGCTGCTTGTTGTAGTATGCGCTTGATGCGATCTGTAATTTTTCAATAAGTGTTCTCATTTCTTCCAATTTGTTTTCTTTCATGATTTTCCTCCTTGTTATCGGCTGCGAACTGTTGTCTGCAACCATTCATATCTTTTTCTGTATGTTGATATATAATTAAATTTCTTCAATCTCAATACAGAAATCATCAGGATCATATTCGCTACCTTCAATATCCCAATCATTCATGTATTCTTCTTTTGCGACATTGGCAGCTTCCTCAGCTTCACCATAGGATCCAAACTGTCCCCATTCAAAATCTGAACTATCTCTTAACTGACCGCCGTCATAACTGATGATATATTTGTACATATTAATAAGTTCCTCCCTTACAATTTTTCAAATAATATTCTTTGTTTTTCTCATATTCTGCATTAATTTCATCCAATCGCTTTTGTTCCACAGCATACTCTTCCTGCGTCTCAAATACATCATAATAATGTGTATCGCCATCCCATCGGATTTTTACGATTTTATCTTTTTCTTTATCTGTTAAATGATATACTCTGTACATTTTGATCTCCTTGCTTTTAAAAATTACCTAGCTAGTAGGAAGTACCTCCCGACTATCCTATCCGTCTCCATCATCAGAGAGTAAGATCCAATTTTTTCAGGACTGCGTTTTTTACAAAACTGCCAATTGCCTGTGTTACCCCGTTTGCTACCATTTGTTGTTTCGCTGAAAGCGAATCGCAGATAAATCGAAAATGTTTATCCAAACCCATGATCGCAGCAGCTTCTGAAACCGATAGAATCCGGTTTTCAGATGGATGCAAAATATTAGATTTTCTAAAATTGCTTAAAGAAATTGATGGTTTATCTGGATCTAAACGCCGCATGATATTACTTTGTGTATTTGGTCCATATCCACCTATTTCCGGAGGGATATCTCTCCAGTTTCCACCTGGTTTCACATAAGACATTTTCTGCTGTGTTTTTTCGGATGGAAATGTCACATCATCGTAGTTGTACCAGTTCGCATTTACCTTTTCTAAAGCGTCTCTGACTGTTTTGGCATTGACAACTTTCATATCTGGTAATTTGATTTCTCCAATACGTGATGCGATTACAATGCATCTTTTCCGTTCCGAATAACCTCCTACTTCCGAATCATTTACCACCTGCACAGTGACTTCATAATCAGGAAGCCCGTCGATCACTTTTTGGATGTAAATGCCCTTTTCTTTTGTGATCATCTGAGGTACGTTTTCAATGACGACCACTTTAGGCTTTTTTTCGTTTGCAAGTCTTATCACTTCTTCCACAAGCAGACGTTTTTTCTCTGCTTCCTCGGAATCCATATTGTGGCGGTTGGCATTTGAGAATGCCTGACAACATGGACTTGTGACAAAAACATCAGAAAAAGGGATTTCCTGAGGTGTTACATCACGGATATCCTTGCATACGATATGATCCCCGATGTTGTGGCGGTATGTTTCTATTACATCTTTGCAGAAATCATTTGCAAAGACGAAACGGAACCGACCACCTTCCAGCCATGCTTTGTCAAATAGACCAGCCCCGGAAAACAAGGAGACAACATCATATACTTTATTTAACTGCTCTGGGTTTGGTTTGTTCTTGCTGTTAAAATAAGAACCGGCACATCTAGACAGATAATCAAAATATCCTTGGTCATATAAGGTTGGCTTTCCAAAAGATTTTACCGGATGGATAAAACCTCCTGCTGCTTCCTGCAGGACATCATTTGTAATGATAATCTCCCCTGCTTTTATACCAAGTACATTCTCAATTCGCTCTGTTCTGCTTCGGAACAGACAGATTTTTCCGGATTTCTTCTTATATACCCGGACAATAATGTGATCTTGAAATTCTTCGATTTCCATGTAAGAAGAATTTCTTATAAGGTTTGTAATTTTCTTTGATCGAAGATCAAACAGTGCTTTTACCGTCTGTCCGCATCTTTTTTTCGAGGCCTTAATACTACCATTATCATCTGCAATGATATTTACCATCTGATTATCATTATCAATGATGTAGCGGTATTTAGTGCCAATGCAGGCATGACCAGACGTAAAGGTGATACCCCTGCTGCTTCCTCGTATCTTTTTTATAAATTCCATATTTTCCTCCATATTTCTATCATTTATTTTTATATTTGATCGCACCGTTGCTTAGTAGTGCGTAATTTAGATGAAAAATTTATATAAAACCTTGTAAAAGGCACAAAAAAAGAACGCCAAAAGCGTTCTTGGTAATAAAAAAAATCCCAAGCAGAGACTACTTGGGATTTTCAAATAATTTTTATTTAAGATTTTTATTGACATATAAATCATATCACAACAAGGATTTTCTGTCAAAAAATCCACTTATTTACTGTGAACAAGATCCATGATTTTATCGAAGTTTACGCCGAAACACCATTCATCTTCATTTACGGTTTTTTCAAACAACTCATCGGATGGAAGTTCGTAAGCAGATGTAAGATATTCCATAATAGAATCCCTTGCGTCTTTTGCTTCCTCAAATTTTTCGTTAAAGATACGGATTTTGTCTTCAAGGATTCGTTCTTTTACAGGTTTATCTGGCATTACATAAGATACCGATACGCAATTCTTTTGCGTAATGGCATCCAGATCAGCCTTAAGAAACAGCCCGCTTGGCACGCTGTGCGAACGGATCTTTTCTCTAAAAAGATTGTAAACAGTAATTGTAACGGTATCAGCAGAAGAATCAACATGAATGCGGTCGCTTGCTAGTACCCGTGGATATTTCTTTTCATCAAGTTTTGTAAAATGATTACAGATCTTTTCTGCAGTTTCATAAATTTCTTTCTTTTCCATTTTTTATTCTCTCTTTCTTTTTATGCTATGTATAATTTGACGGTAGATGTATTGCTCTTTGGGAAATAACCTTTTTCCTTTAAGGCGGTTATTAGTTCGTCAAATGCCTTGTTAATGCGTTTTCTTTCCTCCCCCTGCGGATATGCTGGAATAATATTCATGTCATCATCATATGCCACGCAGGTATCAGCGTGACCACACAGGTAATCATCTGTGATATCCAAAGCAGCGAGCTTGTCTTCGACGTAACAAGCAAATGCTCTTGCAAACATTTCTTCTTTGGAATCCCAGTAGCCATGTGAATCCTTTGAGTAGATATTTGCAAATTTTTTTGAATTTTCATAATATCTTGTATTTTTTTTAAAGGAAGTGTTATTTTCCAGACACTTCATCCTTGATGCGGCGTAAGAAGCTGCTTTGCAGGCTTCTATAACTGTTTTTTTATGTTTGGAGGTTCCGGAATTTGATTTCAGAAAATCAAGCAGGACGGGACAGGTAAAACCATCCACCATGTCAAAGGACATCCCTTTTTCACGGCACATATCATCTGCAATGCTTTTTGCTTCATCCTTGATTTCTTGTGATACATCATCCGAAAGTTCAGACGTTATCCACTTAAAGCAGATTTCTTTGTATTTCTGAAATTCTTTTTCAAAGTGTTTTTTTCGCTCGTCACCATTTACTTCACTGTACAGCATGGTGTCAACCAGTTTCTTTACCTCTGGAATACTTCCAAACATATATGTCTGTAGAAGTGATTTGCTGTTTTTATTAACCTTGCTGCCTATGATATAGTCGATTGCATGACCATATTCGTGTGCAAGGGATCCTGCGCCTTTTGTTTTTGTCAGGTTGATGACCTGACGCAGTGGCTCATAATGAGCCATTGCATTTCCGGATCCTCTGGCACCAAACGCAATGCTCAATTCGCCGCCCATTGAGATTGCTTCGCTTGGAATATCCAAAGCTAACGCAAGATCGTAAAAAGCATCATATCCATAATCGAGACTGTACTGCCTGTCATTGTCATTCAACCAGTTTCCAAACTCTCCACCATGAAAAGTAAACGATTTAAGATAATCATCCCCTGTGACACTTTTCTTTCGGAATACAGAGCCGGTGTGACGGATAGTTTTTAATTGTTCCGGTACATATTTTTTCTTGGCATTTTTTTTCGCTTGCTTTGAAACGTTGTTTAATCCGGAAAGTACCTTGAGCGTCCAAGCTTCAGCTTCTTCTTTACTTAAAAATGATGATTTAAGCACAATGCCTTTCTTTGTTGCGACAAACCATTCTCCTGACTTGAAATCAAGATCAGCAAATTCTCCATTTCTTTCGTAGAAATAGTAGCTGCTGTATCCGGATTTATAGACCAGACAGTTGCATCCTTTCATTTGTGTAATGTGACAATCATCATTATACTGATAGATGTAGACGCTATTTAATACTTTTTGATCCGCTGTCATGCAGAACTCTTTTTTATTCATATCCCTCCGGATATGCACGAGGTCTGTTTTTACAGCTTTTAATGTCTTTGCTGTCAAAAGCCCTGCATACGCAGGTTTAGCGGTTACTGTATAAGAACTTTTCTGCACAATAAATTCGGGCTTAAACTTTTCTGGATAAAACGACTGAATCTCTGCCACGCAGGAAATAGTCTCCAGCAGCTCTTTAATTTTTGAAATATAGTTGATATATTTTTCACTGCTGTCCGCAGGCTTTGTTGGAAGGGAATCTCTTACAAGTTTTATATAATAGACAATCTCTCGGTCTACCCCATCCTCTTTGACCATCTTTTCATAGTCCGGTTTTTTCCATACATTATCTTTTTTTACATAGGTTTCCACTTCTCTCTCATTCATATCGAGAAGGTCTTCTATGCACAGATTACGGTTTTTCCAGAGGTCTCTCTTAGAACCGCCAATCTTTTTTCCAAATTCATCTTTTATTTTTTCCATAAGTAGTTCTCCTTAATTTTTCAGATTTTTGTTATATGGTATCAGCCATGCTCCAGCAGGCTGTAATTTAGATAAGAAATTTATATAAAGCCTTTTTAGGCATAAAAAAAGAACGCTCATGCGTTCTGATAAATAGAAAATCCCACAGAAAATAAATTCTGTGGGATAAAATACAATTTTTTATATGATTTTTATTTATACACTGATATTAGCATAAAATAAAAAAAATTGCAATAAACGATAAGTTAAGTCGTCTCCGTCTTCGATAAGGTCACCTTAGTTGTTTTTTTTATAGTTAACGCTCATTTTGTGCCAGCTCATGTCCAGAGAAAATTTGTACTCCAAACATTCAACAATTTCTTTTTCGTCAAATGCAAGGCTTTTCATTTCTTTTAAGATGATATTTTCGTAATCATCTTCCTTTTCAATCATTCCGCTAATGTAATTAATCAAGTATGCCAATGACTTCCCTTGCTTCTTGAAGTCTGCTAACTGCTTTTTTATGTTTTCTGTTACCATGTCTGTTCTCCATTCATGCATTTTTTTATTTTAGCGGTTTCTTCCATAACTTTACCAATCTTGGCATATATACGGTTCAGTTGGATGTTCCGGTATTCTTCATACCGCTCCATAAACAGCCTGATTAGCTTTAATTTTACATCTAGCTCCGTATTTTCATCTTCGAACCCCCTAAATAACGAGGATGAAGTTGAATGATAAATCCGCCATTTAAATTCTCGGTCCTTATAAGTGAATCCAAAATAATCTGCCCAATGGGAACCGGAACTAATGCAGTCCATGAACATACCGTTGTCTTCAAAATAACGATAATCATCCATTAATGGACCTTTCTTTAATTCGTCCCAACCACCATATGGCATGATTCTTATATCAGTTTCTCTGCAGGTTTTCTGTAAATCATACCAGTCATCAAGCAGACAACTTTCTTTTAATTCTAATTCTAACTGCAATAATGCAGCTCTTTTGGTCAGAACTCTTTCATTCTCAGCCATGATTTTTTTCACGTTTGTTTCTCTTACTGTTGTCAATAAATTACTGTAGTCATATATTTTCATATATCCACCATTCCTTCTTTTGATTAAATCATCGTCTAAAAATTGATCACCGCATCTGCGCTGATCCAGTTAACTGCATATCCTTCCGCTTCAAGAAGTTCCTGTATGACATCAAGACACCCTTCGGTATTCCAATCGCCATCGCTGTTATCCTTATAAGTTTTGACAGCAGCGATTACATTATGGAGTATATCCGGTGTCAGTTTCTTTCCGCTCACTTTTGCATATGTTGCAGTCTGTTTTCCAAGTTCATCTAAAAATTTTATTGTATATTCATTCATGATTTTTCTCCTTTATTATTGTCTGTTTTCCAATTTATTTTATAAAAATCGTTGCCAGTAATGATAATGTCTCCATGGCTTATACTTCCATCGCTCATACGAACAGGATCATCAAAAATTGCCATTTCGAGATCAGCTTGTTTGCAAGTGAGCAGTTTGCCATTGATATATGCTTTTCTGCCAACATTTTTATCATGTTTTCTTCTTTTTGTTATTTCATCCCAGTAACTTTCCGGGGCATGATGAATCCCAAGAGACGAAAACGCCTCTTGAAATTCACTGTTTGTAAGCAGTGGGTTCATTATCTCGCACCTCCGGTCTTACCCTTTTCAATACCGAAAAGTGCCTCTTCGGGGATCTCTCCAAACGTATCGTAGCAATACGCAGAGCAGTCGCTTCCGTCACGTCTGAGAACACAGAAATCAAGTTCACGCAGGAACCACTTACGTTCTGCTTCTTCCCTTGGAATGATCTTGAACCATTCTGAAAAATATCTTTCCAGATTGTCTTTATCGTACAGATCATCAATACCTCTGCCTTCCTGTGTAAGAATGATATCGCCTGATCTTGTCTCCAGTACTTCACAGACTGGAGAAATATATCCTTCAACATCAATAAATAAATGCCTGTCCTGCAAATTTTCTTCTTCAATTTTTTTTATCAGTTCTTGGCCTGTCATTGACTTTTTCTCCTATCTTTGAATATTTTTATATATCGTATCAATTGCATCTTCTTCATCTTCTCCGGTATATCCGGATACCAGCTGATCAAATACAACTGATACTTTATTTATATCTTTGCTTCTGATCGTCTGGATCTTTTTCTTCCATTTTGGATCATTTTCCCTTGCATCAAGTGCAAGTTCCAGCTTCTTCCTGAGTATTTCTTTTTCTGCATATTTCAGCAATTTTTTATGTTGTTCCGAAGTAAACTCGAAAGTTTCTCCGTCAAGAATGATTGTTTTCATTGTTTATTTTTTCCATTTCTTTGCATCTCTACCCTGAAAATCCAATTTCATTTTCTTCTAAGATTGTTTTTCACATAAGTGGCCTCATCTTCGTTCACCGTAATAATATCATCTGATTACGATTCTACATGGTATCCATTAAATAACACATGATTCCGCATTCTGGAAAGATTTCCATATCCATCCTTCCTCTACCCGGCTCAAGTTCATCCAAATATAGTCCATTGATACAACTGCATCCAAGCTCACGTTCCAACTTTGCACGGCGTTCAAATACTTCTGGGAAGTCCACACGTATCTTATTCCAATAACCCATACCGCCCTTGACGCATCCGATACAGTTATTGTTCGGGTATCCAAGGTCATACATCACAGGACGCCTGATACCAAGATCCATAACTAATGCATGACAATCGTTTTTTGAAAGCGAATGTTCAATAAGCGGAAATTCATGCGTAAATTCCGGATAAGTATCCGTGATGCGCTCCGCTCGGTTCTTTTCTTTATGATCGAATCCCCAGACATAGGTTATCTCATAATCACTATGCTCCAATTCCCACTGTTTGCGGACTCTCTTTTTTAGAAATTTTGTGCAGTATGCGCCAACCTTTGGCCGGTTTATAAAACCGCCAACACGGCAGGCAGTATCTACATCTCCATATTCCGGGTATAGAATTTTTATAGGTTTACCAAGAACTTTTTCACAGTCCTTGATAAACCTTATGGAATCTGGATGCTGGTCTTTAATGTCAATATAGATAAATTCAGCTACTGTTTCCCTTGATAGATAACCGGCAATAAAACTGGATACCCCAGCAGATATCCAGCATACTTTTAATTTTTTCATACCAACCACTTACACTATCCGTGTGTGGTTAAATATTCCGATTCTGCATTTGCCATTGGCATATGCCTCATATTTTTACTAAGGACTTTTTGGTTTTTTCTCGGCTCACATACAAGAAAATCATTCCGATCCTGTTAGCATATAACAACCTGTGTCCGTACCTCGCTCCTTAAACCTCGTTTCACGAGGATAGGCACTACTCCTTTCTAATTAATCCTTCTTCGGCAAACGACACATATCCGTTTTTGCAAACTATGATATGGTCAAACAGTTTTATATCCATCAGCGTTGCCGCCTCTTTCACTCTCTCTGTCAACCTAATATCTGGTTCACTTGCAACCAGACTGTTTCCCGGATGATTGTGTGCAAGAATAAATCCTGTTGCACCACACAGGCACAGTCTTACAAAAATTTCCCGCATATGTACATTGGATTCTGAAACACTCCCATGGCATACTTCAAATACTCCAAGTACCTCGCAAGAATTGTTCATTGCAAGCATCCAGACATGTTCCTCTGCCTGTCGTTCTACATGAAAGACGGCATTAAGCATGTCAACGATAACGCTCGGCTTGTTTAGAAATTCTGAACCATAATCAAAAGCACTTTCTTTTACAAGTACATTCAATTTCGAATCGGCAATTTCTACTCCGTATTTTACAATTTCCATATATGATTTTTACTCCTTTAAAGTTCAGTTATCGTATTGACATTTTTGGTAAGTCTGAAATGTTTACAATCAATCGATATAATAAAATTATCATCTGTATTATTTATTTTTAATAATTCTTCTATTTTTTCTTTATAGGTCTTTGTGTTTTTACAAATTGAATAATACATGCATTTTTCACATTTATTTGATTTAACCATATATTTTCCTCTTCTAAATACTAATTATGTAGCCGATACTTTTTCCTCGTCATTGTCTTTATCAATTTCGTATTTGGATATTTTTAAGTCTTGCAGTATTGTATATCCACCACGACGATAATACATCTCAGATGATTTGCACTTATTAACCATTTGTCTTATATCATCTAATGAAACAGTACATTCGCTTTTTGATCCGTTCCATCCGTCTGTAAATACTTTTTTATAAGTACCGTCAGCATTCTTATAGAATTCAGTGCAGTCTGTCCATATTTGATCTCCATCATTGTGCTCAAATTCATAACATGCAATTTTTTCAGATGACACTACATCATCTGTACGAACACTAAAAGACTTGCTGCCAGTACATTTTTGTTTGTTTCGCATAGACTCTGCATCTTTGTAAAAACGGTCAATCTTATTCCAAGCATCAGTTACAGATTCGGAATCTTTTATATCTTCGCATAAAGAAGATACAAGCGTTTTTAGTTCATCGGCATAGTTTCCCGCTAATTCGATATTCATTTTTTCAATTCTTTTTGTCATAATTTTTACCTCTCTAAATTTCAGTTTAATTTCTAAAGTGAATATTCGATTCTCATATATTGAGAGCTTCCCTCTATAGGATAATAATAATCTCCATAGCCAGTATCTTCTCCTGTCATGGTCTGATCGCAATATTCACCACCATCCTGTTCATCTCCAACTGGCTCTTGTGTTGTTCCAAAGTCGTGAATCCACATATCTTCAAAACCATGTTCACTTGCCCATGACTTTAATTCTTCATAAAGTTTATCTACTTCTTTTTTAAGCATTTCATATCTATCTGCTTTTATTGCTATTTCCTTAGGTACTGTCACGCTCTTTCCTCCAACAATTTTTCTATAATTTTGTTTTTCTCTTTTTCAGTGTCCATACATCCTTTTATATAGCCACCTTCTTTTGCTTTGCGAATTTCATTATCAAGACCATTTATAATCGTTTTTATTGCCAATGCGATATCCTGTGCGAAATATCTATCCAAATCTTCTGGAGATAATCGCACCTTTGCAATTAATACCGCTTCCGAAAAATCCATCTTTTCGTCACCATAACAATACATACTCTTTTCCTCAATTTCTAAATTTCAGCTGTTTCCAAAATGGAAATAGCTCAGTTTAATTCGGAAAACGTCTTCTTTCTTTACCACATTCAGTAGCATAAATGCCATCCGAACATCCTCTTTTATCGCCATACCAATAATTGTAATATCCACTTAATTCAGGGTGTTGTTCACATTTTAATTTATATGGAGCCACAGCCACTGCATGATATACACCATCTGGTATATGACCATATTTCTTCACGTCTTTATCTCTTACGAGTTTATTTGGAAAGTGCATGACTGAAATTTCTACTGCATCTCCTTCTTCTACTCTCTGTAAAGGATAATCTTTATCATATGGAATATTTTTCATATTTCCTCCATTAAATTCTAATTTAACTGATTAATATTTCTCAAAATGCATTCTTTACATCCAGACTCTCTAAACCCGACACATTCTTTCTCAAAATCGATATCTGCATCGTCTTTAAAAGGGCACCAATGCATATTGTTAAAGATATATTGAATCAGTATATCCACCTTATCCTGATCACTTGTGTCTGCCGAAATGTTTTCGGTATTCTCTTCCTTATACCTCTCTGTCAGACGAGCCATGTTTTCCTTCACATAGCCATCAATAACTAATTCCCAGAGTGTGTTTTCGTCGCAATTACAATCAAATTTACTCTGAAAATAGTCACTGATCTGTTCGATATCAGCGTCGTTCAGAACAAGCAACGAATGAAAGAGATTCTTATAGCGCTCCGGTGTATATGGATTTAGATCAGAATCACTTACTGTTGACCGATCAAGATTCATCGGATCATCACTTCTTTCCGTAAATGATAAGATCCGTCTGTTTACCTGAGTTTTAGCATCCTGTAATCGGTATCGCTTTTCTTGGAATCGATATACGTTTTCGATTTCTTCATTTGTGAGCGGGAATTCATTTCCGTCTCTAATAATGCTTACTTTGTTACTCATTTTTGTTTCCTCCGCTAAATTCTAAATATAGGAGACAAACCTCGTGATTTGTCTCCTATGATTCAACTAATTACTGTTATCTATTTCTTATTCAACCAAAAATTCGTTCGTATCAGTATCAGGATTATAACCGCCACGGACAATTTTAAAAGATAATAATTCATCGACATCCATCGGCATATTATATCCTCTGCATCCTGCATTAGCGTTAATTTCCTTGATGTTACCTGCTAAAATGTTTTTTACCTGTTTAGCAGACAAATGAATGAATCCTCTGGGTGTCATAAGTTCTACAGCTTTTTCATTTTTTATAATTTCTCCGACCGTATTTGTTTTCATGATATTTTCTCCTATTAAATTTTTTTAATATCCGCGACGAACAATCTCATCCAGATTTAATACTCGTCGTCTTCGTTGTCTCTGGATTCTCTGTCGATAGAGATATCTCCTCCAAGTCCGAAAATACCATAAATATCATCCATTTCATCGTAATTTGGCATAGTATGCACCTCCTTTGCATAAAAAAAGAACGCCTAAGCGTTCTGGTTAATAGAAAAATCCCAAGTGTTATACTTGGGATTTGAAAAAATTTTATTAATTATTTTTATTAATGAATTTATAATAGCACAGAGTAACTATTCTGTCAAAAAAAGCAATAATTCTTATGACGTATGTTTTTATTTAATATATTATATGCTAAGATATAGATAAGGAGGCATGGATATATGGGTGTAAGAATAGTTTTAAGTGATGTTGTTCCAAAAAAAAATTGAAATTGATACGAGTTAGAGGTAGGATTTTTTGTGTTACTTGCGAATCTGTATTTAAAAGAGAAAAAAATGAGGCTTCTAAATTTATATTAAAATTGGAGGAGGAAATTAAAAAGAAACATAAACATATACGAAATAAAGTACTAGGAGATACGCTTCGTTTTGCAACCAAAATATGCGAAGAAATTCAGCTTGCTCCATACAATATGAAGAATCATGGAGACAAAATTGATGCGTCTGATACCGAATTACTTCAAAAATTAGATAAATTAGATAAAAAATTGGATACTTTAATTCGTGATTCAACAGATAAATATGAGTATCCGATTAATACTGAGCAAAAGATATATAACGCTTGGAAAAAATTTTATAAAACCCATCCAATATGTGGACGTGCTGTTGGATTTATGCTTGCGACAATAATCACTGCTATAGTTGCTGTGTTCATAAACAATTTGTTTGCAAAGGAAGAAAAGTGCGAATGCAATTATTGTGGACAAATTCAATATGTTAATGAAATGACGATAAATTATGGTTATTAGAAAAAAATGCCTTATCAACAGCAGTGCTGAATGGTAAGGCATATTCATAGAATTTACGCAGCAATGAAATTACCACTAAATGCAACCAAATACTTGAGAGTGAGCGTGTAACGTTCGCTTTTCATTTTGTGAGTAATAGCATAATTCAAAGCTTCTCGCTCTCCGAATGCAGTCATATCATCACTAGCTCTTGTAAATGCGACATATGGTATGTTTCTGAAAAGCATTTCCCTGTGAAAGAACGTCAGACAAGTTACAACACCTTTTGCCTGCGATCCCTGTGACTTATGCACACTTACCGCATATGCCAGAGTAAGTTGTTCAATATTTTCTTTCGTATATTCCATATCATGCTTCTCGATTTTTGCCTGAATGTGGTAGCCGTCATCGTCATAATAAATGTTATTAATAAGACCGATATCTCCATTTGATACGGTTTCAGTATTGGTCAAATGCATTACGATATCCCCTTCCCTGAATATCATGCCTTTTACTTCCACTTGTTTCTTCCCATAAGCTGCCGGATTGACTCTTTCCTGCAGAAGGTGATTCATTTCATGAACACCTGCAGTGTGCTTTTTATACGGACAGATACACATGCATTTCAGTATGCCATATCTTTTTACATATTCCACATATCTTTCGGCCATTGCGTTTTTTATATCTTCCATGCTGGAAGATTCTACAAAATGAAAATCTGCGCCGTCAATGATATCCGTACTGCCTTCTTTCATTTTCAGTGCATTTAAGAAAATCTGCGAGTTTTCATTCTGTCTGTAAATATTTTTAAGCCGCACTATCGGAATCACATTGCTGTTTATCATATCAGCCATGACCTGACCAGGACCAACACTTGGAAGCTGCGCCGGATCCCCTACTATGACTACATGGTTATTTTCTGCAATCGCATTAAACAGGGCATGTGCGACATATACATCTGTCATGGAAAATTCATCTACCACAACAAGTGAATTTTCAATCAGAACCTCGTTTTCCAGTTCGGGGGCATCATTGTAAAGTTTTAGAAAAGAATGTTCAGTTCTTGCATCTTCGTTTGTGGATTCTGATATTTTTGTGGCAGCACGTCCGGTGGGCGCAAGAAAGATGCATTCCTGCTCTGGATATAATCTTTTATATACTTCCTTGATAACATAAATGATCGTTGTTTTTCCGGTACCGGGACCACCGGTGATGATAAGCATACTCTGATATAGGGATTCTATCACTGCATTTTTCTGGATATTATCCAGTGTAATATGGCAGGACTGCAGCACATTTTTAAGTACAGATGATATTTCTTCCCTTGAATATTGTTTTTTTAATTTAGAGTGGCTTATGCGGATAATATTTTCTGCAATCTCTTTTTCTCTGGTCACAGCAGCCTGTGTATATAAAAACTGAATGCCTTGATCTTTTATAAGCCTTATTTTTTTTGACTGGATAAGAGCAATCGTCTTTTTATTTATAGAGGAAGGCGTAATAAGCGGACTATTGAGTGTCTGATACATTTTTGTGCCAAAGTCATTAAGCTCCATTCCTGTACTTCCAGTGAGTTCATTACACTTTAAAATATACATGGCGCAGGCAAAAAAACGTTCATCAGAATCTTTCGGAATGCCTTCTTTTTCAGCCACACGGTCAGCATCTTCAAATGTCAGTCCACGCACCATACATAAAACATATGGGTTTTCTTTCACTTTCCGCACAGAATCAAATCCAAACTGTCGGAAAACAGCCATAGCCATTTTTGGGGAGATACCATATGGGAGCAGGTACTTTGTGATTTCTCTGGCGCCCTTATTCTCGTTATAGGATTTTACAATCTTTTCCAAAGTATTTCTGCTGATCCCTTTTACCATGACAAGTTTTTCTGGGTTTGTTTCCAGAACGGTTAGGGTTTTGCTGCCAAACATCTTGTAGATCTCCTCTGCTTTTTTCGCTCCGATTCCCTTGATCACACCGCTTGAAAGATAAGTAATGATACTATCCTTGTCATTTGTAACATGTTCGGTATAGTTTTCAACTTCAAACTCGTATCCGTATTTTTTGTCATTGATAAACTGCCCAGTAAAGGAATAGACCAGGCGCTTATTGTCCGGAAGGAAGTAGCCCCTGCATGTGATACGTTCATTTTTTCCAGTTTCGTATACTTTTACGCCATATCCGTCCGCCTGCGTCGGGAAACGGTCAAAGAGATATTTACCAAATATGATGTTGCTGTCTGCGTTCTGCGGAACATAGCCGTGACCAAATTCTTCTTTTCGTACAGGGGCGTTTACAATAAACTTTTCTGCATACCTGCGGTCTGTAAAGCTTTTATAGACCGCTTTTTTGCCCCATACGACAATTTTACACTGATCCCAGTCATCGTATATTTTATTTACCGGTTTGTTGTCTACAGACTTGACAGCGTAATAAAGCATACATCCTACATCCTTTCTATATTGTGAATCCCAAAAGCATTGATTTTTCAGGCTTTTCTTTAAATATTTTCCTCGAAAAACAGAGCCAGAAGTGTATGACAGTCATGCCCTGCGGAGTGAATTACTTCAGCCTCCATAATTGTATTTTGTATAGCTTCGCTATACTCATCAGCATCTGTTATTTGATTATAAATATGTAACTGACGAATATTTTTTTTAAACTGCTATTAAAGATTGGATAAATGAATATAAAAACCAATCAGGATTATAAAATCCATAAAAGAAAGCATTGTAACTACCATTTGAACTATTTCCCACTTAGAGCATTTGTCCGTTTCATTTTTTTTGCTATTTACAAGTATCTTGATTTCTGTAAATGCAACTAATAAAAGCAATGGATCAAAAGCCGTAAGGGCTATTTTTGCTATCATTTCAACAGTTGTATATCCACTAAATGCACTTATTACATTTTCAAAACGTTCTATCATGTATCCTTCCTTTCATATTTTTAGATATTCATCGCAGACAAAATTACCACTAATACAAATATAACAATTACTAATAATGCTTTTAAACCAATCATATTAATTACCTCATAAACTTTCTTATTTTTTCTTCATTCTGTTTTTGTTAACCTTGCTAATAATGGATTTTATACAGATAACGAGAACAGCTATGATTCCTATCGCAACGTACATCCACTTGTAATCATGTTTTTCTGATGTTTTCTTTAAATCTGGTATTTCCGTACTTTCTGTGGATTCATTGTCAGAATCCGTACCGGAGATCACGTTTTGCGGAATGACAGTAAAAGTAAGGTCTGAAGGAGAAGCAGTTTCTATCCAGACAATGTTGTCCTCTGATGCAGTATAAGTCTTGTCCCCCATTTTCACATTTTCATACCGATCTGCTGGCAGTCCTATCATGATCTTCCTGTCAAATCTGTCATTTTTAAATATGATAGAATTATTCCCAAATTCAAAGGACAGATCAATATTGGCGTCTTTAGCACTGTCAGAAGTCGGAATCCTTAAATATACATCAGTGTTCTGCTTATCTTTTGAATACTGGATCGTCACATCTTCCACACCATTTTCCGCAGCGATCATAAGCTCCCCACCATTTACCACAATAGGATCAGAACTGCAGACGATCACATAGTTATCATCACGTCCGTCAGACGTAAATTGTGCAAGCGCATTGATTGCCATGTAATCATAAGTATCAAAATAGTGGCTTGCCGGATAAAGTATTTCCACGTCCGAAGAATCGATGCTTGTCATGGTTTCTGTTGCATCTTTAATATCGTCCGGATTTTCTGTAAGGAGATCTTCCTTTACGTATCCGTACTTCCCGTCATATTCCACATATGCCATTCCATTATTTACTGCGGATAAATGTAGTCTTGTTCCTTTGAGGATCTTTCCGGTGAAGGAAGATGCAGACATATCTGAATAAAAATAAGCATCTTCACTCAGATAATAGCCGAATGTTTCAGTTGTAGTTGTTTCTTCTGCTGTGTCATCCTGTGCTGCTGGAATATTGACTGGCACAGAAAGCAGTGAGAATGATAATATGATCATTAATAAAAGCTTCATAGATTTAACCTCCATATAGATCAGTCTTTGATATATTTTAAAATTTCACATGAGAGAATAACGTCGGGGTAATTTCTCATGAATGATACTTCAACGGCTACCGTTACTGGCTCTTTGTCAGATACGGTTATTCCAAACATATCAGCATACGCTTTACATGCGTTTTCCCCATTGACTTCAACCGTCATGGCTCCACGCAGATAGTACCGGCACAGATCACCGTATAAAAGGCTTTTATCTGTCTTGTATTCGACAGAAGCATCTACTTTATTATCTACATACATCTGTATCAGTTCGCTCCCATGATCAGAAACATTCTCCTGGTCGTTCATTTCAGCCACATAGCCATCTTCGTTGCTGCGTCCATTGACTGCATTTAAAAAAGAATCTTGATCGGCTGCTATTGAAATGTAACTGTTGCCATAGATGGTTTTCAGATAATCAGTAGCGGATATGATATATTCCCTCATTTCATCACTGGAAAGCTGTTTTGACAGATCCAAATTTCTGATATAATCATCTGTCTTTTGAAAGGGGATTTCATATAGTTCAGCAGGAACATCCGCACCAGAATAATTTGTCTCTGCAACATAGCTTGTCTGCTCGACAGTTTTATTTGTTGAAATCACATTATTTCCCACTGTTTTTGTTTCTTGCGAATTTCCGCATCCACATATCGAAAGTATGATTATAAGCATACTCAACGTCAATTTTTGTTTCATGTATAATTCTCCTTCTTGTTGATTTATATGTATATTATAGCATATTTTAACATATAAATAAACACTAATATCGAATATACATTCGAAAAAAGCAAAAAAAGACACGCCGGTTGAGGCGTGTCTTTGATCTTAGTAATTATTTTGTGCAAAATAGCACATGAGTCCACATTCTGGAAAGATTTCAGTATCCATATTTCCTCTTTCCGGATCAAGTTCGTCCAGAAAAACCGGACCATTTTTATCCTTTAAAATGGAATATCCGACAAGTCTTTCCAGTCTTGCCCTGCTTTCAAAAACTTCCGGAAAATCCTTCCGGATCTTGTTCCAGTAACCCATTCCTCCCTTGATACACCCTACGCAGTTGTTGTTAGGATATCCAAGTTCATACATGAGCGGCCGTTTAAAATCAAAAGTTCTTTCAAACAGTCCGTGAACATCTTCTTTATATAAATTTTTTTCAATAAGAGGAAATTCATGTTTAGCTTGCGGATTTGCTTCGATCATATTTTCTGCACGGGGGATCTCATTGAGATCATATCCCCATACATATGTAAGATCGTAATCCGGATGCTTGGCTTCCCATTCTTTTCTGATCCTCTTTTTGAGCCAGTTTGTGCAAGGAGCAAATCCGCTATGGGCGTCTCTAAAGCCGCCAAAAACACGGATGCAGTCCTCCACACAACAATATTCAGTTGATTTAAGTATCTCGATTTCAATTCCAAGGGCTTTTTCACAGTCCCTGATAAATCGGATACTGTCTGGATGCTGATCAGCGACATCAATATAGATCCATTTATCTACATTTCCTGCCAAATAGCCTGCCATAAAGCTGCTAACTCCTGCTGATACCCAGCACACTTTTAGATTTTCTTTCATAAACACCACAAACAAATTCCGTTCGTGGATAGGACATCACGCTTCCCATGCTACTTTGATATGGTTTTCACAAGACAGTTCCCACTCATATCTCCTTCACGCAACTGTCAGTCCTTTTGTTCTCGCCACTTTACACGCTTTGGCGGTCAACCCGGTTTACCGGGATTCGTTTACTACTCCTTTCTAAATTTTGAAACACTTTTCTGTTTCATATTTTTTCTCCTGTTTTAGTGAAAGCAGGGCAAATGCCCTGCTTTGTATCTTAAGCTCTGATATTTACTCTCTGATATTTACTGGAAGGATCAAATACAAGTATTCACCCTTCTCATTTTTGACAAATGCTGGTGCCATGTTTGATGCAAGATAAAAATCTACTTTTTCATCTTCTACAGCTTTTAATGTATCTATGACGAATTTAGGATTGAATGCGATCCGGATATCATCACCAGATGTTTCGATTTCCATTTCTTCGGTCATTTCGCCTCGTGCTGTTTTGATAGATAATGAAAGATTTTTTCCTTTTTTATCAAATATTACTGGTCTGTTCTCACCTGCTACAAGCGTTAAAGTTCTGTCGATTGTAGCAATCAGATCTTTGCGATTTGCCATAAAATGAATAGGAGTGTCGCCACCTATCAATTTATCAACGCCAAAGTAATTTCCCTCGATTAGTCTGGATGTAACAACAGTGTTTCCAAAGCGGAATACTACATGGTTCTTTCCGAATAACAATGTTACTTTGTCATCAATTCCACCTGTAATAATTTTAGCAAGTTCTGCCATGGTTTTTCCCGGCATGATTGCTTTGATATCCGGATATTCTTCTGCAAGTTCAATATTACGGATTCCTATGCGGTGTCCATCAAGTGCAGTAACACGCAGTACAGATCCTTTAACTTCAAAATAAAGCGCCGCCATCATCTTATTGTTAACTTCCGCAAGATTAGCACAGAAAATGGTCTGATTTACTGACTCTCGGAGTGTAAATTCCGATAATGTGATCTGAGCCATTTCTTCAACAAATGGAGGCAATGGAAAGTCATCGGCATCCATTGTGGCAAGAGAAAAACGTGACTTGCCGCATTTTACGGTTGCCGTTCCTTTTTCATCTACTGACAAGGATACTTTCCCGTCAGGAAGTTTCCTAACGATTTCACTGAACAGTCTGGCATCAATTGTCGTCTTTCCCTGTTCTACGATTTCACCTTCAATTGAAGATGAAATACCAAGTTCAAGGTCATTGCCTACAAGGACAATCTCATTTCCGATTGCTGTGATTAAAATATTATTCAAGACCTGCATTGTCGTTTTTCCCGGAACTGCTTTTAATACATTGTTTACTGCGTTTGCTAACATTTTTTTCTCTACTTTAATGTTCATCATAATTTTCTCCTTTTTACGCTGCTGCTCTTACAGCAGGTTTCTCCTTTATTGTGTTTAACTGATTTAAGAATCCGTATGCAAATGCACGGATTTCTTCTGTCATATCCACATTGTTTTTTCCATGGCACTGTGCTATTTCATGGTTCTTAATCTCCAGTGTGTAGAACGATTTATGTGGATCTGTTTTTTTTCTTATAAAAAATATCTGTGTTGATTTTTCTGCAACATATTCTTTATAAGATACTACGCAATGATTTAGCGATTTCCCCTCTTTTTTCAGATCGCTCGTGCCATGTGGCATGATTACGATAAACTGACTGTCTTCGTAATGATACTGTGGAATCTGCATGCGCTGTTCCCAAAGACCTGCAATCTTTTTAGATATTTCTTTATCTTTTTTTCGCTGAATTGCATCCTTTTTTTCTTCCAGTTCTTTAAATACCCTATCATGGGTTTTAAAAAATTTTTTCGGATAGTACACAGAATCAGATTTTTTATAATCCAATTCCTCTGTCCATCCGATATAATCAAAATAGGATGACCAGTCTGCATTTGCATTTTCAGTAACGTATTTATTTATCTTATATAAAGTTACTTTTTTACATTTGCAGAATTTAACAATTTGTTCTTTCATGTTATCTGAAACTTCCAATCTAAGAAAAGTTTTCAGTTCATCGTCTTTCAGATAAACATTATATTTTTCCAAATATCTCATTGCGCTTACATTGGAACCTGACGGATCAGGAATAAATTCACGGAGCCTATTCAAGTTTCCTTTTGTTAAGTTTAAGAATTTGTCTATCTTTTTTTCATCCATATGAAAAGAACTGCCATAATAAAAAGCAGCCTCATGAGCAATCTTGTTAAGCCCACACTTAAGAAGCTTTTCATAAATAGTGGTTTTGGCATAAATTTTGATATAATTTTCAACAAGATACTCAGAACAGAGCTTTTTATCTGCTCCGATATGCTGTTTTACCCACACATCGAGCATAGAGTTTTTTAATACAGGCATTTTCATAAGTGCATCAACAGTGCCATATAAATACATATCATTAGGCACTTCTCTTTTTGGAACAGTATAAAAAAAGCTATAATTTTTAGCTTTATAATCGTTCCATCCCTCTGATGTCTGCATAAGCGGTACCATGCTTCCATCTTCTTCTATGATTGTGCGGTACTTCTCATAGAAGATCGTTGAACATTTTCCGTATTCCAGCAATAATTCATTGCAGAAATAGCGGATAACACTTCGTTTCCCTGCAGCCTGTACGATACAGCTCCAGTGGATATCATTTAGCTGATATTGAACACAGGATACCTTTGCTCTGTATCCGCAGGCAGGACAGGTATGCACCGATCCTTTCTTTGGAACATCTGGAAGTTGAAATGTATTTCCACATTCCGGACAGTACAGGCTTTTTTCTTTTGCACTGTACATGATTCTTTTTGAGGAACAAAGAAGCCTCTCACTGAAGATCTTAAAACCAGAAGGAACGGGTTTATTTGTTCCTGCCATGATCTTTTTGATCTCCTTTTCTCGGTTTTCTTTTTGATTGATCTTCTTCCAGTTTTTTGCTTTTCTGATCTGGGCATCAATTGCAAAGGAAGCCTTAGAATCAAAAAACAGGCTGTCTGTTTTTAATAATTTTTTTGCGCGTTCTGATAGTTTATAATTTGTAAACTGGTTTGGATCTTCTAAATAATTTTCTAACATGCAGTCTTTCCAGATGTTGCTTAATACATCATAGATTCCTGCATGTTGCTTAGAGATACAAACACGCACAACGGCAGATTCTTCACATACAAAATCATAGATTGTAAGATTTCTGGTTCTGTATGCTTCTATTGAATCATTGACACCAGAGTGCAGGAAGCCTCTTTTCAAGGCTTCCTGTTTCAGATCTTTTGTCAGCATAGCAGCCACCTCCTACGCCATAGCCAGCCCGAACAAATCAAGCTGACCGTCACAGTCGTATTTTGTTTTTGCGATCTTTGTTACGACTGGTTTGGCAGGTGCAGGAGAATTTGAAGATACAGAATCATCTGCATCTCCGTAAAGCTGTTTATAGACTTCCCTATCGGCTTCTACGGATTCTCTGATAGATTTCTTTTCGGATTCTTCTTTCTTTTTCTGTTGCTCTTTCTGCTTTTCTTCCCATTCAGCTTTGTCATCAAGCATATAATACTCATTGATCCAGTCAAACAGCAGTGTTGACACAACGACACAAGTTTTCTTGTTCGTTGACATTTCATACGCTTTCTTTTCCATGTACTTGTAACATTTTTCAAATGACTTCCATGGAAGGAGCAGTTTCTCTGCAAATGCAGGATTCTTTTCTGCCATCTCACGGATTCCGTCTAGAACCATGTCAATCTGTCCAGACGCAACCTCCTTCATTCCCTCTGGAACTTTTGCAAGATATTCCTCTCTTGCTGCTTTCAACATATCTTCGTAATTTTCATATTTTTTTGTTTCCATATTTTTTCTCCATATTTCTATATATTTTTTTTATTTGATCGCACCGTCGCTTTGCAGTGCGTTATTTAGATAAAAGATTTATATAAAGCCTTGCTGAAGGCATAAAAAAAAGAACGCCAAAAGCGTTCCGTTAACAAAAAATAGACCACAAAGAATCTCTGCGGTCTTAAATTTGATTTTTATTCTATTAGTTTTATTTATAAGGGCACTATATCACGTTTTTTTTCATCTGTCAAAAAATCGAGTATTAGAAAACACTGCCTTAGCATCTTCATCAGTCACGTTTTTTATGATCAGTCTCCGGATAAAGGGAAAGTTCCCTGACAAGGCGGACGTTTCCGGTCTTTATTTCCTTTTTCCAGTATTGGCTTGCTTCTGAAAGACGGTTCAGATTCCAGATAAAGTTTCCATCCATGTCACATGCAGCATATTTAAAGCCATTGATCCCACGGCGGATTTTGATTATCGTTGCCATTATCGCTCCTTTACTATTGTAGAGTTTGCAAATCGTCACATATATATTAACATTTATTTTGCAGAAAAAAAAGAGCCACAGGAAAAATCCCATGGCTCTGAAAATAAATTTATGCAACGTCTATTACTTCTTCTACCTTTTCATCCAGATTAAGCTCATGTTCGAGTTCTCTCTGGCGGCAGAGTTTTTCTTCCAGAAGTGCTGCATGCTGGAACGGCTTATTGTACTCAGCTTCTGCAGAGTTTCTGTCCTTATTAAGCTGTTCAAGTTTTTGCTCAATCATTGCCTTTGCGTTTTCAATACGCTTGTACCGGTTTTCGATACGTGTGATTGATCCAAGGGCATTGCTGGACAGTTCAGTGCTGTATCTTGCATTGCAGGACAGCACGAGCAGAGATTCCTGCATAAAGCTTTTTTTGATTCCCAATGTAAATCCTTTATAGGAACCAACTGTGACGATCTCTCCCAGATCCTTGATGCCTTGGAAAGCATCTAACAGCATTTCTCCTGCTTCTGGTCTTTCAGTAAATGTCTTACCGATGATCTCAATGGAAAAGTCTTCATCTTTATGTGCCTCATAAACTTCCAAGTCTTTGAGGACATTTTCAAGAACGTTTTCCTTTTCCTTGATCTCCCGTGGGAGCGAGATCATGAATTTGTACTGCAGACCATATCTGGTGCTGTCATAGGACGATTTCAGTGCTTTCAGACGTTGCACTTCATTGTCTACTTCCATCTTTTCACGGATCAGCGGATTTCCCGTTGCAACTGCTTTGATCTCTGCATAGGATAATGTTGCCTCGTCGATATCATCACACTTACGTCCGGTGATCCGTGAAGTCATTACCTGACTGATGAACCGCTGCTTATTTTCAATGATGCCCCAGTTATAGGCGTCAAATGTCTGTTTTGTTACGTAACGGTATTCTGCGATCACGTCATTTTCGTTGCCCTGTCTGATACCTCGTCCATTACGCTGTTCAATGGCCGAAGGCTTCCAAGGGCAGTCTACGTGGTGCAGGGCTACCAAATGATTCTGCACGTTTACACCGGTACCACACTTATCAGTGCTGCCGATCAGAACACGTACTTTGCCTGTCCGGACATCCTTAAAGAGATTATCTCTCTGAACGTCCGTTTTTGCATCATGGATGAACCTGATCTCATTTTCCGGGATGCCTTTCTCGATCAGGCGTTCCTTAATGAAATCATATACCGTAAACTCTTTGTTTGCGCCCGGTGTTCCGATATCGGAAAACACGAGCTGGCATCCGATCTTTCCGGCATTTTTTGCATCCATGTATTCTTTGTATACATTTTCAGCCACTTTCAGAAGTTTTCCAGCCGGGTTTTCCGGTGCATCCGGATATAATAATCTCGCATCCGTTCCCAGAAGTCTGGCTTCGTGCGTGATCTTCAAGAAATTATCTTCCGATGAGTCAACACCACCATTGCGGATGGCTTCGGCTCTCTGGACAAATTCTGCCATGATTTCTTTCTGGCAGCTGTCTGGTTCAGATTCTACAATGATCGGTTTTCCAGTTTTTAATTCCGGAACATCCAGATCAAGAAGATCCGAAGTGCAGACATCCGCAACTTCCCGGAATGTGGTCATAAGTTCCGGCAGATTGACAAATTTATTGAATCTGCTCTTGAAACGGAAACCACTTCCCTCGACGGTAAGCTCTAATGCTGTCGTTACTTCCCCGAACGTCGATGCCCATGCATCAAAGTAGTCAAGCCCCATTTTCTTTAATCTGTCATTCTGGAGGAATTTCTGCATGACAAACATCTCACACATGGTATTGCTTACCGGAGTGCCGGTTGCAAAAACAATTCCACGTCCATTGTTGATTTCATTGATATACTGGCATTTTAACAGCATATCCGTTGCTTTCTTGGAACCGTTTGAATTGATTCCTGCAACGTTGTTGATCTTGGAGAAAATGGTCAGGTTTTTGTAATTGTGTGCTTCATCCACCATGATGGAATCCACACCTAATTCCTCAAAAGAAAGCACATCATCTTTATTAGAAGCATCTGTCAGCTTCTTCAACTGCTCTAGTAACTTCTTTTTCTGGCTTTCCATCTGCTTGATCGTCCATTGTTCGTTACGTTCTGCCTTGATCTCGCTTATAGCATTGGAAAGAGTATCGATCTGCTTATTCAGCATGAACTCCTGTCTTTCCGGCGAGATCTGGATTTTTTCGAACTGGCTGTGTGACATGATGATCGCATCATAATCGCCAGTTGCAATCTTCGAGATGAAAATCCTTCTTCTTTTCTTTTCAAAATCCCTCTCGCTTGATACAAGTATGTTTGCTGAAGGATAAAGTCTTAGAAATTCAGAAGCCCACTGCCTTACCAGTGATTTTGGAACGGCAATGATCGTCTTGTTTGCAAGTCCAAGACGTTTCTGCTCCATGCAGGCGGCAACCATTTCAAAGGTCTTTCCTGCACCAACGCAGTGTGCAAGCAGTGTATTTTTGCCCATCAGGATACGCTCGATTGCATTTCTCTGGTGTGGCTTTAATACGATCGCAGGATTCATGCCCGGAAACTGACGTTTCGAGCCATCATATTCACGCAGGCGGATATTATTAAACGTATCGTTATAATACTTCACATTTTTTTCCCTGCGGTCAATATCCTCGAAAATCCAGTTCCTGAATGCTTCTTTGATCTGCTCCTGTTTGTCTCTTGCTGCCATTGTAGCTTCCTTATTGACGACATATTTATAGGTGCCATCCATATTATCCACCCTGTCACGTACAGTAGCAGAGCGGAGATTTAAAGATGCTTCGATCAAACAGAAAGCGTCCATGCGTGGAGTTCCATACACGGATGTTGCCTTGACTGAAGACCAGTTCAGGAATTTATTTTCAATAAAATACTCTTTTGTTGCCTGTGAGTATTTAATCGTGATCCATGAAGGAGCATATCGGCTGTTGATATTCCAGTCTTTTTTGCGACGTAGTCTTTCCGGTACTTCCAACAGTTCATAGATAAACTGTTCGTAGTCTTCCGGCTCGATCCATGTCGTGCCAAGACGGACATCAATATCCTCCGCAGGAATATGTTCCGGCTGAACCTGTGTCAATGCTTCAACATTGCTTTTGTATAAGGCATTGTCTTCCGCATATATTTTTGCCATACGGAGCTTTCTTTTAACATCTCCTGACAGGTATTCATCTGCCGTCACCCATTTTTCTGTTTCCGGATCAATAAAGATCACACCGGAAAGCTCACGGAACAGCAGTTCTTTTTTTATTGCCTCATTATCGGCATCACAGATGAACAGATCCATCATATATGGAAGATCCACGCATCCTCTCTCATTAACGCTGATGCTCAATACTTCCAAGGCATCCTTACTTTTCCGGATAACCGGCTTTGCTGCCACGGTCTGTTTATAGAACATGTCAGCTTTTGACACATTCCCTTCTTCGTCCACGTTTTCAAGTGAACATAATAAGGGATAATCTGCATCATCCTGAAAGGCAAGTTTGTTGCTTCTTCCGGTCAGATATCCGTATTTTTTTACAAGGGCATCATAGCGCCTGTTAAGGTCTTTCTGATACTCTGATAGATCAGATTCTCCTCTTAACTGTGCCTGAATATATTCATGGACGCAGTTTCTGAGACCATCAAGTGCATTGATCCTTTCTACATTTTTTTTATTTTTGATTTCTACCGGTAACATTACAGAATTTTCTCTGTAATAAAGTTTCCCATCCACAAATGTGTAAGTGAAATTCTTTACGGATTCATCTGCTGGGATACTTCCTGCAGCTTTTTCATCTTCCATTTCTCCGGCTTCCGCAATCTGACAGTCCAGATTCAAAAGAGCTTTTTTTAATGCAGGAATAAGGTCCGTACCTTCTTCTATCCTGCATGCTGTGTACCTGCTCTTTTCTCCGAAACGGCTGGTGTCATACACCATTTTGCCAAGCATCATTTCCGGATGATTGACAAAATACATATTGCATTCTACTCCATCTGCCGTCTGTCCGATATCAAGCCATTCAGCATCCTCACATAAGGACTTTTTCTCTTTTTTCTGAAAAAAGAGGATATCCGATGTGATCTCGGTTCCTGCCACCCCTCTGAAAGCAGAATCAGGAAGTCTTACAGCTCCGATAAGTTCTGCACGTTCCGCAATATATTTACGGAATGCAGCATTTCCCTTGTCCATTGTAAATTTGGACGTGATCACTGCGACCACTCCGCCCGGCCGGACAAGATCGATCGATTTTGCCACAAAATAATCGTGGATTTTGAAATTATATTTGGCATACCGTAAGTCATAAACTTTAAAGTCTCCAAATGGCACATTTCCAATGACAGCATCAAAGAAGTTGTCTGAAAATGTAGTGTTTTCAAATCCACAGATATTGATTTTTGAAGTCTGGTAAAGCTGCTTTGCAATTCTACCAGAGATCGGATCGATCTCTACGCCGTAGAGTTTTCGCTCTTTCTGTTCACCTTCGGTCATTGTACCGAAAAAGATACCGGTTCCCATGGATGGCTCCAGTACGTTTCCTTTTTTCAGACCGAAATGTGTGAGCGTTTCGTTTACTGCCCTTGCAATTTCCGGGTTCGTATAAAAAGCATTATTTACGCTTGCCCTTGCATTGGCGTATTCCTCGTCTGTAAGCATTTCCTGCAGCTCGGCGTATTCCTTTTCCCAGCCTTTTGCATTTTTGTCAAATGCCTGTGGGATTCCATCCCATCCGGCATATTTTGACATTACCTTCTGCTCGGATTCGGTTGCAAGGCGTTTCTCGGATTCCACGTCTTTTAAGGCTTTGATTGCCTCAATATTCCAGTAGAATCTAGTTTTGTTTCCACCTTCATTCACTTCTCCAATTTCGTAACGGAAGTTATGGGGAAAGATTTTCTTTAAAGTGCTTACAACATTTTTTTCAACGTTCTTTGATTCCTCTTTATTTAAAAAGGTATTTAAAAAGAAGAACATAAAGAACTTTGTAAGATTTTTTGTTTTCATAATTTTCATCCTTTATAAGCGTATTTTTATATAAGATCACGCAAAACATCTGCGTGTTGCTTAGATTGATAGATTTATATGTAAAGCCTTAAAAGGCATAAAAAAAAAGAACGCCCGATTGCGCTCGATAATAAAAAAGTCCACAGAAGATACTGCGGACTTTGATTAATTTTTATTCAGTTAATTTTATTTATGACCGAAGTATAGCATACATCATTTTTAGTGTCAAATTCATCTAATGCTACGGCTACAAATTTTCTTTTAAAAGGCCTTCTGCGCATAGGTATACTATGCGCTTTCAACCAATTATTTGCTTCATAATCGTGCAGAAAATTCTTATGTGAAAAGGCATATGGCTCATAAGAACTTTTTAATTGCTGTATATTTTGCATTATTATAACCATTTTATTTTCCTCACTTCAGTTTAATATTTGTGACCTTTTCTACATTTCACTTTTGCTTATTGCTCATTTGATTTTTTTTGTTTGAACCAATAAACATATGATTCTTCATCATGAAAAGCGCAGTTTGTTACTAAGTATATTATTAACCATATAAACATAGCACAAACTAAGTAAAGGATACCAAATTCCTTTATTGTAGAGATACCTGCATACACCCCTACGCATCCTAAATATGTAAGAAATCCACCTATTCCAAAAGCACCAAGAGAAATCGTCGCATACGTTAACGCTATTCGTTTAGCTTCCTTTTCAGTGATTTCTATTTGTAATTTAATAGAAGCTTCCTTGTTCTTCCTATATTTATCCTTAGAGTTTTGTCCATTCATGTCCTTCTCCATTTTTTTTTAATTCTTCTGGTTCTTAATATATTTTAAGAAAGTTTTTCGTACATTTTTTTCATGAACGTTTCGTTCAGATGAATATTTTCATCTGCGCAGATTGATTTAAACATATCAATTTTAGATGTGCTTTCCCCCATTGCTGCTACATCAAGCCAGCTTGCAATCGAATCGATTTTTTCATCTGCTATTGCATCGGCAGAATTTGCTTCTTTGATTTCTGGAATCACCTGTTTTCTGGCATCTTCTTTTAAGCCGTAAAAAACAGTTTCAACCTCATTCCCGGACATATTTGAAACAAGATCGATCAAATATTTCTTTTTTTCTTCCATCGTCATACCATCAAATTCATTCTCTGTTACCTGCTCAAAATTGTTGTTCATAGTGTTTCATTCTCCTTTTATTTTATTTTTTTTCTTATATTGATAAAGGTGCACAAAACATTCCTTTATTTCCTTTGTTCTCCAATATATACACTTGTGACGGAATCATCATCATTACCAGCATACACAGTCACCAAAATTGAATCTCCTATATTGATCGAATCATATACGCTTGAAGATACGTTTAATTCCTTAGTTTCTCCAGACGTATCATCCATTGAGACTTTTAATAAATAAGATCTCTGGCTTATCGGAACTGTATTCACAATAATATTATGTAAAGTTGTGCTTTTATCCGTTACGGTTACATATGTTTCGTAGGAATAGTTTTGAGCTTCGATTTCTTGTATCCTTTTTTCAGCAAAACGATTATTTCCGTACAACAATATATGTCCAAAAAGGAAAACAAAGCCGTAAAAACCAATAAGTCTCCACACAATATATTTCATATTTCCCCCCTCTTTCGATTAAACGGCATCCCTGATTTCCTTTACAAGTTCTGTTTCGCCTGTTTTTTCCAAAACTTCGGCTGCCGCAAGTAAAAGTTCTTTCAGTTTGTTTAGATATCTTGTCTGTTCAGCCGCCTTGATTGCTTTTTCATCAATAATCTCTGCTACCTCTGTATCTTCTGGAATAACATCAGCACAGCTCTTTTTGATTGCTTCTTTCTGGTCTTCAAATAAATTGACTTTTTCAAGCACTTCATTGATGATCTGCTCCGTAAGCACTACTTTTGGTGGCTCGTCCGGCTCATTTGTGCTGCTTTCTTCTGCTTTTTCCTGTTCGTTCTGCAAAACTTCATTCAACGTATCCTGTACCTCATTATAAATCTGGATAGTTTCTTCATCATCATCGTCGCCGACAACATCTTTGACAATCTGTGCAAATTCAACCTTCTTCTGGTCTGAGGTCATATGTTCCATACATCCCAAGACACCGTCTTCAAATTCCACATGCGGATTTACGGTATTTTTCGTATAAAACATGACTGAATGAATATCTGTACTCCGATCCGTAAAAGCAGGAAATACAAAGCCTGTTTCCGGCATGCCAACTACCCAGTCACGGATACGTGCGCCAATACGGTTTTCTGCTTCACGATATCCTAATGCCGGCTTCGTGAGTTCCACAGGGCATATCGCACAAAGCAAATATTCGTAAACTTCTTCTGATTCGTCTAATTTATCGTTATCAGAGGTTTTCGTCATGACATCATAAGCGTCATGAAAGATAAGGATCAGATAGTTTCCTACCCTGTCATAGTTGTCGATGATCATATCATAGAAAGTATCAAGCAGATCGTCATTTTTTAATTTGCTTTCACGAAGCCCCATTAAAAACTGCTGCTTCCCACCTGCTGCTTCCTGTTCTCTTGGGAAAGCTAATTCTACAAGGTTATTTCCAATATTGCCAGATAACGTCTTTTTGGCAATTTCAAGGTACTTGTAAAATTCTTCATCTTCCAGATTCAGAAATGTTTCCGCAATTTTTGTGATCTTTTCTTTTTCAACGCTGACATAGCAGCCACACATTCTCGTAAATGTGCATGCTTCCTTTTTAAATCTGCGTTTCAGCTCCATAATGTCCTTTTTATTCATCGTATTTCCTCCTAGTATATTTTATTAATTATTGATGTATTACAACTATCATAAATGACGCGCATAAAGCAGTTCTTTTTTTTGAAGTGATCATTTGATATAGTTCATGTATCATGATTTTTCTCCTTTGCCCTTTCTTTTGCATCAATAATACCGGCAATGAGAGCTGCTGTTTGTATAGATGCAATTGTCTGTTCCTTTGAGTTTCTTGGTAATTTATAAATATTCATTATCACATTTATCCTCTTGTCTATAGCCATAAGATTATCTATATCAAAATTATCGCTGTTCCCATCCAAAAAAATCACCATGCTGTGTTCTTGAACTTTGCCATATACTTCTTCGTATAATACTTGTTGTTTGGAATGCCATCCATCTTCTGTCTTTATATATATGTAATTGTTCTGTTTTCTTTCTGTACCTATTGGCTTTGCACGTTTTGATATTTGATCAGTTGTAAATCTTGCCACGCCAGATTTTATGTTATTTCTCGTTAAACATGCTGCCAGAGAAGTTTCATTCACGTTTAAATCAAACCTTCTGTTAAATGCTACGGTGATATCCGACAGAAATCTTCCCGGCACATAATTTCTTAAAAAATCAAGTTCTTCTGAGGTATATTCGTGTCCTTTAATATATCCTGTTCTTATCTTATTTCTTTGAATGTAATTATCCACAGATGTTATAGATCGGTTTGCATCAAATCTTTTGTTCAAAGCTTCTGTGATTTCTGCCCTGCTGTGTCCGGGAGCATATTCTTTTATGAAATCCTTTTCATCCGGAGTAAATCGTTTGAATGTTCCTGTCATAATCAAATACCCTTCTGTTCCAGAAAGAAATCCGGTACTTTAACATTTCTTGCTGAATCATACTCTCCGATAATCTTTTCCGCCTCAAGCGACAGTGAAACGCCTTGAAGGATCTGCTGTGATACATTTGATACTGCCTTTGCCCGTTCAATTTCTGATTTTAATTCGTCGGCAGTCAAGGATTCATTCCCCAACCTCTTGAGTTCATCAAATAATGCACTACTTAATTCATCCCATCCTCTTTGCATATATTTCTGCTCCTTCTTAGTACTTTTTAACAGTAATCACGAATGTTTATCTGTAGTGTCTCCCTGCCCTGCCATTCGTTGATGCGCGGTTCATACAATAAATTTAATCTTGTATGTTCAGCATTTCCGGCAAGCAGGCAGTCTTTTTCAATCGTGCCAAATCTCCGTTCCATATCTTCAATGAACACATCCGGATCAGTAAAGAATATTCCATCCATTACAAGTCCGTCATCCTGCAGTAAAGTAAGTTTTACCCCACATCTGGTTTTTCCAATTACTCTTATCCCAGTGATACGTGTGCTACGTGCTGCAAATACGGGCTTTTCATTGCCTTTTCCGCACGGTTCCAGTTTTTCAATGTCATGCACAATTTCTTTTGTGGCGTAATCTACCGGCATGACAATATCAATCTTTACTTTTTCAATCAGATCATTGTCTTCCAGCCGGCAGTTTTCATTCATGGCTTTTCTAAACGACTCAATGTTCTCTTTTTTCAGAGATAGCCCTGCCGCCATTGGATGTCCGCCAAATTTATCCAGATACCGGCTGCACTTGACCATTTCATCATACATGGAATATTCATCAATAGATCTTCCCGATCCTTTTACTTCTTCCTTGCCGTCTGTAAGAACAAATGCAGGTCTGTAAAAGCGTTCTCTGACTTTTCCTGCCACGATCCCGGCAATACTCTCATGGCATTCAGGGAGATAAACGACCAATACCTTATCATCAGGCATATCTTTTTCTACGATTGCAATGGCTTTTTCTACATTTTCCTGCGTCATGGCTTTTCGTTCATTATTAAATTTCATAAGAAGACTCGCGCTTGCTTCGGCTTCTTCCTCTGTTGATGCTAACAGCAGACGCATTGCATGCTGTGCTGTGTCAAGACGTCCACTAGCATTGATACATGGACCTAAAACAAAACCAACATGATAAGTGCTCAGTTTCTGGTACTCAAGCTTATTTGCACGGAGCAATGCTCTCATTCCAAGATTCTGCGTATGCGCAAGCATATTCAACCCAATTTTTACCAGAATACGGTTTTCATCTGTGAGATCCATGACATCCCCGATCGTTGCAAATCCGGCATATTCTATGAATGGCTTTACTTCAGATTCAGGGATTCCGCATGACTGGTATAAAGCCTGTATAAACTTATAGACAACGCCTGCGCCGCAAAGTCCTTTGTATGGATAGCCACATTCAACCTGTTTTGGATTAATGATCGCATCTGCCACGCTCTGTTTATACTTGCGTTTTCCGTCGATCTCCTCATATGGGATATCATGGTGGTCTGTTACGATCACGGTCATTCCCTTTTCTTTTGCGTGTGCAACCGCATCTATGGCAGCAATTCCGTTGTCACATGTGATGATTGCCCTTGCCCCTGCTTCATAAGCGTCTTCAATCAGGTTAACATTGATGCCATAGCCATCCTCGATACGATTTGGAATTGCAAAATCAACATCTGCTCCGCATCTTTTCAGACCGCGGTTCAACATATAAGTGCTGCAAACTCCATCAATGTCGTAATCTCCAATAATACGGATTTTTACGCCTTTTCGAATCAGCTCTTTTATAATATCAACTGCCTTTTTCATATCTTTCATCATCCATGGATCATATAAATCCTCATAGCGGCCATTCAGATATTTGTTGATCTGATCTGTTTTATCAATTCCCCTGTTGCGCACGATTCTTGCAACCGCCGGGCTTATATGAAACTGCTGTGCAATGGCGTCAAAATCTCCGCCTTTTCTAAGCTCTATCCATCTTTTTCTCATGATCTTCTCTTTCTCCGGGAAAAGTGTTGGACACCTTTTCGCATAATTCGCATAACTGTCAAATGGAATCTGCCCGGTTTTTTCTATTTTTATAAGCGTAGGCTTACTAATCTGCATCTTGTCATGCAAACATAATACCGTAAGTCCATATTCGCGCCTTACTGATCGGAGATCAAAAGAGATCGGTAAACTGTTATTCTGCATCTGTTCTCCTTTCTCTATTCGTATAATATAGCGTATATCAACATATAAATTATAAAAAAAATTTACGGATCTGTCTTTTCTTTGATTTTTTCCAGTGTACGCTCCAGTTCAGAGTATTTGTAATACTGCTTTGTATCTTCTCTTTCTGCTCGTTGCTCTGTGCTTAGCACATAGCCGGTTCCTCTTTCATTTTCAAGAGCTTCTGTCTGCATGCCCGTTTCTTCAATATTTTCATTCGAACATCCTGCAATGTTTGATATACATAATATTAAAATACTTAAATATATTAATTTTTTCATAAAATATCGTTCTCCTTTTGTCTTGTATATTATAGCATATTTAAACATATATGTAAACCAGATGTAATAATCAATTATCAAAAAAAGCCACAACACATACTGTGCCATGACTTTTTATATTTTTTTATGTAGATTCTAAATTTTTCTCGTTATCTTGTTTTTTCAATCCGGCTTAATGTAGCCGGAGAAATATTGCTTTTTATATATATATTTCTGCTTGTGAAAGACCTAGCTCATTTCTTCTTTTTCTCACTCTGCTTCCAACTATATACATATCTAAATTTAAAACATCTTGGATATTTATGAGACACAGTTTTAATTTCTCCTATATTCCTCTGCTAAATTTCATATCTTGAAACTACAACTAATGTTTTTTGTAAGCTTGATCGGACATGCGTACAGAATATGTGTTCAAAATCACGCAAAACCATGTGCTGGTTGCCATAATCGTCATATGGATAGCTCTGTGGTTTAAAGACACAATATCTAAGATATCAACCACAAGTAATAAAAGACATGCTATCTTTGAGGGAATTTCCCTTTTGTAATATTCGCTATGCGTTTTTCTACATTTTCTTACTACATTCATCATAAGCACAACCATATATATACCAAGGCAGATATACATGATTCCCAACAATATGTATCCCATTTCCGTATCATCCCTTCCTTAGATAAAGCTCAACTGACCAAATTCGTCTTCGGCTGTTGCCTCCATTTCATCTTCTTCCAGATCTTCGCGTGTTTTTTCTGCCGCTGGAGCTTCCATGGTAGGCGCTTCTGTATTTTTGCATTTTACACCGTAACTTCCTCCATATCCAGTTTCCTTGACCAGATTTTTTACTTCTGTCAAAAATGCTTTCATTTCTTTATCATTTGAAATGTTGTGAGCATATACGATCACAACCCCGTTTTCAATTTTTGATATATATCCTTTTCGTGAAAGGATTGAAACAAATTCTTCTTTTCCCATATGCCCTATATTTCCTCCTTGCAGATATTATAGCATCTTTACAAAGACACTCTACTCATGCGATAAAGTTTCAAAATAGAAAACAATATTCTTTGTTTTTTCCTCTACCAGTCCGTATTTTACCGCCAGTCGATATCCAAAATTTTTCCTAAGATTATTCATCATGGTAGTCTGAAGCCTTTTCCTGAAGTCTTCGACTGTCATAGTGGATTTGTAAAAAATGCATTGTCTGCAAGTTGGCATAAAGTTTTCTTCATCATACATTTCTTTTTCTGTCATTGTTTCCCTTAAATCCAAATTTGTATATACAGACTTCACATGATCCACCTGCATATCTTTATATTCCAGATCACATCCGCAATAGGCACATCTGTGATTATATTTATCATATGATTTTAGTCTTGTTTTCTTCGGTATTGCTTTATGTTTTGACATTCTTTTTTGCTCTTATCGTATCATAGGAAGCAGCGGAGGCATCTGCCCAGTTTCATAAGCAGCTTCAATCTGTGGCGACATAAACTCTCCGACCGTTTTTCCATCCGGCAGTACAATGTCATAGAAAAATTCTCGTTCAACTGTACTGATTCCGCTACTGACCGCTTCCAGTTTTGCCTTGATGATAAGATATAATGCTCTCCATTTGCTCCGACATGTCTGCTCCCACGCTTCATACGCTTGCTTTTCTGTTCTTTTAGTTCTCCGTTCCGGTGTATACCAGAATGTCTTGTCTTGCTTATCCGGTAATGGCAGGATAAATCGTATCTGTCTATCTGCAAGTGAAAAGCCTATCACTGCCATATCTTCTTTATAGCCGGAAACAAACTGTTCTGCTCCGGCTTTCTGTATTAATTCTTCAATATCCGCTTTCGTTTTCACAACCGAAACGGATGTTTTCTCTGCATATGCCATAATGCCGTTCTCCTTAATATTTTTAAATATATAAGCTTCGTTCCGCAATCAGACAATGACTTCTCAAATTATCGAATGTTCGAAAATTCATCCATCATTACAACAGCATTCACTTTTTTAAAAGGTTTTCTCCTCATTGCTTTTCCATGCATTTTTATCCAATTATTAGATTTATACTTGTGCTCACAACTTCTTTTTGGAAAATTGAAATTGCTTTTTAAATTTTCTAAGTTTTGAGTAACCTTCGTAAATGATAAATTTGAATATATAATTTCCATTTTTCTCCTTTTCTTTGTCGCAAATCTTAATTTGAATCGTCTTGGTCGTTCAGATAATAATCCCCATTGCTATATTTTTTAACAGAAATCTTATCTCCAACTGTTAAAATTGGTTTATCTACCCAAACAGCAATTCTATTTTCCGGTGTATTTTCTACCCCCTCTTCAATACATATTGCATAATAATCCTCTCCATTATATTCCGTGTTAATGACTTCTGCCTGCATATATGTGATTGGATGTTTAGATGACCAATATTCTTTCAACTTTGTAGCTCCTAATTGAGCAATGTATACGAATGCACAAGCCACACAAGTAACCAATAATGACAAGATAATGCCATATATAATATCCTTAACTGTTGTTTTATCGTTCATTTTTTTACCAGCCTCTCCTAATTATATTTTCTTAGAAATCTTCTCATTTGTCTGTGAATCCCGTTCTGGGACAGCATCAAACACGAAGGTTTTAGCCCATATTAATATTCCTGCTATGATTATTGCAGTTATCAAGAATACTCCTATGTTTAATTTACTATGAAAATATAGTTCCATCTTTTTCTCCAATCTTCTATTTGGTTTTGTCTTTTAATAATCCCACAAAAGATTTTGCTCTCGCGGGTGTTAATTTGTGATAGCTGTTTTCGTGTCTCCATTCTGTCAATGTTACCTGCCAGTTCTCCGGCAAAACATCCATATGTTCAAGCAGCATATTCTTTTCTTCTTCTTCCCTATTTAACACATAGGAAAGCGCCACATTGAGATACTTGATGGCTTTAGCATAGTCTACTTCCTTTCTGCCTATCTTCCAGCCGCCCAGCTTTCTGTTTGTGATCGCATATCTAATCCTCACGGAATCTAAATAGGTCAGGTTGAGAAATTCATCTTTGAAAACTTCCATGTTTGCCCTTGCCATTTTTTTGGAAGAATCCCAAGTAGCTGCACAGTCTGATTTTTCCTCTGAAATGTAATAATGTGGATCAGACTGTTTATATTTTACGTCATGTACGACCTTTTTATAGCATTTATATTCGTCAGTGAACGCCCTTGACTCATAAGAGATTGAATCGTTACGGTAGTACTTATTCTTCCAGATCACCCATTTTTTCACATTCTCTTCGGTAAGCTTGTCCTTTGCATGCGGATAAAAGTCTGGATAGAATTTTCCTGCCTCCAACGTGATCTCTTCTTCTTTTAGTTCAGGTGGTCCGGCAAGTTCCATGAAATGATGGTTGACAGTCCATGATGTATCTGTAATAGGTACCTTTTCATTCTTGCAGTCATATGGATAGTACAGATAGCTCACAGTGTATGATTCATCTGTTTCGACCAGATTGATCTGATACACCGTGCTGTTAGCAATGCTGACATCATGTGTCCGGTTCTTGTCCCCACGCCCTCTGTCGTTATTATATTTCTGGAACTGCGTCCCGTCGCTGGAATATGCATCATCCCTTGTAATGTACTGTATAGTCAGTACCATGTCTCCTTTCTTCATTTCCCCGGCTGTTGCCTTTAAAATATCTACCCATGTGCCATAAGTATTATCCTCAAGCCATCCGTCCGCCATGGAAAATACAACGTATGGGTTTGGTTTCATTACTTTTACTTCTTCCGGAAGCCTTATCAGTTTTCCGTCATTGATAAGTCCCTGCAGGATAGAAATGATGAAAAACCTTGCAATCTTTTCTTCCCTTGTGGTGGATGCTACGTACTCTGTTTCCTGTGTTATAGTTTCTTTTTTTGGTTCATAGTACACGTTATCATCGCTGATCCTGATTCTATCTTCATCCGTCCATCCGATATAAAGATTGTCTCCATCACGTACCAGGATCCCGATCGTATGACCATGATATTTTTCATAAGATTCCAGCATATTTTCAAACCTGTCACTTGTGCAGTAGGCAGTTCCGCTACGGCTTACTTTGACAAACGATACTGATTTGTCTCCCGGACAGAAAAGACTGCTTATATCCCTACGGTGTTTTAGTAATTCTTCAAAGTAACCGCAGTCATCACCGTCAAAATCATAAAGGGCAATCAGTTTTCCTAACTCCTCGTCGAGAAATCTTAATTTCTGGTAGATCACAAGCGGTGCGTTCGTATCGGCAGGCTGCCCTTCAGTAAGTTTTGTAAAGTTTACTACTTCCCCTGTCATGCAGCGGATCGCATAGATCTGTGTGTCGAGCATATATATCTGATTATTCAGCTCCTCGACTTTTGCTTCAAGTTCTGCTTTCTTTTCTGCAATGATCTCATTCTGCCTGCGGTATTCTTCTTCCAGCTGCCGTCTGAACTCGGCAATCCTTTGTTCTGTTTCTTCCTGAATAAATGCAAGCTGCTGTCTCGCTGTTTCTATTTCTGCCTCTTTTTCCTGGATCCGGTTTTGGATATCAGTTTTTGATGCATCCCCTGAAGCCATCATTAGGCTGCCGTCACCGCCGCCTAACGCTGTCAGCCTTGAAATGCTCACATCGTCATAATCTTTGTACATTTCCCAGCGTACAAATCTGGCAGGCAGTATCCATTCCCCTTCTGATGACCGGATCATCACGAAGCGTTCTTTTTCATCCAGATAAATAAGGTCAAAGCACTGCTCCATGCGTTTATTATATTCATCCTGTTCAAGCAGCTTTTTTAACCAGCTGCCACCTTCAGTACCGTGTTTCAATGCATCGTATACACCGGGCATTTTACGACTCAGCTCATTAAAATTGATCTGCTCACCAGATTCCCAGTCTGAGGCACTGACTTTAGACCAGTTTTCTGTCCTGTATTTTTCAGCTTCTTTGGATGTGATCCACTGTGTTATTTCATTTTCATCTTTCAGCCACGCTTTTCCAATTACCGGCATCCGTTTTTCCATGATTTTTCCTTTCCGCATATCTAACCAAAGATACTTGTTCTGCTTTACATCCGTCCGTTTGCTTTGAGCCTGCATATCTTCATTTCTGATAAGTTCATCACGATCTGGTCAATCTTATTGATATACCACATGAGGAGCATTCCCGAAATAAATCCGCCTACATGCCCGATCCAGTCAATGTTAAAACCAATACTGTTAAAGATCAGCATTGCACCTGCAAATCCGGCAAACCGCTTTTTCATTCCGATCATGTTATCATCTGTCAGCACATCCATTACCAATGCTCCAAGTAATGCAAATATGGCTCCGGATGCCCCGACGGTTATAGTCTGCAAATCTTTCATTACAAAATAATGATATGCAGAGGACAGATAGCCTGCAGATATACCGCCGAGCATATATACAGCAAGAAACCTCAATGTTCCTTTTCTTTTCAGCAACATCTTTCCAAGCAGATAAAGAGACACAACATTTCCAAACAAATGTCCGATACTTCCATGCTCGAACATATAGCTTATAAGCCTTACATATTCTTTGTTTACAATGATTGCTTTTGCTGATATTGCATACACTTCCAGCCCGTTATTTGATGTATAACCGGCAAAGCCAAGTCCTCCGGTCTTTACCGCATTATAAAAGCAGCAAACATTTATCATCATAATGATATATAAGATCCATGTGCTGTAATTGCCATTTACCCTTTTTGAAATATCCAAATTTGCTTTTGCGATTTTTCTTTGCTTTTTGGAAAAGTCAATAAAATCAAGGCATTCCTTCTCATATCGTGCCGAATATCCACGGCATTTTATTTTTGAATCAGAGCAGTCTATGGTCATCATATTCTTGCCGTAAAGTTTATGTGTTCTTGAAGAACCGATTAATATGATCAATGGATCAACGGCAAGAAGGATATTATATTTTTCTTCTGCCTCTCGTATCACAGCATTCAGAGAGCATGTCCCACTCACTTCCGCCTGTATCGCTTCAATGACAATAACCGTTTTTAATTCCCTGATATTGCTCATATATATCTTTGCGTGTCTTCTGGTTGCCCCGATCTGGTTATATCCATTCTTAAAAAGTATCGTTTCAATATCCCTGACTGTTGTAATCATTGCCGCCTCCGTTCACAGGATTCTTATCTCTATTTGCTAGTTTTTCCTGCCTTCTCAAGTCTTTCGGTCAACTACCCACGACCTAAAGGTAATGGGCTTGTAACTGCCCAGTCGTACTAACGGCTTGCACCTCCGACCTTTAACCCCCGATAGATATTGCTATCTAAAGTGGCGTTACATCATAGGGTGGTTGGCAGCACCCTTTGTAGCAGAGTTTACTCTGTTACAACTGTATTAGGTACTTGGCTATCTGCAAGATAGTCTATTCCCATACGATACAGATTCATAGCTCCAATGCGGTCATCATTAGATTTGTAACCACAGTTTTTGCAAGCAAACAGATGTATCTTTTTATTGCGGTTAGATTTTTCAACGTGTCCGCAACAAGGGCAGCACTGACTTGTATAGCGAGCGTCTACCTTAATAACAGAAGACTGATTCTGTTTTGCTTTGTAGATTAGTTTTTGCTCAAGGTCATAGAAAGACCATGATACAGAAACATAACGGTCTTTTGTTTTAACACGTTCTGTAGCATTACGAATACCTGACAAATCTTCCAATACAAAGAGAGTGTGCTTTGGATTATTTTCAACGAGTGCCTTTGATACCTGATGGTTAATATCTTGCATCCAACGGTTTTCTCGCTGACCGATAGCTTTTATTCTTCGTCTTGAAGATGGAGTTTGTCGCATTTGGAGTTCTTTACGAAGTTTGGAATAATTAGCACGTTTTTGCTTTATAGCCTTACCACTAACAAATCCAGACTTGTGTTTGCTGTCATAAGTGGCAACAACAAAGTTAATACCTCTGTCTATACCCACAACGTTACAGATGTCAGAAATATTACTTTCTTCGACATCGTAGGTTACTGGTATGTGAAGATAATACTTGCCATGCTTATTTACAAGTTTAGCTGTGCCAAACTTATAAATCGTATGGTCGAAATACTTAGACATTCCATCTGCAAAATAAGATAACTTCACACGACCATTTAGCGTATTGATCGAAAAGCAGTTTTGTGTTAAAGAATAATCTCTGTTCCAAACCAAATCATACTGAGGCTTTTTGAACGAGGGTTTAATCCATTCGTTTTGATTCTCAAGAATGGTCTTATATCTGGCGATAACAGTCTTCAAAACAGACTGAGCCATCTGCGATTTGAGGCTGAATTTTTCTCGTAAAGTAGAATATAAAGCCTTGTTAAGTGAAAACTGCTTTAAGTCATGAGTACGGAATACATAGTCTGAAACATAATTACAGGCATTACGATAAACAGACATAGTTTCATCAAGCAAAACCTTATCTGCTTCATCTGCGACTATTTGAATTTTAGCTGTAATAGTCATCTGTTCCATAGATGTACTCCTTTCATGGATATTTCACTAAATATATTATATAATAATAATTAGTGAAAATCAGTATTTTGAGGTGAATTATGGATAATAGATACAATTGTCATAATAGACGGAAATACAGCCGTGAAGTACATATAGTTCTAGTAACCAAATGTAAAATACACGTACTATTATTATTCCATCGCTTCCGGATTCTCCACGTCCGTGACTTCTTCGTTTCGCCAATCCAAAACCTGACCACAATTACCACAATATTTTTCATTCCATAAAGTACTTTGTAGTTCTCCACAAGTAGGACAATATCCAAACCACGCATCTTCGCCAAACGCTTCTATGTCTTCTATCGCAAATGATTTGTATTTTTCTAATATCTTCTTTGCATTCTGCGTTTCCGCTTCTTTCGCCGCCATTCCTCTTCCCTCTCTATTTTAGTGAGTTGTTTTTTCTAAATTCTTTGATGTATGCTCCCTTCCTTTTAAAAAACTTGTTTAAAATACACCTGCTATTTATAACTTTTCCTCCGCTCATTTATATCTCATCTCTTTTGTCTTGTATATTATAGCATATTTAAACAAATAAGTAAACATATAAAAATATATAAAACAATGGAAAAGCCGAGGCTCATCCAACCTCGGCTCGAATCTTCTTACCGTTCAAAAAACAGATATACTTTGTAACCGCTATTTTCTGCCACCGCACCTACCCAGTACGCAGATACAGTTTCCTGTTTAACCCTTTCGTTGTTCAGTCCATTCAAAAGTGCATCCCTGTCAAAGTCTCCGCCCATATCGCAGTTCATGTAAAAATATCCTTCCGGATTTCCACTGTCTTCTATAATCTGCTGTGCTTCTCCGTCAATCGTTCCGTCTATGCAGGCTTCCGTCAGCTGCTCTGAATATTGCGACTGTGCTGCTTCCGGATAAATTTCATTTACCACACCCTCAACTTTATCTGTTAATTCTTCATTATATCCGGAGATAAACATCTGCTTTACATTTGCATTTCCGGTATTTGTATCATCTGAAGAGGTCTGATCCGTTTTGGTCTGAGCAGCTACGTCCTGTGCCTGTTTTACATCCCGGTCAGCTTCGTTTTGCGATCGTGTCAGAAGATTTGAGCCTTTTCCAATTACAAACCCGGCAAGCAGCATAATTACCGCCATTCCTGCGATCACAGGTACTGTATACGATTTTTTCTTGTCTTCCCTGTAATAATTGTAAAAATCATCTTCTGCTTCCTGCATCTTTTCATCATCTATGTCATAATCTTTTCTCATTTTTATCCTTTCCTCTGTCATGAGTGAACTCATCCATTTTTGGGTGATTGCCGATCAACAATAGATTTCTTTTTAACAATGCTTAAACCCAAGTTCGTCCATCCTTTTTAAGATCAGCGATAACAATTCATAATCATAATGATGTGCACATTTCAGCTTGATTTCGTCACCCAGCATTACTGTTTCTGAGGATCTGCAAAATGTGATCTGGTTTTCCCATTCAACATCCTTTTCGGCTACATTATTTATCTGTGCAGGAAATTCCCCATTCTTAGACTTTTCATAATGCGCTGTATGGATTGGAGCGTAACAGATTGACATATCATTTTCGGATAACTTATACAATCCATAGTTCCTGTACATTGCACGTTCCACATCCGTAGGATCAATATTTGAAAAATCACGTAGGTTTTTATCAACATCCGTATCTATTTCTACAACGTTGTTGGCTGATAAATCGGCATGTGGCTCTCCATTATCCCGAACATCAGTAATAACGCTTAATGAATCAGGATTTACATAAGGGAAAGTAATTCCGGCAGCCTTTTCTGCCTGATCACTTGTCTGGAAACAGCAGAGATATGTCGCCTTTATGCGTAATGTTATATTTCTTATGATCTCACAGATCACTTCCTCCATAAACTGTGCTTCATCAAATACGATCAGCGGTGTGCCGGAGAATTTATGTTCACGAAGCATTGACAGGATATTTTCTTTATATTCATCCATCTTCGCTTCGCTCTCGCCGTTTTCATAGTCCAGAAAGATCTCATTGTATTTCCGGATTTCCATGCTTCCATTGACATGTAACCATGACACCGCCTGATAATCCCCTTCTTCTTTCACGAAACTTTCTGACGGATCAAGGATATCCATGTATTCAAATTCCTTTTTTAGACATATCAAAATGACAGAATCTTCATGTTTTAAAATTTCATTCCTTACAACATTATATGTTTTTCCAGATGCCGGTCTTCCAATCACAAAACTTACCATTCTTCTTTCTCCATTCCTATTTTTATTACAATATTCTCCGAAGAAATGTCTCCGGAGAATATTAATTCATGTTAATTCTTTGTCTGTAAAATCCATTTTAGTTCAGATATAAAACTCCTGTTGTGTACTGGTCACTTAATTTTGTGTCAAGTGTAATGATCGCCACATCCCCGTCACGGATCTCTACATCATCCAGTTCATATACATCACGGACTTTTGTGGTATCTGGATCATTTTTACGTTCCCTCTCCCACATATCAAGCCCAGTTCCGTTTGCACCGCCATAATAAGTGAGATGTTCATTTGTGCCGTGCACATACGTGTCGATCTTAAATCCAAGTATCAGGTAACCGTCATCCAGCCAGTAATCATCATCTTCGGAAGCCTGCCCTTTTTCTGCCAGTGTTTTCTGGAAATCATCCTCATACTGGCTGCCAGCCGGGTTCTTTTTGACGACATGGATCTTTGACGGGATCTTATATTCGCCATACCAAGTCTGCATGGACTTTTCAAATTTGTCATATACAGTCCTGTTGATGTCGCCTAATCCGTCTGTCTTTCTATACCGCAGGCTGTCTGCAGAGCTGTTATCCTTATTGGCAAACAATTCTTCCTCGTCGCCTGTAAGCAATTTCTGCGTGGACTGCAGCGTGATACTGCCTACCGTATAGCTTGGTGTCTCATGATATAAAATCTCATTATTTGATTTGTCAAATTTCTTTGCCGTATAGGAAACCGGATCATAATCTCCATAATCGTAATAACTGTAAGCAAAATAGGCATCCCCGATGCTCACGGTCTGGATCTTATTACTGTCCTGTGGTGATCCTGCCTTGATAAAGGATTTCCCATCCAGATCATAATAAATGTTCACATCATCCGTCACAGTGCCGTCCGGTGCGATATACCGGTAGGCAGGCGTGATCTTTATGGTATCGTCATTATTATACAGCCTTGATATCGTCTTAAAGGTAAATCCAAATTCGTGTCCTGCCTGTAAGAATCCCATGCCTCCGAAAGTGCCTCCGCTATAGATATTGGACTTTCCATTCGTGAACGGGATCGTGTTGATCAGATCCCATGCATTGGTCAGTGTTCCGTCAAGCACATATCTTACGTTTGTCTCTCCAAAGCGGTTCGTTGTGCCGACACGCTTCTCCTGCTTATGCTTTGTGAACTGGTATACGCCGATACCTTCTGATCTGTCATATCCTCCGAAGATCTGCTCGTCATTGATACCTGTCACTTTGAAATCATAAATGACTCCGGACACCTGCACCGGATAGTTATAGGTTGCGACATAGTTTCCGAGGTCGCTGTTATAGGTATATTCCTCCATGTTGTTGACGGCTGACGAGTTATTTGCAAATACACGCACCTGAACCGGGTTTGTATTTACATCATAGCCTGTGTAATCTGCCACGCCATACACGCCCTCGGCTGCCCATGACGGGAGGTAGAACTCAAACGATTCCACATTTCCAAGGTCGATCCATTCGGTATATCCTGTTGCAGATTCTACATCATAATATGTATCATTCACTTTTGCGGAAAATGGGAACCGCACCTGTTTATTTTTCACGTATTTCGTAAAACCTGACACATTCGTGTAACCTTTCTGCTGGAAGTAGGTGTTCCAGTCAAAGTCTACATTATAAGTGTTATCAAGGATAAGTTGTGTTGCCCCGGTCTGGTTGATAAGCTGTGTCTTCCCCTCTCCCATCATGGAGATCGGCGCAACAACCGGACTGTGTACCACGATCGGCTCATTATGCTCATATCCTGCCATGATCGCCGAAATGCTAAGCTCATTGTCTACAAATTTCATTGTTCTTGTCTCGCTGCTGCTTCCTGCGGCAAACCGGTTGTAAACTGCCTGCAGTGTTGTGTAATAATATCCGTTATTTGTTTCTTCCGGGATCGTCACGACTGTGCTTCCTGTCACTTTATCATTTGCCGGGTTCTCATTCATTTCCACTTTTGCATTTTTCACAAATGTGAAATTGATCCCATTCTGGCTTATATAATTGGAACCGTCCAGTGTCAGCTCGTCATTTTTTACAATGATCTCTTTTGCCCCGATATAAGAAGCAAACTGCTGTTTCACATAATGCTGGACTGCACTGTCTGAAGGATCAAGTTCTGAACTGTCAAAGGTTCCATTCACAGAGTATCCTGTGATATCCGGCCAGATGATATGATAACCATCATCCGGGGTATAGGTTGTCCCTGCAAATGCCGAATGATCAGCGCTGCTGTGTTTTTCTCCGTTTATCGCAATATCATACTGGATATCTGCCCGGTTGCTGTACGGCACGGAAGAAAAGTCATTTGTAACAAGCGCATTGTTGTACTCCAACAGGTTCATGCCGCTGATATAGTAATACTGCACCGGATCCATCTCATATGAGATACTTCCGCTGTAATGGTACGTCTGTGTAGAAGTCGTCTCATATGTATAGGACATGACGTACTGATAGCCACTTGGGCTTGACGCATCTTCGATCCTTATATACCAGTCTCCATAGGTCTTTCCTCCGGAGACCTGTCCGGACATATCAGAGCTTGTGATCTGTGATCCGGTATGTGTTACCGGCACCTGTTTAGTTACCGTAATGTCATACGGCACCTTATAGGTCTTTACAACACTTCGGGAAGATACGTTGACGTGTCCGTACCACGAATCCAGATTGATCGCATTGGTATAATCTTCGGTCGTCGGGATCTTTACTCCGATGTCAAAGGTATCATCATCGTTATATGTCCTCAGATCCGGTGCTGCGTAATTATCCCCGGACTGGTTCGTGTCATTTCCTGCCTCAACATTTGAAGCTTCGGAATCCATGTTTTTGACAAGCACACAGCTTCCGTCTGTCATTCCGGTGAGATCTTCCACGCCCTCTGTCTCTTTCTCCGTCTTGGTATTGGCACCCATTACGAGGAAACGGTTGAAATGCGACGGGATGGAGATGGTCTTGGTTTCCTCTTTTGCCCATGGGGCTGCGGTGATGAGTTTGTTCCAGTTGGACCAGTCGTAGATTTCACCCCAAAATTGACCATTTACCAAAAGACCTCCTTCTGAACCGCCACTTTCTCCATGGCGGTACATGGTGATGATGCAGTCAATGCCTACATACGCTCTCTCATTATTTGCCAGTTTTTCTTCGATTTCATCTGCCCAATCAGGATAATACCTTCTTATATCCGATAACAAGATGTCTTTTGAAATCATGTATGTTGTGATCCTGACATTATTACCCTTGGCATCTTTGGTATCATATTCCTTTTTAGTAGAATCTAAATCGGCAAGTGGAACTATGATATACTCTCTCTGTTCCCCATTATAAGACCATTTCTGATTGATGGACACTGTCGATGCATCCACATATACATGGCCATCCGATTCCCCTACATAAAAATGCGAACCGCCGTGCAGTCCGTCTGTCGGATCGACGTCTTTTTTGATCCTTGAAAACTCGATTCCGATCGTCCGGTAAAAGACACTTGATGTTTTCTTGACATCCATGGTCTGGTAGATAAAACATTCACTCGGTTCATCATAAAAGACGATCTCGCCATTATAATTCTGCCACACGCTCTCACTGATATCTGCCTTGATCTCCTGTGGTCTGGTCATCAGGCATACTGACACCATCATCAAAGCCGAGAGCAGGCAGCAGATCCCTTTCTTTAATTTTCCCATTTTCGATTTCCTTTCTAGTGGTTTTGTATATTATAGCAATGTTCAACAATTATTGCAAAAAAACGACCACTGCCTTTTTAGGGGCAGTGGTCTGCTTAAATTCCTGTATATTTATTTGTTGACTACATGCTGAAATGCCTGTATTTATTGTCTTTTACGCCTTTTTGCAACAGCCATAATCACGATCGCCACAACAAGGATGATACAGACAGCAATACCGATCACGGCAGTAAGTGACAATGGACACTTTTGTTGAATTGACTCTGTCTTTAACACTTCCCCGCATTTTTCACACGCAAGTGTTTTTTCTCCGGCTGAAAATAATCCGGCTTTTTGCGTGACCGTCCATTCTCCTTCTGCATGCCCGGCTGCTGGGATTGCTTCCTCATAGGTATCTCCGCAAACCTTGCAGGTGTATGTATTGGCTCCATCTTCTGTGCAGGTGGCATCTGCTGTCTCCGTAATCTCATAATCATGTCCTGTTGCCGGAAGGGATTCTTCCTTGGTGTCTCCGGTAATGGAGTTTGTATATACGATCTTTCCGTCCGCTGTACAGGTAGCTTCTGTCCGTTCTGTTTCTTCCCAAGCAGCGTCGATTTCTTCCTGTGTAGGTTCTGCCTTTGTTTCGGTCTTAGTCTCTGTTTTGGTTTCCGTTTTTGGCTGTTCTTTTGTTTCAGAAGAGGCTGCCTGGTTATCTGCTGGTGGCTCTGCTTTTGTTTCGGTCTGTGCTGTACTTGAAGGTTTACTTCCAGCCGGTGTGAAGTCCTGTGGAATCCAGCCTTCTGCTTTGAGCTGGTCTACATAAGCCAAACATCGACCATCATTTAAAATTTGCTCAATTACTGGAGTAGAGAAATAAGCATCCTCAATGCATCTATAAATTTCTTCATCTGTACAATATTTTTCCATCCCTTTATAATCGGCGTCGTTCCTACCTACTGTCTTTTCTCCACCAGAATACACTCCAATGCATGAAGTATCTGTGTCACTGATCAGCGTTACCGTTTTTTCTACTGCCGTATTTGCTAAAAGCAATCCCATAATAGCCATCGTCCCGATTGCTGCATATTTTTTTATTTTATTTTTCATATATCTTACCTCGTCTTTCTGAAAAAGTTTTACTTGTTGAATATATGTATATTATAGCATATTTAAACAAATAAGTAAACATATATTATTATCATTTTTTACTCATTTGTCTTGATTTTTAGGCACTCTTACGATTATTGCAGCTACTTTCAAAATGCATCAATTCAACAAGACAAAAATATTGTGTTACGCCATGTGTCAAAACACAGGTATATTATAATTCACTATAGAGAAAATTTCTACCTTTAATCTGTGATCTTAGTTATCTGACATCCAATATAAAAACACCTCTGACAAACTTGGCTATTCTTGATGCTCCCTATATTTACAGAAAAGAGGCTTTACGACAAATTGCATTTTCAATTGTAACATTCTCGTTTTCCTTGTATCATAGCACTTGTCATGTTGAAAAAGCACATATTTTTTGATATAATGTAATCAGGTGCTACCATAACGGTAGGCGGTTAGCCCTCAACAGAGGGACTGGACCCTCTGATTACATAGAAATCTTCGAAAGAGGAAATTTGTTGACGGAGGGGATGCTGATGATAACACTGACGGAACTGATTCAGTTCACAAGTTTATTGATAAGCGTTGCCGGATTATTTTACCTTATCGGGAAAGATAACCATGGCAGAAAAAAATAACCGCCCTCGCCCAAGGTTGCGGTTATTTTTATAATGCGTAAACCGGGCTGACCGTCTATCGGTAGCACCTCTTTGTATGCTAATACTATCACGTCAGAAGACATTTGTCAAACTTTACTTCTTCCTCTTGAACAGACTTTTGCAGTCTACCGTGATCGACTGCTGATGCAATGCCCTTTTCTTTGAGCGGACGGTAACTCTGCCACTCGTGAACTCCATGACGTCCAAAACCGAAAGATATTTTACACATGGAAGCATATCTTCCAGCACAAGACTGTTATCCGTGTCATATACCCTTATAATAGGCAGATACTCTTTGGTATCCAGATATCGTATGCTAAGTACGGCTTTTCTTCCATAGTATTTCTTCTCCTGCAGCACACATTCCATTTTCTCCTGTTTCTCAAGTGTTTCCCTGATCCATTCATGGATCATCTCGCAGGTGCAATTTTCAGTTGCATACAAAGACAATATTTCTTCCAGCTTTTCGGCAACGACATCCGGCTCTTTGTCAATCCTTTCCAATACATCCAAAGGAACATCCACAATATGCTCTGCTACCCACTTCTGGCTATTATACAAGGTCAGATAAGTATGGTTTGATTCTTCCTTGAAATATACGGCAATGGCATCCTTATCTCCTCCCATATCAAAATCATGCTCTTTAAGTGTCAAAAGCAGGCGGTGCACAAACCGCTGTGTATTCCCATCCGGAATATCACAGCTGCTTACATTGGATATTCGTTTGATCATCAATCGGTAAATCATAGCGTCTCTTTTCTTAACAAAAATAAAGCCACTGCTTTAACGCAATAGCTTTATTCGCAACAACTTATTTTCTTAAGCAAAATGCATGTTCTGCTGATTCCTCACTTTTTAGTTTGAGAATTTTTGAACTTCTTCTCGTGTTAATTCAGCAATTTTCTTTCCTTGTTTCCTAGCATATCTCGATAATTCCTGTAAGTTGAATGGACACTTCTGTGCAGCCTTATAAGGATTTATCGGTTCATAATATGAATTTGGCGGTTGATGTCCGTCCCAATATCTTGTCTTAAGCGTTCCATTCATAATTGTATACCTCCAATATTTTTTGCGCATTTTTTTCGTCAATAATAAATTGGTACTTATGCAAAATACCTAAATACTCTGCATTAAATGTTTCTATGTAGTGAAAAAGTAATTTTTCATCTGCAGCATAACCATATACTGCCCCTTCATAGCCCCATTTGATTGATTTGTCAATTGCTATTGCAAACAAATGACCACCAACACCGATATACTTTTGAGTGCCATATTCATATTTATTATTGTGTGGGGCGGTACATGCCCAATGTATATATACAGCATGAGCATCCATATCATTTACTATTCCTATCAGTCCTTGAATGGAATTATCATCTTTCAATGCTAATGCATATACTTCTACATTATGAGGTATTTCATCCCAATTTATGTGCCAGCCATTACTTTTGCGAAATTTTTTTAAAAATTTCTTATCATCAATTTTAAAGGCAATAGTGTCTTTTATCGCTCCTGTTTCACAATCTTTTAGGCATGGAACTATTTCATCAATCCAAATATCCACGCATCCTTGTTTTTCTAAATTCTCCATTAGTATCCTTCTTTCCCTGCATTTTGCAGATTTTTTATCTATAAATAAACAGGGAAAGTTTCCGACTATCCCTAATTGTTTTTTAGGGATAACCCTTTTTTATTTGTTAGTTTATTTTTTTGTTTTCAATATTATTATACACTACTTGCCATGTATTTAGCAATAAAAAACTAATTTCAAAGCTTCTTAACTCTTTTGGCGTGCTTCTGAACCTTTTCATGCCATGACAAATACCCACTTGTCGAGTACCTTCCGGCAACAATCGGTGTCATGTGCATAGTCTTCAAAATCATCTTCGATTTCTTCCAATGTGTCATAAATCGCCAACACGTATCCGCTCATGTCTTTTCCAAAGGCAGCGTTTATATCTTCCATATGCTGTTGTTCCCATGATGCCCGATTTTCCAGACATGGTTTTGGTTCGGAAGATACAATAACAATATCTTCCGGCAGAATTGTTTCGTACTTCCATATTTTTTCATCGTCTGGAAACCGGACTACAATCTCTGTGCGTCCATTTTTCGTGACAGTTTCTACGATTTCCCCGGGGTGAACTACCCATTGTCTTAAGCCAATGGGCTTCCTGCTTCATCGACCTCGTAACCTACTATCTCCACAGGCGTTAATTCGGGCAGTCCCTGCCCTATATATTTCTTTATGCTATTTGTCTTAATCCCTCTGTCAGTATATTTTTTGCGGCATTGATATCCCTGTCATGTTCCGCTCCGCATTTCGGACATATCCATGTCCTCACTGACAAATCTTTTGTATCTGGATTCTGATACCCGCAAACAGAACATAATTGACTGCTGGCATAAAATGTATCTATCTTGATGTATTTCCTGCCATTCCATTTTGCCTTATACTCTAACTGTCTTGTCAGCTCATACCATGATACATCACTTATGGCTTTTGCCAGATGATGATTTTTTACCATGTTTTTTATCTGTAAATTTTCTGAAACTATCACTTGGTTTTCGCTGATAATCTCATGTGAAACTTTATGTAGATAATCTTTTCTTATATTCCTTATTTTCTCATGGCATAATGCTATCTTTTTCTTTGTTTTATAATAGTTCTTACTTCTCTTTCCTTTATGTGACAGCTGCCTTTGCAGCTTTACAAGCTGTTTCTCGTATTTTTTTATGATTTTTAGATTCTCATATGCCTTCCCATCAGAAGTAATGCATAAATCTTTAATTCCTAAATCAATTCCTATGTTATGATTTGTATGTGCCAGTTCCTTATGCTCCGTTTCTACAAGTATGGATACATAGTATTTTCCACTGGAAACCTGCGAAACGGTCGCTGACTTAATCTGCCCACTGTATTCCCTGTGTAACCTTGCTTTTACTGCTTTTAATTTTGGCAGTTTTATCTTCCCTGTCTCAAAATCTACCGCAATATTTCCATTTGTGAAGTTTGTTGTGTATGATTTATAGTTATCGTGTTTGCTCTTGAATTTCGGATATCCTGCATGCTCCTTAAAGAATTTTTGATATGCAACGTCCATGTTATAGATTGCGTTGGTCAGAGCAAATTTATCTATTTCTTTTAACCATTCATAGTCTTTCTTTAATTCTCTGTTACAGTAATTATTACAATCCGTTTTACTAACTGACTTTTTCTCTTTCTCGTATATTTCTTTCCGATATGCCAATGTCTGATTGTAAACAAAACGGCAACAGCCAAATGTTTTTGCAATCTGAATTCTTTGTTCGCTATTAGGATATATCCTGTATTTATATGCTTTTAACACCCACTGTCGCCACCTTCCTACCCTTGATTTTCTATATATTTTCTCAACATCTCTTCTGATACATTTCCTGCACTGCAGACAAAATATCCGTCCGTCCAAAAAGTATGTTCTTTCCAGAAATGTTTTCGTAGATAATCCGAATATCTTTTCCAAATATGATATGTTGTATAACTCTTCATCAGATTTACTATTTTACTGATAGACATTGTTGGTTCTGTTGCTATCATGTAATGAATATGATCTTTATCTGTCTCCATATATCTGATAATGACTTTATGCTTTTGACATATCTCATAAGAAAACTGCTTTATATCATCTGATATTTGTTTTGACATCAGCAATTTCTTTCTATACTTGCATACGAAAATAATATGATACTGTAACAAATATTTGTGTCTGTTTTTGATTTCCACGTTCCCATAACGCGAGTATAGCACAAACCTCCGCTTCCGGCTACCTTAACCCACCGTCTAAAGCCAGTGGGATTGCGGTAGCCCTATTTCAAGGAATCCATCCGGGCATTTGCAGAGAACTATTTCTCCGATTCTAAACCGTCTCATGTTCGTTCTGCTTTACTCCGTTGTCCGAGGTAAACAGGATTTCATATGTGAATCCCATTGACATCAGAGGATGCAAAATTAAAATTTTTACATTTCTTTCTTCATCCCTCAACGAATATATGGCTTGCGAAATTTTTAATTTCTTTTTTACCTGTTTTATCAGTCTTTGAGCAAACTCCTTATACTCATCCTCGGACGCAAATATTCCAGACATGTATTTGACTGACTTATCTTTTCTGATTATTCGGCATTCTTTCCAAGTGTTGAACACTATCTTCTCAACGCTTTTATCTTCAACAAGTTTTGTTAATTTCTCATTATTGTATTCCATTTTATTCCTCTAATAAGATAATACTGCTTCCATCCACATATTCACTTCCGGGCTAATTTTCCCTTGTGATATAAGGTCACACATGCCAATGTCATGCAAAAATTCTTCTTTTTCTGCTTTTGTAAGTTTTGACACAATCTTTGATTTCATTTCATCACTGAATCCGGTCACAAATACATTCTGAGCATCGCATCTTAGAATATCTTTTTCAGCAAAAGGTTCTGCTCCCTTATCCTTATTAGGAATGATTTCTGTAATTCTCTCAATATACCTGTTGCCGTTAACTTCAATTAAATGACAGTCAATGTTGACTGCATCTGCAACCATTTCAACTGCTTCTTTCTGGGTTTTACATACTTCCAATTCCAAAAGATTATTTGCAAGAGAACGTACAAGTTCTCTGGTCGTTCTAGCATGGTGTGTACCAATTGAAAACAGAGCCGTACCAGTAGTTATTGGTTGTATAAAATATAATGTCTGTGTTGCCTTCCACCATTTTCAACAAAGGTATAAAGTTTATTGATTATATCCATTTCAATTTCCTCCTGTTCATTTTCTTCTGTGGCGTTCACAGCCAAGTAACATTTTTTGAACCACAATATCTGCAACATGGGTTCTTTTCAAATACATCCATTTCATCATGGATAAGTCCTTTTTCTTCTAATTCACTCAATTCAGCATCAGTAATGGTATCTATTTTTTCTTCAAATTGAGTACCGCGAAGGTCTTCCTTTTCAATCCAACCTCTAAGCGAATACATCTCTCCGCAGTCATAGCAAGTTACCGTAAGCATCATTTTTATCACTCTCCTACTATCTTATTATCATGATAATTCCTCTTATTCGTCAAGCCATCCATAAGCCGGACACTGTGCGTTCCGATTATCTGAAATGTCAAATCCTTCCTTATGTGACGATAAGAACCTTTCAAAAGTATCTTTGCCACAGCACCACGGTGCAGAAACATATTCTCTTTCTTCATAATCAAGTTCATACTCTGAAATCGAAATATCAAGTTTATCCCATCCAAAGTGTTCACAGATAGTGCGAACGACATCTTTGTGTATTGTAAGTTTTACTAATTTCTCTCGGTCAAAGGAGACACTGACTGCATCTTGAAGATAGATTTTTTCTTTTCGTATACCGATTATTCTCGATTCTTTTTCAACAGTGAAATATGTTTCTTTTTCACTGCAAAATTTCACAAGCTGTCCTTTCTTGTATGGGCGGAATGCAACATCTACACCTGCACCTACGATTTTCTTGTCTCCAACATAATCTCCACCGAAATAATTAAAGAGAAAATTCGCTGTATAAACTCTTGGTCTGACATCTTCTGTATCCATGTCGTTTTCATCATCCGGGCGTTCTATGCTCTGTAATGCTTTTAAAATCTCAGTCGCTTGTTTTGTATTATAGTTGACACAATCAAAAGCTTCCTGCGCCGTATTGAAATGAGCATATTGACACATCTGTTTCTCAGTGCCGTCCTCATTACACAGCAGTAACGCATCCGGCTGGAGTTCCGTTTCATCTCCATTTAAGATACGATATAGAATATGGTTTTCCCTTACAAATACATAAGAAATGTTGAAATTGTTTTTTTCAAGCACTTCTACCTTGTCCGTATAGATTGTCTCTGTTTCTGTTCTGATAGTATATTTGTTCATTGTTATTTTCTCCCTATGCTTTATCTGTTTTCTAATTTTAAGGGTTGCTTTTTTATTCTCGATATTTTTGAGGCTTCTGGCATAAAAGTGGAAGCCTCAAAAAACTATATATCAAAAAATTCTTTTTTGTTTGTAAACATATCTTCTCATCCTTTTACCGATTGTTAGTTATTAACTTTACTAATTCAGAACTTTATGGCTGTTCTTTCTGTCTGCATCATCTTCCGGTAGTACTGTGTTGGAAAAAGTAAACACAGTAAGTCCTGGTCGTTCTCCATTTTCCGAACTTGTTATATGATAAGCATATTTCCATCCATGTTGTTCCATATATTTCTTTGCAATAAAATCACGCACATGAACGGGGTATTCTTTGTGCAGAAATACGTTGATTTTATTTGTATATTCCAATATGGAATCTGTTAGTTCCTGCTCTATTTTATTATAGTCCACACCTTCTAACAAAAGTTTGCGTTCCAGATTCATCATACCATGATTATATTTTTTGACCGCAATCCGGCATTCTTCTACTGTGCCTATGGCTTTATACTGTTGCAACATTTTCACTGCCTGTTCTGCAAGTTGGATTGCTTCACTATATTCATCAGCCCTAGGGAAATTTTTATTCAATGCTTCATTCAATTCATTGAGCATATTTATTAATTTGTTATCATCCACAAGTTAACACCTTACTTTTTCTGTTATTTAATTATAAATATGTAACCTCATGATTTCAGTAAATGCAAATATTTTTCATTTTTTTCTTTTTTTGTATTCGCAGTATCCGAGTTCTGACAAATAAACACTAATGAATACCGAAGCCATGCAATATGTATATTGGTAGTTTTCACATATTTGGTGTCTATTTTACTGATTACGATTGTCGGGATAACAAACAAATCGTCTTCTTTATCGAATCGAATTATCATAAAAAACACCATCCTTTATGCTAATGTAATTGTTTTTTCATTTACTGACATCCTCATCTATGTTCTTGCATTTTCTTAACTTGACATCGCGCCCAAGAGTTACCATAATGGCGTCTTCCTGCTCAGCAGTTCCTTCTTCCATAATTTTATAGAGGCTGTTATTAAGCTGTTGAACTCGAACAAATCCGTCCGGCAACTTTTCTACAAGCGAAACAACTGTTTTTTCCGGTGTCTTGACTGTATGAAAATCCAATTTATCCATTAGTTCAGTGAAATAATTCTGCACACCGCCAACTTCTTTGATATGTGCCAAAATTTTTTCAGCTTCTTCCATTTCATCTGAGCCGGAAATAGGATCCCATTTCAAGCGGTTATCATTTTCTTTGCGATATTCTTGGTTTGAGACAATAGACAAATTTCCTTTTTTATCTTCTACAATAAGATATTTTTCTAACATAATATATGTTTCCTTTCGAGCAGTTATATTGCTTTAGAAAAAAATCATATTTTTTCTAATTTTTTTAAAACATCAATAATGCATTGTAATTCTTGCAAAGAAATGTCGCTTTCAAATTCCAATTTCCAATCTCCTTCGGTTTTCGGAGCATATATCTTACAGAGTCTTGTAATACAGTCTATTCTATGCAGTTTGTCTACCCTGTAGATCAGAACATCTTCTAAGCCAAAGGTTTTTAACTTATTTTTCATTTCATCTTTATCAGCCGTGGCACTCCATCCAAATTCTGATAATTTGTTTTCTAATTCACTGCTCATTTCTTGCAAAATCGAATATCTTATATTTTCTTTTTGTGATTCAGGCAAGTTCAAATACACCACTGTATATCCATTATTTTTAGCTGCCTCATCATTTTGTAAGATTTCCAAAGGACTTTTTATAACCATTTTTCTCTCCTTAAAGTTTCGAAACAACTTCACAGACATCTTCTATACTTCCCGTAAGGTTATTCATTATTTCCCAGAACGAAATAAATGTTTCGTTATAGCAGAAATATAATGTCTTTTTGCAATTTTCCATTTTTTCAAGTTTATCTTTTACCAGTTCCCAGTTAACACCATCCTTAAAGTAAATACCTAAAGCCCCCATTTCTTCGTTGACTTGACCAATCTCACCAAAAAGAGATACGGCATCTCCTATTTTTATGGAATTGTAATATTTATCCAATAACTGCATGATTTCCTCCGTTCATTCATTTATTTTTTTACGATTTGCTCAATAAGGAACTTTATGATTTCAGCCTGTGTGTGAGATTCATCTGCATAATGGATGATTTCATCCGTGAGAAATGAAGAATCCACACTGTTCATGTAGACTTCAATCATAGCCTGCCGTTCTTCTTTATCAAACGGTTTGAACTCTACTTGACGTTGGAATCGTCTTAACAATGCTTTGTCCAGTCGGTCACGTCGGTTAGTTGCACCAATGACAATCTGACCATCTACCAAGCCGTCTAGTGACTGCATAAGTGCTATTGTTGTTCGTCCAAGTTCTCCGTCTGCTCCGGTATCATGACCACGTTCTATGCCAATGCAGTCTATCTCATCTAACATCAGCACACATTTTTTTCCTTTACAGTAATCAAATATCCTGTTTAAGTTCTGCGCTGTTTTTCCCATGTAGGAATCTATCAGATATGAAAAGTTTAAGTATGCATATGGAAGCCCGAGTTTAAATGCAACGTATTTTGCAAATTCGGTCTTTCCAGTTCCCGGCTCACCATATATCAAAGTACTGTTCATATATGGGATGCCATATTCGAGCATTTTAAGTGTTGAGTTAACGCCTTCCACAATCTGCCCATATGTCTTTTTCTGCTCTTTCCCAAGATAGTATCTGGCTTCATTGAAGTCTGACACATCCTGTACATTAAGCAATCCTTTGAGATTGAGTGGAAGTTCAAACATTTTTGTTGAGCCATTCTCCAATAATTTTTTATAATAAGATGTCTTTGAGGCATTCTTTTTTGTTGTATCGTTTATGCAACATATGATTGCCTTATCTTTTGCATCCTGTATTCTGTTTTCTGCTAACGCCCGGATACAGTCGAGCATATCTTCATCCATTCCCACCTCTTATTTTTCCTCCTAAGTTTTAATGTCAGCAGAACGGCAAACCGCAGTTAAAGCATGTTTTCACACCTTTTCTGCACAGCGGTATCTTATGAAGTTTCCGCCAATTGTTGCTTTTTTCGCACCAATATTTTCGTCCTATCCATCTGTTACAAGGTTTCCTTTTCATTTTTTTCGTCTCTCCTTTTCGGTTTATTCAATCAGCTTTATTCTGAATACAAGCGGTTTTCACGAAGCAACCCCATCTTTATCGCAGCTGACTCAACAATTCTAAGGATATATCTATTTGGCTGCGATCTCTTGTGCCGGTTCCCATCGTTTCCATCCTGATGCAGACTCCCCTTTAAATGATTCAGACTCTCCTTTAAAACGTGTCACATTCATGGATTCTATGTCATTGGTCCATATGCCGCATGTCTTTTCTCCCTCGCTCCCCTGATCTTCTTTGATCACCATATACACGCTCATTTCAGGGTGCTTGGCATTTGTTTCCACTTTCATGTCAATGCTAATGACCGCACCTTCAACCTTCTTTTTATTTTTAAGGCTAATGACTACCTCGTCCCCTGTTCCTACAAAACAGTTTTTCTTATCTTGATTTTTATGTAGTTCCATCGTTAAATCTTCTTCCTCCAATCCATATTCATAAGCAATGCATCTGACCGCAACCTCAAATTCGTGGTAAAAGCAATCGACCGCCGCAATCATTGCACAACGGCTTGCACTGGCAAAACACGTTTTCCATCGGCTCGATTCTCCAAGCTGTGATAAAAATTCAGTAAATCCCGGCATGCTCTTACAGATGATTGCCCAGAGCTTTCTCTTGTCTTTATTGTGTATCAGGACTGGTCTTAAACGTTCTGCCGCATCCTTCATATCCTGCTTGCGCTTTCTGATCATTGGTTCCGACTGTCTCAGGTCAGCAATCTTCTCTTTTTCAAGACTCCTGATCTGTTTGTCAACCACTCGGTAATACTGCGATACGATATCCCATCTTTGAGTATCCGGACAAACGGATCTGATCGACACTGCAACTATCGGAGCTTTCGGCGCATAATTTGCCTCTAGGAAATTATTAAGTCCTCCGAGGATTTCCATGAACCTCCACCTTGTTGAATCACTTGACGCAATAGCATCAAGATCATCTTTTGGCTCCCTTTCTTCTCGCCTGATCGTGTTACGCCTTGCCTCCGGCAACATATCACTCATCAGTCCTATGCATTTTTCCCTTATATCGCCCTGCTTTAGTCCAAACCTTTTTGACATCGCACGTATCGTCTTTATCATGATCAGACGCCATTTTTTCCCTTCAATAAAAAGCAGCGTCTGCAGATTCCAGCCGACAAGATAATCAGGGAACGGCACGACATTCTGGTTTGCCTTGTTTTTCATTTCCATTTCCTGATACCTATTTGTAACCTTTTCATTTGCTTTTTTTATCTCATCTGCTGTTTCTGAACCATCCAGCAGCATATCATCTATGATTTCGTCTATATAGTCGTTTCCCATTGTCTTATCCTCATTTGCGGAAATTCTTTTTACAGTCTTCCCGGTCCCAAAGTTCCACATGACATTCCTTTGCCATCTGTCTGGCCGGGTTTGTAAAATAACTGTTCGTCACTACGATCGCATTATCCGTCTTGTAAAATTCTCTCCCGGAGATGATCTCCTGCACCGCTTTTATTCCGACACTGCTGTTATACCGTTTTGCCTGTACCGCAGTCTTTTCGCCTTTTTTTGAAATGATAAGGTCAACTCCATAGTCCCTGCCTCCGCTGCCCACATTTTTCACCTTGTAGCCGAGGCTCTTAAACTGTGTTTCAAGATATTCCTCAAATTCGTGACCTTCCATTTTGTCTATAACAGCAAGACTGCTGTTTTTATATTTCTGTTTCTTTCTTATTCTCCTGATCCCCTTTGCAAACGGCTTTAATGCAAGTATCAGTCCTGCCGCCGCCCCAGAGGCATACAGGTTGTCTGTTCTGTAATAGGCATATGCGAACACCCCAATGATGAGCGCTGCCCTTATGCTGTATCCCGGTCTTTTTTTCATCTCAATCCTTATTATCCTTACTTTTCGTATAATTCGATCAATGGATCCTCCATATGATTGTCGATCAGAAGCTGTGCATATTTTTTGACGCTGCCATAAAGGTTCGGCATGGCAAGGATCTGATCCATGTAATGGCTGCTCCCTGATTGCGCAACCCCTAATAGATCTCCCATGCCCCTCTGCTCAATGTCAGCCTTTGCAATCTCAAATCCATTAGTAGTCTGTACCATGGTCTGAAGTCTTGGGTTTTCCTTTTCTCTTGATTTTAAAATACAGTACGGATACCACTGTCCTCTGCACACTCGTCCCCGTAACTGATGCAGCTGTGCTAGCCCGAACCGTTCCGCATTATTTATCACCATTACATTTGCGTTCGGCACATTTACCCCTACCTCAATGACCGTGGTGGAGACCAGGATCTGGTATCTGTTCTCACGGAAATCATTTAAGATCATTTCCGTATCTTCCGCCGATGTCTGTCCTGTGATAACCCCGACCTTATAGCCTTTCGGCATAAAGTATTCCTTGTACCGGATCTCCGCTTCCTCTACCGATTCAAGGTCCCCGGTAACGCTTTCTTCGTCTGCCTTGTTTATGAGCGGGCACACGACATATGCCTGTCTGCCATCTTTTAGCTGTTTCTCGATAAATTCCATGATTTTATTCTCTGAATTATTGATGGCTGTCTGTACCTGTTTCCTTCCGGAAGGCATGGACATGATATTGACGATCTCCTTATTCTCTCCATAAACCGCATCAGCAACAGATCTTGGAAGCGGTGTCGCAGACATAGTGATCACATGCACTCCGCTTAGGGCCTTTTTCTCTAATGCTTCCCTCTGCTTTACCCCGAAACGGTGTTCCTCATCCGTTATCACAAGCCCAAGCCTGCTGTAGTTCAGCTTTTCAGAAAATAAGGATTGTGTCCCGACCACAAATGTGATCTCTCCGGTTTCGATCTCTTTCAATATGGCTGTTTTTGCCTTTCCTTTCAGTTCTGAAGTGACACATGCGATCCGAATGCCAAATTTATCGGCGATCTCCTTAAGTCCTTCATAGTGCTGTTTGGCAAGCACTGTTGTAGGAGCCATCAGCGCACTCTGGTAGCCGTTATCTGCCATGAGTACCATTGCAGCAAATGCCACGGTGGTTTTTCCACAGGATACATCCCCCTGCACCAAGAGATTGACACGTTTCCCTAGCTCCATACGCTCGCGGATCGACAGATATGCTTTGCGCTGGTCATCTGTCAGCTCATAAGGCAGTCCTTTTATCATCTGCTCTGTCATATCATGCTTTTCTGTCTTCACGTCCGTTTCTGTTGGGAGCAGTGCTGCATTTAATTTAAGCTTTGTCGTATAATAGAGCATGTCATTAAAGATCATGCGCTTTTCCGCTTTCTTTATAGATTCTGTATCTTGCGGGGAATGGATCGCATTTAGAGCTGACAGGTAATCTGGAAGTTTTGTCATTTCCACTACCTTTGGATCAAGCGGATCTGTTATCTCAAACAGGCATCGGCTGATCTGTTTTTTTAACATTTCATCCGTTACGCCCTTGATCTTTGTATAAACTGGTACGATCTTCCCTGTATAATATTCTTTCAGATAATAAGCATATGGATTTGTCACCGTATAGCCGTAGACAATGTGATGTTTTACCTTACCGCATACAACGATCTCTTTTCGTGCAAAGTTTTTGATCGCATTGTACTGGTAGGACTGTCCTATCCATGTTATGGTCACTTTCTGTCCGCTGGATTCTTCAATGAGATGAGCTTTGATGATCGTCATGTTTTTGTCTGTCTGTTTCTCATATGATTCGAGATACCCTGAAATAGCACAGTCTCGATCAACCGCTTCCATGAGTGGCACAATTTTTCTATAATCAAGATATTTACGTGGGAAATACATGACCAGATCATTTACTGTATTTATTTTCTTTTTTCCAAGTGCGTTCACGGTCTTTACCGGAATGTTCATCTCTGACAGTATCATTCACATCATCCTTTCTACCAGATTTTCTGTTTTAATTCGTCTTACCATGTTATATTTGTATATTATAGCATTTATAAACATATAAATCAACATGACAAATTTGCAAAAAAAGAGTTGGTTTTTCAGCCAACTCTTTGTTTTTCTTTGCATTTTTTATTTGTTTAATTATGATATACTATACATTATCACAAGTATTGAGACTTTTCAATATTTTTTTCCAATGTGTCGTACCCACTGCTTTAGCTGTGGGGAATGTCAAAGCATCCAGTTCTTGCTTCTTGACAACAAATTGACAAAAATTCCTTTTTCATGCTATTATTCTGTCATATTTAATTATGATTGTTGGAGGATGATATATGGATTATCCATTTGATGGCAGTCAGACAATATTACGTTACACGGTAGTGGATGAGAAAATGTCTGCAAAAGAAAACAGAGAAAACTTTTCAAAAATGAAGGAATTACTAAATAAAGTAGGCGTCTATTTCGATATCATAGACGGAACACTTATTTTAAAGGTTTCCCCAGCTTCTTCCGGTGTCGGTCAGTCACAATATGAAAAGATCACCAAACGTGGCGCAGGAAGAAAAGCAAACGCTATCATTCATCCGGGCTGTAAAAATACTGAGGGCGAACCTGTTTTGATCCATTACTCCGATATCGTATATATGAGACAGAAAATGCACGATTATGACATCTACAAATATATCGGTATTTCCGAAGCAACGTATTACAGAAAAAAAAGAATAATGTTGGAAAGTAACTATTATCAATCACTGGATATATCCAGATTAAATGACTTAGAATATCTGAGAAATTCCGGCATTCCAGATCCGTTATTTTAAGAATAATAGGCGGAAATTCTCGGTTACTTGTTTCCGAGTCCACCAACACCGCAGGACAAAAAAAGAGCCACCCTTGCGGATGGCTCTGAAATCAATCATTTACTTTCGCAGGCATAATGCAAGCTCGACAGAATCCTTTTCAAATCCCATCTGAATTAACTCGTCTCCAGTTTTTCCATCTCTCAATAACTCAGAAATTTTAAGGAGATCATTACGTTCCTTTTGCTTTCCTTCAATAATGCCTTGCGCAATACCTTTTTTGATACCTTTTTCAATTCCTTTTTCAATTCCTTTTTCCTCTATTCCCACACTCAGGTTACACATGCTACGCACTTCCTCTCTAAATTCATTATTGATTGGAATATTATATTCTCTTTCCAAAATATCTAATTTTTTATTTTCGCTTAGATCACTTGATAATAGAGTCCCCAGTAAACGGTGTAATTCAAAACTTTCTTTTTGTTCCGGAATCTTACTCGATAGTCCTATTAAGACAATATTTATAAGATCCATATTGCCTTCCCATTCACAAGATCCCAATAATTCATCTTTTGCAAGATGCAGATGACTCAGACTGTTGGATTCTTTATTCATACAGATCCAAATGCTGTAAACAGGTTTTATACTGTCGTAATCCGTTTTAACAAAATCTCTTTCCTTTTGTGAAGATACAAGTCTGCACACATAAAAGATTGCCCTGTTTATTATCTGATATTCAGTTGGTTCATTTTTTTGAGCTTCAACATTCACAATAATCTGAGAAAGCCCATTTTTCATGCGGACATAAAAAATAATATCAAACCTTATTAATCCCTCATTGATCTCCGGATTTTCTGTATTAAGTCCAACAATTTTCTCACAAGTATTTGATTTATTTGTGCTATTATTGGTCAATCCCGGCTCAACCGGTACAATTCCAACTTTTGGTTCACCCTCAATGTATGGCACGACATCTTCCGGCTTCATCCATTTAAATTCTTCGACCGTTTCAACCAAGATGTGAGCCAATATTATTTTTTCTGCCAATAATCGTTTTGCATAGGTATCATACTGTGCTTTATCGCCAGCAGCCACCACAGCATTTGTTATTTCTGTGTTCATTCGGCATCGCTCCTTTTGTATTTATGATTGTGATTCTGCAAAAGGCTCTGTGCCTTAATACTATTATAAGCCGGAGTTTTTGCAGAATCAACTTTAATTTTACCGGATGATCGGTATAATCTTCTTCTGGGTGTTGATCTTTCCCGGAATCAGTCCCATTTCCGTCAGATACGGAGATGGCAGTACATCCTTTCCATCTTTTTTTGACAGGTAAAAAATATCCACGCTCTTTCTCGCCCTTGTTACTGCCACATAGTAAAGCCTTCTTTCTTCCTCAAAATCAGCCTCAGTAGTCGCCTTGATAAAAGGGCTTTTACCGTCATTTGAATTGATCAGGATCACATGATCCCACTCCAGTCCTTTGGATGAATGAAATGTCGAAAGACATACTCCATTCTTGTTAGGATCTCTCCTCTGCATCTGCAGCTTTACTGCAAATTCTTTTGTGTAGTCCTCCCATTCATCCATTGTCTCAAATCCCCTGCACTCCTCAATGAGTGTATCAAGTATGGACATGGCAGATTCAACATCACGCTTTATAAAATTACAATAACTCGTGATGAATGAACGGTATCCCATGTTCCGAATCAGGTAGGTTACAAGCTCTAACGGCTTTAATTTTTCCATTGCCTTGACCTCCCGGTACATTTTCATCACTTCAAGCGTTGCTCGTTCTGCATTCTGCATGTTAAGGCAGCACTTTTTCATGCTCTCAATATCAAACCTGCAGTTTTTAAAAGCTTCTGTTTTAAGGTATCTGGTCGGATGATTAAGCACCCTCTGCAGATCCCCTTTTTCTTCCTGTCCAGTGGCAAGTCTCCAGTATGTCATGATATCCCTGAAAATGAAGTCCTGATGATAGTCCTTTACATTTTCAGTGGTATAAAAAGGGATTTTATATTTCACGAGTTTTGTTATGAGCATCTGGTTTTCCACATTGGTACGGTATAATACTGCCGTCTCTGTTAACGGAGATCCTTTCATAGCATATTCATTTATCTTCTTTATGACTCCTATCGCCTGGGCTTCCTGCGTATCTGCACATGTAACTGCAAATCTGCCTGCATCCTCACGGCTTCCAAGAAAATCCTTTTTAAATCTCTTCGTATTATTGCTGATCAGCATTCCGGCACGTTTTATGATCTCCTTGTCTGATCTGTAATTCGTTGACATATAAATCGTTTTACAGTTCGGATATTTTTGTGGAAATCCCATCATGATCGATGAATCCGCTGCACGGAAGCGGTAAATGCTCTGGTCATCATCCCCGACAACACATATATTTCCACCTGCCCCTGCAAGCTTATAAAATATCTCCGCCTGAATTTCATTGGTATCCTGAAATTCGTCGATCATGATATAGCTAAATCGGTTTTTCCAATAGGAAAGCATCCGCTCATCCTTTAACGCATCCCTGCATTTAAGAAGCATATCGTCAAAATCGATCTTTCCCATCCTGTTTTTAAATGTTTCATATTCTCGGAGGGTTTCAATGAACAGCCCTTTCTCACATTCTCCATAATTGAATGTTTCGATTGTCTTACCGCTGTTTTTATATGCACTTATTGCAGTCATGTAGGTTTTCACAAATTCCTCCACATTATCGGTGTCGGATTTTCCCCGGAGAAATTTCCCGAAAAACTCCCACTGCTCTGTTGCAAGCAGGATATCATTTTTTTCATATCCATATGCCATCTTTATTACATGAAAACATATGGAATGTATTGTTCCGAACATGACATTCGACTTACCATATAATTTCTCATAACGGGCTTTCATCTGTGTAGCAGCTTCCTTCGTGAACGTGATCACAAGAATCTTTTCAGAAGGTACACCACTGTCAATAATCTTTTTTGTGCGGTTTACGATAACAGTGGTCTTTCCGCTGCCCGGGCAGGAGACAACAAGCACCTGCCCCTTTAATGTATTCACCGCTTCCATTTGTTTTTCATTTAACATTCCTCCGGCTCCCTTCTGTCAATATCAAGCGGTATCCGGTAACGGCATGCGATTTCATTCGCAATTTCCAAAGCTTCCTTCCACTCGCTTTTTTTTATTTTTCCATTTACTGCTTCTCTTTCAAAACAAACAACGGCTTCCCCATATCCTGCCACCGGCGAATATGTATAATGCAACCTTACTTTTACGCCTTTGCTGTTTCTTTCAAGTACGACTCTTGCGGTCCGTGCTATTTTATTGTGATTGACTTCCATTTATTCATTCCTCCTTTTCGCTGACATTCTGGTTCTGTAATTTTTTATCTGTTCAATCGTTATCCATTCAGGTTTTTTATCTTCGCCAAATGAGTTCCAGAGTTTTTCCATCTCGTCACACTGACGGTCTACGGAACCATAATATAAATGTCCTTCATAGCCTCGTCCGTTTCCAAGGAAATATTCGCAGTCGCTCTGCAGTCTTGACAAAAACGCATATTTTTCATTTTTTTCGTTATCCATTTTTTACTTTCCTTTCTTTTTTTATTTTTTATCTGATCATCTTTTCCACAAGATGTTGTTTAGATTAAAAATTTATATAAAGCCTCTTTCATGGCATAAAAAAAAGAACGCATTCTACGTTCTCATCCAAAATATCCGCAGATAAAAATTATCTGCGGACTAAGTATTTTTTTTATTAAATTTTATTTATGTATCAATTCTACCATGTGCCGCTCTGAAAGTCAAAAAAATCACTATTTCCAGTTCCGCTCTCAGGAGTGAAACTTCTTTCACATTCTACCTCAACAACTGGACTTATTCCCTTTCTGTCATGTCTTTTGGCTGAATTTTTATCAAATTCCAGATACGTCATGGTTGCCGTGTCCATGTATCTGCTCAATCTGCTGTTCTCTCGCAGCCTTGCGCTGGAATCCCCGTCAGGATATTTTACAACATAACCATTTGCGGATTCAGGAAGCAGGATCATATAACAGTCCTGTGTCATAAGATATTCCAGCACCTTCGGATTTTTCCGTTCCAGTTCGCTTTTAAATATTCCGATGTAAGGCGCTGTCACAGCAGTAAAATCATATACATTTCTTCCCGGTTCTGTTTTAGAAACCCTGTCAGCACGCACAACGTTTACCATCTGCATTTTTACTGGTCTTCCATTATCATCCCTGCATTCGACCATCCACAGAAATGATATGGTTACATTTGAATAATCCTGATTTGTCAGGTGCATGACCATCTTATTTTTAAACTGTCCTTCATGCCCGATATTCTTGACACAGAAAAAGTCTCCTTCTTTTATCACTTCTGTTTTAAGTTTAACCGGCTTATCTTTGCGTTCTTTATCCGTGGAAAGATACGTTTTACAAGATACGCCTTCCTGCTGAAACGGCCAGTAAAGCGCATATGTTCCAGTGATCACAATGGACTGCTCAAAAGGAATCTGCGGAAATACCTTTTCAAAATATTTTTTCAGATTATCTCGTGTTCCTTCCCTGTCAATATCATTTCTCTTAAATATATCACGCTTCAAATACGTTTCTATTTGTCCTTGATTGCCAGAAAGCTGCTTTGGAAGTGTCTGCTCCAAACTCTTTTTACACAACATAAGATTAGCATATGCAATTTTGTTCTCCATTTTTTTGAGGTTTATGGAAAGTATTTCTTCGTAATGAATAAAAATATTTTTTCCTTTCCAGATGATTCCTTTCCTTACTGCCGTTCCTACTACGATCCCAGAGAAAAATATCCGAAGGATGATTCCCTCTGTTTTTTCTTCTTTGCGTGAATCAATATAGTTCACAGCTACCTCATCATACAAGGTAAAATGGTCTAAAATATGGTTTCTCATTTCATGTCCATAGAATGGCTCCCCGTATTCTGCTTCCTCTTTTCCGTCAAAATGTCCACTGTTATCAATGAATCTGCGGATCACCTCTGCTGTCTCCTGATGAAATCTATTTTCTGCTTCCATGCGATTGTCCCTCCTTTAACATTCTTTAATATGTAACTGCTATGTTATCTTTTCCCATCATGCGGTATAATCGCTCCAGATTATCCGCATTGCATGAAACACGGTTCAGTTTCACTGCTTTTTTCTTCTCGCTTGTGATGTAAAAGATCACACTGTCCTTTCCCGGCATTTCATCCAGTGTGGCTTCAATCTGTGCATGAAGCTTTTCATATTCTTCCATATCTGCAAACCGGATCCATACATTTTGTGGGATATCGTTAAATGACGTGATCTTTTCAGCCATAAGTCCTGCATCTTTTCCATCTTCAACACTTACTTTTCCCTTGACAACAATTTTTTCATCTTCCGCAAGGATCTGCCTGCACGAAGCATAATTTTTTGGGAATACCACAACATTGATACTTCCTGTGAGATCTTCCACCGTAATGAACGCCATAGGCTTACTGTCTTTTTTCGTATAAGTCTGTGACACTCTTGTGATGATTCCTGCTATTGTCGCTTCACTGTCTGCCATTAAGGTGATTTCATCATTATCATCACGCATGAACTCTCCACAAGTCGTATCTGTGAGATTCCTTATCATATCTGAATATTCATTTAAAGGATGCCCGGACAGATAGATGCCGGTTACTTCCTTTTCATAAGCAAGGTATTCTTTTTTGTCAAATTCCCCTACCGGCGGCAGCACAAGTGCCTGCCCGATCGGGTTATCATTATCCCCGATATCAAATAAGCTCATCTGTCCGGACACATTTTTCTTCTTGTCGTTTGTAATATCGTCGATCAGCGATTCATATACGATAAGATACTGTTTTCTCGTTCCACCAAGACTATCAAACGCTCCTGCTTTTATGAGGTTTGCTATTGCTTTTTTATTGATGCCGAGTGTCAGCAAAACAGCCAGCGTGTTTTTAAAATCTTCGAATCTGCCATTATTTTCACGATATCCTTCTATCGCAATGGCAGCATTTTTCCCGACTCCATTGATTCCACTTAATGCAAACAGGACATTTCCCTCGTATGGCACAAAGTCTGCTCCGCTTTTATTAATATCCGGGTTCATTACATTGATGCCGTCTGCTTTTGCTGCAAGCATATAAGATGTGAGTTTTGGTGCGTTCCCTATCACGGATGTGAGGATCGCTGCCCAGTACTCAACCGGATAGTAATGCATGAGCCACGCTGTCTGGAACGCCACGACCGCATATGCGGCAGCATGGGATTTGTTAAATGCGTATTTTGCAAAATCTACCATGGAATCATAAATGCCGTTTGCGACTGCTTCATCGATCCCGTTCGCAACGCATCCCTTTATGTTACGCTCTTTATTGCCGTACACAAAGTACTCTCTTTCTTCGTCAATGACATACTGCTTTTTCTTGCTCATGGCACGGCGTATATTATCCGCCTGTCCCATTGTGTATCCGGCAAGTTTCTGTACGATCTGCATTACCTGTTCCTGATAGACGATACACCCATATGTCGGTTCCAATATGGATTCCAACTCACTGCAGGCGTAAGAGATGCTTTCCGGCTCATTCTTTCCCTTGATGTACTTCGGGATAAATTCCATCGGACCTGGGCGGTACAAAGAAATCCCTGCGATCACATCTTCAAGGCTCTTGGGACGGAGCTGTTTCATAAAGCTCTGCATTCCTGCGCTCTCAAGCTGGAAGATCCCATTTGTATTCCCGGTCGAGATATGGTCAAGTGTTTTTGGATCGTTATAATCGATCTCGTCAATATTGATCTTTATCCCTTTTGTTCTCTCAATATGCTTTGCCGCATCATTGATAACTGTAAGAGTACGCAGCCCAAGGAAATCCATTTTTAAAAGTCCTAATTCCTCAACCAGTGTCATATTATACTGCGAGACAAGTCCATCCCCGTCAGCCGAACGTGCCAGCGGAACATACTCACTTGCTGCGTTCCTGCAGATCACTACTCCGGCTGCATGTGTTCCTGTCTGTCTTGGAAGTCCTTCTAATTTCATGGACGTGTCTATTAGTCTTTTTACGGTATCATCCGAATCATACAGGTCTTTTAATTCCGGATTGATATTAAGTGCTTTGCTGATCGTGATGCCTACATCTTTCGGGATCATGGCAGCCAGACTGTTGCAGTAAGCATACGGCAGCTCCATTGCCTTGCCAACGTCTTTTATCGCCTGTTTCGCTGCAAGGGTTCCAAAGGTGACGATCTGAACTACACAGTCCTTTCCGTATTTCTTCTTCACATATTCGATAACTTCAGGACGACGGGCGTAACAAAAATCCACATCAATATCTGGCATGGAAACACGCTCCGGATTTAAGAATCGTTCAAACAACAGCTTATACTTTGTCGGATCAATGTTTGTGATCCCTGTTGTATAAGACACCAGCGAGCCTGCCGCACTTCCTCGTCCCGGTCCTACCGGTATGCCATGCTCTCTTGCATAGTTGATGAAATCCCACACGATAAGGAAATACTCAACATATCCCATTTTTTCAATGACACCAAGTTCATATTCGAGCTGGTCTGAAAGAGATTCCCAGTTATCCGGATATCTTCTTTTCAGTCCGTCTTGGCACAGTTTCCTCAAATATGTGGATGCTGTATATCCTTCCGGCACATCATAGGACGGCATTTTTGTAACATGAAATTCGATTTCTACATGACATCTGTCAGCGATCATCTGTGTATTATCTACCGCCTCCTGCGCATATGAAAAAAGTTCTCTCATTTCTGCTTCGGATTTCACGTAATACTGACCACCTTCATACCGCATTCTGTCCGGATCATCTATCGTCTTTCCAGTCTGTATGCACAGCAGCACATCATGTGGCTCTGCATCCTCTGCTCTTGTGTAATGGCAGTCATTTGTCGCAACGATCCTTGTATCTGTCTCCCGGCTTAAAGACAGCATTTCCGTGATCACAGTACGTTCCTCCGGGATCCCATGATCCTGTATCTCTAAAAAGAAGTTATCTTCTCCGAAAATATCCTTATAGCGTTCAATAAAACCCACTGCATCCTCATGGCGGCCGGCAAGTATCAGCCTTGGCAATGCTCCGGCAAGACATGCAGAAAGACAGATGATCCCTTTGCTGTACTGTCTCAATATTTCTTCATCCACCCTTGGTTTATAATAAAAGCCGTCAATGAAACCCTGACTGCATATCTTCTGGAGATTGTAATATCCATCTGTCGTTTCAGCCAAAAGGATAAGATGGTTATATTTTTCTTCGCCTGTGCCTCCCTTATCGTGTCTGCTTCCGGGGGCGACATATACTTCGCATCCAATGATAGGATTGATACCTTCTGTTTTTGCTTCCTTATAGAAATCAATCACGCCATACATGACTCCGTGATCCGTGATCGCAGCAGCATTCATTCCGAGTTCTTTTACTCTCCGGATGTAATCTTTGATTTTATGCGCCCCATCCAATATCGAATATTCTGTATGAGTATGCAGATGAACAAAGCTCATATTTCCAAACCTCCTTGTCATGTATATTATAGCATATATCAACATATAATATTGCATATTATAACACATTTAAACGCATGAGTAAACAAAAAGCAGGATGTTTTAACATCCTGCTTTTTGTGGAAAATTATGAAAAAAGTGATCTGCTCCAGCTTATGGAAGCCGGTGGATTTCTTGTTGACGGCGTGTCAAAAAGAAGTTACTTTACAATCTTCTTTAACGATGCCCCGGCCGTGAATTTCGGGACATTTTTTTCTGGCACATGCAGTGCCTCCTTTGTCTGTGGATTGATTCCGTTTCGGGCCGCTCTTTTTACCGTCTCAAAAGTGCCAAATCCAATTAATTGAACCTTGTTTCCACTTTTTAATGTTTCTTCTGTTATTGCTATAAATGCATTCAATGCTTTTTCTGCATCTTTTTTTGTAATTCCAGCTTTATCAGCCATTACGTCGATTAATTCCATCTTGTTCATATTTTATTTGGTCCTTCCTCTTGTGTTTTTTCTATTGAAATATATTATATCAGTAATAAACTTTTTTGCAATAAATCCGACTTTCTGACTGCTCTCACACGCTTGCGTGTGGATTTTCGCCACAAATTTATAACAGTTATTGTAACTTTATCATTTTTATACAAGTCTGCAGCAGCAGGCATTTATTGTTCCTTATAACTTGCTCCAATCTATATCAATTGGTCTTGCTGCCTGCAACAGCAGGTATTTATTTGGTTCTTATAACAATCTATTTTCACATTCTGCCCATGAATTCGCCTGCAACAGCAGGCATTTATTTGTTCCTTATAACTCAATTTGAATATTCAAAATCTCTATAACAGCCTGCAACAGCAGGCATTTTTTTGTTCCTTATAACTTCCATATTGCCCCATCTCCCTATGTACGCCTGCAACAGCAGGCATTTATTTGTTCCTTATAACATGTATGTGGTAAATAAACCACTCACAATTGCCTGCAACAGCAGGTATTTATTTGATCCTTTTAACCTCTTTCAGATACTCGTCAAAAGCTCTAATGCCTGCAACAGCAGGTATTTATTTGATCCTTTTAACTGGGTTTGCAGAAAAAGCTTTTACTATATTTATTCACCCGTATCATATTACTTTTGAACATTTTTGATTTTTTTTAAATAATATTTTTTCAATTTTCATCAGGTATTGTTTATCTTTTTTATAGGATCTCTCCATACTCAAGTTGAGAAATCCTATCTGTTCTTTCTTTACCAGTCTGCTTTCAGTACATGATTTAGCCATTCTACACGGCTTACATTCATGTCTTTCCAATCCTTTCCAGATTTCACTTTTCCAATCATAAGGGATGATTTTTTTGCAAGCTGTAATGCCGTCATTTCATCATACCGGATTGTTCCAAAATTGTTCCAGTCACACGCAGGGGACATGTATCCGCTCTCAGCATCATCCATTCTAGGAATATATCCATTTGTGTATAATGTAAAGATTTCAAATACTTTTTTAACTTCTTCAGACGTGAGCCTGTCAACATCAATCTTTCCACCGATCATATCTGGATGGTTCTTTCTGATAAGTTCTTTTAATACTTCCGTTCCGTCAATCTCTACATATTTATTCTTTTCTGCATTACGCATGTATCTTGTAAAGTGGGTACGTACCTTCCAGATCTTATCCATTCCATCATACAAAGACAGTTCCTCGTCTTTTAATATACATCCAATATTTCGCCATGTAAATTCAAATACGAACTCATTAATATCGTTATCATAATAAATGCCAGAAAGTTTCTTTAAAAATGCTACCTTGCTTGCAACTGTTTTAATTTCAAACGTATTGAGCAGATTGACAAACCCAGTTCTCATACAGATATTTTTTGTGAAAGTATCAAATTGATAAAAGATAATACCGTTTTGAAATCCATTATCTTCTTTTACTGTAAGCTGCAGTGGGTTTTTTACGCTACCTGGCTCATCTCCCCTGATTCCTATGTCATAATAGTCTGTCAGACTATTTACCAAGGCATTTTCAAATTTCCGATACATATTATTATCGAAAGCAGCGTTTTTCCTTTTTGTTCTCTCATTGATCTTGTCAATAACGATAACAGCATTATTTTTTACTGCGATAGATGCAATCTTACGGCATACCTGTCCAAGATAAGTGTCTTTCAGATCAGCAACTTTATTTTCATGTTTCCAGTTTTTTTGATCTGTATATCTCTGTTTGCCTAGAATAGTAAGCTTTTCATAAAAATCGGTATCTCCGACAACATTAAGGTCTCCGGCTTCAATCCTGTTACCATTCTCATCCACAACTGCATAATACAGAAGATTATCAATTCCCCTGATCACAGCCATAATATTGCATCCGTTTTCACGGATCTCTTTTCTTACCATTTCATTAAGCTGGTAACCAAACGTAGCTGAGGCGACATTTTTGTTTGCCGTGTAGGAAAATGTAATAAGGAATTTTTCCTCTGTATAATGTTTGTCCTTTATATGCGCTCTGTCAGAATCCTTTACAGACACTTTCTCATTGTATAAGGATGCTTCCGGAGATAAACTGTCTTTTTTGCCATTATAATATGCACATAACTCCAAGTAAACATCGCCCGGGATGGTTCTGCCATCGGTTGTATTTTTATTTACAAGGCGGCTTCCAACCGGATGCACATCTTTTTTCTCAATGACAACAGGACGGTATCTGATCTGTGGGGCATTGTTGATGATAATGGATTTATCGCCGGTAAACATACCGTTCATTATCTGATTGAACCGGAGCGCCATGATATTTTTCATGCGAGAGCTATCTTTATACATATCCAGTGAGCTAATTTCGAACATATATAAATTTCCTCTTTCCACTGCATCATCCACCAGTTTTTTTGAAACATATCTATTGATCACACGGAACGCTATGGAATCCACTTCGTTGCAGAACTCTCCATAATTTACATAGTCTTTTGTTTCTTTAAGTCCAGACCAGTCATAGATACAGTAGGACAGATTTTTGGATAAAAATTCCTTTGCACAGTCGATCAGCTTGTTCTTTGCTTCTTCAGACTCACGGAAGGTCTTCGCTTCGTAATCTTCATATACTTTTCTGGAAATGATCATTGTGTCGTTTCCAACGGATATCTCAAATGGTTCCTCTGTCTTTTCAAATCCTTCCATTGCTTCCGGCGACTTGATATAGAATTTTGCAAAGGCTTTGGCAAATCCGATTGCTTTCTTTGTTGCAAGGTAGTTGTAGCACTCTCCTCTCTGTGGTTCGTCTGTGACCGGGAAGTTGAGTTTTGCTTCATTTTTGGCTGCTGGAACCATGTAATAATACTTGCCTGCATATTCTAAAAGTGCTGCATCCACATTTCCGAACTTGCCTTCCTGCTTGTTGTTCCATACCTGTTCAAAATGAGCCGGACGTCCGAAACATAACTGGATCTGTTTTTCTTTCGCTGTCTTTTCACGTTTCTTTGTGACGAAATTACGGATCAGGTTATAGCAGGATATGATCTGTACCCTGTCGTCCTCTAAAGACGATACATCATCAGAAAACACAAAATCGGTCCTTGGATCCTGACTGTCTGCACACAATCCACGCACGATATGCGTCAGACCGAGAACCTTATCAAGGTACTGCTGTATCCGCTGTACATCATCTCCGGCCGGGATCGTTTTCTTATCATAAAAATCCGTTTTCACAAGCTGCGCATATGCACTTTCTTTCTTTGATTTATTTCTGATATATTCATCCAGAAGTTTTTCTTCGATCGTTCCAAAATCAGACCCAAGCATTTTGTTGAGGTCTGCAACCGAGTAAATGCTTTTATTTAATGCATCTTCGATCTGTTTATTGTCTTTCTGCGTTAATTTAGTTTTTACCCGGTTCTTTTTCTGCAGATATTCTTCCCGGATACGGTTTTCTTCTTCTTCCTTGATCTGCCTACGGAAATAACTCCATTCCCCGGTGATCGCATTTGCAAGGCTGTCCCTTTCTGCAGACGTGACAAGGATACCGCTTTTATCATAAATGTCTGCGGTATTCATGTTTTCCAAGATCGACTCTAACATTCCAGCATAACGTTGTTCCGCTGTCCTGATATTATCAAATGTCCCAAAAAGTTCTGTTTCATCATTAATTGTTCGGATGCGGAATGAAGGTTCTACAATGGATAAAATCTGTTTCTTTAATTTATGCATCTTTGGCATACGTTCATCCGGATGCGTCTGGTTCCATTCATTTATATAGTGATTCACTCCATAGCGGATGACCTGACCGCTTTCATCAAAACTGTCTCCGACAAATTCATTGTAACGGCTGATACCCTTCTGTGAAAGGTATTCATTCATGTTCAAAGGTGCGTCCGCAAATACTTCCTTAAATGCATCATGACTTCCCACATTGCTTAAATTTATGCTTATCAGATCAAACATGACGCTGTTCGCACAGGCAGTCTGGAAGTTCTCCATGGAACGGTCTGCAAAAGAACCTTTCTTTGTTCCGGCAATGATTCTTGCATAACTTGTCGTGTATTTTTTGAACAGGGAATTGGAACAGTGCAATAATGAAGCTACTGCCCTTTCATACTTATCATTACTGAAGTCCGGATGAATGGATACATATAACGGAAGTACCACGTCCACATATCCGGAATCACTCCATTTTGATTTCTTGTCTTTGATACCATTTGCTTTTAAGAAAGTATTGATATACTCGTTAAAGGAATCAGAAAAACGTTTTGCAAGCTTTTCTGCTTTCTGGTTCATGATATCCGTGAATCTTGCACGGTCTTCTCCATATGCATCATACAGATCTTTCCAATCCATATCTTCTTTATAGTCTGCAATAAACTCCCTGATGAAAGAATCACTTACTTCCTTTGTAAGTTCTGCATTGCTCTTTCTCTCTGCATCTTCCTCAATGACGTTATGCTTTTCCATTGTCTCTCTGGTCTTTCCTATTGGGATCATCTCAAACGAACACGTTTTGATGATTGAATTTAATTTCTGGAATTTTGTGAAATCCATATATCTATCCTCCATAAATTGTTATATTGATCTGCGTTTCTTTATTATCTTAAATATCTATGTCTCTGTTTCCTTATACGCTTCCGGAAATTTCATCCATGCGGCCACCTTTAAATGCTTTGCCCTTAACCATCTTCCCTGTGCTGCGTCAAACTGGGCTGTCGTGACCTCTGTTTTCATGAACTCTCCCGTTGATAAACTATGGATTTCCTGCGTCACGATATAAGTGCCATTTTCTTTCGGTTTTTGGTCTGTTACCCATTCCATCTGCATCATCTGTACCCCCTGTCTGTGATCCCTGCCGCCTGCTTTGCAAGGTTGTCTGCAATCTCATTTCCCGTATTTCCGGAATGTCCTTTTATTTTTTTGAAGTGGATCTTTATACCACACTCCTGCACATATTTCTGGTATTTTTGTGTTCCAGTCTTATTTGCACTCCATCTGCCGGTTGCCCACTGTTCTATACCACTATAATCGTAGTACATGATGAACTCTTTTATGTCATGTTCCTTGGCATATCGGATCGCTGCCATGGCTCCTTCGATTTCGCCTGCAACATTTCTCATGGATACCATATCCGGTTCATTCCCATGTCCATGCATTGTATGTGTCTGCTCTCCGTCAAAAAAGATCCCTCCATAGCCATAGATTTTTTTATACTTATTGTAGGAACCGTCCACATAAGCACACGGCATACGTGTTTTCCCCGGCTTTTCATTTCTTTCTGTCTTTAATTTTTGTTCTTTTTCATTATTCTGCGGAATATCTGTCTTTGTCTGTAATGTTGAAACGACCGTGCTTTTGTTATTTTCTATATCATTCTTTCTCTGCTCAGCAGCTTTTGCTTCTATCATTTTGAATATGCAGTTTTTCTGTACGCACATTCGGCAGTTTCCATTGATATGGCTGCACTGCTCCTTTATACAGGCTTCCTCACTGTTACGGCATATCCCATCACAATTTTTCCTGCAGATAAATAGTCGGCATGAACTCATATATATATGTTTCCTTTCTGTCTTGTATATTATAGCATATTTAAACATATAAGTAAACATATGCTTGTACATGTTTATGTCGTACTGTTATCATTATCTTATTTTTTTAGATTTGATATTTTTTCTATTCTGCCAGCTGTTATACCTATTTTCTGCAGGTCCTCAAGCATCTTTTCAGATGGCTTTTTGTCCTGTTGTATTTTTTCATATAGTTGACGTGTGATCATTCTGTCCGAAAATGGACAGTCCCACTTTTTTATCTCGGTCTGAACCAGAGCAATCTTCTCCTTGGGATTTCCTGTATTTTTTTTAACTCTTCTTCTGTTGTGACAAATCTCACATCCTGTTCTCCTATCCGCATTGCCGTTACCAAAACTTGCCGTAAAGCACCTTCCTTTAGGCATTGGAGTGTCAAATTTTAAATGTAATTGTTCCATTTTCGTCACATACCAGCCCGGCAGTGAATGATTTCCCCTTCTTGCTCTTAAATCCAGACGTGCGTCCAAGCTTTCCGGTTGTGATCAGCGTCTTCATCTGCATATCTGTCATTGCCTTTCCTGCGATCCTGTGATAGATCTTGTAACCGCATGTACAGTTATAGGAATACATATCCTTGATGAGCAGTTTTCCGCATTTCGGGCATGAGATATCTGATTCGGATGGATCTGTCCGCTCCGGGAAATCAAAACTTATCTTTCCTTCTGCATCCATCTTTAATGCTGCGTCAAAGGATTTTCCACTTTTTGACTTGAATCCCTTTATGATGTTTGTCTTTTTCTCTTTAATAAGTGTCGTTGCCTGTGTTTCCGACAGTTTTTTCCCTGCGATCGTTCCAATCCCAAAATGGCAGGAATTTGGATCATCTTTTACATAATTTTCACAGCAGTATCCGAATTTTGCGATACGGACTGCCCCTCCACATTTCGGGCATCGGGCAGAAAGTGTCTTTGGCGCAACTGCACTAAAATCAAAGCTTAATTTTGGCTTTCCTTCTGCATCCATCTGCAGATTAAGAGCAGCCGCAAATTTTTTCCTCGACTTTGAGACAAATCCTTCAATAACTTCTGTTTGTCCTTCTGTAATGAGCATCTTCATCTGGTCTTTTGTCAATTTTACGCCTGCGATCTTTCCTATCGCAAAAGTACAGCCGCCGTCTTTTTTATATCCCTCACAGCAGTATCCGAACGGAGCAGTTTTAATATGTTTTCCGCACACCGGGCAAATAAGTTCAAGGACTTCTTCCTGAAACGGCTTCAGGTCATCCTCGTAACTTTCATTCTGGACATAAGCAGCGATCTTTTTCTTGATCTCGACAACATAATCATTGCGTATCATATTGCCGCATTCTCGTTCTATGTTCTCGATCAACGTCTTCCGGTAATTAGCTGCTTCCAGCTCCCCGTCTGCTACTTTCTGCAGACCTTTCTCCCAACTTGCCGTCATGCGTGGGTTTAAAAGGCTCGGAACGGTCTGATCCACCACTTCGTAAACCATGTACCCAAGCGGTGCCGGAGTCAATATCTGCGTTTTCTTATTTAGCAACAGATACCCAAGACGTACCAGCTTTTTGATCGTTTCGGCTCTGGTTGCAGATGTTCCGATACCGTTCGATTTGATCTGCGCCCTTAATTCTTCTTCCTCTATGAGATTTCCTGCATTTTCCATTGCAAGTACCATGGAACCAGATGTATAACGTGCTGGTGGGGATGTCTGTGCCTGTGCAGTCGAATAACTGCATGGGATTTCCATTCCTTCTGTCAGATTGCTGACTGCCTCTGCAAGTCTCCTTGCCTCCTGATCTTCTTGTGGCAGGCCGGCAACTTTCATATACCCCGGATCCTGCAATACTTTGACCGTCCTTACAAACAGTTCATCTTTTGCTTTCTCATTTAATGTGACTTTATAATAAACTGCCGGAGGATAAAAGATACTTAAAAACCTGCGCACGATCAATTCATACACTTTCTTTTCCTGATCATTCAGGTCTGCATAATTTTCAATCGCATGCCCTGTCGGAATGATCGCATAATGGTCTGTTATCTTGGTATCGTCTACATATCTTGTCCTTTTCTGTATGCCATCTATATAGCCATTATCCAGTATGGTATCACAGATAACGGCTGTCTCTTCACTAAACAATTTTAACCCTTTGATATTGTCTGCCACTACCTTTGCGATTGCAGATGAAAGTACCCTTGCATCTGTTCTTGGATATGTGGTCATTTTGTACTCATACAGTTTTTGTGCCACTGCGAGCGTTTCATCCGGGCTGATCTTGAACTTTTTCGTACATTCTGCCTGAAGCTCCGCAAGGTTAAAAAGTGTCGGTGCGTTCTTTTTCTCTTTTTCCTTTTCAACGCTTTCAATACGGATCTTATCCGGCAGCCTGTTTATAAAAGCATACGCATCCTCTTTCTTTAAAAATCCCTTGTTATCATACAATGCCTGCGAACCTGCCATGCTGCTCTCTGGCGTTACCTTCCACTCTGCGCTGATCGCACAGTCATACTTATTGATCTTGTTCAAAATCCTGTAATATTCAGTCTTTTTAAAGTTCTTAATCTCCATTTCCCTGCGCACGACCATGCCAAGCACACAGGTCATGACGCGTCCGACTGCGACCGGCGTATAACCGCTCAATCCTGCAGCACTGCAGATAAGTTTTGCATACTTTAAGGACAATATCCTTGAATAGTTGATTCCGGTAGAATAGTCCTCGATTGCACGTTCATAGCCGGATGCGATGATATTTTCATAATATGCATATGGTTTTGCTTCACGGATTCCCCGCTTGATCTCCTCATCTGTCTGTGAATCGATCCAGACAACCCTTTCCTCTATCCCGGAACGTACACCTGCTTCCTGTCTTACAAGTGCCTGGATATATGCTCCTTCTCTTCCAGAATCTCCTGCGTAATAGATTCTTGTTACATCATCCCTGTGATACAGCTTTTTGATCACGTTGAACTGTTTTGCTACCTTTGGGATGACTTCATAAAGATAATCTTCCGGAAGGAATGGCAGTGTATCAAGCGACCATTTTTTCAGTTTTTCATCATACTTTTCCGGATAAGACATTGTTACAAGGTGTCCTACACACCATGTGATGATATACCTGTCACTTTCAAGGTATCCATCCTTCCGTTCCGTGACACCAAGTATCCTTGCGTATTCCTCTGCCACTGAACTTTTTTCAGTTACAAAAATCGACTTCATACAAATCCCTTTCTAGAACCAAAGATTTCGAAAAAAGCAGGCGTTTAACGCCTGCTTTTTTTGATTTATTCATTCCACCAGAAATGAACCCTTTTTGTCGATTGTTCATTTCTGACATTGCTTACCCCTGCGATATAAGCACCATATGATAATCCACAGGCTCTTGCCTCTCTGTTTTTATCTGCAATAGCTCTTTCATTATCCGATGATGGATAATGATATTTCTTCTCATCCATATTTTTTCTCCTTTTCTGATAGTATGGAGGAATCTGCCATCAGAAAACATGCTAATGACAAGCACAGCAACAATACTGTAATAGACCGTCAGGGATTCGAACCCTAGACCTTTCGGTTATGAGCCGACCGCTCTGACCAGCTGAGCTAACGGTCCAAATGCTATTATTTCAAGATAAACCTACAGCAATAGATATTTTGGATATATTTTCATTAATGGTTATGACTATGACCTGCACCAGCAGACATTGATTGCTTCATTATGATCAAAATACTAGGTGGATCAACCTCTCAGGCGCCTGCATCAGCAGGCATTTATTGCTTCCTTATAACCCTTAGGCGGAATTATTTCAAATGGATATTGCCTGCATCAGCAGGCATTTATTGCTTCCTTATAACCGTCAACCCCTGTTGTGTCAATAATCTTGGGCCTGCATCAGCAGGCATTTATTGCTTCCTTATAACTATCATTATTCCCGGAAACTCATTTATGTGCCTGCATCAGCAGGCATTTATTGCTTCCTTATAACTACGGAGGACGAATTTCTGTGTCCGTCATGGCCTGCATCAGCAGGCATTTATTGCTTCCTTATAACCAAAGGAAAAGTGGGTTGAGATAGGAACTGGCCTGCATCAGCAGGCATTTATTGCTTCCTTATAACGCAAAGGCAATTGTAAAACCGGCCTGGTTGGCCTGCATCAGCAGGCATTTATTGCTTCCTTATAACAATTATTAACAAATGGTCTCACATACCTTTTATTGATACTTATCACGGCACATTAAAACAATTTTATTATTTGTAAAATCATAAAATTTCTTATACTATTTTAATTAAAACCTTCCTTTTTCTAAAATTCACCGATCTCATAACATGCCGTGCTATTTTCTCCTTCAACTCTTGTTCCAAACTCCAATGTGTATTCTTTACATCCGTTTGGAACTGCGTAGTAACAATATAATTTTGAATAGCCGTCTTCCGTCTTTTCCATATAGTAGAAAATATCATGAGTCATGGACGAAGCTGCTACCCCACGATATTTTAATTTTTCCCCATCCAGTCCTTCTAATTTTATATCTACATATAGATCTTCCGGTGACATGCTTAAGGTATATTCGATTGCATGCCAACTGTAACCATCTGGAGCTGCAGAGTATTCATAAGGACATTCATCAGTTTTGCAGTATTCCTGGATGATTTTATCTGCATCATCTTTAATATACAGATCATTTACGATCACAAATGTACTCTTAAGTTCTTTCCCAGAACCATCTAATGCCTCTAACCGTCCAACATCTCCTATCTTTAACTGGTGATAGAAATCTGAAGCCGTTCCGGTTGCCTCATGCTGATTTGATTCTGCATGTAAGAATGTCTGCTCGGACTGTTCATTTCCGCTATTTTCTTGTTTTGTGCTTTTTGTTTCGGTTTTTGTTTCTGTTGCATCTTCTTCAGCACTAACTGGATCAGAGATATTTGTTTCTTTCTGTGAATCTTCACTATCCATGACAGAAACATCTTCGCTTGGCTGACCATCTGAACCTGTTGCTTCATCTGCTGTGATCGTCAGTGATTTTGCAATATGTTCGATCAATTTTTCCTGACTTCCGGATAACTTTCGGTATTTTTCCATATTAGCGCCTACGAACATTGTACACTCCATACCGGAGCTTTCCACATAGACAAACTTTCCATCATATTTCCCATAAAGTTCGGTCGTGAGCGTCACATCCCCTACTGCATCGGCAATCATTTTGTAAGAATCTTTTTTATTTGATTCTTCATAGGAATAGCTGCTCCCATCTTCCGGGGTAAAGCAGATGCCATTTAAGGTACTGTTTGTTATGGAACCGTCTACATCATCTGATTCGCTAAGATTATATGAAGTATCTGTAGAAACTGCGACTATAACAGATTTCATATTGAAAAGCATATAACAACTGTCGCCGTTCTTATACAGATAAGTCTCTGCCGCTTCATAATCAGAATCCTGTGAGATGCTCGTTACAGCAGTTGCATCCGAAAGAAAATTTTCCGGCATTTCAAACGTTACGCCGGATACAGCGGTTATCTCTGTGTATCCGCTTTTATGTGAAGAATATAGTGATCCGCACCCAGTCAGCATAATTACTGATGTAAAGATCAATAACATTGATACCATTTTCTTTTTCACAGATATGCCTCCTTCTATCTTGCGTCGTAATGTTCCCAAGACTGCATGATCGATAATGCTTCAACAAGCTGGTCTTTCTGCATGTATCCAAAATGGCAGTCTTCTTTTTTTATTCCCATTTCTTTTGACAGACGATAATACACTCTTGATTTTCCTGCCGTACTCATCCAGTGCTTATCAAATTCTTCATGACATAACACCCTCAATCTTCTGGTGTCTCCTGCCGCTAATATTCCTAATGCATCTTTTGGTCTGTTCTGGTGTGTTCCTACATATGCTCCACATTTCTGACATATATAACAATAACCGCTCTGGTATGGGCGAAGTCCGAATTTTTCCATTTTACCATATACTACTGTCCCACCGCAGTTACATCTTGTTGGTCTTGAATCAAACATGCGTCTCCTTTTGTCTTGTTTATTATAGCATATTTAAACAGGTAAGTAAATGTATTGTTTTTATTCATAAAAACATATGTATTATACTTTTCGCTCTTTATTTTTGCAATAAATCCAACATTTTTTCATAAAAAAGGATCAGCATCTTGCTGATCCTTTAACACGTTAATAATTTCGATATTCTTCATAAGCCGACATATATTCCTGTTCAGAAATACGTTTCGGTTTATCTTCGTGACTATATTGTCTGAAAAAATATTTTCCCGTCTGCCATGTTTCCAAATTCACACGGTATTGGGATTTTCATGTACATATACCTCCCATTTCCACGTGCCCTTACTTAATTCTTCCGACACATATTCCTTTTTAACAGCACCTATCTTTTTTCTGCATTTGTAACAAATGTCATAGATGCTATTATCTTTTTCAATATATCGTTCATAAAATATATTGCAGCCACAGTCACATCTGATATCTTGTGCTGTATGCTGCCAGATACTTCCGTCCTCATTACATTGCACTTTTCCTTGCGACTTGGCTTTATCAATATATTTGCATGTCACTCCATAAGAGCAGCCTTCTCTTACGGAATCGCATTTTTCTTGCAAGTCAGTCCTGTAGTATCTGCATCTTGTGCAGAAATCTTTTACATTCTGATCGATTTCTCTATTCAAACTGATTAGAAATTTCATGAAATCTTCATATTTTTCGGCTTCTTCCTGCGTTAATTCCTTATTGGCGATCTTAGGATCTTCCAATACTACGATCCCTAACTTTTTTCGTATCTCTGCTCTGGTCATAATTTTTTCCTTCCCTAAAATATTACCGGAGCTTATGCCCCGGTAATACACCCATTAATTCAATCTTCATTTTCCTCCTCTGTATAACAGTCGCCACAGTACATTTCGTCTCCTGTGGTTCCACCTTCTAATTCAGAATCATACAACTCGCCACACTGCGAACATATCTCGTAATGATCCGGGATAAATTCCTCAAATCTGTATGCTTCCTGCAAAATGTAGATTACAAGAAAAGCCTGCTCATCTGTCATCCTTGGAAGGTGTGATTTTTTTGTGTAGAATTTTGATTTATTAATTTCAAATTCTACCTCTTTATTTGATTTTATGTTGACTTCTGATTCTCCTCTGAGAAGATCATACAGTTCTTTTGTTTGTTCCAAATTAAGCATACTCCCTGCTCCTTTCCATATAGTTAAAATATCTGGTCTCAAAGAAATCCTGCCTGTACTGATCCAGCAGATTATCCATATCTTCTAGATTATTTTTCTTTGCCAGTTTTACAAGTGACTGCCAATTGTCTATTACATAGTTATTGGCTGCTCTTATCATATCAATCCCATCCTCCGTAGTCTCGTCTATGTACGTTCCCAGACGGATACTCATACAACTGTAAAACATGAGTTCGGAGCTTAAATTATTGAGCAGCTTCTCATAGCTGTTCCTGTACCTTGTTCGAAGTTCTTCTAAAGGAACAGCTGCTCTGTTTTTTTGGTAAACAGTACAGAAGTGTTCAAGCACTTCTCTTTTTTCCTCTAACTGTTCCACTGTAATCCCTGTCATGATAAGCTGCCCCCTTTCTTTTATTTGTTTTTCGTGGCTCATCATCTTCATTGAAGATTTTTTCAAACGGTACGCCGAAGATGATGGCGCATAAAATAAAAAACGCAGTTGCGCAGGATGCCATATCAGCATCTCCACCTGCATAGATTCGTAAAGGAATGAATGCAATCATCCCTAAAAAAGCGAACACTTTTGTTACTATTTTTTTTTGTTTTTCTGTCATTTTTTTACTGGCAGACAGACGGATTCCAGACAGTAAGCCTGAATATTCCGGCTACTGCCTTTTCCTTTCTTTTTTTTATTAGATCAGCTTTATCACAAAAGCTGTTATTTAGATAAAAAAATTTATATTAAAGCCTTATTTTAAGGCATAAAAAAAGAACGCATGTGCGTTCCGTTGACAAAAAATACCACGGACTCGTTGTCACTCCGTGGTTTTATTTTACTTTTTTTATAATGAATTTTATTTATATTTTTATATTATCACATCTTTTTATTAAAGTCAAAAAACGTAATAGAAAAAGTCCGGACAATAAAAAAAGAGCAGGCTCTTTTACCTACTCTTTTCTCCTTTTTTAAATATAATTTTCAACAACACCGGTTTTGTTAGTTTGATATTTTTGCTCCTTCTCCTGCTACATCTGGGTTTTTTAAACGCAGATAGTCCTTTACCAGAATCGGTACGGCGAGCGTGCCGCTCATGCATAAATCTTTTGCTATGTCTTCTGCGCAGATTTTTGATACGAGTTTCGCCTCTTTTCCTGCTTCCCACAAAGCAACATTGTTTGCGTAGTAGGTAATAAAACGAATTGTTGACTCCGTCCTTCCACTTGTAACCACTCCTACAGTGTACTGTTCTGTTCCCATATTTTTTCCTCTCTTTCTGCCTTTTAAGGCAACAAAAAAGAGCTGGCACTTTTACCTACTCTTTTTTGTTTGTTTTATTTTTTTGTTTTTTAGCCAAATCTTACCTCCTAGACTGGCTTTATCTGAATAAAATCATAATTTTCATAAAAAAAAGAGCACATCATATTTGTGCCCTGTTAATATAAAAAAAACTCTTCATCACACGTAGAAAAGTTTAATTATAATTTTTATTCATTTAATTTTATTTATGATGTAATCATAACATACTACTTATTTTTTTGTCAAGTAAAATCCTATGGAGCGTCATTACAGGCAAAGAAAAGGACCACACTCATATTGAGTATGATCCTTTAAGATTTATATTAATTAATAAAGATTTACAGATGAACAAAACGCTCCTTTATCTCCTGCGTTCTGCCTTGATTCCAAAACTGTGTGCCAATATATCCGCAGGTACGCCTTGCAACAGACATTCTGCTCTGGTCTCGGTTTCCACAATTTGGACATTCCCAGACAAGCTTTCCATGCTCGTCCTCTACAATCTTTATTTCTCCATCATACCCGCATGCCTCACAATAATCACTCTTGGTATTCAGTTCTGCATACATGATATTATCATAGATATACTGCATGATGGAAAGCACTGCCTCAATGTTATTCTGGAGATTCGGAACTTCCACGTAGCTGATCGCTCCACCCGGAGAAAGCTTCTGGAACGGAGCCTCAAATTTCAGCTTGTCAAATGCATTTATCTTTTCCGTCACATGCACATGATAGCTGTTTGTGATATAGTTCTTATCTGTAACACCCGGAATGATACCAAAGCGCTTCTGTAAACATTTTGCAAATTTATATGTTGTGGATTCCAGCGGAGTTCCGTAAACTGAATAGTCAATGTTTTCCGCTTCTTTCCATTTCGCACACGCATCATTTAACCTCTGCATGACTTTCATTGCAAACTCTGTACCATCCGGATCTGTGTGGGAAACGCCTTTCATATATCTGGTACACTCACAAAGTCCGGCATAGCCGAGTGAAATGGTGGAATATCCGCCATATAACAACTTGTCAATGGTTTCGCCTTTTTTCAGTCTTGCAAGTGCGCCATGCTGCCACAGGATCGGTGCCACATCAGAAGGTGTTCCAAGAAGTCTCTCGTGCCTGATCCGCAGTGCCTTATGGCAAAGTTCCAGCCGCTTATCAAGGATCTCCCAGAAATAATCTTCATCCCCTGCTGACGTACAAGCAACGTCTACAAGGTTTAAAGTGACAACTCCCTGATTGAAGCGACCATAATATTTATGTTCTCCCTCTTTGTAATTAGTCGCATTTGCAATGTTTCCATTGGTTCTGTCTACCGTAAGGAATGACCGGCATCCCATGCAGCTATATACATCTCCATTTTTTAACTGTTTCATGATCTTTTCAGAGATATAATCAGGTACCATTCTCTTTGCAGTACATTTGGCCGCAAGCTGTGTAAGTTCCCAGTAACGGCTTCCTTCACGGATGTTATCTTCTTCCAGAACATAGATAAGCTTCGGGAACGCCGGTGTAACCCAGACTCCCTGCTCATTCTTTACGCCCTGGATCCTTTGGAGGAACATTTCACGGATGATCTTTACCATATCTGCTTTGGTCTTTTCATCCCTGCACTCATTCAGGTACATGTATATTGTAACAAACGGCGCCTGTCCGTTCGTGGTCATGAGCGTGATAAGCTGATACTGTATCATCTGTACGCCACGTTTGATCTCTTCGTCTACCATATCTTCAACGATAGATGCAAGCTGGGTTTCTGTTGCTTTTACCCCGGCTTTTTCCATGGATTCTCTCTGTTTTTTCATGTACTTTTGTCTGGATATTTCCACAAATGGAGCCAGATGTGCAATAGACATTGTCTGTCCACCGTATTGCTGTGAAGCAATCTGAGCAATCGCCTGTGTTGCAATATTGCATGCTGTAGCGAAGCTCTTTGGCTTGTCTATCATCGTTCCGCTTATAACGGTGCCGTTCTGGAGCATATCTTCCAGATTTACCAGACAGCAGTTATGCATGTGCTGTGCAAAGTAATCTGCATCATGGAAATGGATAAGACCATCTTCATGAGCTTCCCAGATATCGCCCGGAAGGAATACTCTTTTACATAAGTCTTTGCTTACCTCTCCTGCCATATAATCACGCTGTACACTATTGACGATAGGATTCTTGTTGGAATTTTCCTGCTTTACTTCCTCATTATTATGTTCGATAAGGGAAAGAATCTTATCATCTGTTGTATTATGCTGTCTCGCTAGTGCTCTTTTATAGCGGTATGTAATATAGCTTCTGGCTACATCAAATGCCCTGATCTGCATTAGTTCATTTTCAACCATATCCTGAATATCTTCAATATTCAGTGCATGTGGCGTTTCGTCCACTTTTCTTTTGATATGATCCGCAATTTCTCCAATCTGTTTTTTTGTGATTTTATTCTTTATCGTGGAATCATTTGCTTTAAACAAAGCATTTACGATCTTGTCTTCATCAAACAGATCTTCTGATCCATTTCTTTTTATCACATATTTTGCACCTGCTTTTTTTTCTGCTTCTGGATTCTTCTTTATTATTATCATATAACCACTCCTTTCTAAAATAAACAAAACCCCAGACATGCTTGTCTGAGGTTAATTTGTTTTTATCAATATAATTTTATTAATGCTCTTATTTTATCATCGGAAAGAAATTATTGCAATAAACCATCAATATTCATTGTGGTTAAGTTTTCTGGTGATCTCTTTTGCCCGTATCACCAGATTTGCCTTTTTCGTTGCCACTTTACCCATGATAACTGCAGTATCTTTTTGTCCGAATACATTTTCAAGCGCTTTTCTTATTTTCTCACTGTCTGTATTATCAGAATAGATATTTACGATATTCTGTGCTATGATCCTCTCTGGGAACTCTCCTGTTAACATCTCCTTTTTCAGACCAAGATATTCCAAGACATCCATGTAATCTTCTTCAAGCGTTTTATTTTTTATCATTTCATCATATTCTCGGTTTATTACGGATTGGTCTTTTTTGAAATCCGTGGGATTACTTGCTGTATTTTCCTGTCCTTCCTGCTGTTCAGAAATAACATCTTTCTTTTCTGATATTTTATCAGCATCTTTCATTTTCTGATGCTTTTCCGGCATTTTTTCTCTCAGAGCATTTTCCTTTTTCACAGATACATCTTGCAGTTTTTTCTGTTTAGGAACATCCGAAAATCTGTCTTTCTTTTTCACGTCTCCTGCCATTTCAAAAAACACCTCTGGTAGTTCAAACTGCGGATCTACGACCGCATATTCCACATTTTTATCATTTCTTCCTACAATAAGACCAAGCATGAGATATTTTTCCGCATCATTTTCTGCTTCTACATATTCAATCTGTGCGGTTACATTTTGCTGAATCCCTATATGGAGCAGCACTGGTATATCATCTTCTCGTTTATAAAAGATATATATTTTTTCTGCCTCATCAAGACATTCCATCCCGAGCAGCCCATTTTCTGAAAGATAATTTATCTGTGTGATATAACATTTTTGAAGTCCAGCCATAATTGATCCCTTTCACTTATAATCGTATTATGTTTATTATATCACTTTTAAACGTATCAGTAAAGCGGCATTTATCTAATTGATTTACATTGTGAGCATCAATCCCCTATCGTGATGATCTCATGTTCCTCATTATCAGTATCGACCTGATAGCCCATTTCTCCTATCTTTGTATCCTTATAATGATAGATAGTCATAGTATATGTTCCCGCAGCAAGATAACTGTAGGTTGTCGTCAGTTCATGATTTTGGGTATCAACATCAAGCTCCTGCGATTCTCCGCTCTCATTCTCAACGATTCCCCATACATCTCCTTCTCCTTCATACTGTGCATAAAACTGGATATTTTCATCATCTTCTCCGATATAAAAGCTTTTTGTTTCCGTGGAAGAATCTGCAGTTGCAGCGGTTGATTCCGCTTTGATGTCTTTTACTATAAGATCCTTTGGCAGTACATTGATCGTCCATCTTCCTGCAATAACTTCTGCTAACTCTATGCTTGCAGTTCCATTCTGTGGAACAAGATTATAAGTTGTTCCATCCGGAGACACAAGAATGCATTTGATTTCATCATCTTCATATTCTTCTGTGTCGTATTCCATATTAAAAGCTACATTGGTAGTCTTTGTCTGCACTGATACCATATACTGTTGTGAATAAGCTGCTATCTTTTCTTCCTCTGTTTCATAAAAAGGCTCGTTCATATCCACCGTTTCAACATTTTCGGTATTTTTTTCAAACGCATAATACCTATACAGTCCGCTGCCATTCATCATATAATACCCTGATTTTGCATCCTCCGGCATTGGAATTGCAAGATATCCATTTTTTGTCGTTCCGGCTTTCTCAATCTGTGAAATCTCATAAGACTGATAAAAATGCACATCTGCACTCATGGTCGCCGTCATATACTTTGTACCGGAGTAAAAGCCTATATCATAAGTTCCGTTCTGGTCTAATCCTTTGATTGTTCCAGACGAATCAAGCATATCATCGGTAACAGGTTCATCATTGATTGTTGCCAATCTTATCTGCTTGGATGGTGCGTTGTATAATATATCATATGCCGAACAGTTTTCAACGATCTGTGACTGGATGTTATAATCAATATATCCGTCCGAACTCATGACACCGCCATACAGTCCGATCGAATATCCAATATCCTTAAACCGTTCCAGCGTTATATCTGTAAGCTGTGTATTTTCAGACTGATATGCAATTACTTCATTTTTATACAAAGTCGGGATCAGGCTGTCATCTTCCATTGTCCAGAATAATCTGCTGTCACTCTGCATCTGGGTTTTCGCTGTTGCCGTTCCATTCGGGCGATAGACCACGTTAAAATCGGCTCCTGTCTTGACATAATATTTATCATTTTCAAGTTCACGGTCACTTAAATTGACAATTTTATACGCATCTTCCTCATTAACAAATATCTTGTCTGTACCGCATCCAGATAAAAGAATGGCAGAGCCTATCAAAATCCCTGCCATTAATGATCTTCTTTGTTTTTTATTTTTCATAAATAAATCAACCTTTTCTTATAATACTGCTGAATTTTGAGAGAAAATGCGGACAGCCTATAGGTACTGTCCGTTGATGATCTTATACATCGTACTCATGGAGCAGTTATACTTGTCGCACATTTCATTATAGGAGGGTTTTGCATAAATGCCACGGTATCCGTGTTTTTCCCTTTCCTCTTTGTTATATTCCTTGCGGATTTGCTCAACCTGTTCTGGAGTAAAATGTTTCAACATGACATTCTTTCTTTTTTCTATGTAAAGATTATCAAATGCAATATTTGTCTCGTCTCCGTCTTTATTTTTTATAACATCGCATTTTGTCAGCTTCTGTCCGCTTACAGCCTCATACACTACCCTTGCAGCTTTTTTGTTGTATCTCTTGCCATTTCGAAAAAGCGTAACGATGCCTCCCTTTAAGACAGGGCGCTTATTCATTAGGATATCATAAATGCTTCCATCTCTGGATACTTTATAAGATCCATATTCATATAAGATTTCTTCTTTATTTTTATTATCTTTTAAATTATCCATCTATCATGCTACCTTTTCTTTTGTTGTGTATATTATAGCATTGTTCAACCTATAATGCAAAAAAATAATGTTTCCATAAAATGTATTAGTTTGGCTGCCGCAAAGCATTTATCCGTTCAACATATTTTTCATTGATTTTGTTCTGGACTGCTTCTTTTCGCAGCATTTCAATTGCCTTTTCATGACTGTAAGCTTTTTTATAACAGCGATTGCTTACCAGCGCATCATAAATATCTGCAACAGTCACCAGCTGCACATATGACGGAATCTCAGTGGTTCCTAATGGATATCCAGAACCGTCAAGCTTTTCGTGATGCATCAACACGATCTGCTGTACTTCTTTATCAAACATATCTGCTATCATTTCAGCCCCGATAACGCAATGTTTGCGTATTAATTTCATTTCCGTATCTGTCAGCTTACCTTTTTTTTCAAGCACATTCTTTGCAATGGCAGCTTTTCCAACATCATGCACCAATGCCCCTATTGTTATCTTTTTAAGTATATCCAAATCCTGTGTGTAGGAATCTGCAATCATGGTACTATATATAGCAGTTGAAATGCTGTGCATATAGGTAACGTATGATAATTCTTTCTCTATCTTTAATATCTCTCTTACTTCTAGTATACAGCGACATTCTCGTACTATATCCACCACCCAAAAACTTGTTGTCATAATTTGTTCCTATTTTTATGTCAGTAAATTTTTTAAGCTACTATTTTATGCATTACATTCCAATACACCGTTCCTTATATTTTCCTTCGCATACATATATTGGAACTGCTTAAAAATGATATAATATGGTTCCAATGCTGTCATGATTTCTTCTTTTGCCCCAGCAAGTTTTATATCTGCCACAGCACTGCTTTCAAAACAATCCGTAAAATCTGTGATCCGCAGGCTGTTCGTGGCTAATGACTGCAGAAATATCTTTTTTGATGTTTCATTTTCAAAAAAGATACCCTTGCTTATTTCATCTGTACACATTCCATTGACCGAGAATATGTTAAAAAATACCGTTTTGGCATCCCTTGACCAGTTCCTTTTTACTTCAGACATCAGCACATCCCCTGTGCGTATCCGGTATGTATCTCTTTCTCTCTTGCTGTCCGCAGATTCACTGCATATCTTCTCGGTAATCTGCTTGGAACTTTCCTCTGGCTTGTATCCGTCTAAGATCGTATTTATTTTTTTATTTTTTCCGTCACTCATAAATGTTTCATGATCTGACAGGAAAAGATTTTTCAGCATATATTCTGTATCCGTATCATCAATGATACAGCCTCGTTTTGCACATTCTTCGCTTTTTGTACATATCTTCTCACAATACATATCATATAGTATTGTTTCATCTATATACGGTTTCAAGAATTTTGCCAGCACTTCAGGACTCTTCGTGATCTGTTCAAATACCGTTTCCCCCATACTATTCTTCCCTCTTTCTATTATTTTACGCAATCCGCCGGGTTTGCTTTTCTTTCTGCACACTCAAACATAGTTCCGAGAAATCTCTTGTCCGTGACATCCGGGCAGTCCTGCTCATGATAATACAGCTTTCCGTCTGTTTCATCCTGCTCTACATAATATTTTTTTTCATCGGCCACATCAGATGCAATAAATGAATAAATGTTCGCATATACGCCCTGCGCATCTTTTTGTTTGCCTTGCATAAATGCTATTACATTTGGTTTATCCATAAGTTCCTGCGTATGGTCATTATCGCTTTCCGGAAGCACGATTGTATACTGCACTGATTCTTTGTTAAAGAAATCATTCTGTGCATTTATATAATAAGAAACCTGATCATTGATCTGCGAAATGATAGTTTCTGTTCTTTCAATTTCAAAGGTATCCTGGTCCGCCATGAACGAAAGATCCGATGGCTGCCCCATCTTTTCATATATTTCATCAAAACGTCCTTTGAGCTTTGTACTGTCTGTTTTAGACGTTACGGTAACATAATGGTCTAACCGGTACCGTACCATATAATTTCCATAGTTTTTGTTCCATGTGTTTTTAGATGTTAATATTTCTTTATACATCGTGGCGTTATCACGATTTTTATACCACTGTGTATACGATACATAATACCCGTCCCAGTCAACCAGAAACAGGCATGGCACATAGAACTTTGCGGATTCCATTGCAGCTTCTGAATGGAAATTATAACAATCATCAAAGGTTTTAAAAAATTCCTCTAGTGCTGTTGTCCGGATTTCTTCTGTCCCAAATACTTCAGATGCTTTCTGGTCAACAGCAGCCATTGCAGAATTGCAGGAAGATAATACATTTGTTCTTGATATTACATTTTCCTGCTGCGTGATCTCCGTAAGTTCGACTTTATATCGATACGGAAGAAAGAAGGCAGCCGCTATTATAAATGCTATTAATATCCAGTTTTCAATCTTCACTTTTCTGCCTCCTGTTCTAGTTTGTTGTTGTTCCTACAGTCCCACCATAATTAACGATAAGCTGTTTTGTTACGTTTACACCGATAAAATCCATGATCTTTTCACTGGTGCTTTGTCCTGTTTTTGTAACTGTTACATAGATTCTATCCCCGGTTTTCATTTTATATGGTACAGGATCATTTGCATCCAGATACATGTCATTTAATATCATCTCTGTTCCAGTGGACAGATAATCAAGTTCCACTTCTCCATTGTCCCTGCTGAAAGCCATTTTGGATGCATGTTCCATTTTGACCTCATAATGCCCCATACCGTATACTTTCTGCGTATACATTTCAAGTTTTTCTGGGGTTATCTGCCCGGTACTCATACACTCGTCTGCAAAATCTGTTGTCAGAGAATATATATACGTCTCTTTCGTGCTTTCTAATTGCGAAAGGAACAGATAAGGTATGATTATGAATAAAACAAACACTGAGACGATATAACTAAAAATTTTTCCAAATGAGCTTCCCATAAATCCTCCGCTGTCCTTTAATTTTGTTTAAAAATGATCTCTTTTATCGTTCCATCCGGAGCAAAATTATAGTTTCTGATATATTCGGAATCTACATCAATATAATTTCTTGTGGCTATGGAAGCATCCACTTCCTTTATGTAGTCCATAAAGTATTTTCCATCTATCGTCAGCGCACTCAGATTGATCTGGTTTCCACCATAAGGGATCAGTATGACTGGAACATCCCCGTTTATCTCCTGCAGGTCTGCCACAAGCTGGCTTCCACTGATCACACCGTCATACTTTAATTTTCCATTATCCAGATAGCCGTCGTAAGATTCTTCCAATAACGTCTGCCTGATATTGTTCTTTTCCAAGACCTCATTCATGACAATGTTGTTGCTTACGACACCGTTTTTTGCTATTGCTACAATCGCCGTAACAGAAAAAAGGAACAAAAGTACATCAAAAATAAGATATATTAATCCAGTAATATTACTTTCTTCGTCCATCTTAATCTCCTGTTATAGTCCGGGTATGTTTCCACGCCCGGACAGGTTATTTTTACTGCTGTGTGAAAATGATTCCTGTGATCGTGCTGTTTGCATCACGGTTTAAGGTACATTCAAATTTACCATTCGGATTGATGTATGTAGCATCTCCTTTTTTCTTTGTAGCTGCGATCGCTGTATTGTTCGTCTGGGAATCTGTAGGATCTCCAGCCATATCAATAGAAGCATAGTTGTAGATTTTGTTGGAACCTGAAGCTGTGATTACCTGAATGGCGATCTCTGTGTTTGCATTTGCATTAAGGAATGATAAAACTTCATTTCCAAGGATTGTACGTCCTTCATAATCTGTATATTTGCTCTCTGTCAATGTGGTGTTGAAATTTGAAAGTTCATTCTGTGCCGAATCTGCTGTTGATTTTGCATTTCTGTAAAATGCGAATCCAAGTCCTGCAACAAGCAGAGCTACTACTAAAATTGCGATCAGTGATACGATTGATCTTGCATTATCTCCCATTGTGTTATCCTCACTTTCATTTTTATGTTTAATCTGTAATTACGTGATACTCTGAAACTCCGCATACATCTGTACTGCATATAATGACATAGGAACGAGCATGTAAAGAATAAGAGTTGCAAATACCGGTACATAAGAAGCGATACGTGCTTTGGAAGCTTTTTCTTTCAAACTTTCAGTCATTTCAATCTCTTTCTGCTTTCTGCTGTACTCTCTTTCCTGCTTGACCTCGTCAAATGCATCTATGACACCTACTTTGTCGATAGCTTTCAGGTTATCTACAAAGTTTGAAAATGGCTGATACTGTACCAGCGCCTGCATATCTGACAATGCTCTTTCCTGTCCGCTGTTTAAGTTCATGCGGCAGGTAGCGATCTCTTCCTTGAAACAGTAGGAAAATCTTTCCAGCCATTCCAAGATTTCCTCAAGATCGATTCCATCCATATACATAAGGATAAGGATAAGCGACTGGAACTGCAGCACCTCTTCCTGCTTCCTCATGTTGATCACAGGATGTTTGAATTTAAGCATCCATACCGGCACCATGTAGCCGACAGCTGCAAGTGCAAGTGCGATCAGGATATAGAACCATTTGAAATAGGTATTGTAATAATCAGACAGCCTTGAATCTACAAGTTCTGCAACCTGTTCTGCATATGTCTGTTTCAGTCCGGTTTCTTTCATGATCTTTAATATAAGATCTTCCGGCTTGATATCATCTTTTTTGGACATTGCCGTGTATTCTTTTGCAATGGATCTCATGTTTTCACGATATTCGTCATTCGGTACCGTAGATGTGGCAAACGCTTCTGAAAAATCATTCAGATCATTAATCTTCTGAGAGATACCGGAGAAGAACAAGATCAATATGGTTGCCACAAAAGTTACCACTGCAAAAGTTACCCTCTTTAAAAGGAACGCTTTTGGACCGGTATGGTCTCCCATACCTTTCATCTCGTTGTTGTAATAATTGTATCTGGAGAAATTTTTCCGGATTACTTTGCTCAAAAAATCCGAAATGACCGGGACATCTGCTATTTTTGCAAAGAGATCGTTGTCTTTTTCAATTTCTCTCTCTTTGTCTCGTAATGAGACAATGAGTGCATGTGCGATAAAGGAAAGAACAAATATTGCGATCATTGATACGATTCCGTAAATTCCAGAATAAAAGCTTTTCACTTCTTCCATGTTAGTCACTACCCATGCCTCCGCAGGTTTAACTGCGATCACAGGAAAAAGCGATATCCATGACAAGCCCATAAATGCATATTTGCTTTTCTTTCTCATTAAAATATCGTCTGCCACATCCGCATGTAACTGTTCAAGGCCGGTAAGGAATTTACTTTTTCCGTCCACCAGTCCGTCTCCTGCTTCCTTGACAGAAGAACAGATTGCAAGAAATGTCAGCATCATCTTATCCGGACAGGTATCAATATACTTGTCTGTCTCATATTTCATGTTCGGGGATGTGATGATATCGTAAATGTTCTGTAAGTGAAGTCCAATTTCATAAGGTACTTCATCTATACACAGCAGGATAGCCAGATCTACATTCTTACATTCATGGTAGTGGTGTCTGACCTTCTGTATCGCATCCTGCAGCTGCTCCATGATCGTAAATTCCAGATTGTTGACGGAATTTGTCACGATCTCTGTAATAACAACATAGGATATGAGCAGTCCGGCGCATAAGTAGAATACACTTCCTTGACTGAGGATCAGTGTCAATGCTACTGCTATGAGTCCTCCAAAGGTTCCTTTTGCAAGGATACGTGAAGTCATAAGGTTAATGGAATAACCATCTGCCGGGTATAACAGAGACACCTTGGATCTGACCTTGACAAAATATCTCTTTAAGAAAGGCGTATTTTTATAAAGGTTATAGATCCACATAAGGTTATTCGTCTTTTTGCTGACTTTCCGTTTTGTGACAGTATCATCTTTTCTATGCTTTATTATTTTTACTAACTGGCTGACAAAGATCGCCATGCAGACGACAAAGATAATCACAATGCCTGCTAGTAAGATAATACTGTTTCCATCCATTCGCTCACCTCCGGTGTTATTGTTCCGTCAGATACATGCTCACACATATCAAGATCATGTAAAAATTCTTCTTCCTCTGCTTTTGTAAGCTTGGACATGATCTCATTTTTCATGTTTTCACTAAATCCGTTTACGAGAACAAATTTTCCTACTTCAAATCCCCACTCGTTATAGAGCTGTTTTCCATCTGCATCTGTCACAGGCACCCAACGAAGGATATCCTTTACTTCGAAAAGTTCCGGATCTGTAACCCTTCTCATGTATTCCGGTGCATCCATGAGAGTTTTTAACTCTGCTTCTTCTTTTCTGTTCTTATAATGAATATCTTCCATGAAAAAAGATGACGGATATTCTCTATCCTTGATAGGGATGATCTCTGTAATACGTTCAATATGTCTGTTACCTTTTACATTGACCAAGTGACAGTCAATGTTAACTACGTCTGCGACCATTTCAATTGCATCTTTTTTGTCTTTATACATTCCAAGTTCCAGAAGGTTGTTTGCAAGAGCATGTACTAACGCTTTTGCTGTCTTCGCATGGTGCGTACCTAAAGAGAATAAGGAGGCAACCGTTGAAGTCTGGATAAAGTGAGAGGTCTGCATTGCCTCTGCGATCTCTCCGATGATATTTACATCACCATTTGATTTCTTCTGGAAGTTCAGACCTTCCTGTGCTGATATTGTTCCGGTTTCCTGAAAAGCTACAATATTTCTATCCGGATAGGTATATCTGAGGTTCAACTCCGACTGAATCTCCTGAATACGCAGTGAGAACTCATGTGGTATGAAACGGATGGTCGATCTAAGGAATGTTGTTTTACCAGTACCCTGTGCACCAGTGATAAGAGTGTTTCTCTGTCCTTTGATGATCCATTTGATATATGTGATAGGGATCACGTTGTTTTCATCTCGGATCAGTGCTGCCGGTTTTACGGATTCCGCAGAATCAAACTTACGGATTGAAAAATAGTAGGAATCTGAAAATGGTGGTCGTGATACGGTAATACGTGCACCGTTTATCATTGTTCCGATGATCTTCGGATTGTTTCTGCTTAATACGTGCTGTGACTGATAACGGTAAATATTGTTGACTACACGCTCTAATTCTTCCTGTGTCTCAAATGAGCAGCAATCTAACTGCATCTTGATACCACGGTAAGTGATCCATACGGATTCATAAGAGAATGGGATGTTTTTCTGCTCTGTCTTTGCTTTAAAGCTTCCACCCGGAGCACCGGATGCACCACCTTCTATGTTATCCACGGATGTTTCATTGAGCATATCCACCGGTCCAAGTCCTACATACTTCTCAAAGATCTTCTGTGCAAGAATCTCAATTTTATCATTGAAATCCATTTCCACATGTCCGAGCTTTTCAGACATTTTCTCCGGATCTGTTTCAAAGAGAAGTGCTTTATATATGTAACGCATGATGTCATTTGTTACTTTGTATTTGCTTTCTCCACTTTCCACGACCGGCTTTGTAAGATCCCACTCTTCCATCATCACAGTAAAGCCTTTTGAGCCGTATTTCTTATTGTAGCAGTACAGGACTATCTCAAACAGATCGTTGCCTTTTAATTTCTCCGGAGATTCAAATGGAATGATCGCATTAATGCTTTTGTTATCAATTTCATATTTTTCATTCATAAGCAGCTCTTTTATGTTGTTCTTTACAGTACGCTTTGCCGCTTCATCCCCGTATCCAGCATTTGTCATAGCCTGTCTCAATGATGTACGTCTGCGCTCCTTTCGGATCATCTCCGCCTGCGTCATGTTATCATCATTGATATTTTTCTTTAATGTTCTTGAAAATGCCTGCGCTGTCTCTCTGATCAGAAATTTAAGATCAATCTCACCGGAATCTATTTCCTCAATGATCTCGTCCTCTGTATCAATGTTGTGCCATACTCTGTAAGCGACATAGACAATCGCAATAATTATCAGAACAATTAACAGATAATTTAATGCCATTAATCATTTCCTCCGTTAGTCGTTACGCTTTGTTCCGCATTCAGGGCAGAACTTACCTTTTGATTCTGTCCCACATACCGGACACTGCCAGTATTCGGATCTTGGCTTCTTTTCGCCACATTCCATACAGAACTTACCTGAATTTTCAGTGCCACATGATTTGCAGATCCAGATTTTTTTCGTACCAGCATCTTTCTTTTCCGGTTCAGCTTTTTCTTCTTCAATTTCCAGAGCTGTCTCTTTTTCAACTTCCCCGTCCTTTCGCTCCTCAAACATGGATTTCATTTCTGATGCGGCTGCCTGCATATCCGCAGTTTCTGTCTTTTGGTCTGCTTCCTGATTATCTTCCAAATCGGTATCTTCTAAATCATCAGATTCAGGTTTTGCAGATTTCTTCTTTTTGCCAAATCCAAAGAGCGACTTCTTCTCCTGTTTCATTTCTTTTTTTACATCATTGACCTTTGGCTGTTCGATTGTGATCGTCACAGGCTGCTGGATCAAGTCATTATTACCTGGCTGAAATGCATCTTCAATATCAAGTCTTTCTGTAGGTTCGTCTGAATGATCTTCAAAGGAATCCTGCGTATCTTCCATTAAATCAGAAAGCTCAAAGCTCATTTGATCATCTTCTTCCGGTGCATCCATGGATTTTAAATAAGCTGGCTCTGTTGTTTCTGACTTCTCCCAGTCGCTGGATACTTCATAATCCCTATAATTAAAGTCCATAAGATAAGCTACGATATTTTTCACGTCCTCCGACCACATGAAATTTACATCTTCTAATGGAAGGTCTCTGTTTTTAAGCACAAAACCTAATACCCTTCCGGCATTTGTGGCATCTCTAAATTCCGTATTATGGGAAATCTTCATGACTCGCTGCTTTTTATTGCTCTTTTCAAACATGTTTTTTACGGATTTTAACGAAAAATAGGAAGATGTTTCAAAATCTGTCACAACATAAAGAATATCTTTTCCATACACAGGTGCTTTATTTGTATGCCCCTGTGTCAGACAGTAAACACTCTTATCAATGCTCGTTAGTTCATTTATGACTTTTACTGCCGCCAGATTATTAGATGGACACAAAATAAAGATATTTTCATAAACATCCTTTGCATTGCTGATCAAGTTGCTGATCTGTTCTGTTTTCATCTCTATCATGGATGAAAACGCATTACTTTTTGTAACAGTTGCTATATCAAGCATGTTTTCCATTCTCAATACCGGAGTACACATGCTGTCAAAATCTGCTTTCATAAGTTTGGAGGCGTCCACTGTTCTTAACAGTGCATCAATACCATCATCAGAAAATTCCAGTTCGTCCGTTTTAAATGTAGTACGGCTGTTCAGATTGACCATCATTGCTTCCACGGTGTCAATGTCTTTGTCGATAAGCTGCAAGACAAGTGTTTTTGCACTTTTCGTCATTGCTGCCATTGCAGCAACAGCAGTAATGGTTGATACTACACCATTCTTTTTGCCGTTGTATCCCTGAAATGTTACAATCATTATTTTCCTCTCCTTATCTCATTAATTTTTTCAGCATTTTTGCATTTGTGTTATAAATAACCGTTGCAAGTGTCTCGATTACTTCATACATCTGTGCGCTTACTGCAGAAGAAGCTCTCATGTTATGTGTAAGACACACATATGAGTTATAATCTTTTAAGTCAAATTCCATTTCCATGCAGTTTGGTGTATTTACGTTTAATAAGGCAGAAAGTGTTTTTGCCGTAATCTTTCTGTTTACTTTGTCTCGTTCAATGACATATGCATCTTCCGGTAACACTACCCCGTTTTCTTTTAATTCATCCAGACGTGTACGGATCTGCTTGATCTCTGTATTTTCACATCCCGGTGCAAGAATCTGGATGTCTCTCTTTCCATCATATCTAGGAGCAATTCCTTCATATAAATATACACAGTCAAATTCCTGTGCCTTATTTCCTAATTTATAATCTTTACAGATTGTAAGATTTCCAAGTGCCTGCATGTCACCGCCGTCATTTTTTTCAAAAAGAGAAAACATGTCATGCGTCATGCTGTTATCAATAACGAGAATCCTTTTTCCTGCATTAACACCAATCTTTACCAAATTGTAGATGATATCACATCTTTCTTTACCTATATATGAAATGATCATATTATTCAGGCAGAACGTCTCGTACTTTCGAGGTCACTGCCGTTCTCCTTTCTATTTAATTCCCGGAGGGGATTCCTCCGGGCTATTAGCTGAAACTTACTTATTGATTTGTACTTTCAGGATCTGTTGTTCCACTGTCAGAGGCACTGTCTGTTTCGCTGGAAACATCTGCACTTTCTGTGTCTGTCGTTTCTTCATTTGATGTAGCTGTGCTTGTAGAACCAAGAACGGACGACTTAGCAGTATCGGTAAGTCCGAATCCTTCTGATACTGCATCCAGTTCATCTTCTGTAAGAGTTCCAAGTCTCTGTTCTAATGACAATCTGGCTTCAAGGTTCAAAGTCTCTGTTGCTTTTGTTACCACGTTTGGATCACTGTTAATTAATGCTATTGTGGTTTCACGTACAGGGTAGTTAGGTGTTGACGTCTCCTGAATATTTTCTTCAACATATCTCGTGGTGTAAATTCTTGCTCCCGTTGTCATGTAAGCATCTACGATAGCTGAAGCAAATCGAAGAATTTCTTCTTCATTTAACTGTGATGTGAACACGCAGTTTTCAAGGTTTAAGTTTGTGATCTGTTTTTTTGAAAGAATCACATAATCTTCGCCATTCGGGAAGATCACACGAATATCAACAACATCATTTTCTTTCTGATCCGTTGTAAGGTTTGCAACAGAAATTTCGTAATCCCTTGTGTCATTATCTACAACCACATCCGTTACCATGTTATACATGACCGGAACACCTGCTGCGATATCTACTTTTGCCCTGGTGTTCATCTCACTCTCCGTAATGTAATTGTAAGATTCCAAGCCGGTATATACCGTCTGTTTTTCAACATTGGCATTTTCTCCGGTATCTGTCACAATATCTCCTGCATTGATAAGATCTGTCGCGACATATACTGTCTGCTGGTTATTTGACAATTCTGTCTGATACATTATATTAGCTGCTTTTAAATCCTGAATTTTTGAATACTCGAAAAATGAACAGATGATCAGTGCCAATAAAACAATGACTACGATCATAATGAGCATCCTGTTTCTTTTTTTTCTTTTCATACTGCCTCCGCTTTTGTTTCCTTAATTAATATGTATGATGTTCCCATACAGCCATCTTTCTTCATCCTTCTTGTTGTAGATATCGACAATACATGTTTTCCCGATTGCCGGAGTCCCCGTTGGAGGAATTTTGCATACACAGTCCATTTTGTTTTTTAGATTAACAAACACACCCGTTGGAGTAATATTTTTGATCACTCCAAAGCATCTATCTCCAATCTGGAACTGATCATAATACATTGTAGAAGGATCTGGTTCTGCCTGACGTTTGCTTGCATTCAGGTGAATGAGCGTATGCGTCTTATTATTTGCTTCGTAAGTCACTTTTTTGATATCTGAAACCTTAACAATGAACGACTGTCCAACTGCATAATCAGGTTCCGTATTGATCGGACCAAGTGCCGTATGCGATAATTCTTTTGAAAGAATTGTTGCTTCTGCTCCCATGACATCCACTTTTACTCTGTCCCTTGCTGAAGCAACGACTACTGCTTTAACAAGACAACCATTTACAATCTCTGGCGCACCATCTTTTTGCTTATCGATATAATTTCTCTTTGCAATCATTTCCATCGCATCGATTCTTGATGCATATGTATATCCTGCATTTTCATCCGGAGAATATACCGTAAAACCGACATGGGATCCGATTCTTGACGAAAGTTCCGAACGGAAGTGTTTTACGCCTTCCGCTGAAATCTCGTAATCTTCAGGTTTTAACTCAAAAAACTCATTTGCCGGAATTTTAATGATAAATTGTCCGTCTGTATCATCCAGAGAAGCTGTCATGCAGTAGCCGACTTTATCATCTTCACACATTCCGTCTATAGTACCGTAAAGGATCTTTTTCTGTGGCATAGATCTGGATGCAAGCACAAGCAGATTGTATTCGTCTTTTCTCTTATCTTTTACTGTTTTAACCTTTTCGCCACTTGATACGATCTTTTCTTCATTTTTATAAAGCTTTTCTTTCTGCTCTTTTGTGGCCGGGTGCAGACGTCTCTTTTCAAAGATATGTGCCAGAATATCTTTTTCTTCCTGCGTCATATCATCTGGATTGATTCCCATTGCTTCTCCGACTTTTTCTAACTCGGTTTTTGCATTGTCCCTTTCAACCTGTTCGTTTTGTCTTGTTGAATTTTTCTCAAATTCGGTTTCCGGAGTTTGAACATTATCAATTGTTTCATCCGTGTTAGGCATGTTATCCACTGGTTTTTTTGCCATTTTTTGTCCTCCTATAATAGCGTTGGTTTTATTAATTTACGTTTATTATATCGTTTATTAACATTTTCGCAATAAAACGCATATTTTTGTTCAAACCTGACCACGCACTTACGCCTTTTGAAACTCCGCAAAGCACTTTCAAACACATATTATGGTTGCTGCTTGCATTTTTTCCGTTAATTGTATTTCCAGAACTGATATTTCATATCTTTTATCTCATCAATTAAATAGAATTTAATCGTCGTCCTCGTATCTGCATGTCCTAACAGCTTACTCACTAAAAGAATATTTCCTGTTTTCCTATACTGAACAGATGCAAATGTTTTCCTATAGATATGTACTGTTGCAGTTGCAGCACATCCTGCTTCCCTTGCTATTTTCTTTGCCATCATGTCCAGTTTCGTTATGGATATTTTGTTGTCATTTCTTATATTTGTCAGCACATACCCACTCGTCCGTCCATTCAGATACCGTTGCAGCACAATCTTAGCCGAAGGGGTTAAAAAGCCTATCCTTTCCTGACTGGTTTTTTCGCCCCAGATCTTTACTTCGTTTTCATTGAAATCAATATCTTCCACTCGCAATATGCTAATCTCTCCTACACGCATGCCCGTTGACATCATTAATTCAAACAGTGCACTCTCTCTTAAATCCTTTGATGCAACAATCCTGCACTTTTCTATTTCCTCGTCCGTAAGCCTTTCCTTTTTCTTTTGTACCGGGCGCACAGGCTCTACCTCCCTTGATATGTCATTATCTATGAAATGTTTCCAATACGCCCATTTGAAAAATGCCGTAAGATCCTTATAAATACTTGCCATATAATTTGGAGATGCATTTTTTCTTAAATTCATATACGCAAGATAATGGCTGATATCATCTCCTGTTACGATGTTATATGTTTTGTTGTTAAATAAGAAAAACCTTTTTAATGTTCCAAGATATTTTTTTGCCGTGCTTTTTTTATTGCTGGTCGCTATATTATCTATCCAGTATTTTTCCAGAATCCATTCGTTTCCCCTTACATCTGTTGATGGCAGTTTTTCTGCACTGGTTAGCTCGAAATCAGATAATTTGATTGCCAGCACCATTTTCAGCTTGTTCAATGATTCCTGCTCTAAGATGGAGGTCATTTCATTAACTACACCATTAATAAATTCTTGTTTTTCCATATGATATTAATCTCCTGTTCTTTTGTTATATTTACAACTATATTAAGACAGCAATTTTATTCTTGTATATGATTAATGTCTTTATTTACCAGTGGGATTTTTATTAGATTTTGAGAGTAAACCAAAGTTTATACTCACTTCGAACGGCAAAATAATAAGTATACATGCTCTTTATGTTTGAAATTAGAAATACTATATATATTTAATCAGAAAAAATCATTGCATATCAAATAATATCAGAAAACTAATTCTTATATGCTAAGAGTGTATTCCCTTAAACTAAGAAAAATATATGGAAAATAGGTGTAAACTTTGGTTTATACCTAAAAACTCAACTCATTTTTGATGTATTCTGATTGGTTCATTGCAATCACTTTTGGCAATTTCTTCAAAACACATCCTCGCTGCAACGGCAGTTTATTCCCAGATTGGGTGGAATTACCTCAAAACTGGATTCTTTCAA
>ERZ506769.20-NODE-20-length-177065-cov-7.367567_pt1 | contig 177065 bp, 175 predicted proteins | sample MGYA00513039_ERZ506769 | MGnify/ENA metagenome assembly ERZ506769 | reverse complement strand
CTTCCAGACTGTTGAGCTGATCAGCTTTGTCGGTGGAGACTCGGCAATAGGCTGCTATGTTCATAATGCTACCTCTCTGTTATAGTTATATCGTTCTGTTACATCTTTTATTATATCGTAATACGCAAATATGTAAATAAAAATCGAGAAATTTGTATTAGTTTCATGTCTAATACAATTTCTCGATTTTTTCTATAGCTCTTTCCATTCATAATGAATATTTCCAATATGTACTACCTTTACTCCTACACAATCGAATTTCTTTTCATCAAAAATAGCATAATTAATTCCGCCTTCAACCAAGGTACTTTTATATCGTATTCCATCATAACCCAAATGTTTTACATAATCACATATATACTGCGTAGGAACATAGTCTAATGCACGATCAAATCTTCTCATAGGCATCGCGACTTCATTTCCAATTTTTCGGATAATATCAATATTGATTGCAAACCATGTCATATCAAAATCTGGAATTGAAAATGGACCTATTTTATCAAATAAACTTAAATCAACTATTTTTAAATCCTTTATTTGACAGAATTCACCTACCGATACATGATCATTATCCCGAGCTCTGACTTCATGAAAAGTTGTTTCTTCATCACTTGCCAAATATAAGCATTGTATTCCCTCCGAATTCGTTCGTCCTGCAGTAGTTAACGGAACTGGCGGTACACCCATCTTTTTGTTTGAGTAACCTTTTAGATAACTCTCTTCATCACATATCCTAGATCGATATAAAGTCAAACTTCCCGCCGGAATATCAACAAGCATATTATCTAATAAATTTTTCAATTCTCTAAAATTAACTTGTTGCGAATGAAATCGATTAACATGTTTTATATTATAGCAAAAATCATCCCAACTATATGTTTTCAAAATGCACTTACGCTCCATTTCATCTGCTGAAAATAATTCTCTAATTGTAACTTTTTCATCAAACAGTTCCGGCTCATCTTGATAACGTTGGCTACATATAGCTTTGATTATCTTTTGAATACTCTTTTCATCTACTTTAAATACTTTCCAACGAGCCAAAAATGTATGCAAATATCCCACTCTTGCATCTGTCTCAGACACTCTTAAATGTTTTGCAACAGTAAATGCATCCATAATTTCTTCTAAATATCCTTCTAAATAATGATCTTCATTTGTATCATAAACAATGCATTCCTTCTTACCTTGAATTTCACATTCTCCATGTCGATTTTCACTTGCAATCATTGAACTAATCTGCTCATCCATAAAGCATTCTAAGCCAATTTGCATTACTACTTTCCTCCCAAGAAATTACTGACCAATTCCAAATGATGCATAATTGAGTACTTTTTTACAGTTCCTAAACCTGGATATTTTCCTGAATTATAGCAATCATAAAATCCTTGTAATCCTAATGTATTCTGAACATTATTTTCCTCGCACCAATATACTAACTTTTCCAAAGCCTCTCCAAATTTTCCACCAGGATCTTCTATTCCATCATTAGAATCAGATACAAAATGATGTATTCTCAATTCTTTCTTTTCGTTAAAATAAACTATATGAATTGCAACCGCAACAGGAGCAAAACCAGATTCATTAAATTCTTCCCCTACAACAGAATAATCTGCAAATCCTACATAATTTTCATTTTGAAAATACAAATGACTATCTGAAAAGAACTCATCCTCATGTTCTATATAATCTATATTTCTTGATCTTTTATTGAAATTATCTTCAAATAACACTTTAGATTCTGAAATCACTCTTCTAAAAGCTCTATCATCTGGAATCAATGTATATCTTGGCAAAGATTTATCATACACCTCTAAAAAATCATCTAAACAATCTCTATCCGGATTTATTATCAATCTTTCCGTTTTTAATTCATCCGTCTTTAATTTAACTGCGCTTTTAGCACTCATAATATACGATTTAATAATTTTATTATGTTTTGTTAATAACTCATACAACTCATTTGCGATTTTAGAATTCTCCCTTCTCATTTCATTTATCTTTTTAGGGAAATCTCCTACAGCTGGATTAAATACTACTGCAATTTCTCTATCATGATTAACAAAGCATTCTAAAGTTTTCAATAATGTTGCCGATGGCTTTACTGGTTCTATAATCGGAATAATCTCTTGTCCAATTCGTTCACTTTCTAACAATTCTCGTAATGCAATCAACTCAAATTGTCTTCCTCGTAAATAAGGAAAATACATTCTATACACCTCCATATGCTTGATTAAGAAAACATCTTATTTTCTCATAATCTTCTGATTTCAAATCCATAAAATAAGCTAAAAATTTCAATTCATACGGTATTTCTTTATATTCATTTTTTATAATTTTAGTTCTCTTTTTTAACAATTTCAAAACCCATTCATATGATTCTTCTATAGGCATCTTCTCAAACAATTTTCGGCATTCGGAATAATATTCAAACGCTGATACATTAGGTAAAAATCCATATTTATTCAAAATTATTTCTTCATACTCTGGCTTTCTCAAAATCTTATATATAATTTTACTATCCAATGCATTTCTATACTTTTCTGGTTTTTGTATTGTTTTTATTGTTCCACGATTCTGCAATACGTATATTCCAACTGGTTTTCCGATGCTATCTATCTTTTTTTGTATTGCTGTAACATTTTCATTATATGTAACTACTGCTACATGATCAAACGCTTTAAAATAATCATTAATTTGACTTTCCAATCTTTCCAAATTATCTAGTTCAGTTTTAATTTCGTAAACAACAGCTTTTCCATTTATCAAAACAAAATCTGCCTTTGATTTTGCAATAGGAATTTCTGTTAAAGCAGTCGTTGTATTTACACTATGAATCCCCAATAACAATTTATTTAAAAGCGTGTTCTTATAATAATACTCGTTTCTGTATTCCGTTTTTAAAATATTATAAATTTCGCTAACCAATTCGGAATTAGTTTTTGTTGAATCATAATTGATATATTTTTTTATCACTTGCCCATATATTTTATCATATCCCTCTTCATAACAGTGACGAAAAGTGTTCCGAGAAAAAAATTTATTTAAAATATTCAATTTATTCTTTTCCACACCTTTCACCTCCATTATCCATATCTGTTAAAATATTATACCAAATTAGTTTATTCAAAGCCATCCTTCTTTTGTATATCATTATATTTTTTCTCAGTAATTGTCTGCATTTTAACTCTTATAGCTTTCTCCACCTTCTCAGTATTCACTTCTATCATCACTTTCAATATGTAATCGGCGGTCACTTCCACCGGATTTGGATTATGAAATCGATAGTTCAGTTTTCTTTTCGCCACGGTGAAGTTTCCACCTCCTCCCTGCTCACTCTTTGTCCATTACTATGAAATGTCCTTCTGAAATAGTCCTAGATTTTCAGAATGTTTTTCATAGTCTGCATATTGTCATTTGCCATGGCTTCTCGTCTGCTGACTCCATCAATTTTTACCGGAATACATCTTTCCAGAATTCTGTCATAAATTCTTTTCTTCTCAATTTTTGTCTCTTGTTTTAATTGTGCTAAAGGAAGATTTGTTGTGATAATCAAAGGTTTCCCCGATCGATATCTCCAATCAATCACACTGAAAATATTTTCTAATACATACTCACTGCTCCGTTCTACACCAAGATCATCAATAATTAAAAGCTCATATCCATTCAATGATCTGATATATTCTTTCTTGTCTTCAGCTGCAAACAAATCATTTAATATGGTGTTGAAATTTGTCATTTTCACGGTAACTTCTTTTTCCAGCAATGCATTCGCAATACAAGCAGCCAGATAACTTTTTCCTGTTCCAACTGGTCCCCAGAACAAATATCCCATATGGTTTTGCTTCATTTTTTGCCAGTTTGTTACATATTCTTCTGCGATTCTTATAACGCCACTATCTCTTTCTACATTTTGAAATGTAAATCCCTCCATTTCTTTTTCCTCAAAGCAGATTTTCTTATTTCTTGCGATTAGCTCCCGATGCTCTTTTTCTTTATAATATTGTGTCTCCTCTGCATATGCCTTCCTTTCACACGCACACTGCCTGTGATGCTTTCTCATTTCAAGCAAAGAACCTTTTGGATAAAATGCTTCTACGGGTTCTTTACAAACAGTACAATGCATCAATCCATCTGCGCCTAAATATGTTTGTATCTCATACATCACAGGCTTTCTCCCTCCCCACACTCATAATTCATCTTTTGATTCTTTATACTGTAACTACTTACTCCATACTTATTACTTGAGTTATTTTTCTCTATTACTTTATTAGATGCCGTATTTATATCCTTTGTAGAGTTATCATTCTGACCATATGAAAGCTCATTTTTAAACTCTCTATCGGCTTTCTTTATATCTGTCTGTAATTGTACCTTTCCAAAAACCTCTACTTTGTCTGGTATCATTACATACATATGTCTTGGTTTTGAAAATCCACCAAATTTCCGAATTAGCAGTCCTGCATCATCTAGTTCTTTCAAAGCCTTTTTAATAGAAGATTTACACTTCCCGGTTTTCTGTGATAGTTCTTCAATTGGAAATATTGCATATACTCTTCCATCCTCATCTGTCCAATTATTCTTTCGTGATATTCTCGCCCGGTCATACAACAGCATATAAATAATTCTTGCATTCTGACTTAGCTGTAATTCCAGCAAGAATTTTGGAAATTGATAATACTGTATCTGCCGCTCCTGCTCATTCATGTACAAATATTTCATTTGTTTCTTCCTCACCTTCTCAATATTTGAGGAAATATATTTTTGAATTTTATATCCACAAAAATTTATCCCTCTATATATACAAAAGGAGAGGGCATAAAATACAGCCCCCTCATCAGAATTTTTTTAATTTTTTCATAATTTCATTACTGTGCATCCCAAAATTTCACATAATCTTAAAGATAAGCAGAGAACCAATTAAGGTACTGTAATCCCTAGTGAATCTCGCTCATTGTTATTTCTTTCTTCTTTTTAATCTGAATTTTTATACAAGAGCAAGATCCACCTGTGTTTAACAAGTTTATTTTTGATGAATCTTCTATTTTCATCCTCTTGATTCAATTTCATCTTCATCTAATTAGCTTCCATCAAAGATTTCCGCACTATTTACATGATATTTTCTTTCAAAATTTTCAAAAAAAGCACCTGGCTTCTGCCAGATGCTCTGTAAAAAAATTTCAATTTTTACCTGCTTACATTTTCAATATAGCCAATATAATATTCCTAATTTCTAAATATTATTTTCAATTATTACGATACGGTATTACCCGGGTGGATCTTGCTCTTCTCTTTCAATATCAATATAATTCTATTTTTCGATAATCTATGACATTGTTGCAGTTAAATGATATACTAATTCTAGTTTATAAATTCGGAGGTATATTATGTCGAACATTCAGATAACAGAAAATGGGTCAGGAAAATATTCTCCTGAATGGTTTTATAGCGAATCTCAGACTCCAGAATGGATTTCATTTGCTCACAAGGCTGATGAGTTACGAGAAAATTTTATAAATCTTTTTGGAATAGAACGCTTAAAATCACTTTTTGGAAAAGATTTGTTAACTTCTTTATTTTATAATGACGAAGGAACTAAAACCAATCTCTGCTATAGACTTGAAATGGACAAAGATATCCGCGAAGTATTTGGAAGTATTTCCGGCGGAGCAGCATATAAATTTGGATTATTCTATCATAAGAAAAATCAAAGTTGGACCTGTGGATCTCCATTAAAACCTATACATCTTACTGAGGATGAAGCAATACAAAAAGCAGAAGAAATGCGAAATGATCTGGTTGAAGGTGCTGAAATAATATCTTCTTTTGGTCCTTTAGATTCTGAAAAAGATTACGAACAACTCTATAAACAGCTGGAACATATCCCGGGAATCAATATGGTATGGCGCATGAAATATTATCAAATGCTCTTTCCAACATTATTCGCTCCATTTTATGGACAGGATATTCAGCTGAGAGTATTGCATTTTCTAAATCAAAAACCAAGTGATATTCCTTTCATTCGCATGGGACAAATTTCATTATATGCAAGAAAATGCAATGTTCCCGGAGTTGTCTTTGCTCATATTTATGGGAAAAATGTAGGATATACTAATGAGACTAATGATTCTGACACAAATACGCTTTCCGATAAAAAACATAAAACGCACTACTGGATGTATACCGTCTTTGATGATAAAAGTTGGAATGAATGCCAACAAAAAGGAATCATGGTTTTAGGTATGGACGATATCGGTGATTATTCCCAATTTGCTTCCAAGGAAGCTCTCCGTCAAGAACTGATAGATGTGTACGACAGTAGTACTTCACGAAAAAATCAGGCTTTGATGGCATGGAATTTTGCAAATACCGTATCAGTTAACGATGTGATTTTTGCGAAACGTAGCAACACTCTTCTTGGTAAAGGTATTGTCACTGGAAATTATGTCTTTGACGATCTTCGTCAGGAATATAAAAATGTCCGTGCTATAAAATGGCTTCAAGTTGGCGAATGGGAACATCCTGGTAATGCAGTAGCAAAACGCTTAACTGATATCACTCCATACACTGATTATATTGAAAAGCTTACTTCCATCTTTGCTCCAGATGAATTAGATGATGTAGATACACAACCAGAAATAGACTATCCAGCTTACTCTTCTGCAGATTTTCTCTCAGATGTGTATATGAATGGACAAGATTATAAAACACTGGTAAATGTTTTAAAAATGAAGAAAAATATTATTTTACAAGGCGCACCTGGCGTTGGAAAAACATTTACTGCCAAGAGACTTGCTTATTCCATTATCGGTGCAAAAAGTCCTGACCGTGTTCAAATGATCCAATTCCACCAGAGTTACTCCTACGAGGATTTTATTGAAGGATACCGACCAACGGAAAATGGATTCACAATTAAAAAGGGTTCTTTTTACAAATTCTGCAAAATGGCCGAGGAGGATGATGAAAATGATTATTTCTTTATTATTGATGAAATCAATCGTGGTAATTTAAGTAAAATATTCGGTGAATTATTTATGCTGATTGAAAAAGATAAGCGGGGGATTGAACTGCAATTGTTATATTCTGATGAGAATTTCTCTGTACCTGCAAATGTATATATTATTGGTATGATGAATACTGCTGATCGTAGTCTTGCTATGTTAGATTATGCTTTAAGACGACGTTTTTCATTTTTTACTATGAAACCGGGGTTTAATACGCCTGGTTTTCAAGCTTACCAAGATTCTCTAAAAAATGATGCCTTTAACAAATTAATTGCTTGTGTGAAACAACTCAATTCCAAGATAGCAGAAGATATATCACTAGGTGAAGGATTCTGTATTGGTCACAGTTATTTTTGTGGTTTAACACCAGAAACAGCCAACACACAAACTTTGTCATCCATTGTAGAATACGAATTGATTCCACTTTTAAAAGAATATTGGTTTGATGAGCCCGCAAAAATCGTAGATTGGTCTGATCGACTAAGGAGTGCTGTTAAATGATTCCTGTACAAAATATTTATTATATGCTGTCCTACGCTTTTCAGGCATTACAAGCACAAAATTACAAAGATCTGGCCACAGAAAATTTTCATAATACCGCTGAATTATGTGCAGCCATTCTTGATAAGAGCATTAGCATACAGTTAAAACGAGGCTTAGGAAGAGATTATGTGCCAAAATCAGAATCTCTTTCTACACTACAGGGAAAGCTTAATATTTCTGAATCCATTAAAACTCAAACTCTGCTGAAGAAACAAATGATTTGTACATACGATGAATTTTCAACTAATACACAATTTAACCAAATTATTAAATCTACAATGTTATTGCTTCTTAAAGCCAATATCACAAATACGCGAAAAAAGAGTCTACGAAATCTGTTATTGTTTTTTTCTGATGTTAATGAAATTGATTTACGTTTTGTAAATTGGAACCAACATTATAATCGTTCCAATCAAAGTTATCAAATGTTAATTGGAATCTGTTATCTGATTTATAACGGACTTCTACAGACACAGAACGACGGTACCTCAAAAATAATGGATTTTTTTGACGAACAACGTATGTGCCGTTTATATGAAAAATTTTTGCTTGAATACTATCGTAAAGAACATCCAGAACTATCTGCCAATGCCTCACAGATTGCATGGCAACTTGATGATTCTGAGAACCAATTGCTTCCCAAAATGCAAACTGATATTATGTTGTCTCAGGGAAACAATATACTTATTATCGATGCAAAATATTATTCACATATGACTCAGCAGCAATACGGAACAAACACTTTACATTCCAATAACCTCTATCAGATTTTTACATATGTGAAAAATAAAGAATTTGAATTAAAAGACTGTGAACATACTGTCTCTGGAATGCTTCTTTATGCACAGACTGATGAAGATGTTATTCCCAATAATACATACCAAATGAGCGGAAATCAGATTTCTGTGCGTGCATTGAATTTAAATCAGGATTTTTCAAAAATTTCTGAAAACTTGAACTCTATTGTTAAAGATAACTTCACTTAATTTTTGAGGGGAAATAATACTTCCCCTCAAAAATTAATCTGAATTATAAAATATGCGAATATACAAATTTCATCATTGCTTTCATGTCCATGTCTCCCTCGTTGTTATCCCATTCTTCCATATTTTTTTGAACTTTTTCACATTCTGTCAAATATTTCTTGTATGCATCATCTGTCAATTGTCCCCCTTCAGCTATTACCAGTGTTAAGTATTCCACAAAAGTTCTAAAGTTATCAACAAGGCCTAAAATAATAACAAATAATTCTTGTAAATCCACACAAGTATTCGGTACAATTGGCATTTCTGATATCCAATCAACGTGCATTCGTTCATCTTCACTTTTCTCTTTCTTTTGCCACTGCTCATCTTCTCCTAGCGGAGCATTATAAAATTGATACTTCCTTTTTCCACGAAAAGAATATCTGGTGAAATCAAAATTAGCATTTACACGTTGCAATTCTTTTATCAGTTTAATCAATTCCGGTAGCGCAATATCTATTGTCTGCTCCATACCCAATTTTTTCAGTTCTTTTTCTAAGACTTCTAAATACTCATAAATCTTGTGGTTTTTCTTTACTTCATTATCCATCCCTAGAATGTAATATATCGCATCTACACTACTTTTTAACCAAAGTTCTACTCCATGCCAAAGATCAAACATAATTGGAAAAATAAGAACATCTGCCGTTGAACAATAATTTCCACTACACAAAATCGAATATAGACTTAATACTGCATTTCCCATATATGCATTTCCCATTACAAAGTTATCTTGTATAAGTTGAGAAACATTATCTTTCCCACCAAGTGAATTGTCAAAATTCCAGTTTAAAAAAGCATAGTTACTTGATTTTGTATAATCTATATCCTTTTCACCATAAAAAATCATGTGACTTGTATTTTTCTCTTCAGCATTATTCATATCTACTTCGGTCTTTCTTCATGTAATTTTCCTACAATTAATTCTATTCCTCCATATTGCGTAAGTAAAGGGACAAAAAACAATTTTTTTTCCCCTTTACTTTCTCATATTATTCTCCAAACAAAACATTCTATTTTGTTACAACCGCATGTATCGTACTCTTACTTACCCCAAACGCCACCGCCGTCTGCCTCACCGTCGCCTTATTTTCAATAATATAATAAGCAATCTCAACCGCTCTCTCCTCAATATAATCTTTCATAAAAACCCCTGCATAGTTTGTTTTTTTTACAATCTATGCAAAGGCGAAGGGATGTATGTCTGATTAAACTTCCTTCAAAAATATCTCATTCAATTTCTCCCAACTTACCTTTTTTTCTTCCCCTAATTTTCCCGCTTTCTCTCTCAATCCTGCTATTTCACCCTCCAGAATCCACTGACCTGCCAGTAATATTTTACCATGCTCTTTTTCTTCTATTTCATGAAGTTTTTGTACTATTATTTTTTCCATCAGCTTCCCCTGCTTTTCCTTTCTAGCATATAGCTGCACGCGGCGTGCAGTCAAAGGCTTTTATTTTGGAATTCTGGTTATCTTCTCCATCACTCCTTTAAAGGGCATGTTTATTTCGCGAATTCTCCAGATTGACTTTCCCCTCCTCATAAGTTATCCTTATCATAGTACGCCATGCTGACATATTTGCAGCACTGGTGAATTTTATTATTTTTACAGGTAAGGATTTGAGAAAATGAGTAAAACAAAAACAATCGACCTGACTTCCGGGCCGATTCTAAAGACGCTGGCAGAGCTGGCACTTCCGATCATGGCTTCCTCGCTGCTGGGGACAGCCTACAATATTACGGACATGGCATGGATCGGCATGCTGGGTTCCAAAGCCGTTGCCGGGGTGGGCGTTGGGGGAATGTACGTCTGGCTCTCACAAGGGCTCGTGGCACTTCCGCGAATGGGCGGACAGGTCAATGTCGCACAGGCTTGCGGACGCGGAGACTATGAACAGGCAAGGGGATATGCCGCTTCCGCTCTACGACTTACATTTTTACTGGGAATTTTATTTGCCGCAGTATGTATCGTGTTTATTCATCCGCTGCTCGGCTTTTTTAACCTCGGAGATGCAGAAACTTATACCGCTGCGAAATTATATACACTGATCACCTGCGGACTGATTCTGTTTTCATTTTTAAATCTGACTCTGACCGGACTTTCTACTGCGCAGGGAGATTCCAAGACACCGCTTATGGCAAATCTTCTTGGTCTGGTTGGTAATATGATCCTGGATCCGATTCTGATCCTCGGATTTGGACCATTTCCAAGGCTTGAGGTTGTTGGCGCTGCAGTTGCTACCGTGACCTCGCAGATACTGGTTCTGATCGTCATGCTGATTCGGATTATGCACTCTGATCTGGAACCAAATATTCTGCAAAACATGCATGTACTGTCGCGTTTCCCTGCAAAATACTACATCAGTATTTTTAAAATTGGATTTCCGACAGCAGTACAGAGCAGTATTTACTGCATGATTTCCATGATTCTCACACGAATGGTTTCTGCATTCGGGGCAGGTGCCATTGCCACACAGCGAGTCGGCGGACAGATTGAATCTGTTTCATGGAACACTGCTGACGGCTTTGCTGCTGCGTTAAATGCTTTCGTTGGTCAGAACTACGGTGCAAAGAAACCAGATCGTATTCGGAAAGGATATAATATTTCATTTAAAATCCTCGCTGTCTGGGGACTCATTGTAACCGGTGCTTTCGTATTCCTGCCAGGACCGATTGCTTCCCTTTTCTTCCACGAAAAAGATGTTCTGGCGATTGCGATCAACTATCTGATCATCATCGGATTCAGCGAAACCTTTATGACCATTGAGCTTATGACCATCGGCGCACTTTCCGGTCTTGGTATGACAAAGCTTTGCAGTATCATCAGCATTGTCCTCACCAGTGCCAGAATCCCACTTGCCATGATCCTCACTCAAACCAGCCTCGGTCTGAATGGTGTATGGTGGGCACTTACAATTACCTCTATCACCAAAGGAATTGTTTTCTACTTCACCTTCCACCACACCAGCAGACACCTACCTGACGCTAATGACAATTAATTTAACTACCCACCTTTTTTATTTTTTCCTGTTTTGTTTATTTCTTCTTCATATTTTTTTGATTTTTTTTAGAGTTTGAACATATTTCTGTCACAAATTATCTGTATACTAATAATCAGATAGTTGATAAAGCAACTATCTCCCCCTCATAAAGTAGAAGCAGTCAGAATTCTGATTGCTGCACTTTACTCTCATTCCTTTTAGATAACAATAAAAACACCAAGAACCTCTCCATAATGGAGAGGTTCTTGCGTTGTGGATTTTTTTAATATTCTATAAACCTATCATTTTTATATTTTTAATCAGATTTTATAATTTCTTAACACTTTTGACACATTTTCATCGTATAGTAATAGATGGATAGTTGGGAACCAACTATCTCCCCCCTCATAAAGTGAGCGCAATCGGGCATGCCCGATTGCCGCACTTTGATTTTTACAGAATATTATTCTGGGACGAAGGTTATCCTCCGTCCCATATTTTATTTGTAAATGCAGTACCGTGTGCCCGGATATCTACCTGCACAGAACGTTAGTCACGGCCATTCATCATCAAATGAATTCAAACCTTTTACGGCCTTGCACGAATGTCTCTCTGGTACATCATACTTTTTATCCTCAATTACCGGAAAGGATTTATTATGAAACGCCCTACTTTACATAAACTGATTTTTTCAATTCTTTTATTTGCCATAAGTTTCCTTGCTCTTTTCACCAGCCACAAAAGCTCTGCATTCGCGGACTGGTATTCTTCCACCATTTACCCGCTTTTCGTTTCGTCCATCGGACGCTTTTTTGGAATCTTCCAATTTTCTGTTTCTGAAATTGGATTGTATATTTTTGTCATTCTTCTGTTTCTTTCCTTGATCCGGATGCTGATCAGCTCCATTTACAAAATGTATGCCCAAAAAAAGAACCCTGCCTGGCTCGGCTACGGTTCCTCACTCCTGCTTCTCTGCGGATGTCTGTTTACCATTTATACTTTTTTCTGCGGAATCAACTACGGACATACTTCATTTGCAGAAAAATATCACCTGGAATCCGGTCAGTATACTCTGGCTGAACTGACCTCTTTATGCAACGAACTGACTGATCAGTTAAATGCACTTTCTGACTCTTTAGAACGGGATTCTGACGGTCTTGCTGATATGGGTAAGGATCTGCAGGATCGTGCACGGGCTGCTATGTTCTCCCTCGGTGCTACCTACCCTGAACTTTCCGGATACTATCCACAGCCAAAAGGTCTTTTATTTCCGGCTTTTCTCTCGGTACAGAATCTTTCCGGGATCTATTCACCATTTACCATTGAGGCAAACTATAACTCCGCAATGGTTTCCTACAATCTTCCATTTACCATCTGTCACGAGCTTTCGCATCTGCGTGGATTTATGCAGGAGGAAGAAGCAAATTTTATCGGTTTTCTCGCCTGTGTAAATGCCGACGATACCGCCTTCAACTACAGCGGCTATCTTCTTGGCTGGATCTACGCAACCAATGAACTTTACGAAGCCGACTACGACACCTTTGAGGAAATCTACAACAGGCTTTCTGACAATGTAAAGGCAGATCTTTCGGCTAACAGCAGCTTCTGGAAGCGATATGACAGCAAGGTCGCCGAAGTATCTGGTCAGATCAATGACCACTATCTGAAAGCAAATGGTCAAAGTGACGGGATAAAAAGTTATGACCGGATGGTTGATCTGATGATCACCTGGTTCCGGTCAAAATAATTCTTTCTTATAAAGTTTACTCTTTCTCTCCAGCCTGAAACAGCATCTCTTTCAATACGTTTGCCGCCATGCTGTGAGGGCTGCTCTTATCTTCCACAAAACAGATTTCTCTTACCGGTGGTTCTTCCAATAGTGGAACCTGAATGACAATGCCTTGCTCGATCACTTCCTGTGCAAGCGGTTCCGGAATAAACCCGATTCCCAGATTCTGTCTTACCATCGGCAGAATCTGATCGATGGTTGCTGCTTCGGTATCTGCCGTCATTGCAATTCCATGCTCCAGAAAAAATCTGGTATAAAAATCATAAGTTGACGTGTTTTTCCCAAGGCAGATAAATGGATACTCCACCAGATTTTTCAAACTTACCGGTTCTTTAAACATATCTTTGTACGCCGCATTCGCAACCAGAATTTCTTTAAATGAAAGAAGCGGAATTGCCTTTAAAGGCTTTTTCACCTCTGCCGGTGTAGATGCTACCGCAAAATCTGAAAGTCCGTTTCGAACCGTCTGTATCGCCTGTGGTGCTGTATAACTCGAAATGCGAAGTCTGATTTTAGGATACTTTCTTCTAAACTCTCCCAGCACCGGAAGCAGAAGCAAATGCAATGCAATCTCACTTACCCCGATCGTTACGGTTCCCTGTTCCAGCTTCTTTTCATTTTCAAGCTCTAGCTCTGCTGCATGCAGATGATCGTATGCAATTGCAACATGTGAATAAAGCCGTTCTCCCTCCGGTGTAAGCTCTGCTCCCCGGTTAGACCGGATAAATAATCTGCATCCAAGCTGACTTTCCAGATTGTGGATTGCCCTCGTTACATTCGGCTGATTACTCATCAGGATTGTCGCCGCCTGTGAGAAACTTTTATACTTTGCCGCATAATAAAAAATACGGTAATAATCATAGGTAACTTCCATCTTCCTGCTCCTTGTTCCGTATATCTCCGGCATATCCAGTGCCGCCTTTAACTGAACGGAATCGTAACCGGTGTACAGTCAAATTTTTCAAAATAACTGTCGGCCAGATGTTCCTCTTCGCCTTCGATCAGAAGATGCATCTTCTCTCCCATTCTTATCGTCATCAGTCCCACGATCGATTTGGCATCGATCTCGAAACGTCCTGTCACATCCTTTACCGTAATATCTGCATTCATCTTCTGGCAAACATTACAAAAAGTCATCAATTGTCCTGTAGTCATAAAACGTATATTCTTCTGTACCATAATAGGTTAACCCTCCGCAAGTCTTTTTTTCCTGATGTCTAGTTTACACAATATCGTACAATTTGAGAAATATCTCTTTGAAATGTCTGATATGTCATTTGAACATATCAGTCGTTTCTTTATTTTACATACTACATAGCAGTTTGTCAACACTATCGGTCATTTAAATTTTTATATTCTCGATACTCTGCCAGTGGCATATATGCCGGACGAATAATCTTATCCACATTGATCAGCTCTTCCAGACGATGTGCACTCCATCCAACGATTCGCGCTGCGGCAAAGATCGGCGTATAAAGCTGCTCCGGAATTCCAAGCATATGGTAAACCAGTCCGCTGTAAAAATCGACATTTGCATTTACCCCTTTATACATCTTTCTTTTTTCGGCAATGATTTCCGGTGCCATATGTTCCACTTTCTCATAAAGTGCGTATTCTTTATCGTATCCTTTTTCATGTGCAAGCTGAGCCACAAATTTCTTGAAAATCTCAGCACGTGGATCAGATACTGAATAAATCGCATGACCCATTCCATAGATCAGACCTTTTTTATCAAACCTCTCCCTTGCAAGCAGACCTTCCAGATATGCTCTTACCTCATCGTCATCTTCCCAGTCTTTGACCTCTTCTTTCATATCAGCAAACATCTGCGTCACTTTGATGTTCGCACCGCCGTGCTTCGGACCTTTTAACGATGCCATTGCAGCAGAAATTGTAGAATAGGTGTCTGTTCCGGACGAAGTGACAACGTGGGTAGTAAATGTAGAGTTGTTTCCACCACCGTGATCCATATGCAGCACAAGTGCCATATCCAGGATCCTTGCTTCCAGCTCCGTATACTGTCGGTCTTCACGAAGCATCATCAGAATATTTTCCGCGGTGGACTTCTGCGGATCCGGTGCATAGATGTACATATCCTGACCCTGACGATAATTGTATGCATGATATCCGTAGACCATCAGCATCGGAAATTCACTGATCAGGTTCAGACACTGTCTGAGAACATTCGGGATTGAAGTATCATCAGCTTTTTCATCGTAAGAATACAGATTCAGAATCGCCCTTGAAATATTGTTCATCATATCATGGCTCGGTGCCTTCATAATAACATCGCGCACAAAATTCGGCGGAAGTGTCCTTCTCTCCGTCAGTGTCTCATGAAACCCATCCAGCTGTACAACCGTCGGAAGTTCACCAAAAAGAAGCAGATATGCAATTTCTTCATATCCAAAATGATCCGCATCCAGGAATCCACGAACCAGATCCTTGATGTTATAGCCTCGATAATACAAATTACCGGCACACGGAACTTCTTCGCCATTTACAATCTTTTTGGCACATACATCGGAAATGTTGGTAAGTCCCGCAAGGACTCCTTTTCCGTTTACATCACGGAGACCTCTTTTTACATCATGCTTTACAAAAAGTTCTTTGTCGATCCCGGTATTCGCTTCACATAATCCGGCAAGTTCCTTGATTTTCGGCGAAATATCAAACAGAATGCTATCCAGATCTTTCGCACTGTTCACTGAATTTGTCATACACCTACTCCTTTCTGTTAAAGACTCTGCAAATACTGCAGAAAGTATGAATGAAGGACGGAAACACGCACTTTTAGCATCGTCCCCCGTCCCTTCTTCTTATTTGTAAACTACTTACTACTTGTTGGAAAATATGGTCTCAATGAATCTGCCACACTGCTGATCGGCATTGTCTGAAGCCATACATGTCCCGGTCCTGTAATAACCGTATTAAATAATCCTTCTCCGCCAAAGACAATATTCTTAAGTCCCGGCACAGTCTGGATATCCATCTGGCATGTTACACTCATCGCTGCCAGATAACCGGAATCAATCACGATCTGCTGACCAGGTTGTAATTCGTATTCTACCACATGTCCATCGAATTCTGCAAATACAATTCCATTTCCGGATACCTTCTGCAAGATAAATCCTTCTCCTCCAAATAGTCCTGAAGCCACTTTCTTGTGAAAATGAACAGATATATTTACTCCAGGTTCGCCAGCAAGGAATGCTTTTTTCTGAAAAATATATTCTTGCCCCGGTCCGATTTCAAATGCCTTGATCGAACCCGGAAAGCTGGATGCAAATGCGATCAGTCCATTTCCTCCCTGTGCGGTATAGATATTCTGGAACATCGCTTCTCCAGAGAACATTCTTCCAAATGCTTTTCCAAATCCTCCATTTGTCGAAGTCTCCATCTTCATATTCGGAGACATCCATGCCATGGATCCCCGCTCTGTGATCATCCGCTCGCCAGCTTCCAGATGGCAGATCACTACCGGAAGGGTATCACCCTTGATTTCATACTTCATGCTCCATTTCCTCCTTTATAATATTAGTCAGTCTGGCAAATTCTTCCAGATCCAGTGCTTCTCCCCGGACACTGCTTCCTTTTCCGAGTTTCTCTATCGCAGCAGTAATGACTTCCTTCGAAAGATTCAGCTCTCCTGAATTCTTAAGGCCATTTGCCAAAGTCTTCCTCCTCTGATTAAAGGATGCCCGTATAAGGCGGAACATCAGCTTTTCATCCATAACCTCTACCGGAGGCTTCTGATGTCTTGTCAGGCGGATTACTGCTGAGCCGACTGCCGGACGCGGCATGAAACAGTTCGGGGGTACATTTGCAACAATATACGGCTCTGCATAATACTGTACAGCAAGTGAAAGTGCACCATAATCCTTTGTTCCCGGTCCTACCTGCATACGGTCAGCCACTTCTTTCTGTACCATAACCGTAATACTCTCAAGCGGCACATGGCTTTCAAATAAGCCCATGATGATCGGTGTCGTTATATAATATGGAAGATTCGCAACCACCTTGATCGGCCGTCCTCCGTTCTTCTCCTTTGCAAGTGCTGCAATATCCACCTTCAGGATATCTTCATTGATGATCGATACGTTGTCATATTCTTTCAGCGTGTCTTCAAGAATTGGAATCAGTGCACGGTCTATCTCAACTGCAGTTACTTCTCTTGCCGCACAGGCAAGGTACTGTGTCATCGTCCCGATTCCAGGGCCGATCTCCAACACGTAATCATCCTTTGTGATCTCGGCTGCACGAATGATCTTATCCAGCACATGCTCATCGATCAGAAAGTTCTGTCCAAATTTTTTCTGAAAATTAAAATTATATTTTTGCAGAATCTCAATGGTATTCTGCGGATTTCCAAGTGTAGGTGTTTTCATCTGTTATTCTCCTGATTATTCATTGCCTGCGTCTTAGATGCCGTACAGATCTCTCGCATTTTTCTCTGTCACAGCGATCACTTCTTCCTGACTCATCTCTTTTAACTCTGCAATTTTCTCAGCCACATACCGGATATAAGAAGACTGATTCCGTTTGCCACGGTACGGCTCCGGTGCCATATACGGGCAGTCTGTCTCCAGCACGATCTTCTCGATCGGGATCGCAGCTGCGACATCTTTTAATTTCTTTGCATTCTTAAATGTGACGACTCCACCGATTCCAATATAGAATCCCATCTTCACATATTCTTCAGCCATTTCACGTGAATAGGAATAGCAGTGAATAACTCCGTCAAGTCCCTGTGCATAATTTTTCATGATATACATGGTATCTGCGGCAGCTTCCCTGCTGTGGATAATTACTGGTTTCTTTACTTCTCCCGCGAGCTCCAGCTGGCGGATAAACCACTTCTGCTGTACCTCATGCGGTTCATTATCCCAATAATAATCCAGACCGATCTCTCCGACTGCAACCACTTTTTTGTTACAGCAGAGTTCTTTCATGTGCTGGATCTTATCTTCGTTAAGTTCTCCAACCTCATCCGGATGCACACCGATTGCAGCATAAACATGTGGATACTTTCCGGCAAGTGTCAAAACCTTCTCACAGGATTCATAAGTCGCACTTACATCCACGATTGTTCCAACTCCAAGATCCGGCATAGATTTTAAAAGCTCATCCCGGTCCCCGTCAAACTGTTCATCATCATAATGTGCATGTGTATCAAATATCATTTCCTTCGTCTCGCTTTCTTTTTACTGACTGCTCTAAGATGTTCTAAGTATACCACACATTCTTAGCCGCTGAATAGTCACTTTTTTTACTTGCTTATCCGGTTTCTTCTATGTATACTATAGATAGTGCAAATAGATCACATCTGCAAATGTATGGGGAATATATTTCTGAAGATTCTGATCAGATATTATAGGAGGATTTTAAAATGAAAGTATTTGACACTGTAAACAATGTCGAGCTGGAAGCCGACACAAAGAAACTTGTAGACATTATGGTAGACGGACGCCAGGTTGATGTATACCTGAAAGAAAAAAAGTCTGATGAAGACGGATACATGAGCTGGGATGTAGAGCATTGGTCAGCAATCGACAAAAAGCGTTTCATCCGCTGCTACTCTCTGGAAGGTCGTGTCCTCAGCGAGTCTACTGGTCACAACATCTATGACCTTTACAATGAATTCAAACCGGAAGATGCTTTAAAGGTAGAGCTCAGCTAATCTCTGCTGTATTCTACATAAGACGGTAATGAAATTCCGGACGGGCAGAATTTTCTGTCCGTCTTTTATTGTACAAAAATGTACTCTGATTCTGCACAATGTCTTTTCTGAGATACTTTTTCATTTCCTCTTGTCAAATCCGGCATACCGCGCTATAATTCTATTTGTACAAGTTCATATGTACCAGGGAGCTGGAGATTGCCGGCTGAGAGGGGATTTATTTATCCCGACCTGTAACCTGATTTGGATAATGCCAACGGAGGGAATGTATACCATGTATTTGATAGAGATGCCTCCGCATCTTTTATTTTTTACATGACATATCAGGAACACGAAGATGATGTGTTCAGTGATTACGGACAGCAGGAACTCCACTCAGGTGTGGGGTTCCTTTTTTGTGTATACAATGAGACAGGAAGTTCATTTTGAAAGGAGAACTCTACTATGAAACAAAATAATACAACAAAGAAACTCGCACTTGCCGGTGTTCTCACCGCGCTTGCAATCGTCGGAAGCTTTATCAGTGTACCGGTTGCCGGAAGCAAATGCGCTCCGGTACAGCATATGGTCAACATTCTTGCCGCCGTAACACTTGGTCCTGCATGGGGCGTTGGCATTGCATTCTGTGCAAGTTTACTCCGCAATCTGCTCGGCCTCGGAAGCCTTATGGCTTTCCCTGGAAGCATGGTCGGTGCTTTATGCTGTGGTCTTGTCTACAAAAAATGCCACATCTTAAGTCTTACCTGCCTTGCCGAAGCGATCGGAACCGGATTCCTTGGCGCACTTGCCGCTTATCCGGTTGCTTTGTATCTGATGGGAATTGCGCCGGCAGGACTTTTCGTTTATGTCGTTCCATTCCTTATTTCCACTGTCGCAGGAAGCATCCTTGCTTTCATCCTGATCACAGTTCTGGAAAAAGGCGGCGTTATGTCACAGATCAAAGAAGCATAATCATCATTCATTCTTACAGCACTCTGCTGTAAATGAAACCGCGTTACACCGGGGACACCACCTTGTATCGCGTAATAAAAGGCAGAGATTTTCAAATAAAATCCTGTTCATTGCCGGAAATTTTCCGACAAAGGCGTTAGCAATTCTATCATTTCGAACTGGAAGTGTACCCATCAGGCTGTGTCTGGTTTTTTTCGTGTACGCTGTCCGTGTTTTGCTGACGCCAGATTTTTGTGATACTCACATACAAATGATGTTGGGGCAAAAGATATTTTGACCCCTTTGATACCAGATTGCTACGTGCTTTTGACCCTGGTATCAGACAAATAAGAAACGGAGGCAAAACAACATGAGAAATTACACAACCCAGATGGACGCTGCCAGAAAAGGAATTCTGACTCCTGAAATCGAAACTGTAGCAAAAAAAGAACATATGCCGGTTGAAAAACTGATGCAGCTTGTCGCAGAAGGTAAGGTTGCCATCTGTGCAAATAAAAAACATACCTGCCTTGATCCGGAAGGTGTCGGAAGCATGCTTCGTACCAAGATCAATGTTAACTTAGGTGTTTCCCGCGACTGCAAAGACTACGATATCGAAATGCAGAAAGTTATGAGTGCCGTTAATCTCGGCGCAGAAGCAATCATGGATCTTTCCAGCCACGGTAATACCCAGCCATTCCGCCAGAAGCTGACTCACGAGTGCCCGGCTATGATCGGAACCGTACCGGTTTATGACAGTGTTATTCATTATCAGAGAGACCTGGCAACTCTTACTGCACAGGATTTTATTGATGTTGTCCGTCTTCATGCTGAGGATGGCGTGGACTTCGTCACACTTCACTGTGGAATCACAAGAAAAACCATCGAACAGATCAAAAAACATAAACGTAAAATGAACATCGTAAGCCGTGGTGGAAGTCTTGTCTTTGCATGGATGTGCATGACCGGAGAAGAAAACCCATTCTATGAACATTACGATGAAATCCTCGACATCTGCGAAGAATACGACGTAACTATTTCTCTTGGTGATGCCTGCCGTCCGGGATGTCTTGCCGACGCAACAGATGTATGCCAGATTGAAGAACTTGTACGTCTCGGAGAATTGACCAAACGTGCATGGGATCATAATGTACAGGTTATGGTCGAAGGACCTGGACATGTGCCGCTGGATCAGGTTGCTGCCAACATGAAAGTGCAGCAGAGCATCTGCATGGGCGCACCGTTCTATGTACTTGGACCTCTTGTTACTGATATCGCTCCTGGATATGACCATATCACAGCTGCCATCGGTGGAGCTGTTGCCGCTATGAGCGGAGCTGCTTTCCTTTGCTACGTTACACCGGCAGAACACCTTGCTCTTCCAAACGTAGAAGATACCAAACAGGGAATCATTGCTTCTAAAATTGCCGCTCACGCTGCCGATATTGCAAAAGGTATCCCGCATGCACGTGATATCGATGACAAGATGGCAGATGCACGCCGTGTTCTTGACTGGGATGCACAGTACGCCTGCGCTCTCGATCCTGAAACAGCAAAGGCAATCCGTGACAGTCGTAAACCAGAAGATGACCACAGCGATACCTGCAGTATGTGCGGAAAATTCTGTGCTGTAAGAAGTATGAACAAAGCACTTGCCGGAGAATATATTGATATTCTGTAAACTTAAAGATTACTTGCAAAAGAAGAGAATCGGAAATTATCCGGTTCTTTTCTTTTTCACTAATTTTCGCTCTATTTGTTCTATAAAATATAGCACTTTGCCAGTGGTAAATTTTCGGGTTTGATGTATAATTATTACACAGCAAAAAGGATGCAACGGGAGGGAAAGGTTTATGAAAAATAAAATAATATGGAAAGATGTTACTCTTATTGTACTTGCTATTCTCCTTATTTTTTCTATGTGCAGAATACATACACTCAAACAGTCGAACAAAAAACTGTACTCACAAAATCTGGAGCTGAATCACCAGCTTGCCACACTGAAAGAAAAGAATGCAGGTTTAGAATCAAAGCTGAACAGCGAAGAAAGTATCACAGATGAAAAAAAATCAGACAATTCTCAATATTAAAAATTGAGGAGAAGTTTCCAGATCCTGGATTCTTCTCCTCGTTTTTATTTATCCAATCATTTAATTAACAGATTTCTGCTCCTGCCGGCATCTTCTTCTCCGGTGTCATCAGCGCAAGATTACCATCTGCATCTTCTGCGCAGAGCAACATACCTTCTGAAAGCACTCCGGCGAGTTTTGCAGGTTTCAGGTTCACAAGAACCATAACCTTCTTACCTACCATTTCTTCCGGTGTATAGTGTGCTTTGATTCCGGAAACGATCTGTTTTACCTGACTTCCGATCTTAACCTGTGAGCAGAGCAGTTTCTTGGATTTCTTGACTGCTTCGCAGGAAATGATCTCGCCTACCTGGAACTGCATCTTTTCAAAATCTTCAAAAGTGATCTCCGGTTTTGCTTCGATGTCGATTCCTTCTTCTTCCTCTTTCTTTTCTTCTTCAACCTTTGGATGAAGCTCTTCTACTTTTTTCATGACTTCTTCCAGGTCGAGTCTCTGGAACAGGATTTCCGGTTTTTCTACCACATGTCCGCCACCAAGCTGTGCCAGGATCTTTTCAGCTGTTTCCGGCATGAAGGATTCAAGCAGTTTTGCACCTTCGGAAATGCTTTGGATCAGATTCCAGAGTACTGTCTCCAGACGATCCTTCTTGTCTTCTTCTTTTGCCAGTGCCCACGGCATGGTCTCATCGATATATTTGTTGCAGCGTTTGAACAGATTGAAGATTTCTGTGATTGCATCTGCCACACGCAGCTCGTTCATTTTTGCTTCTACTGCCTTTGGTGTATTTTCTGTCACAGCTTTCAGATCTGCATCTACTTCTTCTGCCACACCTTTATCAGTAACTGTACCGCCAAAATATTTGTTTGTCATAGAAATGGTACGATTTACAAGGTTTCCAAGTGTATTGGCAAGATCGGAATTCAGTCTTTCTACCATCAGCTCCCAGGAGATTACGCCATCATTTTCAAACGGCATCTCATGCAGAACAAAGTAACGAACCGCATCTACGCCAAAGAAATCTACGAGTTCATCTGCATAGAGTACATTTCCTTTTGATTTACTCATCTTTCCATCGCCCTGAAGAAGCCACGGATGTCCAAATACCTGCTTCGGAAGCGGAAGTCCAAGTGCCATCAGGAAGATCGGCCAGTAAATCGTATGGAAACGGATGATATCTTTTCCGATCAGATGAAGGTCTGCCGGCCAGTTCTTATTGAACATTTCATCGCTTTCACCATCACAGTGATATCCGATACCAGTGATATAGTTGGTAAGTGCATCAAGCCATACATAAACAACATGCTTCGGATCAAAGTCTACCGGAATTCCCCATTTAAAAGAAGTTCTGGATACACAAAGATCCTGGAGTCCCGGAAGAAGGAAGTTGTTCATCATCTCATTCTTACGTGCTACCGGCTGGATAAATTCCGGATGTGTATTGATATATTCAATCAGTCTGTCTGCATATTTGCTCATCTTGAAGAAGTATGCTTCTTCTTTTGCAGGCTGTACCGGACGTCCGCAGTCCGGACATTTTCCATCTACAAGCTGAGATTCTGTGAAGAAGGATTCACATGGAGTACAGTACATTCCTTCGTAGTGTCCTTTGTAAATATCTCCCTGGTCATACAGTTTCTTGAATATCTTCTGCACTTCTTTCTCATGATAATCATCCGTTGTACGGATAAATTTGTCATAAGAAGTGTTCATCAGATCCCAGATTCTCTTAATCTCCCCGGATACGTTATCTACAAATTCCTTTGGTGTAACACCTGCTTCTTCTGCTTTTAATTCAATTTTCTGTCCATGCTCGTCAGTTCCTGTCTGGAAAAACACATCATATCCCTGACTTCTCTTATAACGTGCAATTGCGTCTGCCAGCACGATCTCGTATGTGTTACCGATATGTGGCTTGCCTGATGTATAGGCAATTGCAGTTGTAATATAATATTTTGGTTTGTCTGCCATGATTCTTTATCTCCTTTTTCTATAAATTAAAAATAGTGCACATCTCCGGCACGTAGTGCCTTTTATTTAACAAAGACTTCCTGTTAAATAAAAAACCGCCTTCTATAAAATATAGAAGACGGGATTATTGCCGTGTTACCACTTCTCTTCATCCTTCCCTCACAAGAAGAATCTCACCGGGTACAGTCTGCTGTTTTTGGCAGTCCATATCTGCACTCGCCGCTGTAACGGGCGGAACCCATCGCATGCTTGCACAGGAAACTGATTCGTTGCTTCCTTATGTTCACCTGCGCTGCTCAGAAGCCATCTTCAGTCTTTCTCCAGCCATCCCTCTCAGCCTCTGCGGGATTTCTCTGTAAACATTCAAAAGACCTACTCTCTTCGTCATCGCTTTTCCCATATCAAAAAAATCGTATCACAGATATCAGAAACTTGTCAAGGCGTATTTGACACCAGATAGTCTTTTTCCTTCAATACCTGCTCGATCAGATCCAGTGTCTCTTCCGAATCCGCTTCAACTGTGTGATAATGATAGTTGGAAGTGATATTCTTAAGCGGACTGGACTTTCCACTATGGATTCCTTCCATGAATTCTTTGACATTTCTCCGCGATGCCACATCAAGAGGTGCTTCCATATGTCCATAAATCCGGTGATTGATCATTACATTTACCACCTTGCCTCCCAGATCCACGATCGAACAAAGCTCATCCTCCATCTGTTCATCCGTATGACTGACTTTGAACACTCTCGTTACCGTATGCGGTGCATTCAGAATATATCCCCGGTTGGTTGAAATGATATCATATCCGGCTGCACGGATCAGCGCAATGTCCTGTACAATGACCTGACGGCTTACATCATATACCTTCGCCAGTTCTTTCCCCGGTACCGGAACCTCACTGCTCTTTATTTTGCTGACAATCTCTTCTCTTCGTCTGGAACCTGTCATCCCGATATAACTCTCCTTTTTCTGCAATTCTGCTCTGTGCCTGACGTATTACAGACTTTCCTCTTCTGTCTGCCAAATCCTGTCTTCACTCTTACTGAATCCAGACCGGCTTAAATAGCATGCAGATTCTTCAGCGAAATGTCAAGGACAGGAGCTGAATGGGTAAGTGCCCCACTTGATATATAGTCTACTCCAAGAGACGTCAGACGGTCAATATTTTCTTTTGTTACATTTCCGGAACATTCTGTCTCTGCACGTCCGTCAATAATCCTGATTGCCTCCTTCATATCCTCCGGCGACATATTATCCAGCATAATAATATCTGCTCCCGCATCAACAGCCTCACGCACCATATCCAGATTTTCAACTTCTACCTCAATTTTGCGGACAAACGGTGCGTATTCCTTTGCCATTTCCACCGCCTTTGCCACACTTCCTGCCGCTCCGATATGATTGTCTTTTAAAAGCACTCCGTCGGAAAGATTATATCTATGATTATATCCTCCACCGACACGGACCGCATATTTTTCAAAAATACGCATATTCGGCGTTGTCTTTCTGGTGTCCAGAAGCTTCGTCTTCGTTCCTTCCAGAAGCATTGCAACCGAATGTGTATAAGTCGCAATTCCACTCATTCTCTGCAGATAATTCAGTGCCACCCGTTCCCCTGAGAGCAGCGCACGGATATCGCCTGTAATAATCCCCATCAATTCTCCTTTTTTCACTTCGTCACCGTCTTTACAATAGAAATCTGTCTTCACATTTTCATCCAGAATTTCAAATACTCTGTGAAATACATCCAGCCCGGCAACTACTCCATCCTGTTTGCAGATCAGCTGCACCTCTCCAGTCACCGCTTCTTTCATCACCGCATTGGTGGTCACGTCCTCACTGGAAATGTCCTCCTGCAGTGCTTCTTTTATCAGATGGTCTACATTCAATGTCATCGTAATCTTATTCATTTCTTTTTTCCTCATTCTAAACAGATTTTTTTCTTTTATATTGCCTCTTTACAGAACAGCACAGGATTTACTGCATTTTTCACTCCGGAAATCTTATGTGCCGCACGTTTTGCAAACACCAGGCTCTCAAGCAGAGAATTACTTGCCAGACGGTTCGCCCCATGGACGCCATTGCAGCTGGTCTCTCCTACCGCATACAGATGCTCCATCGAAGTTCTGCTGTCGCTGTCTACCCAGATGCCTCCCATGAAATAGTGTTGTGCAGGAACAACCGGGATCCACTCTTTTGTCACGTCATAGCCTTCTTCCAGGCACCGCTCACAGATATTTGGGAAATGCTCCAGGATCGTATTCTTATCAATATTTTCCATGGAAAGCCATACATGATCCGTTCCGTCTTTTTCCATTTGTTCCCGGATTGCTTTTGTCACCACATCTCTCGGAAGAAGCTCATTTACAAAACGTTCTCCGTCTTTATTATAAAGAACTGCGCCTTCTCCACGGACAGATTCTGAAATCAGAAATCTTCGCCCCGGTTTTGAAGAATACAACGTTGTCGGGTGGATCTGGACATAATCCAGATGCTCCAGACGGATTCCATGCTTCCTGGAAATATCAAGTGCATCTCCTGTCAGATGTGGAAAGTTTGTAGAATGCTGGTATCTTCCTCCGATTCCACCGCTTGCAAAAATCGTATCCTGTGCATAGATCTTCATCTCTTCACCGTCTGCCGTCTTCGCTAAAATACCTGCACATTTTCCATTTTTAACAATTATGTCTGTCATAGTTGTATATTCGTGTATTTGTACATTTTTTCGTTTCTTTACATGCATGAGCAGTTTACTCGTAATCTCTTTCCCTGTAATATCTTCATGGAAAAGAATCCTTGGTCTGGAATGCGCACCTTCTCTTGTAAATGCAAGATTTCCGTCTTTTTTAGCGAAATCCACACCATATTCAATCAGATCATGAATAATTTCCTGCGAGCTGCGGATCATAATATCCACTGATTCTTTCCTGTTCTCGTAATGACCTGCGCGCATTGTATCTTCAAAATACCCCTCATAATCCTCATCATCCCGAAGTACACAGATTCCACCCTGTGCCAGAAATGAATCACTGCTTTCCAGATCTGACTTGGTAATCATAAGGATCTGTTTATCCTCCGGAAGATTCAGTGCTGAAAACGCTCCACCAACTCCCGTTCCAACGATCACTACATCTGTCTTAATCTCCAACTTTATCCCTCCAATTCCGGTTCTCTTAGCCGGTCACCTGTTGTTTCTTATTTTTGATTTTCCGGTTCTTTTATTTTGCAGCAAGCTCAAGCATTTTCTCTAACGGTTTTTTGGAATTTTCCCGAAGTTTTGCATCTACGTGAACCTCATTTTCACCAGTCTGCAAAACATGCAATACCTTCTCCAGCGTATTCTTTTTCATATTCGGACATACCGGTAGCTTGTCCGGATAATAGAATGTCTTCTCCGGGTTCTGTTCCTTCAGCTTGTAACCCACACCCTCTTCTGTACAGACAATAAATTCCTGACAATCACTTGCCGTTACATACTGGATGATTCCTGATGTGCTTCCCACGTAATCTGCCATCGCAAGAAGTTCTGCACGGCATTCTCCGTGTGCGACGATCTGTGCCCCCGGATGTCTCCTTTTCACCTCGGCTACATCCTCCGGTTCCATCCGTTCATGAGTCGGACAGAATCCATTGTTGTAAACAAAATTTTTTTCCGGTACATGATCGGCTACAAAATGTGCCAGATTCCGATCCGGAATAAAGAAAATATTCTTGTTCGGAAGTTCTTTTACGATCTTCACTGCATTTGCAGATGTCACACAGACATCCGAGTATTCTTTCAGTGCTGCCGTTGAATTGATATAGCAGACAACAGCAAGATCATCATACTCTTTCCGCATCTTCCGGATCGTCTCCACATCTGCCATATGTGCCATCGGACAGTCTGCTGTCATATCCGGCATCAGAACCGTTTTCTCCGGATTCAGGATCTTCGCACTCTCCCCCATAAAAGAAACGCCACAAAATACGATTGTCTTTTCTTGGAGCTTCGTTGCTACCTTGCTCAGGTAAAAAGAATCCCCTATATAATCTGCTATTTCCTGCACCTCCGGCCGCACATAATAATGTGCCAGAATGACAGCATTCTTCTCTTTTTTAAGCTTCTGTATCTCTTCCACCGTTGTCATAACGTGATCCTCCCTTACTGACTCTTTTCTCATCTCTAATCTTTTTTCAGCATAGTGCACATTATAGCACCACACTTTACATCTGACAAGACACTTGTTTTATTTCTGTAAAGTTTCGTTTGAAATACATATTTCCAGAATTAAAATCATATACATAGAAACAACATCATTTCTTCTGGAGTTTTATGTTTCATTTAATTCTTAAACACCGGAAAAAAATTTTTCTGATCCTTCCCTGTTGTCTGCTGGTCATTCTGATTTCTTTTCTGTCTGGCAATGCATTTTGGAGCTCCCTGCATGCAGAATCCTCCGACCGGCAATTCCGTACTTTCACACGTAGTCTCTTCCAGACAGAAGTATCCGCAAATACCATCAGCCTTCACTATACCTTGCGTTCTCCTTCTGACTATGGCATCGCGGACATCCCGGCTACATACGGCAGTCTTTCTTCTGATCCCATTGCTGCAAAGGCTTCTGTCAGAAATGTTCTCTCTTCTCTGCAGGAATTTGATCCCGGCACTCTTTCTTCGGAAAATGCACTAACCTTTAAAATCCTGGATACCTATCTTAAAAATGCATCCACAGGGACAGATTATCTGCTTTATCAGGAGCCTCTGGGCTCCGTATCCGGTATCCATACGCAGCTGCCTGTTCTGCTCTCGGAATACAGCTTTTACGACACACAGGATGTAGAAACCTATCTGGCTCTCTTAAAAGAAACGCCTTCCTATTTTGATTCTGTCATCCGGTTTGAGCAGAAAAAAGCTGCTTCCGGTCTTTTTATGCCGGATTACCAGGCTGATTCTGTTCTGGACACCTGCCAGTCTTTTATCGATATGGGTAAAGAGAATTATCTGGTCAGTACATTTAACGAGCGGATCGCGTCACTGGATCTTTTACCTGAAAACAAAAAAGATTCTTTTCAGAAAGAAAATATGAAACTTGTAACAGAAGAGATTTATCCCGCTTATCAAAATCTGATCACCGCTATCAAATCACTGAAAGGAAAAGGAATGAATGAACAGGGACTTAGCCATTTCCCTTATGGAAAAAAATACTATGAATATCTGGTGCGTCAGACTACCGGCTGCAATGAGTCCATTTCCCGTCTGCGACTGATGACCAGGGCACAGATACTGGAAGATCTAAGTGCCATGCAGAAGGTTCTCTTCCCTGCTGACGCAGCACTTACCCAGGCATCTGTTTTGGAGCAGACATCTCCTGATTCCATGCTGGACGATCTCAGGTCCAAAATCACAGATACATTCCCGGAAATTCCTGATGTTGATTTCCAGGTCAAATATGTTCCGGAATCCATGCAGGATTATCTAAGTCCAGCTTTCTATATGATCCCTGCCATTGACAATCTAACGGAAAATGTCATCTACATTAACAACGGGCAGACCGCCTCAGGGCTGAATCTCTACACAACCCTTGCTCACGAAGGCTATCCCGGACATCTGTACCAGACCGTCTATTTTTCTGCTTCTGAGCCGGATCCTATCCGGAGCATTCTTGATTTTGGCGGATACGTTGAGGGCTGGGCCACCTATGCGGAAATGATGTCCTACTACCTTGCACCTCTCCCTAAGACTGAAGCATCCCTTCTCCAGAAAAACAGTTCTGTCATTCTTGGACTTTATGCGCTTGCAGACATGGGAATTCATTATGACGGCTGGTCTGTAACTGATACAGTCCGCTTTTTCAGCGATTACGGGATCAATGATCCAAATGCAGTACAGAGTGTCTACAAACTGATCATTGGAAGTCCTGCCAATTATCTGAAATACTATATTGGATACCTGAAATTTTATGAATTGAAAAAGGAGATGGCAGATGCCCTGGGAAATCAATTCTCCCAGAAAGAATTTCACAGGGCGGTACTGGATGTGGGGCCGGCACCATTTGAGATCGTATATGATGAGGTGGAAAAAAATTTATTAGATTGATCCTATTTCACACAAAATAAAACTATCCTGTGAGAATCCGAAACATTCCCACAGGATAGCCCATCAAACACATTTTATATAATTTACACTTGAATCTACAGATCCAGTTTCAGATCATTTTCCTTGATCCAGCCACATTTTCTCATCGGAATCGCAATCGCCCAGGAAAGCACTGCCGGAAGAATAAAACAGATCAGCACCAGACCTGCCCAGTCCATTCCGGTGATCGCAGCTTTGGTTCCTTCTGCAATATCATTTACCCAGCCAGTGTACACACCAATCTGTCCGACCAGTCCGCAGGTTCCCATTCCGGATGCCACTGCCGCACCGTTCATCTTCAAATGGAAGATACAGGTTGCGACCGGACCGGTAATTGCGGATGCCAGTGTCGGCGGAAGCCAGATTCTCGGATTTCTCACAATGTTTCCCATCTGGAGCATCGAGGTTCCTATTCCCTGTGCAAAAAGACCACCCCATTTATTTTCCTTAAAACTCATAACCGCAAAACCAACCATCTGTGCACAGCAGCCGGCTACAGCAGCACCTCCTGCAAGCCCGGTAAGTGAAAGTGCCGCACAGATTGCTGCACTGCTGATTGGAAGTGTCAGCGCAATACCAACAATCACAGATACGATAATTCCCATGAAAAATGGCTGTAATTCAGTCGCCCACATGATCGCAGTTCCTACGGTACTTGCCGCTGCTCCGATCGCCGGTGCACATCCCAGTGAAAGCAGAACCCCCACACAGATCGTCACAAAAGGTGTCACAATAATATCTATTTTTGTTTCTTTTGAAACCAGTTTTCCAAATTCTGCTGCAAAAATCGTAACGACCAAAACCGCAAGAGGTCCTCCGGCACCCCCAAGTTCATTTGCTGCCATTCCGACTGCCGCCAGTGAAAACAATACAAGTGGCGGACACTGAAGTGCTACTCCGATCGAGATTGCCATCGCAGCTCCGGTTGCTCCTTTCGCATAACCGCCTACTGTTACAAGGATTCCTATACCAAGCTGTTCTCCGAGTGTGCTGATGATCGTACCGATCAGAAGCGATGCAAACAGTCCCTGCGCCATTGCACCAAGCGCATCGATTCCGTATCGCTTCGCTGAAAAGATAATATTTTTCTTTCTTAGAAACTCTTTCATAACTTTCTCCTGCTCCTGTCATTCTTTTAGTGTATAATCTACTGTCTTGTCACATGTGATTACTGTGCAATATTATCCACTGTTTTGCAGAATCCGTCAAGAAGATTTTATTTAAATCTCTTATCTTCGCAAAAGTATGATATAACTGATATGACTAAAAAGTAGGAGTGTACATTTTTTAACTGCACACTCCTGCTTTTTATTTCTTATTTTTATTCTTTATGAAAATATACATGATAAGCTTCCATATCTACTTTTGGAAGAGGGATCATCTTCATTCCATTCGCTTCAAACTGTAATTTTCCATCAACCCTATGAATTTCTTCTACTGCCGGTGCTGTAAGGAATTCTTTTTCCTCTGAAAGTGCCGCAAGAATATATGGCCCATATGCAAGATTGACAAATGCCGCATCAGACTTGTTATCCAACACACGGAATTCCATCGGAAGTTCCAGTCGGATCACATCTCCGGCTTTCGGATCTGCATCAATTACCAGATATCCATCATGAAGTGCTGTATTTGCAAGAACTTTTCCATTTACAGACACGTTAAAATCCTTCTGCCCCCATGCCGGAATATGGATTTTAAGAACTTTTTTCTGATCCTTTTGGCAACGGATTTCCATTACACCTTCTTCATCCACACTCTGAAGTTCAATCATCGTTTTTCCATTTTCGTCCGTCAGCACGGAATCTACAAGAAGGTTAATGTAAAGCGCATCTTCATCCTGCGCATAAATATTTTCCATATAACGGAATCTGCTCTCCATACCGGTTCCATGACAGCAGGAATTCTCTGAAAGGAAGAATTCTTTTCTGCCACCCGGACCAAGTGGAAGAAAATAAGTCGTTCCACCATCACATTTATGACTACTTGATGTCAGGATATGATTTCTCAGCGTATTATCATAATAATCCATCAGATTGCCGCTTCGCGTATATTCAAATAACTGACTGGTCAGGCGCAGCATATTATAACTTGCACAGCTTTCAGCAGCCTTATCCGTAAGATAAGAACACGTTGTATTTGCACGATGGAACATCTCAGTCTCACCAACCCCACCGATACAATATGTATGTCCACCAGTCACGATATTCCAGAAATTCTTTCCGATTTCCCAATAAATCTCATCACCAGTTGCCCGATACAGATCCATTGCACCGATAATCTGCGGAATATGCTGGTTTGCATGCATATCCTCCAATGTATCGCATTCTTCTTCCATCGGATAGAATAACTTTTCATTTTCAAAAAGTTTTGCAGCCTTCAGATGATTTTCTTTTCCGGTCAGCTCATAGACTTTTACCATTGTTCCAAGCATACCACCAAACTCACCTGCAATATACATTGCCCACATTTTATCCAGTGTTTCTTTTGGCAGACGGGAAAGTCTGTCATATACCCAGTCTCCCATCAAGTCCAAGATCTCTTTTGCCGTCTCATTTCCGGCAAGTACATGACAATCATATAATCCAGACATAATCTTATCCAAAGTATAATACGGAGCCCAGATTTCCGGATACTTGGTATATACTTCCAGAAGATCGAACTGTTCCTCTGAGTATGCACTTAAAAATCCTCTGTGATATTTGCCGGTTGCCGCAAATGCATCCTGGCACTTTTTCAGCTCTGCTACCATGTAATTGACTTTATCTAAAAATTTTAGATTGCCGGTTGCTGCAAATGCAAGTGCAATACCCGACAGATAATGTCCTGTCGTGTGCCCTTTCAGTTTACAGCTTTCCTCATCCCAACCGGTCATCGGAGGTGCCCCTTTTGTATCCAGTCCGGTCGCTTTGCGGAAATTATAAAGCATCTGGTCATCGTCAATTCCAAGAAGATATTCTTCCATCAGCTTCTGGTATTTATAATAAAGAGTTCCTTCTTTCAACCGAACCTGTCCAAGTGGAAAATAACCCACTTTTTTCTTCGGTCCTTTTACTGGTACTATTTCCTTTTTATAATGGATCTCTGCAGATGCTTCCTTTTCTGTTCCATCGATCACACCTGCAACTGCAACCACTTTTTCTTCTTTTGCCGGCTCATATGTATTCCATTTCACCGGCATTGTCATGCGGCGTCCATCTTCTGTATATACGATCACAACAGACGGAAGATGTGCTTCTTCACCGACCAGTGCATTAAGGACGACTTTACGTACTTCTTTTACGATATTTTCTTTTGCTTCCTGCAATACGGTCGCCACATATTCTCTTGACTCACTACATCCTTCATATGTTGCGGTAACCGTCAGTGTAACTTTACGGTTTCCCATACCATGCAGCGGACGATGTACCTTTCCTGTATTGTCAATAAATCTTTCTTCCCCTGTCTCCCAGGTAAATTGAGCACCGTATTTTCCATTCTCCGGGAGTGTAAGATCGTCATCTACTGTGCTCAGATTCCCAATATAAATTGCATCCAAATCTTTTTTAATAATTTCTGCTGCGTTCATGTTTTGCTCCTTTTCGTATAAAAATTGGATTCGAACCATCTATAGACTATATTCTATGTTTCTCTCCATTCTTTGTCAAGATTTTGCACATTTTTTGTTAATTGTAGTCATTTTTATTGTGCGATATATACATTTTTCAAAAAAATCTGAATACAACATTCGATAATTTTTATATACAACTTTTATTTATACAAGTGCCGCCAGCCACACACTCGCTGCAAGCCCTGCAAATGTTGCAATAAGTGCTCCGGCAAGAGTATACCTGGTTTTTTTCACCTTTGCTGACATAAAATACACAGACATCGTATAGAAAATCGTTTCCGTACACGCCATCGAAATTGAAGCGATCATTCCGTTTCTCGAATCCGTTCCAAATTCCTTATAGATATCAAGCAATAATCCCGTTGCGGCAGAGGACGAAAACATTTTCACAATCGTAAGCGGAACCAATGCCCCCGGAAATCCAATCTGCTCCGTCACATTTCCAATTATTTCCGATATAAATTCCAGAAAACCCGATGCACGCAAAATCCCCACTGCCGCCATCAATCCGATCAACGTCGGCATCAGCCGCACGACCGTCCAAAATCCACGCTTTGCTCCCTGAATAAAAGTATCATATACATTCACTCCTGCAAAAATTCCATATATAAGAATGGACAAAATCATAAAAGGGACTATAAAGTCAGATATGTATAAAAAAAGGCGCATAAAAACAGCTCCTGGCGAACCACTTTACTAAAAAGTATATTCGCCGGAGCTGTTATTCATTCCGTTTGCTTTATAAAGAAAACTTTTCTATTCCTCATCCGCATACTTCGCAAACCGCTTCTCATTCTGATGGATCACATAATAATACATCACGATCAGCAACGCACTTGCCAGGATCCATGCCGCCGGACTTGCCATGCATACTCCAAAGTAACTCTTCTGCCCTGCCGCGATCATGGCAACAACGCCCCTGCCAACCAACTCAGCCACACCAGCCATCATCGGGAGCAGTCCATATCCCATTCCCTGGATTCCATTCCGGTAAACATTTACAACGGTAAGCGGAATAAAGAAAGTACCGACGCATTTCAGGTAAATATCCACGGAATGCATAATTTCTGTCAGATCCCCAGACAGGAACAGATACGTCATATATTTCCCAACCGTCATAATGATCGCCGCAACTACGACTGAATAGATACTTCCCATGATCGTAATTGACCTAAATCCCTGACGGATCCTTTTGATCTTACCTGCTCCAATATTCTGTGCGCAATAGGTTGCCATCGTGGTTCCCATCGCAACATATGCCTGCGTCACGATCTGCTCGATCTTATTCGCTGCGGTAAATGCTGCTACCTGTGTGGAGCCAAGCAGATTCAGGGCAGTCTGTACCATCATGGTTCCGATCGCTGTGATCGAATATTGAAGAGCCATCGGGATTCCGACTGCAAGCTGGATCTTCAGCAGATGTCCGCTCGGACGCCAGTCCTCCTTATGTAAATGCAGGATCGGAACCGCCTTCACAATATATACCAGACACAGGATTCCCGAAATCCCCTGCGAAATCACGGTCGCCCATGCCGCACCGGCTGCGCCCATGTGAAATGCAATGATAAATACCATATCCAGCACAATGTTGAGCAACGCCGCAAGAATCAGGAAATATAGCGGAACCTTGCTGTTACCAAGTGCCCGCAAGACACTGGATAAAAAGTTATATAGCATCTGCGCCGCAATTCCACCACAGATTACCATAATATACGCATAGGCATCCTTGAAAATATCATCCGGTGTCTTCATAATCCCAAGAAGCGGTTTCATTGCCATCATTCCGAGCACAGTCATAATAAGAGACATAATAATCGCCAGAATCGCGGCATTTCCTACAGTCTTGCGCATTGCTTTCATATCACCCGCACCAAATTTCTGTGCCGTAAGTACGGTAAATCCTGCCGTCATTCCCAGAATAAATCCATTGATCAGAAACATGATCGTTCCCGTACTTCCAACAGCCGCAAGTGCTTTGGTTCCCACGAACTTTCCTACGATAATCGTATCTGCCATACTGTAGAACTGCTGAAATACATTTCCAATGAAGATCGGCAGTGTGAAATTAAAAATAATTTTTCCCGGATTCCCGGTCGTCAAATCTTTCTGTAATGTTTTCATATATTCCCTCTGTTTATCTTATTAACATTTTACCTTTCGTCATTATAGAAAAATGTATCTTAAATTGCAATTGTCGTTTTCACGAAATTTCCCCTGTTTCACAAAGTATTTCCCGTTTATTTGACGGAATCTTTGACACCCCAGATTCTATCCTCTATAATAGTTTATATAGAAAAAAATTATCATTTTCAGGAGGCATTGATATGAAACCACTGCCCTTTATCATGCAATATGTCAGGCGATACAAATATCGCTATATTGCCGGAATCCTTACTCTTTTTGCTGTAGATGCGGCAAGTGTATTTATTCCAAAACTTACCGGTATCATTACCGATGGTCTTACCGCGCGCAGCATTACCTGGAGTTCCATTCGTACCTGTCTTCTTGGGATCTTTCTGATTGGTCTTCTACTTGCAGTCGGCCGTTTTTTGTGGCGTTATTTTCTTTTTGGAACCGCACGTATTATCGAGCGTGAACTGCGTAATGAAATGTTTTCCCATCTGGAAACTATGGATGTGGAATACTACAACAGCCACAAAACAGGTGATCTGATGACCCGGTTTACCAGTGACTTAAATGCGGTCCGCATGGCACTTGGCCCTGCTGTCATCTGCATCTTTGATTCCGTAGTCATGACGCTCCTGGTCGTCTGCCAGATGATGTATTATGTCAATATAAAACTGACCCTTCTGGCACTGATCCCGATGGTCATCATCTGCCTCGGCTATATGCATTATGGAAAGGTACTAGATGACCTCTACACCGAACGTCAGGACAGTGTTTCCAATCTTGCCGACTTTGTACAGGAAAGCTTCTCCGGGATCCGTGTGATCAAGGCCTTTGTTCGCAAGCAGGCAGAAATCCTTTCTTTTTCCAAAAAGAACCAGGATACCATGGATAAAAGTATGCGCATCGCAAAGCTGGAAGCCATCCTGATCCCGCTTCTGGATGTGATCATCGGATTTTCCAGTCTTGCCTCACTCCTTTATGGGGGATACCTCGCCCTGATCGGACAGATTACACTCGGACGCTTCGTAGCTTTCAATCAGTATGTCAATATGCTGGTATGGCCGATGCTCGCCTGTTCCGAAGCTGCTGTCATGTTTTCCCAGGGAACTGCATCCATCCGCCGTGTACAGGAAATCCTGGAAGCACAGACAAATGTAAAAGATACTGCTTCTGTCACAACTTTAGATACCCTGCACGGGGATATCCGTTTTGATCACCTGACCTTTACGCACCTTGGAAATACTTCTCCGGTACTGCATGATATCAATCTGGACATCCCATTCGGGACAACCCTTGCCATCATCGGGCGCACCGGCAACGGAAAGTCCACTCTGGTCAATCTCCTGCTCCGGCTTTACAACACCGAGCCAGGCATGATTTATCTGGATGACCATGATATCAACACAATTCCGCTGAAAACTCTGCGTGAAAATATTGCTTATGTACCACAGGATAATTTTCTTTTTTCCGATACTCTGAAAGCAAATATTGCATTCGGTACAAAATCACAGGATATGAGCCGTATTATCGCCGCAGCAAAATCAGCCTGCATTCACGATAATATTGCAAATTTTCCGGACAACTATGATACGATCGTCGGCGAACGTGGCGTTACGCTTTCCGGCGGTCAGAAACAGCGCAGCTCCATCGCCCGCGCCCTGATAAAAAATGCACCGATCCTGATCCTTGATGACTCCCTTTCCGCTGTCGACACCGATACAGAAGAACATATCCTACATAATCTCAGGGACGATCGTAAAGGAAAAACAACAATCCTGATCGCACACCGAATTTCCACGGTACAGCATGCCGATCTGATCATGGTACTTGAAAACGGGGAAATGAAAGAGCTTGGAACACACACCGAACTGATTCAGAAAAATGGTATTTATAAAGATATGTTTGAAAAGCAACAGTTGGAAGCTTCCATTGGAGAACAGGAGGTAGCCATAAGATGAAACGACTTTTAAGTTATCTAAAACCGCATAAATGGGTAATGACCTTGGCAACTGTCCTGGTTCTCTTTATCATTGCTGTGGAACTTTACCGCCCGATCATCATCGGAAATGCAATCGACCAGTATATCAACGGTTATTATCATCCGTATGTAGAAGCCGACGTTTCTGCTTCGGACGCTGTAAACTGGAACGGTCTTGTACTATCGCGCGACCAGGCAGTATCTAAGTCGGATTCTGCTTCCTTTTATCAGATTTTTCTCTGGAAGGATCACTATTACATGGCAGAAAATCTCACCCGCGCTGAATGTACTGCACTACAAAATGCCGATACATCTGTTTTAAAAAATTATGTCAGAGAAGGTGCACAGAAGCTTACTTCCAATGATCTGAAGGTTTTAAGACAAAATGATTTTAAGGGGATCTTAAAAGCCGGAATCCTGTTTCTTCTGCTGCTTTTTAGCGGATTTTTCCTGAACCTTGCCGACACCTGGCTTTTACAGAAGATGGGGCAGCAGATCGTGTACAAACTGCGTGAAGAAACATTTACACATATACACAGCCTGTCACTTTCTTTTTTCAATATAACACCAGTTGGCAAGCTCGTAACACGTGTATCTAACGATACTGAAGCAGTCAACGAACTGTTTTCCACCATTCTTGTGAAACTTTTTAAAAACGTTGTTAAGATTATTGGTTACGCTGTTGTCATGCTCTCAATTAATGTGAAAATGGCAGGTATATCCTTCCTGCTTTTACCTCTGGTTGCAATCCTGACTTTTGTTTTCCGGCATCTCTCCAGAAAAGCTTACCAGATCACAAGAAATAAAATCACAGAGCTGAACACCTTCCTGTCCGAACATATTTCCGGTATGAAGCTGATCCAGATCTTTGCACGCGAAAAAGAGAAATACAGTGAATTTGAAGGCAAATCTATGGAACTGTACCGTGCCAATTTCCGCGAGATCATGACTTTTGCGATCTTCCGGCCTTCAATCTATCTGGTTTCGGTCATTGCTATGATCCTTGTTATCCGTACCGGAAGCCTCTCTGTGTTAAATGGAAGTCTTTCTCTCGGAACCCTGTTCGTGTTTATCACCTACATCAGCTCCTTTTTTGAGCCAATCCAGGAGCTTTCCGAACAGCTTGGAACCCTGCAGTCTTCCATTGCTTCCGCAGAAAAGATTTTCAGTGTTCTTGATGTAAAACCAGAGATCGTATCTCCGGCCGATCCGGCTCCGGTCAATATTCTTGGTGAAATTGAATTCCGCCATGTCTGGTTTGCCTACGAAGAGGAAAATTATATTTTAAAAGATGTAAGTTTTGTAATCCATCCGGGTGAAAAGGCTGCTTTTGTCGGCGCTACCGGAGCAGGAAAATCTACAATTTTAAATCTGATCGGAAGATATTTTGATATTCAGAAGGGACAGATCCTGATTGATGGGATTGATATTCATGAAATCGATCTAGATGTGCTCCGCGGTGCGATTGGTCAGGTTCAGCAGGATGTCTTCATCTTCACCGGAGACATCAAAAGTAATATCTCGCTGAATAATGAAGCAATCTCACCGGACGATGTCAGACGGGCTGCCGAAATTGTAAATGCAGATCCATTTATTCAGAAACTGCCGCACGGATATGATGAACCGGTTACAGAACGCGGAAGTACTCTATCTGCCGGGCAGCGCCAGCTTTTGTCCTTCGCACGGACACTTGCTTATGATCCGAAGATCCTTGTTCTCGATGAAGCAACTGCCAACATCGATACAGAAACCGAAACACTGATCACACAGGCACTTGCACGACTGATGGATGGAAGAACTACGATCATGGTCGCACACCGGCTTTCTACGATCCAGCATGCAGATAAAATTATTGTGATGCATCACGGGGAAATAAAAGAATCCGGAACCCACCAGGAGCTGCTGGTGAAGGATGGGTTGTATAAGAAATTGTATGAATTGCAGTTGATGGATTAGACAATTCTGTCATTTTATTTTATATTGATTTTCTTCTTTATGTTTGTTACCATAAGTTCAAGGTGCTATTTCACACTGACGTGAATGGCGGTTCGCTTTGTGCGGAGGGTTCATAGCTCCGATTACATAGATCATCTCTTAATTGAGAAATCTTGGAAAGGAGAACTAGCTTATGCTGACCATTACTGACCTTATTGCAGTGATTTCACTGTGTGCGACTTTTTACAGTCTTGGGTATGTGCGTGGAAAGCATGATTCCAAGACGCAAAAATAACCGCCCATCGTCCTGAGAAAACATGAGCGGTTATTTTTAATAACCAAATAATATCAGGCGAACCGTCATCGGTAGCACCTTTTCTATTTATTATACTAGCATCTTTACACTTTTATGTCAATTTTCTTTACAAGATTTCTTTCGCCCTATGGCATGCAACGGAATGTCCTTTGGCTTTCTTCTGCCTCTTTCTCTTCCATTCCGGATTTTTTAAGAGGTTCATTGATAATTTCTATCCTGTATTACTAATAGGTATTCTCTATAATTTTATAGCATTTCAGAATCTGCTCTGTTTTTAATAGTACATTTAAACAAGACGTGCAAAAAAACGAGGCTCTACATCAATCGTAAAACCTCGTTCCTGTTTTCTACTATTATTTCATTTTCAAAATATTCTCTACGACAACATCATCCGGTCATTCGCAAACTCGCCGCCGCTGACTTCTTCAAACTTCGCCAGCAGATCTGCAACCTTCAGATTCTTCTTCTCTTCTCCTGATACATCGTAGATAATTTTTCCTTCATGCATCATGATCAGGCGGTTGCCGTGCGCGATGGCATCTTTCATATTATGTGTTACCATCATTGCAGTAAGCTGATGCTCCTGAATGATCTTATCGGAGATGGCAAGTACCTTCGCTGCAGTTTTCGGGTCAAGTGCTGCAGTATGCTCGTCCAGAAGTAAAAGTTTTGGCTTTTTAAGAGACGCCATCAAAAGAGTGATTGCCTGTCGCTGTCCACCAGAAAGAAGTCCGACTTTACTGCTCAGACGGTCTTCCAGTCCAAGATCAAGTTCTTTCAGGGCTTCTTTATAGCGCTCCCGCTCTTTTTTCGTAATGCCCCATCCAAGACCTCTGCGCTCGCCACGTCTGGCTGCGATCGCCATATTTTCTTCAATCGACATGGTTGCCGCAGTTCCAGTCATCGGATCCTGGAAAACTCTTCCCAGATAAAGTGCTCTTTTATGCTCTGAAAGCTTTGTAATATCCACTCCATCAATGATGATCTTTCCTTCGTCTACAGACCACACTCCTGCGATCGCATTCAGTGTGGTGGATTTTCCTGCACCATTTCCACCGATGATAGTCACGAAATCACCCGGATTGAGGTTCAGATTCACTCCGTTAAGTGCGACCTTTTCGTTGATCGTTCCCGGATTAAAGGTTTTATGAATATTCTGGATTTCCAACATATATCCCATTATGCAGTCCTCCGTTTCTTTGTAAAATATTTACCCTTCATGTACGGAACTGCAAGGAAGCATGCAACCACTACCGCCGAGAACAGTTTCATATAATCAGAAGGCATCTTCAGCCACAATACCAGTGCGATTACAATATAGTAAATAATCGCTCCGATAAAGATTGCTCCCAGTGTAAATGCAAAGGCTGCTTTTCTGCCTGCACAGAATTTTGCAAAAATAACTTCGCTGATGATAACGGCTGCAAGTCCGATTACAATGGCACCTCGTCCCATATTAACATCGGCTGCTCCCTGGTACTGTGCGTAAATTCCGCCGGAAAGTCCCACAAGTCCGTTGGAGATCATAAGCGCCAGAACCTTTGTAAAGCCTGTATTAATTCCCTGTGCACTTGCCATCTGCGGGTTACATCCGGTTGCACGGATCGATGCGCCAAGCTCAGTTCCAAAGAACCAGTAAATAATTGCGATCAGGATAAGTGCTGCCACGATCAGCTTTACAAAAAACAGTTCACTTCCTTCGCCGGTCACATAACGAAGCGATGCAACCAATTTATACTGCATAACATTGACTGCCTGATTAGATTTTCCCATGATTCCGAGATTCACCGAGTAAAGTCCGATCTGCGTCAGAATACTGGCCAGAATGCCCGGAATTCCAAAAAACGTATGTAAAATACCTGTCACAAATCCGGCTGCCATACCTGCCAGAAATGCGAAAAGAAGTGCCAGTGCCGGATTCATACCGCCACGGATCAGCATAACTGCAACTGCTCCGCCTGTAGCCAGCGATCCGTCAACCGTCAGATCCGCAAAATCCAGAATGCGGAAGGTGATATAAACGCCAAGCGCCATAATTCCCCAGATGATCCCCTGCGCTACATTTCCCGGAAGTGCACGCACAAGAGACATCGGATCTAAAGCTGCTAAATACATTGTTCTTGCCTCTTTCTATACTTATTATTCCTCAATTGCTTCGTAATCGTCCGGAACAGTGATTCCGAGTTCTTCACAAATTGTTTTGTTATACATCTTTGTAACATTCGGTGCACTTTCAATATCCATGGTTGAGATATCTTTTCCATTTACAAGGATATCGTAAGCCATTTCACCTGCTCTGTATCCGATGTCATAGTAGCTGATAGAAAGAGTTGCAATACCACAGCCTTCACAGATTCCCTGTTCGCCTGCGATTACCGGTACTTTTGCCGGAAGACAGATATTGTTGATAATCTCTGTGTTAGATGCCATTGTATTATCAGTTGGGATGTAAAGTGCGTCGCACTCATCTACTGCACTTGTCACTACAGACTGGATTTCATTAGAATCTGCTGCTGTGTATTCTTTATACTTAATTCCATCTTTTTCAAGTGCTTCCTCAAACTTCTTCGCCTGGTATGCTGAGTTCGGTTCTGCTGAACAGTAAAGGATACCTACTGTTTTTGCATCCGGAAGGAGCTCTTTAAGCATTGCTTCCTGTTCATCGATCGGTGCAAGGTCACAGGTTCCTGAAATGTTCATACCTGTTGATCCTGTCCAGTCAGAAATATCAAGAGCAGTTGCATAATCTGTAACAGATGTTCCAAGAATCGGGATCGTGCTTGTTGCAGCTGCTGCACACTGAAGAGCAGTTGTTGCATTTGCAAGGATCAAGTCATCATTGTCTGCCACAAAATTGTTTACAATGGTTGCGCAGTTTGCCTGTTCTCCCTGTCCGTTCTGAAGATCGAACTTCACTTTGTCTTTTCCGAATTTTTCTTCACAGGCTTCTTCAAATCCTTTGGTTGCCTCGTCAAGAGCTGCATGCTCAAGCTGCTGGCAGATACCGATCTTATATACCTTGTCTGATGAATCCTTTGAAGAAGATTCTTTGTCTGATGAACTTCCGCCACAGGCAGCAAGTGCCAGTGTCATTGCTGCAGTAAGTGATACTGCTAAAATTTTTCTTGCTTTCATAATAACATACCTCCATCTATGTTCTTTTCGAACAAACTTTTTCCGTTTTGGCTTTACAGCTTTAAACTTTAGCGGTTTAAACTTCAATGGTTTAAAGCTTTGCCGTGATATTGATTATAGCGTTTTTTTGTACTTTAGTCAAGGTATGTTACAAAAAGCTACAAAAATTCTAGCTTTTCCGGTCCATTATCCTACAAAACAAAATCGCCGCCCCGGTACTGACCGCCGTTGCCACAATCCCAGGTCCAACAACGGCTGTCGGATTCACGCTTCCGTACTGGCTCCGGTAGGCGATCACCGACACCGGAATCAGCTGCAGTGAAGAAATATTTACGATCAGGAAGGTGCACATCTCATTGCTTGCAACGCCTCTTTTTCTTACCGGTCCTGCTGCTTTTCCAAGGCGGCGGTCTTCTTCCAGCTTCTGAAGCTCTTCCATTGCTTCAAGACCTGCCGGAGTTGCCGCCCAGCCAAGTCCGAGTACATTTGCAATGATGTTTGCTGCAATTGGTTTTTCTGCCGGATGATCTTTTGGAAGTTCTGGAAAGAGGAAATGGATCAGAGGGGAAAGGCGGACGGTTGCCGTTTTCAGGATGCCGGATTTTTCTGCGATTCCCATGAGTCCGGTCCAGAAGGACATGACGCCCATCATCGTGATGCAAAGGGTGACGGCTTCTTTGGAGGAATCTAAGGCGGCGGTGGTGATGTCCGGCATTTTGCCGGAGAAAGCGGCAAAAAGGATGCCAATAAGAATCATTCCCGACCACAGGTAATTGAGCATTTTTTCTCCTTTCTTGGATGGGGAAGAGTGTTGGAGAGGGGACGCCGGGTGGAAAATAAATTGTGTTCAAATTCAAGTTGTGCAAACCATTCCGACGAACCTCCTAGGGCGGGAATCGTGTTCAGCAATGGCTTCCACGATTCCTGAGTTTCGTCTCCATTGCACAAAAAATTGAATTTGAACACAATTTATTTTCCGCCCGGCTGACATTCTACAAGTCATACTTTTCCGCCAAACTATAAATGGGGAGTAGAAAAGCCTGCTCTTTGAGATTGCATCTCAAAGTTGCAGGCTTTTGCTGCGATTTTCGATACATTTATATGTAGAAAACCATTTCTTTATTCAATTATCTTTCTCAGGATGTTCTTTTTTGTATAACTCTTTCATTCGATTAATTTCTTCTACAGTATATTCTTCTACCTCTGTTTTTGTCACTCTCTTAATATGTTGTCTTTTCAGGCGTAAGTATACATATTCCCGGAAGAGGGTGTAGAGTACGGATACCAGCGGGATGAATATGAGCATTCCTATGATTCCCAGAAGGTTGCCGCCGATGGTGACTGCGGCGAGGACCCAAATGGAGGGAAGCCCTACGGAGCTGCCGACTACGTGTGGGTAGATCAGGTTACCTTCGATCTGCTGGAGGATCAGAAATACAAGGATGAAAAGGATTGCCTGTTTCGGGCTCACCATGAAGATCAGGAGGCCGCCAAGTACGCAGCCGATGAAGGCTCCAAAGATTGGGATCAGGGCTGTGAAGGATATGATGATTCCAATCAGCAGTGCATACGGCATTTTCAGTATACTTAATGTAATTACAAACATACTTCCGAGGATGACTGCTTCCAGGCACTGTCCGGTAAGGAAGTTTGCGAAGGTACGGTAGGTCAGGGAACAGACTTCAAGAATCACTTCTGCTTTTCGTTTTGGAATAAACGCGAAAAACACTTTTCTCACCTGCACATGCAGTTTTTCTTTCTGGAAAAGAATATAGCAGGCAAAGGAAAAGGCAATAAAAAATGTAGTAACTCCACTGACGATGGATCCAACTGCTGTCATCGTTGTATTCATAAAATTTCCCGCACCATTTCCGAGAATACTCATCCCCCACTGGATTGCCTTATTCGGATTGAACTCCACCTGGTTCACAAGATCCATGATTTCCCGGTTATTGTGCGTAAATTCCCGTACCCAGCTCTGCATCTGCGGAATAAAATCTGCAATACTGTTCATCAGACTTCCAATTGTTGCCGTAAGCTGCGGAATCAGACCGAACATAACAAGCACAATCACCCCCACTACCAGTACGATCGTAAGAAGAAGACTGATCGGTCTTGCAAGCTTTCCTGCCGCCTTACTTCCTTTCTCTTTTGCCTTTCCAAATAATTTTTTCTCCAGAAAGCTCATCGGCACATTGATCACAAACGCAATCGCACCGCCAAGAGCGAAGGGGAAAATAATTCCCCATACCGCCTTGATCACGCCGAGAACCACATCAAATTTCCACAATGCAACTACGATCAGCGCTGTAAATACGATCAGTTCCCGGATTTTTTTTATAGATAATTTACTAAAATCCACTATTTTCTCCATTCTACTACAATATATTTATGGTTAATCCCCTTACAACCAGTAAGCATTTTCCCATATTGTTACTCAGATAATTTTCCACGTACCCACTTCAGAAGCTGTATGATTGGAAAACAGGCAAATGCATACAGGTAGACAGTCCCAAGCTGTTCAAAGTTCAATGTTTCTACTTTGAACACCTGATGCAGCCCCGGAATTGTAAGTACAGCCGTGATCAGAATTGCGCCCAGTGCAAATGCGCCCTGCATCCATTTATTATTGAAAAACCGTTTGGTAAAAATCACCGGATGATCTGATTTACAGTTATATCCGTGAAACAGCCGTGCAAGACAGAGCGTTCCAAATGCATAAGTACTTCCAAGAAGTGCACCGTCCTGATGATATCCTGTCAGAAAACTGATCATCGTCATTACACCGATCACCAGTCCTTCCAGACCAATCTTTGACAGGAAATCTTTTGTCAGGATCGACTCGTCTGCCGGTCTTGGCTTCTCATTCATCACATCACTGGTATGCGGTTCTACTCCCAGTGCAATTGCCGGGAGACTATCAGTCAGCAGGTTGATAAAAAGCAGATGAACCGGTGCAAACGGAACCGGGAGTCCTGCGATCGATGCATATAAAACAGCGAGAATTGCACCGAAGTTTCCCGATAACAGAAACTGGATCGCATACTTGATATTACGGTATAAGTTTCGTCCGTTTTCCACTGCTTTTACAATTGTGGCAAAATTATCGTCTGTAAGTACCATCGCCGCTGCATCTTTGGCAACTTCTGTTCCGGTTACTCCCATTGCAACACCTATATCTGCCTGCTTAAGAGCCGGTGCATCGTTGACACCGTCGCCGGTCATCGATACAATATTTCCGCGCTCTTGCCATGCACGGACAATCCGGATCTTATGTTCCGGCGAAACCCTTGCATAGACAGAAATCTTCGGGACAAATCCCCGCAACTCCTCGTCACTCATATTTTCAATCTCCGCGCCCTCACAGGCTTCGGATAAATCCTTTAAAATGCCGATCCGTTTTGCGATCGCTGCTGCCGTGATCTTATGGTCTCCCGTGATCATCACCGGACGGATGCCTGCTTTGATACATTCTTCTACTGCAGCTTTTGACTCTTCCCTCGGCGGATCCATCATCGCGATCATTCCGAGAAATACCAGATGCTCCTCATCCTCTGCGGTCAGCAGATGTTCTTCCGGAATCTCCCGGAAAGTAAATGCCAGCACTCGAAGACCTTCCATTGAAAATTCCTGATTCTGACTCTGAATCTTTTCTTTATCTTCTTTTGTAATCTCCCTTATTCCATTTTCTGTCCAGATCTGGTCTGTCAGATCCAGGAGACGGTCAACCGCACCTTTGACGATCATCCGGTTTTCGCCGTCTATCCGGTGAAGCGTCGACATCATTTTCCGGTCACTGTCAAATGGAATCTCATCTTCTCTTGGATAACTTTCTCTTACTTCTGTAGCTTCCACTCCATAGCGGCTTCCCAGATTGATCAGCGCTGTCTCTGTCGGATCTCCGATTTCCACTCCATTTTCATTGGTAGAATCGTTACATAAAATGCTGCAATCAAGCAGAAATCTCTGTGCCGGATCTGCCATATCGATCTCATCTGCCCGGATTCTTCTGCCTTCTATATAATAATCTTCAACAGTCATCTTATTCTGCGTGAGAGTTCCGGTTTTATCCGAACAGATCACGGAGACACTTCCAAGACCTTCTACCGCCTGCAGTTTTCGAATGATTGCATGCTCCTTGGCCATCTTCTGCGTTCCGAAAGAAAGGACGATTGTTACAATTGAACTTAATGCCTCCGGGATTGCTGCAACCGCAAGTGCTACTGCAAACATAAACGCGCTTCCGATATTTTCTCCACGAAATACACTGATTCCAAATAAGATTCCGCAAAATACCAGGATCAGAACCGAAAGCTTCTTTCCGAACTCTTCCAGATTCACCTGAAGCGGAGTCTGCTTTTCAGATGTTGATTTCAAAAGTCCGGCAATCTTTCCGACTTCTGTCTGCATACCTACACTTGTCACAACGGCTCTTCCACGTCCGTAAGTAACAAAGCTTCCCGAAAATAACATATTGTTCCGGTCACCAAGCGGCACTTCCTCTTCGATTTCATTCAGGCTCTTCTCAACTGCAAGACTCTCCCCGGTCAGTGCACTTTCATCGATCTTCAGACTTGCGTTCTCGATCAGTCGTCCGTCTGCCGGAACATAATCCCCGGCTTCCAGAAGGATCACATCTCCAACTACCAGTTCTCTTGCCGGAATCGGTGTCACCGTACCATTCCTGAGAACCTTCGCCTCCGGTCCTGAAAGCTTTTTCAGGCTCTGAAGCGACTGCTCTGCTTTTACCGTCTGCACGGTTCCCAAAATCGCATTCATTGTAATGACGATCACAATAACTGCCGCACTTTCTGCGTCTCCTAAAATTCCTGAAATAATCGCCGATGCAATCAGGATAATCACCAGGAAATCCTTGTACTGCTCCATAAAAATCTGCAGCACACTTTTTTTCTTTCCCTCCGCGAGCTCATTCCATCCACATTTTTCACGGGACTTTTCCACTTCTTTTATCGTAAGTCCCTCTTCTCTGCTTCCCATCTGTCCAAGCACTTCTTTTACCGATGACTGATAAATTTCTTTCATCCTTTCCGCCTCCTGTTTCTGAGTATTCACATTCCTGAATTTCTTATGCAACGAAGCTCTCTTTCGATAAAAATGTACAAAAAAAGAAACCCTTATTGCACAACAAATAATGCAATAAAAGTCTCACCATTTTCTTGTGGTACCGGATGCTTCCACCGTACTGACGACACCACAAACGCGGATTCCCTTGCGTAGGTTACTCCCCTTTATTAACGTAACTATATACCACGAATAGCCCGATTGTCAAGAAAATTTTAACCGGAGTCTCCAAAATCGGAAACTCCGGCAAATAATTTCACATCTTAGTTTGTAATTGTCTTTTCTGTCTCTTTGTCGAACACATGGATCTTTTCAGCATCGAATGCGAATGTAACTGTATCCCCTGTTCTTGCTGTTGTTCTAGAATCAACACGGGCTGTCATTGTAGCTCCTTCATAATCAAAGTGGAGATAAACTTCAGCACCAAGCATTTCATATACACGGATCTTAGCCTGAATAACTGTATTCGGTGAAGATGTGATAAACATCTGCTCATCATGTACATCTTCCGGACGGATTCCAAGGACAACAGTCTTTCCTTCATATCCTCCATCGATAAGTTTCTTTGCTTTTGCCGGTGGAAGTACAATATCAGCCGGTCCAACTTTGAGGACAACTTTGTCACCCTTCTTCTGGCATACAGCATCAAGGAAGTTCATCTGTGGTGATCCGATGAATCCTGCAACGAAGAGGTTGCATGGGGTATCATAAAGTACCTGTGGTGTATCTACCTGCTGAACAACACCTGCGTTCATAACTACGATTCTGGTTCCCAGTGTCATAGCTTCTGTCTGGTCATGTGTTACATAGATGATTGTTGTACCAAGTCTCTGATGAAGTTTGGAAATCTCGATACGCATCTGTCCACGAAGTTTAGCATCCAAGTTGGAAAGTGGTTCATCCATAAGGAATACCTTCGGGTTACGAACGATTGCACGTCCCATCGCAACACGCTGTCTCTGTCCACCTGAAAGAGCTTTTGGTTTACGGTCAAGCAGTGGTTCAAGGTCAAGGATCTTAGCTGCTTCACGAACCATCTTATCAATCTCCGGTTTCGGAACTTTTCTTAATTTAAGTCCGAATGCCATGTTATCATATACAGTCATATGTGGGTACAGAGCATAGTTCTGGAATACCATCGCGATATCTCTGTCTTTTGGTTCTACATCATTTACCACTTTGTCACCGATCTTGAGTTCACCGCTTGTGATCTCTTCCAGACCTGCGATCATACGAAGTGTGGTAGATTTACCACATCCAGATGGTCCTACAAAAATGATAAATTCTTTATCTTCAATTTCAAGGTTGAAATCTTTAACTGCTTCAAATCCGTTCGGATATGTTTTGTTAATATGCTTTAATGATAAGCTTGCCATTTATTTTTCCTCCTAAATCTTTGTGCGCTTCTTACACACTGTCGCTGTTCTTGTTTCTGAAATAAAGTATATCTGTTTTTACATCGTTGGTCTATGACCGGGTTGAACAAAGATTTTTTAAGAAGGTGTACAAATTGACGAAAGCCTTACAACAGTTCTTTGTAAATATCTCTCTTGCCAACCCCTCTGTCTTTTGCCACCTTTTTCATGGCTTCTTTCTTATCGATTCCCTGGTTCATATAGTAATCCATATGCTCCTGAACTGTCATTTCTTCCCATTTTGCGCGCTCCTCCTGTAAAATGCTCTCCCGACTCTTCCCCTCGATCACAAGCACACACTCCCCCTTCGGATCGTTGCTCTCATAATAGGAAACCGCTTCCGCAAATGTGGTGCGAAATGCAGTCTCATGCTTTTTTGTAAGTTCCCGGCACACAGTCAGATGTCTGTCCCCACCAAGAACTTCTCCAAGCTCTCTCAAGGTTCTCACCAGACGGTGCGGCGCTTCGTAAACGATCATCGTTCTTGTCTCATCTACAAGCTCACCTAGGACTGCCTGTCTTTCCTTTTTGTCCGTTGGAAGAAATGCCTCAAATGCAAATCTTCTGGTGGAAAGCCCGGAAAGTGTCAGTGCCGTAATACAGGCAGCGGCTCCCGGAAGGGAAGTGACCGTAATTCCGGCTTCATAGCACATTTTCACCAGTTCCTCACCCGGATCTGAGATCCCTGGTGTACCGGCATCGGTGATCAGCGCAATATTCATCCCTGTAAGAAGTTTTTCCACCAGAGCGTGTCCCTTTTCTATCTTATTATACTCATGATAACTGGTCATCGGTGTTTTAATCTCAAAATGATTCAGCAGTTTAATACTGTTCCTGGTATCTTCTGCCGCGATCAGGTCAACTTCTTTCAGCGTCCGGATCACCCGGAACGTCATATCTTCCAGATTGCCAATCGGTGTTGCACACAAATATAATGTTCCTGCCATTCGTTACTCCTTTCCAGTTCCTGTCATCCCGTAATACTCCAGGATCTCCCGTGTATAGCTGCCGTCCTTCTCATAAACGATCAGTGGCGGATCTACTGTCATCCGCGATTTGGCACCACGGATTCCTTCTATTAAAACCATGTTCGGTTCCTTATCCACATATGGATACACCAGACGCATTCTTTTTGGCTCCAGCTTCGCCTCACACATTGCTGTCAGAATCTCTGCGAGCCTAAACGGTCTGTGTACCATATAAAATCTTCCTCCGGCTTTTAAAATCCGTGCACTTTCCCGGATAATATCCTCCAGTGTGCACAGTACCTCATGCCTCGCAATTGCCTTAGCACTTTCCGGATTAGCCATTCCATGACCTCCGATCATGTATGGAGGGTTCGTTGTTATCACATCCATGGAACCTTTTCCAAATATCTGTGACGCTTCTTTGATATCTCCCGTCACAATGTCGATCTGCTCCTCAAGCCGGTTGTGCCGGACACTCCGACACGCCATATCCGCACTTTCTTCCTGAATCTCCAGTCCTGTAAAATGCTTTCCTTTTGTCTTTGCAGCCAAAAGAATCGGGAGAATTCCCGTTCCTGTTCCAAGATCAAGAACGCATTCTCCCGCTTTTACTTTGGCAAAGGCACTTAAAAGCACTGCATCCATTCCGAAGCAGAACCGCCCCGGGCTCTGGATGATCTCATAGCCTTTTATCTGTAAATCATCGAGCCGTTCTCCCGGCTTAAGATTATTTGTCATCTAACTTTGACGCTCCTTCACCTTTCTCCAGAGCTGCAAGCTCTTTCATTTCCTGTTTGGAAAGCTTCACATCCTTTTTCCGGCGGCGCGGTTTGAACTTCAGGTCAGCTGCCGGATATTCACGGATTTCTTTCTCATCATTGTCCAGAGTTACAATAACCCTGACAAGCTGACGCAGTACGCTTAATGACTGTACTTCACCTTTCAGTCCTTCCGGAGTTGTCACCGCCTCACCTGCAGACGGAAGATTATTGTTGAGTTCCTCGTATGTCTCTTCCTCATTTGTCAGGCAGCACATCAGTCTGCCACATACACCTGAAATCTTAGTCGGGTTCAGAGACAGATTCTGTTCTTTTGCCATCTTGATCGAAACCGGTGCAAACTCAGACAGATAGGTGTGGCAGCAAAGCTCTCGTCCACAGATTCCGATTCCTCCGCGGATCTTCGTCTCATCTCTTACACCGATCTGGCGAAGTTCAATCCTGGTACGGAATACCGCTGCCAGATCCTTTACCAGTTCACGGAAATCAATTCTTCCGTCTGCGGTAAAGTAAAACAGCACTTTATTGTTGTCAAAGGTATATTCTGCATCGATCAGCTTCATCTCCAGTCCATGCTTGTGGATCTTTTCCAGACAAATCTGAAATGCTTCTTTTTCTTTTTTGCGATTCTTTTCTTCTACACGGCGGTCATCCTCTGTCGCCAGGCGGATCACTGTCTTAAGAGGCTGGGTGATCTCTTCATCCTTCACTTCCTTCGGTCCCATCACAACGTTACCGAATTCTACTCCTCTCGCGGTCTCTACAATTACCTGATCACCACGCTTCACCTCAAATTTGCCCGGTGAGAAAAAATAGATCTTTCCTGCAGTCCGAAAACGGACTCCAATTACTTTTGTCATTCCCTAGTTCTCCTTTATTGTCAACAGAAGAAGTTCCATGACAAGATCAAAGTTGACATTGGCGCGCAGTCTCGCCTTTGCTTTCTCAAGTGCTTCCAGAATTGTCTCAATTCCTTCATAAGAGCTCTTTTTCGCACGCTCCCTGATACTGTCGATCTCTTCACCGAAAATCAGTCTGTCGATATTCATTGTTGCTTTATAGATCAGAACATCACGATACCAGATCATAAGGATGTCCAGATAATCTGTGATCTCAATCTTGTAAGCGGAAATTCGTTTCACAGCTTCCACCAGATCACCGAGTTCCATGGTATCGATATTCTTCAGCAGACGAACTGCCTCATCTTTAATTTCATTAAAATGCTCAGAGCCTGCCAGCATAGCAGCTTTTCCAATATTGCCCTGTGCAAATGCAGTACACACGTCTGCCTTGTAATCAGGAACCTGAAGCCGCTCCATCAGATACCTTTTCACAAGCTGATCCTTAATGTTGCGGAGCTTCAGCATAACGCATCTTGAGCAGATCGTTGGGAGCAGACTGTTCGCATTCTCTGTAAGAAGCAGAATTACCGCATAAGCAGGTGGCTCTTCGATTGTCTTCAGCAGAGCATTCTGTGCCTGTACAGTCATCATATCTGCATCCGGCACAATGTAGATCTTGTATTTTCCATTATAAGGCTTCACCTGAATATCCCCATTGATCTGAACCCGGATATCATCTACACTGATGCTGTTCGGCTTTTCATGCGTTACCCAGATAATATCCGGATGATTGCCGCTGACTGCCTGCTTGCACGAATGGCACTCATAGCACGGTTCTGCTCCGCCCTTTTCGCACTGCAGAGTCTGTGCAAAAAGACCTGCAAGCATCTTCTTTCCAGATCCCTTCTCGCCGTTCAGAATATAAGCATGTGATACTTTATCTTCTGTAACTGCGTTCTGTATATACTGAATGATCTCGCTATGTCCTACGACATCTTTAAATCCTGACATATTATCACCCTCTTCTTTCTTACTATTCCATTAGTATAACATAAATTTATGCAGATACCTAGAGCAAATTCCTGTGGTCTTTCTGAATTATTTCTGAAAATTCTGCGAATTTCGCTTTGTAGGTATGTTGAAATCATATCTTCTGCACACAAACTATCTTCTCAATAATAAAAGATGACAACTTTTCCGATATGTTTTATAATAAGCATGAATATATAAAGCTTCTGTATCCAATGATGTAATCGGATTGCTCCATTTCCACGCAATTTATTCTTTTGATACTTACATCATACAAGATGTTGGGGTCAAAAGGTATTTTGACCAGACAAACTTTATATAAGTTTCTTACACAGAAAGGGGATGAACTCATGCTGGAGGTAAAAAATCTTACATTCCAGGTGAATGAAAACGGAATAGAACGAAGTATCGTAGAAAATATCAGTTTTAACGTAGAAGACGGGGAAATGCTGGTGATCACCGGTCCGAACGGAGGTGGCAAATCCACACTTGCAAAAGTGCTGATGGGGATTGACCAGGCAAGTGCCGGACAGATCATCTTAGACGGAACCGATATCAGTGATTATGATATCAACCACAGGGCAGAAGCCGGAATCGGTTACGCATTCCAGCAGCCACCACGCTTCAAAGGAATGACGGTAAGCAAGCTTTTATCACTTGCGGCTGGAGAAGATCTGACAAGAGATGTCTGTTGCAGACTTTTAAGTACCGTTGGACTTTGTGCCAACGAATACATTGAACGTGAAGTAGACGGAACCTTATCCGGCGGTGAAATGAAGCGGCTGGAAATTGCAACCGTTCTCGCAAAGCCGCACAAACTCTGTATTTTCGATGAACCGGAGGCCGGAATCGATCTCTGGAGTTTTTCTATGTTGATCGAACAGTTTGAAAAAATGCACAAAGAGAAAAAGCAGAGTCTTATTCTTATTTCCCATCAGGAAAGAATCATCCAAATGGCTGACCGGATCATGGTAATCGAAGGCGGAAAGATTGCTTCGATCGGACAGACCGCGGATATCCTTCCACAATTATTAGGGAAGACAGCAGATTCTTACAGCTGTCTGAAATGTAGATAACAGGGGAGGAAGATACAATGACTTTATTGGATAAAATTACAGAAAAAGTATTAGCTCAGATCGATGATACCGGTTTTACACAGTCCGGTGCATTCAATTTACGACATAATGGGATCGCGCTCTGCCACGGTGACAGTGAGCATATTAAAATCAAGAAAAAACAGGACAAGCCGGGAATCGATATTTTCATCGATGGAAAAACAGACGGCGAAGAAGTTCATATTCCGGTTGTTGTTGACGCAAGCGGAATGACGGACGTTGTTTACAATGATTTTTATGTAGCAGAAGGTGCAAATGTAACTATCGTTGCCGGATGTGGTATCCACAACAGCGGATGTAACGAAAGCCGCCATGATGGTATTCATACTTTCCATGTGGAAAAAAATGCAAATGTACGCTATGTAGAAAAGCATTACGGAGAGGGTGAAGGCACCGGAGCCCGTGTACTCAATCCCGTTACCGAAGTTTATCTTGGTGAAAATTCTGTATTTACGCTGGATACTGCTCAGATCAAAGGAGTCGATTCTACGGTTCGTGAAAATAATGTACATCTGGAAGCCGGTTCCAAGCTTTATGTCATTGAAAAACTGATGACACATGGAAAACAGGAAGCTACTTCAAATATGATGGTGGAACTGCTCGGAGAAGGCAGCTCTGCGCAGATCGTATCCCGTTCGGTCGCAAAAGGCGAATCCAGACAGGTCTTCCATCCGAGGGCTGTCGGAAAGAACCGTTGCCATGCACATGTTCAGTGTGATTCTATTATCATGGATCATGCAGAAGTAAGTTCAATTCCTGAGATCAATGCGAAGCATGTGGATGCGGCTATTATCCACGAAGCTGCGATCGGAAGGATCAATGATGAGCAGTTGATCAAGCTGCGGACTCTTGGAATGACGGAAGAGGAAGCAGAAGGGGTGATTATTGAGAACTTCTTGAATTAGAGTCATGCGTAGCGTGGAAATATGACGAAAAAACGAAATCAATCTTCGGTATCTGCTTCGTTGCACTAAGCATTCCACCGAGCCTTTGAAAGCATCAATTGTGTCAGCAATGGCTTCCACAATTGATTAAGTCTCGGTTCCATAGTGCAAAGGCGCTGATACCGAAGATGGATTCCTTTTTTTCTGGATATTGACTCCACTACATTATAAAATCTTATTTAATAAACTTCATGAATTTCTCAATGAGAAGTTCATGTGGACAGGCGGAGCCTGTCTCGCTTGGGTGTTGAAATCTCTACTGTTCAAGTATCTTTTTACAGATTTTTTCAAGGATGTCTTCAAGGTCTGTGTTTTCGTAACGTTCTGTGATTCCGGCGTGGGCGAGGTTTTCTTCGGAGAAATCTTTGGAATCGGCGAGAAAACGGCGGCACATTTCGGCGTATTTTGGTTCTTTCTGGGTTTTCTCACGGGCGAGGGCGCGGGTTAAGCGCTCTCCGTCTTCTACCTCGATGTAAAGTGGAACTACTTTTTCGTTTCCAAAATAGGTTTTCAATTTTTCATAGGATTCAAGGGTTCCGATCATGAGATAATCCTGATTTTTTTGTTCAAAATTGAACTGTCCGTCATCAGCGGTGAAATAGTGCCAGATACCATAAACTGTATTGTAAGCACGTTCTTCGATCAATCGACTTTCTGTTTTGAACTTTTCAAGTTCAGTTTCGTCTGTAAAGAAATATTCTTCGCCTTCTTTTTCTCCCTCACGCCGTGGACGGGTTGTATAGATTGTTACATTTTTTAACTGTGGAATTCTTTTTCTCAGTTCTTTGTAGATTGTGTCTTTCCCCGTTGAACTTTTTCCCATCAGATAATATATTTTACTCATGTTTCCACACCTTTATCTTGCCTTCCGTCTGTATTCCTTCTATTTGGAGATTCTGTGTTTCATAATAACAAAGAAGTTCTACTGCTTCCCGGCTGATCCGCTCTCCGGGTACGATAACCGGGCTTCCCGGTGGGTAGAGATATGCGTATTCCAGAGAAATATGTCCTTCACTTTCTTTCCACGGAATCTCTTCTGCTTCTCCGTCTTCTTCCCGGTCTGCTGCCTCCTGCGGTGTAAAATACTGCTCCAGTCTAGGAAGCTCTCCGGAAATCTCTATGCTTTCGGAAACGGCTGTTTTTGCTTCCAGCTGACCGTCTATTTCCAGTAACGCAGCTTTTAACCTGTCCAGTCCTTCCTGCGTATCTGCCACGGTCGTCATCGCAAGTACATAGGTTCCTCCGGTCATTTCCATTTCCAGATGATATTCTTTTCGCAGCCGGTCCGCAAGCTCCGGACTTGTAATATTTGCATTTGCTGTGGAAATCACAACTTTGGAAATATCATAATGTTCTGTACGGAGAATCTGTAAATGCTGTAATGGCTTCAGTTCTTCTCTGAACTTTTGCAGCCTCTCTACATAAAGTTCAAATGCTTCCTCACATTTTCCATCCAGGAAATCCACGCAGGCATCCAGGCTTGCCATGAAAATATACGACGGACTGCTGCTCTGCAACATATCCAGATATTTCTTAATTCTTCTTCGATTGGCAAGCTTTCCGTTGATATGCAGGATTGCAGTCTGTGTAAGAGAAGGCAGTGTCTTGTGCAGACTATTGATCACCACATCTGCTCCCAGATCATTTGCGCGCCCCGGAAATGCCGGATGAAATCCGAAATGCGGCCCATGTGCTTCATCTACGATCAGTGGAATCCTATACGAATGTGCCACTTCTGCAATTCCTTTCACATCCGATACCACGCCATCATAATTTGGAGATACGATCACAACGGCTTTGATATCCGGCTCTGCAGCAAGTGCTTTTGCCACATCTTCTTTGCTGATCTCCCCGTTCATATGCATGGAAATATCAAATTCCGGATACACATAGCGCGGTACAAGACCATTCATATAAATTGCATGGTAAATGGATTTGTGACAATGGCGTGCCACCAGAATCTTATCTCCCCGGTGCGTACATCCCATCACTGCACTTAAAATTCCGGCAGTACTTCCATTTACCAGAAAATGACTTTCCTCTGCCCCAAATACCCTTGCGGCTCTTTCCTGCTCTTCTTTTAAAATACCATCTGCGTGATGCAGATCATCGAAACCATCGATTTCCGTGATATCCAGATCGTATGGGAGTTCAATTCCAAGAAGTGTCTTGTTTCTCTTATGTCCCGGCATGTGAAATGCGTAAAAATCGCTCTCGGAATATGCTTTTAATTTATCGTATAGTCGTTCCATTTTAAACCTCTTTAAGTCTTTTAGAAACATCATATAATTTTTCTTCCAAAAACGCAAGAGGACGAAACGGTTCTCCCATTTCGTCCTTTCCATATATTCCGGCTTACACAGCTACAATCTCAAACACTTCCGCCTGGAAATCTCCCTTATCATTCACGCCCTTCTTCCATACACCGGACGCAGAATCGGACAGGATCATTCCGACTTGCATCAGCTCATCGCCATAGCAGTCATAAGCATATCCGCTGACCTTATAACAGGTATCTTCTTTCAGCCCTTTCAGCTTCAGTCTCTTAAATCCAACATTGACCGGCTGCATTACCCGGTAATAACCAACCAGCGCCTTCTTCTGATCCTCCGATACGATCATCCATGCGGTCTCATTTCCCTCAAACGGACTCTTCAGTCGATAGAAAGTTCCTTTCTGGATCAGATCTCTCTTCTCCTTCATAAATGCGATCTGACGGCGGATTTCTGCCTTATCTTCCTCGCCAAGCTTTAAAAGGTCAAGCTCATATCCAAAAGTTCCAAAGTAAGCCACATCTGCTCTTGTCTCGAGCGGTGTCACACGGTTTGTCTGATGGTTCGGTGAAGCTGATACATGGCTTCCCATACAACTCACCGGATAAACCATTGAAGTTCCATACTGGATTTTCAGACGTTCGATTGCGTCAGTATCATCCGAAGTCCATCCCTGCGGTGCGTAGTAAAGCATTCCCGGATCAAATCTTGCCCCACCACTTGCACAGGATTCAAACAATACATGCGGAAAACGGCTGGTCAGGCGCTCATACAGTTCATACACACCAAGGATATATTTGTGGCAGACCTTTCCCTGATACTCTCTGTCATTTCCATTGGAGAACACCTCTGAAAATGTACGGTTCATATCCCATTTGATATAAGATACCGGCACTTCTGCAAGAAGATTTTCCAGCATGTCCCCGATATATTCACGTACCTCTTTCTTAGAAAAATCCAGTACATACTGTGTCCGGCTGTGGCAGATCCGCTTGCCCTGTTCTGCAAGAAGCCAGTCCGGATGCGCCCTGTACAGATCACTGTCTTTGTTTGTCATCTCCGGTTCAATCCAGAGCCCGAATTTTAAACCTTTGGCATTGATCTTTTCTGCCAGCTCCTTTAACGTTCCTTTCAGCTTTTCCTCATTCGGATACCAGTCGCCAAGGGAAGAAGTACTGTCATCTCTCTTTCCAAACCATCCGTCATCCAATACAAAAAGCTCCATTCCAAGATCTGCTGCCGCATCCGCAAGTCCCAGAAGCTTTGGCGCATCAAAATCAAAATAAAATGCTTCCCAGCTGTTGATCAGGATCGGGCGAACCTTATCTCTCCAGGTTCCCCTTGCCAGACGTGTGCGGTACAGCTTGTGAAAGGTCTGGCTCATTCCGTTAAGTCCGGCTTCCGAATATACCATTACCATCTCCGGTGTCTGGAAGGATTCTCCTTTTCCAAGTGTCCACTTAAATCCATTTGGATGGATTCCCATCAGCACACGGGCGGTATCATAATTGTCTACCTCTGTCTGTGCAAGGAAATTTCCGCTGTAAACCAGGCTGAAACCGTAGACCTGCCCCTGGAACTCGTCTGCATTTTCACGCGCAAGTGCAAGGAACGGATTGAACTGGTAGCTGCTGCATCCGCGCATACTGTAAATACTCTGGATACCGTAATCCAGCTTATGTCTTCTCACATGGCGCTCTCTCGCCCACACACCGGCAAGATCGATCATCTCATAATCCTTGTCCGGCAGATCCACACAGGCGCTCATTGCAGAAAGAAGTGTGATCTTTTCGTCAGAATCACATTCAAAACGTACACTTCTCGCGATCACCGGAAATGCTTCATAGATCGTATATAAAAGGACAATTCTTGTATTGATACTTGTATCCTCCAGAACCAGTTCCAGAGTCTGCGCCTCATCATCACTTTCTACATATGTCGCCGGAAGTCCTTCAAGCTTTGGTTTGCCATCATAAATTTTATGCTCTTTATATACAAACTCGACTACATGGCTTCCGTTCTCCCGCTCGATCTCATATGCCGGAAAACGCATATCTCCGCAGCCGAAAGTCGGATACTCCTGCTTGATATTCTCCAGTGAGAATGTAGAATTTCCCTCGAAAGCATACGGTGACATATCACGCATCGCATATTCAAAAAGATGGCTGAAATCTTCTCTGTGTGTCAGGCGTTTTCCATAGTAGAGCTGTCCCGGCTGGTCGTTGTCAAGGATCTTGATGATATAGCTGATCTCCTGGTTGTAGAGATGAAACTCTCTTGTTTTTTCATTGTATATGATTGGCATATCGTTTCTCCTCATTCCGTATTGTATAACGTTCATTTTTCCGTATTATCTGTATAGTATCACTGTTGGTTTTTCAGCGTCAATGATTCCTGCGGATAAATTTGTAAAAACGTACACTCAAAAAAGGGACTCTGTCCTTTTCTAAAAGACATCATCCCTTTTCCTTTCTTAGCACACTTATTTAATTTTCTCTTTGTATTCTTTTACTCTGTACTGCTATCCACTTTCCATCCAAGCGCCTTCTCTACCGTATCGATCAGTACCCGGCTTACTCTTTGTGAACCGTCCATCTGTACATAATAGTAGGTCGCACTGTCGTCCTTGCTTCCCACATAGAATGTAACTGTCTTTTCCTTATCATCATCCGACGTATCCTTGTAAGTCAGCTCCACCTTCGTCCGCTGATCTTCCGCAAGCCCGTAATTGCCAAGCGTCGCGTCCGTCACATGATAATCTGCACAATCTGTAAAATAGAATCCGGAAAGTGCTGTCATAATACTTGTGACAGTATCTTCCTGATCCTCATTGTCCGCTTCATAGGTTTTTACCTCGTCACCCGGTTTTGTCACAGTCTCTTTTACAAAGTTATCGGATGTAACTGTTACAAAGCTGTCCTTTTCAGCAACATCTGCAAGCTGCCATACCATTTCCGAAATCAGATCTGCCGATACCGTGTACACTTTTTCTGTTCCATCTTCCATGAAATAATAATTTTCGCCAGAAGCATTCCCGATTAGAAATTTATGTGCCTCGCCGTCCTTTCCGGTCAGCGTAAGATTATATTCCGGCGAATCAAATCCATAGTCCGAAAGGTCATCCGGATTCTTGATCTCTTTTACCGCCTGAATATCCGAAAATGCATCTTCCATATTTTGCATACTGCTCTCCGTCAGTGCGATCGTGGTGTCCGGCGCATACTCCCAGGTATCATCCTCTTTTACAAAGGACATTTCTTCCCCAGATGCTTCTTTATACTCGATCGACTCCAGCGAATCTGTCTCAAAAATATGCACCACTGCGTTTTCTTTTTTCTTCTCTTCTGCCTCTGACTTAGATGTATTCCATTTTTTCAGCCCGAAAAATGTAATGAGCAGAGCAAGCAGTACGAGCAGAAGGATTCCTATTGTCCTTGTTTTTTTCTCCATCTTTTTTCCTCCTGCCTCTTACGCTTTCCGTCTTCTCATCCAGATCACAAATCCAAGGATCAGAATTGCAAGCGGAATAATAAAGATCACAAGGATGCTGAACGCACCTGCATGCATCGGTGTGTTGGTCTCAGTCGAAAGACTCTTCGCTTCAATCGCAACATTGTTTACATTATCAAAATTCTCTGTCACTGAATTTACAAACAAAGTCAGGTTATCCAGTGTCGTCAGCTGATCTGTGATATCCGAGCTGATCATAGATGCAGAAGCAAGCACCGTAAGTCTTGCTGTCTTTGTGTCTGTATCCGTTGCATCACTCTCATCGTCTTCATCCTCGCTGTCCGAATCTGAAGAATCCGCAGAAATCGCATTGGTAGAAACGGCTCCCAGGATATACTGTCCCTGTGTCTGGTCATTTTCTGTCACTGCATATCCACTGTCTGATGTCTGCATAAATGGAGTAACCGTCAGATTATCATTATCCGTATCTGTTTTCTCCATACCAGGTGAATTCAGCAGAAGTACCATCTGATTGCTGATGCCGCTTCCCAGGTCACCACTCAGAGAAAGCTGTGGGAAGATTGCATAATAATTTCCCTGGTAGCATCTCTGGGTATCTGCAATATAACCGTTGACTTTTTTCAGTCCATAATCCGACATAATTCCGTCCAGATTTGGTGTGTCTGAAGTCGTATCTCCAAGGATCAGATAAACCTTTCCGCCGTCACTCAGATATTTCTCAATAATTGTCTTTTCTTCATCTGTAATATCCGATGTCGGTGCATAGAGGAACAACAGGTCACAGTCATCCGGGATTTCCGGATTCATACTCAGGTTGATTTCTTCCGTCTCCAGATTATTCTTAGTAAGCAGATCACTTACCGAACTTGAAAATGTCGATTCTCCGTGACCACTGGTTCGGTAAATCTTGCTTGTTTCCTCGCTGGTTACATAATTGATCGCACTGGTAAGCTGTCCTTCTCCATCGAAAGAACTTTCACTGGCATTTCCGGTCGTATAATAAGAGTAATAATCGGACTGGATAATATCTGAAAATGAAATCGTTGTAGACTTTCCGGTTGCATCACAGGACACAACGATTACATTCCCATCGGTATTATATTTCTGAAGAACGGACGGATGCAGTACGCTGTCCACCCATTCCACTTTTACTTTGCCGGAAAGCGCCGCATATTTTTTCACAAAAGTCTTGATCCTGGTATCCACAGAATCCTGTTCTGCGATCACTTTCAAATCTACTTTTTTATCCAGCTTCTTCAGCATTTTTGTGGACACGCTGCTGATATCGTACAGATTGTTGCTGCTGATATCAATATTTCTTACTTTTTCCGGAAGCTGTCCTGCCACCAGATTGATCACGATCGCGATTGCAATCACGATCATTGCAAGCCCTACGCTGTAAGTTCCGTTCCGGGAAGACTTGCTGCTGAACATTTTTTTGATTTTTTCCATGTCTTCTCCCTCCTAACTCCAACGTCTTTTCTGAATGGACTGCATGGTCAGGAAGATAAATACACCTGCCACACTCAGATACAGGATCAGCCCACTCACATCGAAAAGCTTGTTATATGCTACGTTGTCAAATACATCTGCAAGATACAGCTTCTTCATGATGTTGACCAAAATATTTTCAAATAATGAAGATTTTACAAAGCTTACGATCACAACCGCAACAACTCCGATCGCTTCGATAATTCCTGCGATCATCCAGTTTCCCGTCATCCGGTAAATGATCAGCGCCGCAATGGTAACGAATACCACAATACCGATCATGCCGCTTGTAGCTGATGTCGGGAGGAAATCGATCAGTCCTCCCCAGAGATAGATCAGAAGCAAAACGCCAAAGGTTGTTACTGCCGCAATGATCTGGCTTTCTGTGAGTGACGAAAGAAACATTCCGATTGCCAGATACACGCATCCGAGCAGGAAGAACATCAGGATCGACAGATAATCCACCTTCAGATACGCCGTTCCAAAGCTCTTAATGATAATTGGGAAAATGCAAAAAATCAGGCACGGTACCGCAAATACCGTCACCATCGCAAGGTATTTCCCCATCACGATATCAAATAATTTTACCGGTGCGGCAAGCAGAAGCTGGTCTGTCTTGTTCTTCCGTTCCTCCGCAAAGGAACGCATGGTGAGCATCGGGATAATGATGATCAACACGTAGTTGATATTCATCAGAACATATGAAAAATAGGGATATCCCGAATTTAAGTTGTACGCCATAAAATAGATTCCCGTGAAGATCACAAGGAAGGCGATCAGGACATAGCCTGTCATTGATTGAAAATAGGATTTTAATTCTCGTTTATAAATTGCTGTCATTTTCGAGATCCTCCTTTTCATCCTCACTTGTCGGAACGGCATTTTCTTCCGGCTCTTCATCCATCTCAGTCAGCTCGTTCTCTTCTGCCTCTTCCTGCGCATTTTTCTTGCGCCACTTTACCATCCGGCCTTTCTTTTCGCCGTCCTTCATCGCTTTTGCTGCTGCAGGTGTGCTTCCCTGCGTCAGCTCCAGGAAGACATCCTCCAACGTCGTGCGGCTGTGATACAACATAAGTAACGGGCAGCCCTCCTGTGCAAATGCCATAAATACTGTTTCCCTGATATCCTTTCCATCCTTCGGGAACAGACTCACTTTTACCGTTCCTTCTTCTTTTCCGTGTTCCACGGATGCCTTCTGCACATTACCAATTGTGCCGATGACTTTCCGTACCGTATCTTCATTTCCCTTTGCCAGGATTTCCACAGTCTGCTGATTCGTCAGAAGCTTTTCCAGATTCTCCGGTGTATCACTTGCCACCAGTTTCCCTTTGGAAATAATCATAATATAATCACAGACTTCCTGGATCTCTGCCAGAATGTGCGAGCTCAGGATCACGGTATGCTCTTTTGCCAGCTCACGGATCAGTTCACGGATTTCAATGATCTGCTTCGGATCCAGTCCGACCGTCGGTTCATCCAGAATGATGATCTCCGGGAATCCAAGGATTGCCTGCGCAAGTCCGACTCTCTGCTTATAACCTTTGGACAGGTTCTTGATCAGCCGGTCCTGTACATCCATGATCTTCACCATCAGCATGACCTTCTCAATCTGCTCTTGCCGTTCCGTTTTTGGGATCTTCTTCAATTCCGCTACGAACCTTAAGTATTCATTCACCTTCATATCCGTGTAAAGCGGTGGCATCTCAGGCAGATAACCAATACATTTTTTTGCTGCCTCCGGTTCCTCCAGTATATTGTGCCCGTTGATCAGCACTTCACCTTCTGTGGCGCCAAGATAGCCGGTCATAATATTCATCGTTGTAGATTTTCCGGCACCGTTCGGTCCCAGAAATCCATAGATCTGCCCGGTATCTACAGTAAAATTCAAATGATCTACAGCCAGATGTGAGCCGTATTTCTTTACAAGATTTTTTACCTCAATCAATGTTGTTCCTCCTGACTACAAAATTTCATGCTTTTCAATTATACGGATGATTTGTGAAACTTCTGGGGGCAATCTGTGTTCATTCTGTGTTTTTTCTGTAAAACTGTGAACTGCAAAAGTGTACCACCTGCCCGATAATAATAGAAATACCGATATCTGGAATCAGCTTTTCCACATATCGGTATTTTATATTTTTAAATCACTTTTTTACCCGAAAAAGACTTTTTTATATACTGGGCAGATTTCACTTAACTCGCGATTATCCACACCAGTCAGGCAAGGAATTCTTCCAGAATTTCCCGGATTCTTGCCTCTTTTGTCGGCTCCAGCTTTTCGCCGGTATCTTCCTGCTTAAATCTGGAACCGGCTGTATCTTCCATCCGTGCTCCAGGCTGCTGCGTCCGCATTTCATCAGCCTGATTTGCATTCGCCTGTCCCACTTTTGCTACTGTCTGCACGGTCTGCTGCATTTGTCCATCTTCTGTATACCGTTTTTCGTTCGCAGAAACCGTATTTACCGTAGCTGCGCTTGCTGGCACGGTTTCTTCTGAAAATGGTCTTTGCACCTGACCGGAATGCGCCGCTTCATTTTCCTCTGCATCCATTTTCTCCGGAATCTCATCCGCTCTCTGAACCGTAACCTGGATTTCTTTCTGATTGGTCTTCTCATAGCGATGAGCATATGTATTTTCCAGAAAATCTACCATATAGGTTTTCGCTGCCTCCAGCTGATAGGCATCATCCGCAAGCATCCGGAGTAGAAAGAGCGCCAAAGCTCCCATACCGCCCAAAATACCATATCTGTAAAGTCCCTGTTCCCTCTCCCCCGCTGCATAAGCAAGCGCTGTTCCTGTGGCTCCAAAGATAAGGCAGAGCCAGATGCTCCCCTTCGCCCACTGCCTCCAGGTATGCAGCCTCACGCCAAGCACCCGGTATTCATACAAATATTTCTCTACAAATGCACCAACATTCTGTACTTTATCACTCACCATACACCCATGCTCAAATTTTGCCCTTACAAGCCGCATCAGCGGATGATTGCTTTTACTCATGTTACTTGCTGCTCTTACCAGCTTTTTCAGTGAAATCCCGGTAATCAGTCTTGCAATCGCGCCGATCCCGATCATCACTCCCGTCAGAAAAAATACCGTTTCTCTCACCACGAACATTTCCAACATAAAAAGAATCCTCCTTCTTAGATTTACCGTCATTATACCGTAAACCTCCGAATTTGGATTCCCTAATCGTTCGCCACAATCCGACATCCTGTCTGGAAAATGACGCTGCTTTTCTGTTTTACTTTGCTGCCTTACGCATTACATTCTTTCTACAAGACCTTTGACAAGCCCTACATAATGGGTGATTGCCATCTTCACAAACTCCGGATAATCCATCGTTGCACTGTTGTCAGCTTTGTCCGAAATTGCACGAATAATGACATACGAAACTTTATTCAGATATGCGGTCTGCGCCATTGCTGCGCCTTCCATCTCCGCACACTTTCCATCAAATGTCTTTACCAGATATTCCTTCTTTTCCTTGCCGGAAATAAACTGATCTCCGCTGAGCACTCTTCCGGTAAATGTCTGAATGTCCGGATTCACTTCTTTGTTTACTTCCACTGCCATCTTCACAAGCTTCTCATCTGCCGGGAAAGAAAAGGTATCCATTCTCGGAATCTGTCCTACCGGATCGCCAAGCATACTTACATCCATGTCGTGCTGAACTGCATCTGTAGAAATCACGATATCCCCGATGTTGATATCTGCATCCAGAGAACCTGCCACACCTGTATTGATCAGCGTATCCACACCAAAACAGTCAATCAGAATCTGTGCGCAGATTCCCATGTTGACTTTTCCGATACCACTTCTTACAACTACAACTTCCTTGCCACTCATAATACCTTTGACAAAAGTCATTCCGGCACGTTCCAGCGTATCCTGAACTTCCATCGATTCCTTTAAGATTGCAACCTCTTCATCCATTGCTCCGATAATTCCTATCATTTGAAAATCCTCCGTTTTTCCTACATATTGTTTTTATCTATATCTATAGATTTCCCTTCAAAATTACAATAGCTATTATATCAGATTTCTTATAATATGCACTAGCATTTTCTTATAAGGCTGTGTTATAATCATTGAAGCAATTTTATAAGGCACAATAATAGTATAAATATAAAGGAGGACTATACTCATGGAATTTACACCACACGGCGTCTGTTCTAAGAATATTCACTTAGAAGTAGATGAAGCTGGACGTATTCATAATGTTGAGTTCACAGGCGGATGTAACGGTAACTTACAGGGCATCGGGCGCCTCGTTGAAGGAATGGATATTCACGAAGCAATTTCACGTATCGAAGGTATCAAATGCGGATACAAAGCAACATCCTGCCCGGATCAGCTTTCACTTGCTTTAAAAGAATATTTAAGCAATAACCAGTAATCAAATAATTTTTTCGCAATTTTGCGTCAAAACAAGCAGGTCAGGAATTATCCCGACCTGCTTGTTTTGGTCTAATTCAGTTTAACATTAGTTAGGCTTCTTGCTTGCTCTGATGTTCCATACTCACATACTTCACGACCGGGTTGTATTATTTGGTCATATGCTTTCTGTCCAATCAGAAAATACGTTTATTAGTTGTGGTCTTTACAGTCCTGTTCACCCTCTTGTCAGTCTGCAAGACCGGAGATGTTGAACTTTATCAACCTGCAATTCAGACAGGTGTTAAAAGGAATCTTCCCATCTCCCTCCCTCATATTGTTCCCTTGTCCTTACTTTCGCTAACTGCCGCACCGGTTGATAGTCGTATGAATATTTTATAAAAAATATTTTTGGTTTGGTGGTGCGGGGTGAGTTAGGGTGGGTAAGGGGTTGGGATGTTGTTGGTTTGTGATTTTTAGATGTAAATGCCGTCTGTGTACGAGCCACTTACGTCTGAATTTGCATAATGCACACAGCATACTCGATAATAATATCCAGTTGGTACAGATAAAGTTTTACTTGTACTTACATAAACGGAATTATAATTTGTTTCAATCCATGAAGTATAATAACCCCATTTTCCATTTACATATCTTTCTACTTTCACATCTACTGTAATTTTGGAAACCGATTTCTGCCCTACTGTGTTTCCTCCTGCACCAATTTTGCCTGGACCTACTTTTGTAATTGTTGATGATCCACTTTTCAAATATACGCCTCTGCTCATTGAACCAACTGTCACTTCTGACGAATCGTTATTTGTCAAATAAGAGCCATCAACACACTCTGGTGCATCCGATGCCTTTGCAACTCCTTGTGTACTGATAAACAATGTACAAACCATAATCATTGTCATAATCAGCGACAAAATTTTACTTTTTTTCACCTTTCGCCTCCTCTCTACACTATATTAACAATTGAGCGAGAAAAATCTCACGCCATATTTAAAAAAAATATAAATTTTTTAAAAGTTCTTTAAACTCGTCCTCATCCATAGTTGCATTGATCGTATAAAATACATCTTCATATATAAATTGTGCTATATTTTCTTTATTACCATCAGGTAATTCATATTGGAAAATATCAATATTATTACCAGCTACTTTAATTTGTTCCTCCTTAATTTTTTTATCTTCTACATCATATCCATGAGATTGCTCCTTATAATTAAAAACTATTTGATATTCGATTATATTTTTTTTATTATCGTAAATTAGACTAACTCTCTTTAACACTTCATCTATATCACTCTGTACCAATGACATCTCCTTTGATGTTATTCTTAATCTAACTACATCAACTCCCATTTTATCTTTTATGTCTTCGTATACACTTTCCTCTTCATAATTACCAATCTTATTCTTATCTCCATCCTCCCTTTCCGTATTAACCTTAACCATTTCTCTATCACCAATAATATCATTCAACCCCCTGCTAAAGAACGGCGTCCCACCAATACTCACCATACTCCACATCATAGCAAGCACAGCCACGATTCCATATACCTTCCAGTGCCGCTTTCTCTTCTTAACTTTCTTCTTTCCGGCTTTCTTCTCGATCTCTTCGTTCGTACCGTCATCACTTGCTTTATTATCTGTTTCATGCTTCACATGCTCAATTGGCACAACATTATCTATATAACTGTCACTCTCCACATCTTTCTTAAGATGATCTTTCGTATTCTCCCCGCCGCGAAGTGCCTGAACCTCTCGTCCGAGACGGATTGCCTCCTTGTCGGCATCTGACAGTTTTTCATATGCTTTTTGCTGTTCTTCATATTCTTGGATTTTACTCCACATCTTTTCATCCAGGTCTTCTGGAAAGGAAATGTCCTGCAGTGATTCGTCCGAGTCCATTTCTTCCATGATTTCCCCGGCTTCTTTTTCCAGTTCAGCTTTTAAAAGCTTATCCAGATTATCTTCATGTTTTTCCATTTTAAACCTCATTCTTTTGGATTTCTTTTCCCTTTAACTTGACCTTTTTCCTTCACCTGTTTAATATTATGATATCAGGGCAGTCTCTCTGCCTGTATCAACTGCGAATCTTAATTCGCACCATCAATGGGAGGATTTTTATTATGAAACGCATCATTCTGACCGGCGGAGGTACTGCCGGACATGTTACACCTAATATTGCACTGCTTCCCCGTCTTCGGGAACTGCAGTATGACATACATTACATCGGTTCTTACAACGGTATGGAAAAGCAGCTGGTTGAACAGCAGGGAATTCCATATCATGGTATCTCTTCCGGTAAGCTCCGCCGGTATTTCAGCCTTCAGAACTTTACGGATCCGTTCCGCGTCCTGAAAGGCTTCAGTGAAGCCAACCGTCTGATCAAACAGTTAAAACCGGATGTAATTTTTTCAAAAGGTGGATTTGTAAGTGTTCCTGTTGTTATTGCCGGAAAGAAGAACCATGTTCCTGTTATCATTCACGAATCGGATATGACTCCGGGACTGGCTAATAAGCTTTCCATTCCTTCAGCTGCAAAAGTATGCTGTAACTTCCCGGAAACTTTAAGTTCTCTTCCTCAAGATAAAGCAGTCCTTACCGGATCCCCAATCCGTCAGGAGCTTTTCACCGGAGATAAAGAAAAAGCCCGCGCTTTCTGTGGTTTCAAGGAAGTAAAACCAGTTATCCTGATCGTCGGAGGAAGTCTTGGTGCAGTCGCAGTCAATAACGCAGTACGCAAGATCCTTCCTGAACTCTTAAAAGATTTCCAGGTTGTTCATCTCTGTGGTAAAGGCAAGCTCGATGAAAAGCTCACCGGTCTGAACGGCTATGTTCAATTTGAATATATTCAGGATGAACTGAAAGATCTCTTCGCCCTTGCCGATGTTGTAATCTCAAGAGCAGGTGCAAATGCAATCTGCGAATTGCTTGCTCTTCGCAAACCAAATCTTCTGATTCCACTTTCAGCTAATGCAAGCCGTGGTGACCAGATTCTGAATGCCCGTTCTTTTGAACGTCAGGGATTCAGTATGGTTATGGAAGAAGAAGAGCTTACAGATGAAAAGCTTCTCGCAGCAGTCCACAAGCTTTATGATTCCCGTGAAGACTTCATAAATGCAATGAATCAGTCTTCTCAGCAGGATCCGATCAAGACAATTATCGGTCTGATCGAAGATGCTGCTTCCAAATAATTTTTTAACAACAGTTATTTACATTGTTCAAAAACAGGTGTCGGAATGACACCTGTTTTCTTTATATATCCATCGGTGCTATTTTGTGTAATCATCAGAATTGTAATGTATCTTTACCCATTTTCTTGCTCTGTACAGTACACCCGTCAGTGCTTGGATACTGATCCCCATAGATTCAGCCACATCTTTTTGTTTTCTCTCCAGACAGTAAACCATGGTGATTGCTTCGTACCAGTTTTCATTTTCTTCGTACAATGCATCCAGAATCGTCCATCCATAACCCACTTTTTCTTTTTGTAAAATTTTGTGGAATACATGCTCCTCTGCACTTTCCGCATATTCCTTCGAGTACAGATCCGAAAACAGCTCAATATCTGCCTTCGGACATTCTCTTGCCCGCTTCTTCATATAATTGATAGCTGTATTTTTCGTTGTTGTTACCAGCCATGCTGCCATGTATTCTTCATCCACTGTATCAAAGTGCGTATATAGTTTTAGAAAAACCTCCTGGAATATCTCTTCCGCTGACTCTTTGTGACTGCCAGAATAATCCATTGCTATCCGATAAACGTTGAACTTATTTTTATGGTACACGTTCTCGAATTCCTTTTTATTCTTATTCTGAAAACTCACTCCAGTACCTCACTATTTTATTTTTCTTTCAGTTTTTCCAGGATTTCATCCCGATCTTCATCTGTAAGTTTACCCGGTTTCCAGCCAAATCCGCTCTTGTCATTTTTATATCTCGGAATCAGATGCATATGGAAATGGAATACGGTCTGACCGGCCACTTCCCCGTTATTCTGTACGATATTATATCCGTCACATCCAAGTACATCTTTTAATCTTGTTGTGATCTTCTTTGCAAGCTTAAATGCTTTTCCTGCCAGTTCTTCATCAATAGAATAAATATCTGCCGCATGTTCTTTTGGCAGGATCAGTGCATGTCCCTTTGTCGCCGGTCCAAGATCCAGAATTACTCTGAAATCATCATCCTCATATATGGTTGCAGATGGAATTTCTCCATTTGCGATTTTACAAAAAATACAGTTCTCATCCCTCATGTTTTTTCCTTCTTTCTACATTTTCTTCGATTAATCTCGAATTTGTTTACGAACCAGACTTTCAATGATAAACTACAACTACTTTATATCATGGAAAGGATGGTCGTTACCATGCCATTTACTGCAAATGATTATGAAAAGTTACATCAGCTTATGAATTCCAGTCCGGAAATTCGTGAATTACTTCAGAAACTCCTGGATTCACAGCAATATACAATCAGCAAGATCAGTCATGAAGTTCGCAATCCACTGACGCTGATCTACAGTACCTTTCAGCTCATAGAGTCCAGTCACCCTGAAACCAGAGATTTCAGCCACTGGTCAGAGCTTCGCGAAGACATCGAATACACAATCTCTCTGTTGCAGGAGCTGTCTGCCTATAATAACAGTGAACATCTGCATCTGAGCACGTTTTCTGCACAGGACTTTTTGGGACAGATCTGCCTGTCCTTTGCCGCCTCCTGCGTAGATACCGACATTGGATTCTCTTCTCTGATAGCCCCTGATCTTCCATCTCTGACGGCCGACAGATTAAAGCTGCATGAAGCGATTCTCAACCTTTTAAGAAACGCCCGTGAAGCCATTTCGTCTGCCGGTTCAATCCGTCTGGAAGCAGTCCTCAAAGATCAAATGCTTCAGATTACCATATCTGATACCGGATGTGGAATCTCACCGGAATATCTCGACACGATTTTTGATCCTTTTGTCACTTACAAACCAGACGGCACCGGTCTTGGTCTTGCCATTGTCAGCCGGACAATCACAGCTCACGCCGGAACAGTAACAGTTACTTCCTCCTGTGGAAAAGGCACTTCTTTTTTGCTTTTGTTACCAATTACATAATCATTTTTATTATAAAAAACACGTAATTGTTTTACAAGTACTTCTTTCCATAAACTGGAAAATGTAGTAAAAAGAAAAACATGTCCTATCTTACTTATTCCTCTGAATCATCCGCCATTATCTCATCCCATTGGGATTCCCGTTTTTTTCTACGTTTCTGAAGGCGCTGATTCAGAAATCCCCATACGCTCTGCCTGTCCTTTACAACCTGCCCTTTCATTTCCTGTTCTGCAATCCAGTCATCCAAGATCAGTTCCTCCTGCAGATCATATCCTGCTTTTTTCTCCGGCTGTATACTCTCCATTTCATTCTCCTTTTTCTCCAGTATCCGCTCCAGCGCATACTCAATATTATAATTTTCTTCCATTGAAGCCTTATGTAATTCATATGCCAGATAGACTGCCTCTTTCTGTTCATAATCTGTCTCCCTGACAAAATATTCTGTAAGCTCATGAAACTTTTCCAGAATATTACCTTCCAGTCCCGGACAATAACAAAAGTAATAGATTTCATCCGATACATAAATATGTCCCGGATCCAGGCTCAGACAATTCACGTCCAGCAGATAATTCTTCACTGCATAAAGCACCTGGATAAACTGTCTCATAAAATTTTCCAGATCTGCAAATTTCCAGTGCTCTTTTTCTCCCTTTGCCTTCACGGATATCTTCCCACTGATCTCGTAGCGGTACTGGCTTTTATCATCTTTTCCCTGCCCTCTTACCGACAAGAGTCCGGGAATCGCATTTTCCATCAGCATCCGCATCTGATAATCTTCTTTATATAGCTCATCTGTTTCCAGAATCATCCAGGCATGATGTAAATCTCTTTCGTACTCTTCTCTCATTCCTCCTGGTTCCTTTCTACAATCTCCTGCAATACTTTTTTCCTGCGTATTTTTTCCTCTGGCACGGTCAGTGCCGCACTGCGTTTAACAGATACGCGCATTTTTCTCTTTTGCGCTCCTGCTGTCACTTCAAATTCATCTTTTACTACCGCAGTTTCCACCGATACTGTATCAAAAAATATCAGTTTGTTTTCAATTCTTTTCTGAAAATACTGCTCCATTTTTCCATTTTCTATTTCCTTTTTCCATCGCCATTCTTCACTTCCGACAATCGCAGTCTCATATGCCGCCCCACCGATAATATTTTTATCATGGTAATAAAAAAGTGCGAAAATGACTGCCATCCAACAAAGCAATACTACCGGCATCAGATACGCCATCTCAACTACTGTACTTCCTTTTAGCTTTACCATATAAATGTCCCCAGATAGCCGATCAGAAGAAAAGGATAAAATGACATTCTTGTCGTCCGTTTCCATTTTCCGCTCCAAAGACCTGCTCCTGCTGCCATCGCAGCCACAAGAAATGCAAGCATCAGCATTCCAAGCAGATTCCAGATCCCTAGAAAAATACCCATATTCAGGATCATCCAGCTGTCTCCGTACCCTATTCCCTCCTGTGACCATTTCGATATCATGAGAAATACAATTCCACATCCCAGTCCGGCAACCCATACACTCCAATGCATCCGTCCAAATAACGCACGGTACAGAATCGCCGCACAGCTTCCTGCGAGCAGATATTCTGTCGAGATTTTCTGATATTTTATATCCTGTGCTGCTCCGAATCCTAAAAAAAATAATCCTGCCAATTTTGCTATTTTCCACCACATTTTGAACATGCTCCTTTTCCTTTTACTTCTGACAGCGGAACTGTATAAACTTTTCTCTTCAGTCCGCTGCATGATAATGAAGTATGATAACGATCCCCGTAATCTGTAACATAGCAGTTGCCATCATTTCCCGGCATCCATCCACACCGTTCACACAAATGATAAATTCCTCCACTGCTGTTTCTCAGTTCCCCTAACTGTGTTTTCGCAACACTGCGCACGGACGGTTCCAGATAAGTGCACTGATAATTCCGGTGATATACGATCCCTGTTTCTGTCACATATACAAGTTCATTATCTCCAATTCCTGCTTCGTAGGTCTTTACATAACCTGTCCATGTCTTCATCCTCATTTTTTCTTTATAATGCAGTACCGGAATATGAAAGACAGGAACCGGCAATTCTACTTCATATTCTGCCGTCAGTTCCAGCACTCCCATTCCCGGTATCGCCCAGGATCTTTTACAGCTGACTCCTCCGCTTCCGCCAACAATCATACTTCGATCCATTCTTTCTTTCCCGACCGCATTTACAAGATCTGCATGCAGACTTATCGGGTTCAGCATCGGAATTTCTGCAAAACTCTCTGCCACCTGCTTTCCTGCACTCTGCAGTCCGCATCTTACTGCAGACTGGATGCTTCTGAGCTCCAGCATCCAGATCAAACTCACCGCCGCATATAGGAACAGCGGAACACAAAGTACAGCTTCTACTGTTACCGAGGCAGATACAGATGCCTTTTCTTTGACACAAGATATGGCGATCAAATCAGGTAGAAAATCAAATCCTTCCTCCTTTCTGCGAATATCAAATATGTGTTTGTAATTCAATATTTTTCTGTACATCATCAAAGGAATTTTATTTATTATTTCGATTGTCCTCAGAAAAGACACCTGTATCCACCTCCTAACATTTTCATTTTTTGTTACTGATATTGATATAAAATATGATACTGATACCGGATCCCTCTTCTCAGATAACATGTCATGTCAAAGTCTGCTCCTGATACGCAGGCATCTGCCCGAAAAAACGTTTTCTCCATTCCGGATCGCAGATTCATTTCCACCAGATCCAATGCTCTCATCGACAGTTCTTCCTTTGATTTTAAAACCAGCATCATTTGCAGATACTGCTCATAAGAATTTCCCTCTTCTGTCTCCTTCCCTTCCGGAATACTTCTGTTCTTTGCCAGTTCAAGCAGACCATCCAACGTCAGATTCCAGCTCTCCTTACTCTTTACAGCCGGAACCTTCTTCCCTGCCAGAAGCGTCTTAACATCCGTAAGGCTTTCTCCATAAGCCCATGCAAGAAGCAGCGCATGCTTGATCACAGGTCCGATCTCCGGTGAAAGAAGCACTGCACTCAGTGTCGTTGCAAGGGTATCCACCTCCATTTGCATGTCCTTATCGGTCAGCAAATATCCATAATTCACTGCAAATCGAAGGATTCGGATTCTCCCGATCACATATTCCAGATTGTCCTTGTCGCTCGCCTTTCCTCCTAACAAATACTCCATCTCATAGTCCAGTACCGTATTCTTTTTCTTATTTGCAGCATTGCCAAACTTATCCATAAGGTACAAATTGAAAAAAATGGTATCTCCGGCTCCATTATCTTTTTCCTTCATGGTTCCGTATCCCTGCCTGAGCTTTCGGTTCGATACAGTCTCTTCTGACTTTACAGCTTTCGATGACAGCGTAAATCCTTCCGGGCTGACCAGATTTAACAGTGCTTGCGCCTGTATATCCACAATATCCGCCAATGGATTATTTTCTGCAGGAAGTTCTTCTTTTTCACTTTCCAGCATCTGGTCAAGTTCTTTACTCGTCTCTATATTCTCTTTCCCATATTCATTTGCTTTCAGTTCCTGCTCCTTCCATTCGGATACCTTTCCCGTCAGATTCTCTATCGCCGCAGCTCCTGTCTTCATTTTCTCGTATTCAACCGCCTGCCGCAGAAATTCTTTCCCATTCTGGTCTGTCAGATAACGGATTGCCGCAATCTCTGTTTCTATATTTTCTGCCCCGTAAAAGGACAGTCGGTTTAAAATATTTTCTTCAGACATTGTTCCGGATTCATAACTGCCTTCTATTGCAAAAATACCATATCGCTCCAGAAGATCTTTCTGATATTCTGCAAACGCAGATTCCACTGCCCTGCCTGCGTCTGCTCTTCTCTCATTCTTTGTCAGCTGGATCGAGGCACTTTCCAGCAAAGCCCCAACCAGAGTAAGAAGCAGAAGAAAGACCAGGCTTAGAAACACAGTAATCTCTCCCTTTACCATTTTTTTCATCTCTGTACACACTCATTTCTGAAATAAAATTTTTATTTTAGATTCCTGAACTTTCATTCGTTATTTTTTCAAATATTTTAGTTACAAGTTCATTAAGCTGTTTCTTAAAAATGATAACCAGACCGATAATGACTACCATAATTTTTACCCCTTCTCTGGTAACCCGCATAAACACTGGCTCTATCGTCAGCGTCACTGCGAAGTTTCTGTCTTTTTCTGCCCATTTTCCGTGAGACTGTGTATATCGTGCATTAGGTAAAACGTCCAAATCCCTAACCTTAATGATTTCTATATAAAGCAAAACAGCCGAGATATGTTTTTCATATCATCCGCTGTCAGCTGTCTTTCTTATTTGATTGTTTATTTCTTTTGCTTGTTTAACTCTTTTGTTAATTCTTCGATCTTTTTCTCTAATCGGCTATTTTCACTTTCTAATTCCCTGATTCTTTTTTTCAATTTCATAACTGTAGTCTTTAAATTAATGTTTGTATTCTCCAACGCTCTATCAAATATAACTTTCTTCGGATTGTAGCATTCCCCCTGTTGAAGCTGTGCATCATCTAACGCTTTTCTAACTTCCGGATTTCTGTAAAAAAAACTTTTTGCAAATCCAGTGTTTCTTGCCAGTTCAGTTACCGAAATCCGCTCTTTTCTTTGAAGCATTTTTTCAATCTCACTTATAGCAATATCTGTTTTCTGCCTGCTTTTAGCCTGGTTCAGTGCAACCATTTTATCGTATTTCATATCCATCTGCTCCCTTCTATTTACAATCTTTTCAGTAGGGAGACTTCTTTTCTACTAAGTTGTTTCTGAAGTTTCTCTATCTGCTGGCAAAGTTGTTCATTGTTCTTAGAAAGTTCCCGATTCTGTGCTGCTAATTCCTCATTTTTCGTTTTGGCTTTTAATAATTCAAGTCTCAATTCAGCCATCGAATTTTCAAGTTGCCTGTCCATTATAACTGGATGTTGGTTCTTAAAGATTGCTTCCTGCCTGTGGATGGCATCGTCTAACTCACGCCTAACCATCTGATTTTTATAAAAAAATCCTCTGGAAAGCCCCGTCCTTTTTACTAACTCTGCAACGGTAATTCTTTCCATATTATCAAGCATACCAGAAATGGCTTTTTTGGCAACCTCCATCTTCCTTTGGCTCTCGGCCTGTGTAATCTCTATCATTTTATCATATTTCATAATCATCCCATCCTTCTATGATATCTAATAGGATCATGTCCATCTTTTCTCTTGCTTCTCTTGTCTCATCAGCCATCAGCTTATTACCGATTTTCCGGTAATACTGCACAGATTGTGTTGAGGTATGCCCTAACAGCTTTGCTATCATCCAGTCATCCACATGCATCTCCGTTAGTTTCTTCCCATAGCAGTGCCGGAATATATGTGTCCCAAACTGTAGCAGCTCGCCATTATCGTCCCGGATATCTTCCTGACGTATCATCTTCATGATCTGATTTTGGATCATACCATACTGATAAGGTTTTGTTGGATCATTCTTTTTTACAAAAATGTATGTTGTTTCTCCATACCGCTCTTTTGTATAATCAATCGCTTTCATGATGAGCCTTGCCACTTCTTCACTGATAGCCTTTTCATACGTTACGGATTTTACCTGATCGATTCTTATAAAATATCGTCCTTCCCGCATGCTTAGACAATCCGGCTTTAAGGTCAGCGTATCGGATATCCGAGTTCCTAATAACTGGTGGATAATCAATGCCCTGCATATCTGCTCGTCCATCTTGAAAATGTGTTCGTTTAATCTCTTAATTTCAGCATCACTGTAAAATTTAAACAAATGCCTTGGGGTGCTTGGAAAATCATTGCTCAAAAATAATTCACTCATGCTCTGTCGTTCATATAGATTTCCGACATCCTCCAGCACCCTCCGCAGGGCATAAAGATCCGATCTGTAATTTTTCCGTTCATGCGCTTCTGTTTGCAGGTATATCAGGTATTGTTCGATATGAAGCCTTTCCAGTTCCTGTAAGGATTTGATATCCGGACACCTTTTTTCCAAAAACCTGGCAAACCGCTTTATGGCTGTCATTTCACTTTGAATAGTTCCTAGAGGGGAATATTTCAGATGCATAAACACCGCTTTTTTTACTTCCTCCCGGATGTCCGGCTGCGTGATTTTTGTAAAATTGATTGTTTCCATATTCAGGATTGGATTCGACTGGATTGGGAAATCAAAGTTCTTTAAATTCCAGACATCTTTTTCCTGCTCATCCCGGTCATCATCCTCTTTCGCAAACTTTAGGATCTTCTTCATGTGCTTTACAATGCCGGGAGTCTCAATTCCGATCTTGTCATATGTCGCCCTATATTTTTTACTTGATAAGGCGTATCCCTTTTCCATCATCCAGCCTCTCAGCATACGGATTATTTTTTCCTCTGCTTTCCCATCCAGCTTGCATATATTTCGATCAATCAGAAAATTCCGGATATTATTGTAATAGAGCAGCTCACTTGACAGGCTGGAGGGAGCAAGTTTTTTGCCTCTATCCCATATAAATTCCTCTAACAGCCTGCTGATCTCCTCTGTGGGCAGCCCTTCCAGATCAAAATACCGGTCCGGACGGATATGCATTTTTTCGATCTGTTCCTCCGATGCCTGTTTGTAACAATCCATCTCATAAACATAAATTCTTTTTTTCATTTCTTATCACCACGTTTCTTAACTGTGATTGCTGAGGCCAGGTCATTTCCTGGTTTCTTAAAGTAGGCATCACTCGCTTTTTCTATCCTCTTAGGCATAAAATCTACATACTGCTTTGTCATTTCCTCTGAGAAGTGTCCAAGATAATCCCGGATCGTCTGTATGGAAACGCCATCATCGTAAAACCGGGTAGCCAGTGTATGCCTATAATCATGGGTTTTGAAAATATATTCTCCATCTGCTATCTGATTCTTGGTGCAGTGATACTGAAATTCTTTTCTGAATGTCGCCACCCGGTATGCTCCGCCATTTTTCCCTTTGAATATATAATCTTTGGGGCGGATATGATTCTTCTCTATGTATTTCCTCATCACCATGTACAACATAAACGGTATCGGGATCATTTTATCTGCTTTCATTTTAATCTGATAAACTTTCAGCCATGCATCTTCCCCATCCCAATAATACGCATCCCCTTTTAGCGTGCATACCTCGCTGATTCTAAGTCCGGTACACCACAGATGTAAAAATATCAGTTTAGGAACCTGCGGAAATAGGTAGAGTTTATGCAGGATCTCCATATAAACTTCTTCTTCCACTGTTCTGTCATGATGCTCCGGGTATGTCTTTTTCAGATAATATTCCGGCTGAAACGGGATTTCCTTGATATATCCTCTCACATTCAAAAATTGGTAAAATTTTAGATAACACACAATTCTTTTATTAAACGTGTCATCCTTTGTATCCTTTTCTTCCTGCTCCCTGAAATAACCATCCAACTGATTTTCATCCACCTGGCAGATGGATATTTCGTCATTAAAATATTCCAGCAGTTTCTTAACCTCATACAGCTGCGCCCGAATATTTGCTATGGTAAGCCCTCCGATTCCGACATGATATTTGGCATATTCCTGTAGAAGCTCCCGGTTCTTTTGGTTGGTAACTTCTATAAAGCTCAATCTCTGCACTGGGCTGCTCGGATTCAGTCTGTCCTCTGATAAATGAAAACGCTCCATATACCACACGTTAGCATGCCAGTGGATTTCCGATGCAGCCAAAAATAAAATTTTCCGGCTGTTGTCTATGATCTGCATGGAATTTTTCACATTGACCACTTTCTGCTCTACGATCTTTTCAAATTGGTTGATTTGGCTCAATTCCAGGCGCTCCAGATCTTCGATATCCTCATCCACACAGAAATCATACAGCCAGTGCAGGGGTAATAAGAATCGTACTCTTCTTTCCTTTGGATCGTCCCGGTATAGGTTTTCCAGTATGTAATTTAATAGTAGAAACACCTGCTTTTTTAATTTCTCCGGCGCTCTCTTTGCAAAATCCCACACCAGTTCCTGCTTATCCTGAACATATTCAAAATCTTTGACCAGTTCCGGATCCGGCAGGTAAGGCAGGAAAATAATCTGCGCTTTATACTGCATCCGGTTTCTTGCCATTCCCGGCAGGCTGCTTATCTCGCTTTGGATACTGTACTGTTTGATATGGTCGAACACCTTCAGGTATTTCATCACACGCTGTTCATTCCCGGTCTTTTGCAGTTCTGCTTCATATCGACTCCGTGTCGTATAATCGATATCTTTGATATGGTGGATTCCCTGCCGGATGAGAAACCTCTGAATGTTTCCCTTCAGCGGAGCATCCGACACCTGACACTCCTTAATCTCTGCGAGCAGCTCCCCATATTCCTGTTCCACCCAATACCGCTGGTTCTTCCGAAGTGCGGATGAACGCTCAACGGCACTCTGCCTTGTATATCGTCCGCTGTCTATCAGAAGTTTTTTATATTCCCGGAAATCGCATTCCTCTATCAGTGTGACATCATAAATACCTTTTTGTATCAGATAGCCTTCTGCTTCTTCCAACAATTCCTTCTGCAACAGTCCACCTGTCATTAGCTGCCTGTGAAGATGCTGTATATCTTCATGCCGTTCAGCTTGCAGTAATCTGATTGCAGACACTTGACCGCCCCCTTCCTATAACAGATCCTGAATGCCGTACATAGCCTGATGCTTACTGTAAAATTCATCACTGACTTGTATCAGTTCTTCGTCCGTTATATTCAGATATTTCATGGTCGTTTCGATATTCCGATGTCCGAGTGCCTGACTGATAAGCTCCAGCTTCCAGCCATCCTTCCGTCTTTCATTTGCAAAATAATGTCTCAGCATATGTGGAGATGCTTTGATACCAGTCTTTTCCTCCAGCCTGCGTAACATCGCATAAACTCCGCTTACTTTGAATGGCTCCCCAGCATAATCACTTGAGACATTGATAAACAAGTATTTCTGTTCCCGAAGCAGCTCCTTGTAATCCTCCATATAAAACATCAGGATATCAAATGTCGCATCACTGATCTTCGCTCTGCGAAACTCTGCATTCTTAGCCCTTGCATTATTCTCATTATCCTCTCGAAAGTTTACATAGATTACATGGTTTTTATAATCAATGTCCTCTCTGTACCGGACTCCCAAGAGTTCCCCAATACGGAATCCTGTCTCGGCCAATAATAAAAGCAGAACCTGATCGCGGCAGTTCGCGCATTTCTGCAGCAAACTTACGATCTTGTCCTGCTCAATGGTTTTTCCCTGATGTCCTTTTTCTTTCAAATAACCGTGAAAACTTTTCCGGTTCAGCACCCTTCTGACACCTACCGAGTTTCGCACAATCATCTGTGCATCCGATAGCACTTTCAGACTCTCTGACTGGCCGTTTTCCCGTTCCATAAAAGTATAGAACCGGAACACTTCTTTCAGATATGCATTGCAAGTCTCATTATTGGGGAGCTTTGAATATTCCTCCCTGCTATGCTCACCAGCTTTTAACCATATCAGAAAGTCTGTAAAGTGTTCATGCTGTTCGGCATATTTCATTTTGTATATATCGTCCAGATGCAGTTGGTTTTCATCCATATAATTCAGATAGTAGGATAAGGCAAATGCACTTCTCCGGATCGTATTCGGTGATATCTTCGACCGTTTCTTATGCATTAGATATTTGGAAGGTAAAAGGACAATATCCATGCTTTCTTTCTCCCGGATAAAATAGAATTTTTCCTGTTTTTCCGTCTGCATGTCTACTACATATTGTGCCATTTCACTCACTTCCTTTCCTTCTAACGCTATACACAGTATACCCACTTCGGGGCAACAAAGCAATTCCAAGCTCTCCAAAAACCGCCTGAAATACCACTGAACTTTTGTTTCAAAACCGCTCCCGATCTGTTCAGAACCAACAACGCCGGGAACGTGTTCCTACATATAATATCCTTCACATTTCTGCCTGCGGATAAAGGCTTCCACATCCTCAATATTCTCTGCCATCTGGCAGGTCGGAAGCGCGCACAGGACATCCTCATGGTACCTGCCTCCTGCCACCGCCCGGTGATCCAGGATAGACACTACGCAGGTATCGCTCTCTGTTCGGATCGCCCTTCCAAACCCCTGGCGCAGTTTCTTTTGCATATCCGGCACAATAATATCCCGGATATATTCTGTCAGAGTAGCATATTGCTCCTTTTCCGCTTCCCTCAATGGATCCGGAACAGCAAATGGAAGTTTTACGATAATCAGAGAGGACACAATATCTCCTGGAAAATCGACACCCTCCCAACAGGATCCGGCTGCGAACAGCACCGCATTTTCCAATGTTTTAAACCGCATGATCTCCTCCTGGGCATTGCGCCACACTTCCACCATGGGAAAAGGCAGGCTGTCCCGTAAGATCTGGTAAACGCTGCCCATTAAAGAATACGAGGTGAACAGCACCAGCGTATGACCGTAAGTCGAACAGATCAGCCGCTGGATATGCTGTGCCAGCATGACGGCTTCCTCCCGGCTTCCATGTTTTGTCCTTCGCAGTGTCTGCGGCAGGTACAAGAGACAGTTCTTCTCATAAGCAAACGGGGATTCCGCCACATATTCCATCACCCGGATTTCTTTTCCCAGCCCGTTTTCCTGCCTGGTGCGGGAAAAGCCATTCCCGGCCTTTAAAGTGCCGCTTGTTAAGATAGCCGGGAAACCCTGGCTCCATAACATACCTGAGAGAATATCCGGTATCTTCCTGCTTGTTGCACACAACTGTGGCAATTTCCCCTTATCCTGCTCCAAATGCAGGATGTAGTGTTTACTGGATTCCGTAAAAATAGTCAATACCTCTCCTGCTTTTTCCAGCTGGTTTCGTATCCATCCCGGAGCGATCCCCCGTAATTTGACCGTCAATTCCTTTAGTGCTTCTTTTCCGTCCTCCAGCACGATAGCACATTCCTCCGTCATTCGGAAAGCCGATGCAGGTCCAGCTTTTGTCATGTGATTTTCACTAATGACATGGAACATGTTATGGAAAACACCCTTTAATTTCTTTGCTGTCATCCCTTGATGCTTTCCCTCCAAAAAATCACAGATTTCCAAAATATCCTCATAGCAGAGGGATTTCCCATACATCTGCCTTGCCGCATCCGGAAGCTTATGGGCTTCATCCACAATGAGAGCCCGGTAATCCGTCAGCAGAGGCTTATAATCCTTCGCACGATGGGAAGAATCCGCAAGCAGATAATTATGATTACATATCTGGAAAAAAATATCCGGATCCCGTGCCTGTTTCAGATACATCTGATAACGACAGCTTGTCCTTCCCGGACATTCCTTCGGGCAGAACTTTGGAACACAGACCAGCCTGCGGTCGAAACTGCTTAGATTGGCAACCTCATCCATATCGTAAATCTGTTTTAAGGAAAACAATGCTTTTTTCTGTGCTTCATTTTTAGGTTTTTCCCGGACAGCCTCTAAGCGGACTTCCAGACGGTTATCACAAACAAAATGCTCCTTGCCTTTCCGCACAATAGCCTTTAATGGGGAAGCAATCAGTCCGGTCGTTAGAAAAATATCCGATAAAAAAGGAATATACTCCTGTATGATCGCCTCCTGTAATGCAATACTGGAAGTAGAGATAACTATCGGACGTTTATCACACAGCCATCTGTTCCCTATCGCTGCCGCATATTTTCGCATTAGGATACAGGCTACCAGATAGGCATACGTTTTCCCGATTCCAACACCCGCATCACAGAGGGCTATTTTCCCTTCCAGCAAGGTGTCCAACATCTGATGGCTTAACTTTACCTGTTCTTCCCTTACGCTCAAGCCTGCCTGTGGCAACAGCGTCAAAAAAATAAAGTCAATTTCCTGATGTGCTTTTCTTTGATATTGATTCTTATAATTCATTTCATTGCCTGCCTTTCACGCATGACGTCAATACCAAAGAAAAACACATCCTTTTAAAGTACGGCTGTGAGTTTCCCCACAGCCGCATATATCTGATATCAACGACACACTTTCATTGATTTCTAAATTGTTGTTTCATTGTTGGCGTCACATTTGACCTCGCACCCCTGACGGCCTCTGCCACTTCTTCCATGGCATATATGGGAACATTACTGGCAGGCATTTGGCAGATGCCATTCGCAGATGTTCTGAAGGTCTTGCTGATTACAACCTGGAGTTCATCTTCTGCTCGTTGACAGAATATCGTATCATTATACCCCATGGATGCTCATGGCGGAGAGCCAGCCGCGGCTCCCTGTCAGGTCTGATGGATCGCTCGAAAGAAACCGAAACAGACACCAGCGCAGACCTCCATCACACAACTTCTATGATCGGTCTATCTCTGGTATCCGTTTCAAATTTCTCCGTCCTGGCGCTCATCCTGCAACGCTACTATCCATAGGAACGTACCAATAATGCTGGTATGGGATTTTCAATGTGCGTAAAAAGGGACACTATCCCCTTTCTACTTAATAGCCGATGAGATGCCCTGTTTTTATTCAGCTTTCACAACTTTTTTTATTTTTTCCCGCAGCCGTCTCAGTTTGGTGTAGATTGTCTGCTCCGGCATACCAATACAGGTGCTGATCTCCTTTGGCGCATACCCCATCATCTTTAGGACAACAATCTGCAGCGTTTTCTTGTCTGCTTCCATCAAAATATGTAATAGCTGCTCATCGCCTATGGTATCCAGCAGTTCCTCTACGCTTTGGATCTGCGTCTCGCTAACCTCCGTTTCTGCCAGTAACAGCTCCGCATAGTCCAGCAGTGGTATTTGGTGTTCCCGATAACGTCTTTCGGAATTAAAATCCGCCCAATCGCTCTCATGCAGTATTTGTATAGATGCTTCATCCATACCCAGTTCCCGGAGTTTTTCTTCCTCACGTTCTTTCCAGCTCTTCCATTTTTGTTCTTCTCTTGCTTTGTTATAAGCCACCTTTCTTTACCTCCGATCTGAAATTTTTTAGAAATCAAATCGAAGTGGTGGCGGTGATCGGCATCTTATCTCCCCATGACAGGGAGCTTCAAAACTGTTTTTATAGACACCAGAATATCCAGCGTCTTTTTCTCCGTAGGCATATAAAGCACATCGTGAGTCAAAAGGTTCAGTAAATACCCGTTCTCCCTGGCTTACCAACTTTCAGGATGCCTCGCAATGGTTTTATATATCTGCCACTGTAGAATCCAGTTATGATTAAGATGCCAATCGTCAATATCCACAAAAAATCGACAAAGAAAAACGCCAGAAAGTTTTTTCTGCTTCCTGACGTTTTTCTTTTTTATAGAACTATATATATTATTGTACTTATCTAATGTGTAGTATGGTGCGTATTCATGGGTATAAGATTCTCTTTTGTAGTCTGCAATTTTTTTCTGGAATCACCTGCCCAGGAACTGTACCTTTTCACGAAAAGAATGCCATCCATGATTTTCTCCTAACGACTAATCACAGATGGCATGCACAAATAAGCCCTGCTGCGAGAAGCCGTTTTTTTTATTGGCTCCCCAACAGGGCCTTCAGTTATTTCACGAAAGTGTTTCCACACTCATTCTGAAGTAACGGAATATTTATTCTCTTTCAAATCGGCATTATAGCACTTATTCTATACATACTTTAAGGGAATGTATTTTCCCTAATCGGTACGATAGAATGTATTTGAGGTGAACAATTATGCCGAAAGACAAACTTATGTATTTGGGTAACCGCATCCGGTCTGCAAGGAAAAGCTGCGCTCTTACCCAGCAGGAACTGGCTGATCAGTGCGGTCTAGCTGTCAAAACGGTTCAGGATATCGAAAACGGAAGGAAGAATCCTTCTTACGAAACCTTATCCCTGTTGATTGATCGATTGGGAATTACCCCTAATTCCCTCTTTCCAGACAAAGTCTCATCTGAAAACGAGATCGCACAGCGTGTTATTGGCAAACTCCAATCACACAATAAGGAAAATCAGGAAATCCTTCTTCGCACTATGGAGTTTTTATCAGAGCAGCTACTAAACAGCCAGCACAAAAATGAACCAAAAGGTTCCGAGTGAAACCAGTAGGACAAGAATCCCTTGTTACTGCTGGTTTCTCTCTTTTCTGCCATTATAAAACACCGAGTTATGAATGACTTATGGATGAGTTATGAATGGTATATAATTTTAAAAAATTTTCGACAAAATATGTCGAAATAAGATGGAAAACAACGGAGCCGACAACCTGCGAGTTTGAACTCAATAGGTTATCGGCTCTGCGTCTTAGCGTCTGGCTCTTTGATAACAGACATATTCATTTCTTTTACGTTGATTAAAGTTTCCTGTTTACACTTAGGGCAAAACAGCGGGAAATTTCTTATCTCCGTATCTTCCCGTATCCTTAGCCTTGTTTTGTTCCCACACAGGGGACATAAAATCCATTGTCCTATCTGCAAAATACCACCCCTCATTTTTTATAGGAAAGACTGTAAATTCTTCAATTCAAGGTCTAATTTATCCCGAAGATTACCTAAATAAATTCTCCCTTCACTGCTTAACGCATAGTAAACTCGAATCCTTCCAGCAAACAGTTCGCTTTCCCTACTGACCAATTCTCTCTCACATAAAGATTTCAACGCTAAATAGATTGCCCCCGATGACTTCTGATAAATTGGAGTGAATCGGTTTGTCAATTCATACCCATATGCTTTATGTTCGTTTAATGCATTAAGAAGCAACAGCTCCAGCAGTTTTCCATTTACTTTAATTAAATCCATCAGTGAATTACTACAGTACCACTGTCACTGTTCACTGTCAGGCTATATGTTCCATCGCCAATCTTTCCCTGTTTACAAGCGGAAGTTTCCATCGTATAGGAAGCATCCTCCAGCCTCACTGACACATCATCGGAGCCTGATGAGATTTTAAATGAAAGGTTTTGTGGCGGTGTTTCGTAAGAAATGCCAATATCGCCAGAACTTGTGGAAACCTCCGCATTGGTCTGATCTCCCAAACCAGATACATTGACTTCACCAGATTTCGCAGTAATGGAAATATGCTCCGACTCTGTATTTTTCCATGTTACATATCCAGACGATGTGCTGATCTGAAAATCGTCAATCTTGCCGTCAGACAATTTCACATCTCCGGAAGAAGATGCAATTTCAACTACATCCGCTGTTACATTATTCATTTCAATATAGCCGGAAGAATTATCAAGCGTGAGCTTGGAAACAGCAAGGCTGTCGATTTCCATATCGCCGGAGCCATTTTTAATGGTAACGGTTCCTTCCAGCGTATCTGGAACATACACGGTCACCTCTCCTTCTTTGCCCAGAGAGAACTGGCTTAAAACGGTATCTTCGCTCTCTGCCTGTACAATATCCAGCACACCATCCCGCATATCCACTGATGGCTCTTTTGCTCCCTTTGCGGTTCCGCCATCTAAACTGACATGAACATCATCATCTGCCGAAACCATGATTTTAAGCTGCCAGGAGTCAATTTGCATATTGATGGCAGATATATTTTCCGCATCGTATGTTTCTGAAAGACTGACTTTTTCATTTTGACTGCATCCGCATAAACAAGATACCGCCAACAGACTCATGCACAAAATCATTTTCATTCTCATAACCACCTCCTGCTACATCAAATCCTTGGTTTCTACGTTGTATACCGACAGGGCCGCAAAGATCAACGATACGAAAGTCAGAATCACTGGAAAAATCAGATTGTTCTTCATCGTAAAATCACCTATATTGGCCTGTGTCAGAAAAATCAGCAGGAAAGACGAAATAATGGTTGCTTTTGATGATTTCATGGCAAGGCCGATGAATAACGCGATAAAACTCATGCTTACGATCACCACTGACTTCAAAATAAGCTGCACATAAAATGACAGGCTTGCCATATTGAAATCAAGCGGAAACGCAGATGTCATAAAGTGGGAACCCGCAAGGACACACCCGTAAATCAACACTTTCGTTAGAACTAATGCAATAAAGTTAAAAATCCATACTGCCAGCATCTGCGAAACCAGTATCTTTTGCCGTCTGATTGGATAAGAAAACATCAGATTCATGGTTCTGTTCTTATATGCCGTAACGATGAAGGATGCTAACATGACACTGGTAAAAATCAGAAAAGACATACTGGTAAATAACTCAATCGAGGAAGAAATCATTTCATTCCCCGGCGCGGCATCCGGCACTCCGGTATCCGGATCATTGGCTATCCCCAGGTAAGCCAGCGCAAAGATGAAAAGGCAAAGAAGTCCCGCAAGAATTACCGCATTACGGACGTACTTCCCAATATTGTTCTTTTTCCATTCAAGTTTGATTAATTTTAACATTGCTGCTACACCTCCGCCGTCATTTTCAGGAAATAATCTTCCAGAGACTCCGCTTTTTTCCCAATGGCAACAATCTCTACATCATTCAGTGCCAGAACCTTTGATAATTCCTGTGTGGACACATGATGGTCATAAATCCGGATTTTTCCGTCCTCTACGATTTTAAAATTATCAAGCCCCATCTTATCAGCCAGAACATAGGATGCTTTCTTTGTATTGATTACGTTTAACTCAATATAGGCAAGGCTCATTTCTGATATTTCTTTCATAGTAACTTCTTTCATAAGCACACCATGATTGATAACGCCAACCGTATCGGCAATGCTTTCAATCTCAGAAAGAATATGGCTGGACACAACAATGGTAATACCGTATTCCGTACAGAGCATTTTCAGCAAATCCCGGATCTGCTTCATACCTGCCGGATCAAGGCCATTCGTCGGCTCATCCAGTATAAGTAATTCCGGCTTGCTAAGAATGGCACGGGCAATCCCAAGCCGCTGTTTCATTCCTAATGAATAGCTGCGTACCGGCTTTTTCCCTGCGTCTGCCAGATTCAACATCTCCAGGGCATTTTCTATGCTGCCGGGATTGTAATAACCCATGTATTCACAATGGAGTTTCAGATTCTCCCTCCCGTCCAGATGGTCGTAGAAGGTCGGGAACTCAATAATGCTTCCCATCCGTTTCAGCACTTCATAAGAAGTCGGTGTGAGTTTCTTCCCGAACAGTTCAATGCTCCCCTCTGTTGGTTTCCAGAGGTTGGTCAGCATTTTCATAACCGTGGTCTTACCGGCGCCGTTCGGTCCCAGGAAACCATAGATTTCGCCTTTCTTAACGTGCATGGACACATTGGTTACAAGATTTTTGCCGCCAATGGATTTTGTAAGCTGGTTCGTTTGTAAAATATATGGCATATTGTCTGCCTCCTTTCTGATGACCATTCTAGCGGCTAAGATTTTCAAAACTCTTGACTAATTCTTACGAATTTCTTTCTTGGAAATTTAATAGGAAAATTTCCGCAGTTTTACCGTAAATGTAGTTTTTACATTCGGCTCACTCTCAAGGGTAATCTCCCCGCCAAGCTGATGCGCCAGATTCTGCGCAATTGTCAGCCCCAGGCCGTTTCCCTGTATTTCACGGTTTCTGGAATCTTCCATCGTAAACAGACGCTCAAATACATTCTGTGCAAACGCCCGTTCTATCCCTTTCCCTTTATCCACCACATCAATATAGATATATTTCTCATCTGACCTAAGAAACATTCCCATATACTTTCCATCGGAACCGTACCGTACTACATTGGAAATGAGATTGAACAAAATCCTTTGAAGGGCATCTTTGTTTCCCCGGACAAAGACTGCTTCTTCCGGGATATCAACATCTACCTGAAATTCCTTCTGTGTCAACAATTCATAAAAATCCAGCACATTCTCTCGGCACGCCTCACAGACATCGATCTTTGAAATCGTAATCTCCGTGTCCCCGGCCTCCAGCTTTGCCAGCGTAAAGAATTGGTTGATTAATTCCATCACTCTCTGGGCCTTCTGCTCCACTTTCAGAAGCATTTCATTCTCCCCTGAGCTGTTCAGACGCATGATTTCCAGGTAACCTAAGATCACTGTCATGGGCGTCTTAATATCATGGGATATATTAGACAGCATTTTCTTTGAAGAAATTTCTGAACGCCGGTAATCCACCTTGACCTTTCTCTGGTTCTCCAACAGGCGGTTGATCTGGGCTGCCAAATCCATAAGAACCTTATTGTCTGTAAAGACCATGACATTTTCATCACTATCCGTATCCTGGATTTCTTCTAACTTCTGGCTGATTTTCTTTAATTTAATCTGTGTTCCTGTCCGGAAAGCAAACTGCTGATAAAGAACAATACAGATCAGCACTGCAATGCAGGCGGACAGGAAAAAGATAATCGTTGCATCGCTCATGATAAATCTCCTAATTTATATCCGATACCCCAAACCGTAATAACATACTTTGGAGACCTCGGATTATCCTCGATTTTATTTCTTAATCTGCTGATATGGACATTGACTGCATTTTCATCTCCCAGGTATGCGTCATTCCAGATCAGGGAATACATCTGCTCTTTGGTATATACTTTCTTTGGATTCTGAAGGAGGAGCTTTAAGATTTCATACTCTTTCGCTGTCAGATCCACCCTTACATTCTTTTTTGTTACCGTATAATCTGTCAGGTTCATAACCAGATCCCCAATCACCAGTGTCTCGTTTTCCGGTTCCGCTGGTTTTGAATATTGGGTACTCCTCCGGATATTTGCCTTAATACGGGCCAATACCTCTGTCACCGAGAATGGTTTTGTAATATAGTCATCCGCCCCAAGTCCCAGGCCCAGTGTCTTATCCGCATCCGTATCTTTTGCAGACACAATGATAATCGGAACCGTACTGCTCTGCCGGATATGCTGCATAACTTCCATGCCGCTGATCTTTGGAATCATCAAATCCAGTAAAACAAGAGCGTAAGAGTCACTGTCAAATTTCTCACAGGCTTCTTTCCCATCAGCGGCACAAACCACTTCATAGTTCTCTGCCCTCAGATAGTCTTTCAGCATCTGGCTTATCTCCATATCATCTTCCACTAATAATAATTTCATGGCTGCACCTCCATAGCCGTATCATTTTTTCTCCGCTTATCCGCAGGTTTCTCTGCATCCTGTGGTATCAGCCATAAAGTTGATACCTTTACCGCACCTTTGATTCTCCCTGATGAGCAATAGTAATTCACCATCCGGGCCGTGATACCCCATTTTTCACTTGCTTCCCTAAGTGTCATATATCCATCCATGACTGACCTCCTGATTTTGTACTGCCCTCATTATATTTCTTATGCTCGAAATATACAAGTCGCATAGTACCATAGTTCTGCAAGATTAGTAACTCAAATAAAAAGCAGAAGTTCCTGATGGGAAAACAATTCATATAGCGTTCGTCAACCCGCTGTTCCGAATATTTTATTGTGAATATAAACTCATTGAAGTATAATACAAACGTTATAGCGAATAGGTAGAAACAATCAAAAAGAGCATTCCACCTTAATTCTACCTTTTGTGGGTGTTAATCTACCCTCAAAAGAGTTACAATTTCCCCATAAGGAGGATACACAATGGAACAAAAAAAGATAGGCTCATTTATCGCCGCTTGTAGAAAACAACATGGAATGACACAAGTGCAATTTGCAGAAAAACTCGGTGTGACCAATAAAGCTGTTTCAAAATGGGAAACTGGAAAATGTATGCCGGACGCTTCCCTCTTTGATGATATATGTTTGCTTCTAAACATCACATTGAATGAACTCTTTGCAGGAGAGAGAATCGCATCTGATGATATTCCAAAAAAAGCCGAAGAAAATCTTAAGAGTATGGCTCTTGAATATCAAAAGGGAAACAAAAAAATAGTATTTTGCAAATCCTGTACGATTCTGCTTACCCTTGTAGTTATATCCTTAAATCTAAGTGTCGGCGGAATATTGTTTGAGGGGACACCCGTATTAGCAAACTTGTTGGCAGTAATTTTATTGATGATTTCATGGTCACTATTTCTCTACTGGACACAACAAGACGTAACTATGCAAAAAATAGCTACTATAATCAACGCAATATTCTTGTTATCATCAATAGCTGCATTTATATTAGCGTTCTGGGATATTCAGGGAACTATTGTGCATTTGATAGGTTTCCCGTGTGAAGTAGTTTTCTATGGATTGAGGCCAATATTTGAATGGATTCATATTTACCTTATTGTAGCAATTTTAGTATCCATCGGGTTAGCGTACTCAAAGAAAAATATTGCTACCGCAATTCAAAAATAGGAGGGAACAAGATGTATGTAACTTTATTTTCTATTACTTTGGTTATTGGTTTATTGCTTCTCCTTTTACCTATCAATATATACAAGAAGTGGTTTGATAACAGAGTATTTCCGATAGTTATTCGTGTAATAGGCATAATTTTGTGTATTATTAGTGTGTTTTCCATTTATGCCGTTTTATCAGGAGAAATTGTCCTTCCACTGATAAAGTAAAAGCCCATAGTAACGGCAACCTAAAAATGCGGCTCCTTTACTATCATATAAAGCAACTACCAACCAGGCACTTGAAATGTAAAATGTTAAACAGGCAGAAGTGTGTGCTCCTTTAATAGAGCGGCTACCTCTGCCTCTATTCTTATTCCACAAACCTATATCCTCTGCCGACAACCGTCTGGATCAGATCCGGGTTCTTCAGCTTTTTTCTAAGCTGGCAAATCACATTATAGACCACATGCTCACATCCAGCCACGCATTCCTTCCAAACGGCTCCATAAATCTGTTCAGGAGAAAGCACCCAACCAGGATACTGTGCCAACAGGTAAAGGACATCAAATTCTTTCGGATATAGAGTTATTTGTTCACCCGACAATATAACCGTACAGCATTGCAGGTCAATGGTAAGGTATCTACGCTGGATGACGGGTTGCCGTTTGATATTCATCTGTACTGACATCTCCGCCTCCCTTACATAATAAGTTACAAATGGTTCATTATACAAGATCATTCATCAAGCACATAATAAGTCAATACACTTCGATTAGTTCAATCTCTGCTTTTTTTCTTCATTCTTGCAACACTAAGCATTTTTATCTTTAATGGAAAAAGTTGAAGCAATCTATTTTTTAAACCTGGTATAATGATTTCTTTATTTTTCATTAATCCTCTAAATGCGATGCGGGCAACCTGCTCAGGTAACATCGCTTTATTTGGAGTAGCTGTACCTTCTCTTCTAAAAAAGCCTGTTTTCGTAGCCCCTGGACAAAGTATACATATTTGAACACCTCTCGCTTTTGCCTCGTATCGTATCGCTCTGCTGTAACTTAATACAAACGCCTTGCTTGCAAAATAGGTTGATGTGTATGGCCCTGGCTGGAACGCACCTGTTGAAGATACATTTAATATTTTCCCTTTTTTATTCCGATACATATCTAAAATAATCAATTTACTTAATGAGACAAGATTTATCATATTTAACATCATCATTTGTTCATCGATACTCAGATTTATTTCATCAGTTGCTCCAACAAGACCAAATCCTGCATTGTTAATCAGCACCGTAACGTCCAGCTTCTTCTGTTTTATTTTATTGTATAATTCAAGAGCAGCACCTTGTTTTGTCAAATCCTGCTCATATATGAGAATAGGAACGCTATATTGTTCATTCAATCTATTTTCCGTATTCTCTAAATGCTCCTTGCTAGAAGACACCAGCACAAGCCCATATCCATTTTGAGCATACAATACAGACAATTCAAATCCAATTCCGCTTGTTGCACCAGTAATTAAAGCATATTCCATAAAAAATGCCTCCTTTTGCAACAATTATACGTCTGCAAAAAGAGGCTGTAATTCACCTTTGTTAATTCATATTTGATTTTTTAATTTTTTTCTAATTCTACTCATCGAGGCTGGTTGTATACCAATATAAGACGCTATGTATCGCAACTGTACTCTTCTCTGCAAACTCGGATAATCCTTACAAAAAGAAATATAACGCTCCTCTGCGGTCATTAAAAGTAAATCTCTAGTTCGATGTTCTAGTTTCCCCACCTCTTCCAGATATAAATTCTGGATATAATTTCCGACCTGTTGATCCAAAGATGTAATTTTCTGAACTAAAGAATATGGTAGCCTTAAGCATTTGCATTCCTCCAAGCACTCAACATAAAAGGTTGCGCTCTGATTTGTTCTATAGCACTCTGATCCGAAAAAACAATTCTCGGATTCAAAACATTTCGTAACCTCATTCCCCTCATCATCAATATAATAACCTCTTACAATACCATATATTATAAAATAAAATGAACTGACTACCTCTCCTGCTCTAATTACATGTGTTCCCTTTTCAAAGGTCACAATGCAAGCATAAGTATCTAACAATGATGCGACCTGAGCATCGAAACGTATTCTTAAACACTTTTTCATGTAGTCACTCGGTTGTATTTTCATAGGTTCACCTCATTAATCTTATACTATAAACGTTTCCAAATAGGCACTTTAATGAAATAGTATTATAAATCGGAGACAACCAATTATCAAGTCGTTTACTTGATATCTTATACTCTTTTTTTAACCACCAAAAGAACCCGAAGCAACAATTCACAGTGTCACTCCGGGATACTTTTCTTACCCCGCAAACCGATACCCGCTCCCCACCACAGTTTCTATATACTCATCCCCGATCTTCCTCCTGATCTGGCTTACCACGTTCACGACCGCCGATCCGCATTTATCTCCCGGCTCTTTCCAGACTGCTTCGTAGATTGCGGATTGTGAGAGAACCCAGGAAAGATGTTGAAATAGGTAGAGTAATGTGAAGAACTGGCTGGCCAGGTGAACTGGGATGCCACTTGGATAGACGGTCTATTCATGTATATGAATTTCCAATCCAGGGAAGATAAAAATATCAGGTGCCGGTTTTTAAATATGCTTCATAACTTTCCTAATACTAATCACTACCCGTCTTTATGCAGTGCTGTCGCCACTTTCCTGAGATATATCTCTGCGAAAGACTTATCGTACTCACAATAAAACTCAACGGTCTGCATAATAACACTCCAATAAATCCTAAATAACGAGCCAAAACAAAAGCCGAAATTGTGCGGAAACTTAGCTCAAGCAAAGTGTTAAACAGAGGATATATAATCTCACCAGCACCACGTAGAAAATTCGTCAGCAGATACAGACTGACGCATAGGGGAAAAGTGATTGAAATAATTTGGAGATAAAATACACCAACACGAATCACTTCCTTTTCATCCCCTACCACAAGATAAAGGAGAAATGGTGCTGCGGCCCAAATTATTATCATTGCCATAGAAGTAATAACTACTGCAATCTTAAAGCAGTCCCTTAGCCCCTGCTTAGTCCGTTTCCAATTCCCCGCTCCCATATTCTGTCCAACATAAACACATAGGGCATTTCCAAGATTAACCGCTGGCATAGTGAGAATACCTTCAATTTTATATGCAGATGAGTAAGCAGAAATCTCATTTACACCAAATGTATTGATAATTCCCTGAATAAAAAACATACTGAGTGCAGATGATCCATTTTGTACAATCCCGGTTATACTTAATTTAAGCATGGCACCTACCCACTTATTATTAGGGCTTTCCATTAAAACCTCTCTGTCATATCGGTATAAATACAATACCGACATACCTGCTGCTGCCGCCTGTGAAATAACAGTGGCAATTGCAGCCCCTTCCACATTCCACCGGAACCAGGCTACAAACAGATAATCAAGAAGGATATTCATTCCACAGGAAATACTAATACATTGAACCGGTGTCTTAGAATTTCCCTTTGCCTTAATCAAAGCAGAATAAAAATTGTAGATTGCCAAGAATGGGATTCCTAAAGATATTATCCTTAAATAAGCGGCTGCCGAGCCAATAATATCATCCGGTATCTTCATAAAAACAAAAATCCATCTGGCAAATACAAGAAATAAAATGCACAATCCAATTCCCACAAATAAAATCAGTGTTTGAACAGAACCAATGCATTCCTTAATTTTTTCTTCATCATGCCCACCGAATGATCGGGCAACAAAAATGGAAATGCCAGAGGCTATCCCCAAAATAATGCTGTTGATAATCAGCATTGGAACATAAGAATTTCCAACGGCTGCAAGAGTGTATTTCCCTAAAATATGTCCTACAATGGCTGTATCAAAAATATTATAAAGATTCTGAAGAATACTTCCCGCTAGTAACGGCAGGGAATATTGTAATAAAATATGAATAGGCTTTCCCGAGGTCATATCTATTTTCATAATTACCCCTATAAACCTTTTTGCTATTTTCTGGCAATATACCGGAAATACAGAAACCGAATCGTCAGTCCCCCAAACCACCCTACCGGTGCTGCAATCCAAATACCGTTATATCCCAAACTGGTTCTTGAAAGTATAATGGCTGCAGGAACCTGCATAAGACAAAGTGATCCGATTGATGCAAGCATTGGAACAAATGATTTCCCATATCCCAGCAATATGCCATTTAATATCTGCATGGCTGCAAAAACGAAATAAAAAACCGACACAGTACGAAGATAGCTGTTCCCAATCTGTATAACTCCCGGGTCACGGTTAAATATTGAAATAAAGCTGGAAGGGAACAAACATATCACAGTAGAAATAAGAACCGATACACCCACTCCCATGACCAATGCTGACTTTCCGCCCTTTATTACCCGATCCATTTTTTTAGCTCCATAATTCTGTGCCGCAAAATTCGTCATTGCCTGCCCCAAATTCAAAGCAGGCATTTCTGCAAAAGAGTCCACTTTAGAAGCTGCCGTATAAGCAGCCATACAATCAGTTCCAAATCCATTGATTAAAAACTGAATGGACATAAAACCTACGCTGACAAATACCTGTTGAAGCATAGCAGGTGTTCCGATTACCAGACTTTTTTTCAATTCCTCCAAATCCAGCTGCAAACTCCATATCCGGATAAAGAGATCAGGATATTTGTATTTCATGTACCACATACACACAACGAAAGAAAAGGTTTGTGCGATTACGGTTGCGACTGCTGCGCCGCTAACTCCCATATCCAATACCGTAATAAAGAAAACATCTAAAACTATATTAATAAGCGTTGCTGCAATTAATATGTATGTTGGAGTTTTGGAATCTCCCATTCCTCGTAAAATATTAGTCAGAGCATTGTATGAAAAGGTGGGAATACACCCGATAAATATAAGTTTCAAGTAACTGTCAGCCATTCCAATTAACTTATCAGGAACTCGGAAAAACAGTAAAATCTTTTCTGAAAAGATGACGCCTGCAACTGCTATGATGATTGCCAGGAAAACGGAAAATAAAAATCCGGTATCAATGACCTTCTTTATCTTCTCCCTCTCCCCTGCACCAAAGTACCGGGAAACAAGGACACTCGCTCCCAGTGAAATTCCCATCGAAAGAGCAATCAAAAGAAAATTAATTTGATAGCTGAAACCTACTGCTGCCAGACTTTCTTTCCCTAAAAAATTTCCAACAATCACACTATCTGCCACATTGTAGAGCTGCTGAAATAAGTTTCCGATGAAAATTGGCAGGGAAAAATAAAATATTGTCTTTAATTCATCTCCCTGTGTTAAATCTTTCATGCTAGTTCCTTCCTTTTCCTTTGGATATATCGCTCTATCCTTAGCAGAGCTTCTTTCAATTCTGCTATTGAATATGCATAAGAAATCCGGATAAAGCCTTCTCCTGAGTCCCCAAATGCACTTCCAGGTACAACCGCTACTTTTTCCTCTTTTAAAAGATCCACTGCAAATTCCTCACTGGACATTCCAAACTCACGGACATCAGGGAATATATAGAAGGCACCTTCCGGCTGGAAACATGGTAACTTCAAGCGGGCCAGTTCATGATACAGATAACGGCGGCGCTGATTATAAGACTCTTTCATGCGTTCTACATCTTCACTGCTATGCCTTAATGCCTCGATTGCTGCATACTGGCTGATTGTCGGCGCACACATAATAGCATATTGATGTACTTTATTCATCTGCTCCATGACTTCGCAATTCGCTAATGCATAACCCAAACGCCACCCTGTCATGGCAAAGTTTTTTGAAAACCCATTGATCAGGATTGTCCTATCTCTCATTCCCGGCAAACTAGCAATACTAATATGCTTCTTCCCATAAGTAAGTTCGCTATAAATTTCGTCCGAAATCACCAGCAAATTATGCTTCTGGATGACTTCCAGTAATCCTTCCAGGTCATGCTGCTCCATAATCGCTCCCGTTGGATTATTGGGATAAGATAAAATAAGTGCTTTGCTTCTTGGCGTAATTGCCGCCTCTAACTGATCCTTCGTCAAACGGAATTGGTTTTCTGCTTTTAATTCTATCGGAACCGGAATCCCGTCTGCCATTGTAATGCAGGGAAGGTAAGACACAAAACTGGGTTCTATATATAAAATTTCATCACCGGGATTCATAATCGTCCGCAAAGCAATATCAATCGCTTCACTGCCGCCCACCGTAACCATCACCTCAGTATCAGGATTATACCGATTTCCTATTTTTTCTTCCGTGTAGATACAGATTTCTTTTCGTAACTCTTTTAGTCCACTGTTAGCCGTATAAAAAGTTTTACCTGACTGCATTGCCTGGATTCCGGCCTCCCGGATGTGAAAAGGCGTTGGAAAGTCCGGCTCCCCAACGCCCAGGGAAATTACACCCGGCACTTCGTTTGCTACATCGAAAAACTTTCGTATTCCAGACGGCTTCAACTGTAAAATTTTTTGGGAAAGCAGCTCTTTCATGGTGTCACCACCATTCTTTCATCCACTTTTTCTACCTCAAAATCCACCCCAAATTCTTTATATTTTGTCAAAGTGAAATGGGTGGTTGTGTTTTGTACCTCATGGATAGATGCCAACTTACCGGATACAAAAAGCGAAATTTCCTTTAATGTCTTTCCCTTTACCATAACAAGAAAATCATAAGCCCCCGACATCAGGTATAAAGTCACTACCTGTGGAAATTCTTTTATCCTTTCTGCCAGTTTCTGATAGCCATCTCCCCCTTGAGGCGTTACCCGTAATTCAACTAACGCAGTGACATCATCATTGATCTTGTTCCAGTCAATCAAGGTATGATAGCCACATATAACATGTTCCTGTTCCAATACGGAAATCTCATTCGCTACTTCTTCTACTGTAGCCCCTAACATAACTGCTAAATCCTGTGAGGATAATTTACTATTATTCTCCAACAGCCTTAAAAGCTGGTCTCTTAATTCTCTTTCCATAAATACCTCCTGCTCTCAATAAAAGCATACAATTAAAACAATTATTACGATACCATTGACTTTGTACCGCTTCAAGATTAAAATTGTATGCAAGACATTTTTCCGATTGGAGGAGTTATATATGCCGGTAAATTCTTTTGAAAATTTCCCGATGTCATGGAAACCCAACAAAGCGAAATTAAAGCCGCCCCTTTATCTCTCTATCGCAGAGGCTTTAGAACAGGATATTTTGAATGGAGAACTTACTCCCAATACGAAATTACCACCTCAGAGGGAGTTAGCAGATTTCTTAGATGTAAATCTGAGTACAATTACCCGTGCTTTCAAGTTGTGTGAGGCAAAGGGACTGATTTATGCAGCAATCGGCAGTGGAACCTTTATATCACCCAACGCCGTATTGCCCAAATGGGAAAAACCAGCGGAGGATTTTATTGAGCTTGGATTGATCCGTCCTTATTATCAGTTTAATTCAATCGTTGCCGATGCTGCCCGGACTATTTTGCAAGGTGAGCATTCTGATCGATTATTTGAATTTAATTTTACCTTGGGAAATATGCACCACAAACGGACAGCCCAAAAATGGCTGTCAACTTTCCATGTAGATGCTTCCTGTGACCATATTATTTTGACTGCCGGAACACAGAATGCGCTTACCATTTCGCTTCTTGCATTATTCCAGCCTGGAGATAAGATTGTAACAGATGCTTTTACATACTCTAATTTCATTACACTGGCAAAACAACTTCATATACAGCTCATCTCTGTTGAGTCGGATGAACATGGAATGATACCGGATTTACTGGAACGGCAATGTCATCTTTCTGACATGAAAGGAATTTATCTGATGCCATCCTGCAATAACCCTACCGGGATAACGATCCCACTGGAACGCCGGAAGGAGCTTTCTCGAATCATTCAGGAACAAAATCTTATCTTGATTGAAGATGATACCTACGGATTTATCGCAGAGGAAAAGGACATTCCTTTCTTTTCTCTGATACCGGATCATACTGTTTACCTGCATGGCATGTCCAAGTCTCTTTCCGCCGGACTGCGAATTGCTTATATGGTTTTTCCACATCGGCTGCAGCAGTCCATTTTGAGTACAGCAAATAATATTAACCTGAAAATACCGCTTTTAAATGCTGAAATTGCAAGTAAAGTGATTGAAGATGGTATCGCAGATAATATCATTCAACAAAAACGAATACTTTCCAAAGAGCGAAACCTTATTTTTAAAAAATACTTTCCAGACAACCTCAATACCAATCCTTATAGCTTCTTTCAGTGGCTTCCATTACCTTCCGGATATAATGGATACCAATTTGAATTACAGGCAAAAGAGCGTGGAATACATGTACTCTGTTCTGACCGTTTTGCTGTCGGAAAAACCAAACAAACAGCAATCCGTATTGCAATCTGCTCTCCCTATTCTACTAACGAACTTGAAACAGGATTGCTGGCATTCCAAAAGTTACTGGCAGAAAACCAAAAAAATTCTAGGAACTCCGAATTTATTATCTAATAGTTAGAACTTCATTCCTATGTAAAAATGAATTTAGGTTGATATTTTATCCCCAAAGCACGAAGGGCTGACAGCATTTCGAATCATGCCATCAGCCTTTTGTGCTTTTCTTACCCCACAAACTTATATCCTCTCCCAATAACCGTCTGGATCATATCCGGGTTCTTTAATTTCCTTCTAAGCTGGCAAATCACATTATAGACTACATGCTCACAGCCAGTCACACTCTCCTTCCAAACGGCATCGTAAATCTGTTCAGGAGAAAGCACCCAACCGGGATACTGTGTCAATAGGCAGAGAACATCAAATTCTTTGGGATAAAGATCAATTTCCTCTCCGGCCAATGTGACCGTATAGTACTGTGGATCAATAGTGAGGTTCCCACGCTGGATGGCAGGCTGCCGTTCTATATTCATTTGTACAGACATCTCCGCCCTCCTTAATTTAACGAACTAATTTCCATCTACTATCCTCATTTAAAGATTCCCCTGTTCTATAGAAATCATCTTTGTTTTTTCCGCAGATAATTCCTTATGGAGGTGTAATGCCATAAAAATGGTAATTACTGCAGAAATCACATCCGCAATCGGCTGTGCATAAAGAATTCCATTGAGTCCCCAAAGCACCGGAAGAATCAGAATAACTGGTACAAAGCAGATCCCCTGCCTACAAGCTCCAAGAATAAAGCCTGCTGTACCTTTGCCAAGTGCAAGGAACAAAGAAGAATATACCGTATAAAATCCAAACAGCATGAATGAAAAACCATTCGCTATGAGTGATTTTTGACCGACAGAAATCATCTCTGCATTGCCGTCTGTAAACTGGGAAATAATTTGTGTGGAAAATACGGCCATCAGCAATCCTACAATTACACAGAAAATCGTTGACCACAGGATTGATGTTTTAATCGCCTCCTGCAATCGGTCAAATTTCTTAGCCCCATAGCTAAATCCTGCAATCGGCTGGAATCCTTTTAAGAAGCCAAATACCACCAATGTTCCCATTGATGTAACTCTGGTAACGGCCCCCATTCCGGCAATAACAGCATCCCCATATCCATTTGCAGCCCGATTAATCAGTGCAATAGAAAGACTGGTAAGAAGCTGGAACGTCAGCGTTGGAACACCTATTTTCAATATCTCTGCCATCATTTGTTTTGTGGGCGCAAACTCTCTTACACTGAAAGTAAATGCACTCTTTTTCCGCAATACATAGTTCAAATAAACAAGTGTAGAAACAAGCTGCGAAATAGCTGTAGCAATAGCAGCCCCGGCAACTCCCATTTCAAGTACATAAATGAAGATCGGATCTAAACCAATATTCAATATAGCTCCCAATAACAAAGCACACATAGTGGTTTTCGCTGCGCCTTCACTTGTGACAATATTATTCATAGTCACATTGAATACATTAAAAATACATGAAACCACATAAATCCTAGCATATGTCAATGCATAAGGCATGATTGTATCTGTTGCTCCTAATAAAGTTAAAATCGGTTTCAAGAAGATAGTAGCAAGAATAATGATAATTGCCCCAACTAAAACACTGCTATACAGCGCTGTACTTGCGACCTTATTCGCAGTATCTTTGTCTCCACGTCCTAGAAGCCTTGAAAGATAAGATGCAGCTCCATTACCAAACATCAGACCTAATCCTACAACCACTTGCCCCAATGGAAACACTATCGAAATCGCACCCATTTGACTTTCTCCCAGTCCTCCTACAAAGTAGGCATCCACCAGATTATACAGGGCGTTTATCAACATTCCAATCATAATCGGGATGCCAAGTGCCATAAGTGCTTTCGGAATAGGTGCGTTCCCCAAAAGCTCCATTTTGTTGTTACGTTCTTTCATTGTAAATACTCCTTTCGTACTCATGATATAAATTACTGTACTGTAATTTATAGTAAAATATCGCAGCAATTATACTACTATAAATTATAGTAAAAGTCAACAGGCTTTTTGCTATGATTTATAGCACTTTATCAATTTTCCCGCTTGACACTCTCCATAAAATAAATTAGTATAAATTACAGTAATATAAAAAACGTAATTATAAAAGGAGAACATATGGCTACCATAGATTTAATTGTGTTGGGAATACTGAAAAAAGAATCTCTAAGCGCCTATGACATTCAGAAATTAGTGGAATATCGCAATATATCAAGATGGGTGAAAATCAGTACCCCTTCTATTTACAAAAAAGTTATTCAGTTAGAGGAAAAAGGACTTATCAATAGCGTGACCGTGAAAGAAGGGAAAATGCCTGAAAAGGCGGTGTATTCTTTGACGGAAGCTGGCGAACGGCAATTTGAGAAACTTATGATGGAGATTGCTGGTAAGCCTATTCATATTTTTCTGGATTTTAATGCGGTAATTGTAAATTTGGACAGCCTTCCAGCAGATAAACAAAAGTCCTGTCTTGCTAATATTGAAGAAAATGTGGCAAATCTAAAATCTTATCTACAAGAGAATATCCTTGCAAAAGAAAATGTGCCTGAAATACCAGAAACCGGAATGGCAGTTTTACACCAACAGTTAATACTAGCCGAAGCAATTGAAACATGGATTACATCAGTAAAAGCGAGGTTGGAAAATTAATAAAAATATCCCAGGGTAGCAGCTTACATTGCTCCCCTGGGATGTTCTTTTACACTACAAACCGATACCCGCTCCCAACCACCGTTTCTATATATCCATCTCCGATCTTTCGTCTAAGGGAATACACCACATTCGCCACCGCCGCCCCGCAATGCTCCGGGTCCGCTTTCCAGACTGCTTCGTAGATCTGCTCTTTTGGGAAAAACATGAGAGCTTCTATATAACACTTCAACATATCAATCACCTTCGCCATTATGACTTTTCCTTTTTCTTCTACTCCCCCAAAAAACAAGGAAAATCCCCACACAAATTATTATAATCGTAAGGATATATATAATTGGCATTGGCTGAACAGATATATAATCCATAAAATCCGTATAAAACCCCTGCCCATTAACCTGTGATTTCTGAATAATTGCCAACACCGGTAAAAACAAGCATTCTAAAACAATTAGCACCGTTCCTAAAATAGTTGTTTTAATACCGATTTTAATTAAACTATTTATATAATTCATTTGAACAATATCCTCAATCGTTGATTTTGTATCGACATTCTCTACATAAGATGTGTATTGCTCTTTCAATAATTCATCCACAGAAACAGAAAACAATTCACTCAGTCTTACTATTTTATTTATATCAGGAACTGACTCATTCAATTCCCATTTTGAAACTGACTGACGGGATACATCCAATTGCTCTGCTAACTGAAGCTGCGACAGACCACATGACTTTCTGAGTTTCTGTATTTTTTCTCCTAACGTCATATTACCAGCCCCCTTTTTTATTTATAGCATACTGGAAATTTGTTATTATCACAACCAATTTTAGTTTGAATTTGTGCAACCAGCAGTTGCATCACTGAAATCACAATATTTAATGCTTGGCAAACTATTATGCAAAAAGACAGAAACAGTTCATACAAAACTGTCTCTGCCATATCATCTATCCTACAAACCGATACCCGCTCCCAACCACTGTTTCTATGTACCCATCTCCGATCTTCCGTCTAAGGGAATACACCACATTCGCCACCGCCGCCCCGCAATGCTCCGGGGCCGCTTTCCAGACTGTTTCGTAGATCTGCTCTTTCGAGAGAACCCAGGACGGGTGTTGAGCCAGGTAAAGTAATGTGAAGAACTCATGGTGGGTGAGAGGGACGGGGTGGTTATCGTGGTAGATAATCTGTTCGTTGATGCGGATTTCCAGGTTGGGGAATGTGAGGACAGATGGTGTGTGACGATTTGCGATATGCTCCATTGTCGGCTCACCTTCCACTGCTGTCAGGATTTTATCCATAATAGGTTCTTCTGAGTCAGAAAAGGTCAATATAAGGATTTTCCCCATCAGTGTTTATTCCCTATTTGCAAGTTCAATTAAATCATCTCTAAATTTTAAATATGAAAATTGTCCTTTAATGTAATAACGAACTGCGCCTTTCTCTAATGCAATCTTTTCATAATTGTCCTCGTCATGTCCCGTCAGAAAAACTACAGGAATGTTTCTTTCCCTCGCATAAGTCAATATGTCCAGTCCTGTTTTTCCACCTGGCAAATCCCAATCCGTACAAACTAACGATATCTCTTCTGTATCAAATAGCTGTTTTGCTGCAGAAACATTGGTTGCACTAATTGTGGGAAAATTCTTCGAACCAAAACACATTTGCAATCCTTTCAGAGTTGCCATATCATCATCAACCAATAAAATTTTCTTCATGTTCCTCCTCCACAATATACCACTTAATCATTTTCTTTCACATACATATTGTAAATGTAAGCATCCTCCAAATTCGGAGTACATAATTCACATAAAAATTCTGGTTTTCTTCCGTTTACAAAACGCACCTCAATTTCATTCGCTTTGTATATTTTTGAAGTAACTTTATAGTTTCTCTGAAATTCCTGAAAATCTCTTTCATTTTGAAAGGAACAGCGAAATACATGGTTCACGGCATTTGAAACAAGTTCCGTAACGCTTCCATCATAGGTCAGTTTTCCTTTCCGCAAAATACAAAGTTTATCACAGGTGGCCGCTAAATCCTCCGTCACATGGGTGGAAAATAAAACTATACGATCCGCCGCAAAATCGACAAGCAAATTGCGGATACGGATACGTTCTTCCGGATCAAGCCCTGTAGTGGGTTCATCCACAATCAAAATGCGCGGGTTGTGCAGTAATGCCTGAACAAGTCCTACACGCCGTTTCATGCCACCGGATAGTTGCCTATTCTTTTTTCTTTGCTGTGTAATCAGCCCTGTCTTATCCAAATAATAGTCAATTCGCTCCTCATATTCTTTTTTCTTTAGCCCTGACATAACCCCTACATATTCCAGCGATTCTCTTACAGTAAGATTAGGATAAAGCCCTAATTCCTGTGGCAAATATCCGATCTCTTTCTTAATCAACTCATAATTCTTTCTTTCCAGACGGATTCCGTTAATCTCAACAGTTCCTTCTGTTGGCGTCAGCAGTGTTACAAGAATCTTCATTAAGGTAGACTTTCCTGCGCCATTTTCTCCCAACAGTCCATAAATCCCCTGGTCAATATTCAAGTTGATATGATCCAGACTTTTGACTCCCTTTTTATACTCCATCACTAGATTTTCAATGTTTATTCCCATATCTCATCTATCCTTTCTTTGTATTGCTGCCGGGCTGCATCTGTAATATCAGCCAGTTCAGTACGAGTAATACTGCCCCTATCAGTATATAGAAAACCCGGCTTCGATAATCAGGCTCCAGTACACCAAGCTGAGAGGTTGATCCAATAATCCTAAACATTTGTACGGGCTGCGGTAAAACATTTGCCATTGTCGAGGTTAAAAACAGCCATAAGAAAAAAGTTACGCCTATTCCAATCCCTATTTTTTGAATTACGTTCGTTATGGTAAAGCTGAAGACTCCTGCAAAAAACATACTTGCGGCGCAGGCGGCTAGAGTATCCGCATACATCTTCCATATAGGAATCTGTGAAAAGTTAGACGGCCGATACCACCATACAAAGCCCCAATAAAACACGGCAACTAAGATGAGTAGATAAAGCCAGCTCAACAAAGTCCTTACCAGCATGGAAATATATTTTTTTCTAATCGGATACCTGTAAAAAACAGCAACCCGTTCTCCCACATACTCTTTGTAATAATTATCTGCCATAAATACGCCGGCAAGCAACGCAACATTTGGTTCTACAGCAGTAATAATCCCACTGAAAGAATTGATTGGACTTACCAAAACAATAATCACCATAAAAGCGATAGAATACACAATCTTATAGATTGGCAGGGTAATCTTTAATTCATACCTCATCCGCCGCGCCTCCTTTCCCATAAAACCACAGATGCAGCCAGAAGAACTGCCGATAAAACACAAGCAAAACATACATTCCACAATGCTCCTCTAGGCATTGTTAATTCCGAAAACAGCATGGGGAATCTGACAAAAAGAGCAAACGGCTTAACCTTGTAAATATAACCGCTTGACGAATCATACGTTCCCATATTGGAATACAAAAAGTACAGGAGCAGGGCAGGAATGGCAGGCATAATGCTCCGGAAAAGAAGCGCAATAAACATCATTAAACATCCTGTCAGCAATATACTTGGGAAATCCAAAATAATCACTCTTTTCCAGATATCCCAAAAGTCAACACGAAAACCATAGCTTTTTCCTACTCTCATTGCGATCATGTTTATAATAAATGTAAGAGGGATTATGACAGCATATACAAAACCAACACCTGCAATCATTTTTCCAATTATATAATTCCGGCCACATAACGATTTTGCATGAATAAGGGCATACATATCTTTTTTCAAGTCACGTGCTAGGATAAGAGCAAAAATAACTACGGTAAACAGAATAGACCCAATCCCTAAATATTCAGAATATTTGTATGCAAAACTCTCTGTATATGTTCTGTCATGGAATACGTTCCCCAAATACTCATCCATTTCTCCTTTGGTCGCCCACATATGCTCATATAATACAAATATACTCTTTACCCCATTTAATGAATACTTGTCTTTAAAATACTGGGCAATCTGATCCATACTCCATTCGTTTTCCTGTATTTTTTTAATTTCTTTATCCGCCGCTTCTTCACTCAAGGAGCAGTCAGAAATTAATGCCTCTCGTAATTCCTGCATAACATTTTGATAAACAACCTCTGTTGGTGTAGGAATATATCCGTCCTCTATCTCTCCATCTGAATCATATACAACAGAAGATTTTTCATCACGGACATTCCCATATAAATTCCAAAATGGACTGACAGTATAAAACACAATCCATATCATAAGAATAATTCCTAAATATGTTATAGGATTTCTAATCAGCAGGTCCATATCCTTTCGGGCAAGTTTCCAACTCATACAACCTTCTCCTTCACAATTTATTTTTCTTTATATGAATATCCTAAACGGTAAAAGACTACAAAAAAACAATAAAACGGGATTCAGAAAAAAATCTGAATCCCACCTGATTATTCTATATGCAGTTTTACTCGTACACAGGCCCCGCTGCCTGTCTGATTAAATAGACTGAGACATCCTCCATGTTTCTTACAAAGAAGATCACAAATATACAGCCCCATTCCGTAATGACAATCTCCTGTGCTTTTTCCGTGAAAATACGGCTTTGTTGCCTTTGTCAATTCCTCACTTGTAAAGCCTGGGCCATCATCAGAAACCATAAAATGAAGCCATCCCTTTTCATCCCATATTTCTAGCTTTACGCTACTCGTTGCATATCGCATAGCATTGCCTACCACATTCTCTAAAATTTCCAAATAAACATCCATATCTATATTGAACTGTTCCTGAGACAATTTTTCTACAATGGAATACTCCTTTTTGCCAGTTCCGGAAAGTGTATCAAAAACATCTGCGGTTTTCCTTTGAAGAATAGACGCAACTACTTTGCTCCTTCTGACGCATAAATCGTCCATACGGTTGATGCTCTTCATTGTATCAGAGAAATCCTCAATCCTGCGTATCTGCTCAGAGAGATCATCCAACGTTTCCATTATCTTTTCCTGCGACAACTTTCCTTTTGGATAATAGCGTATCAAATATTCTACATATCCCTTTAGAACAGATAGTGGTGTTCGCAGATCGTGTGAAAAAGCAGACCTCATCTGTTTCTGTTCTTCAATCATATTCCACATTTCACTGTTATTCAGTTGCAACTGTTTCCGCATTTTTTCAAATGCACCACATAGCTGTCCCATTTCGTCCTTTTTAGTGTAGTCAACAGAAAAATTCAATTCCTGCTGACTGATTTTTTCAGCACAGCTATTTAATATATGGAGTGGTTTTTTCAGCCTTCTGTTATAAAATATGGTCAATGCGATATAAACGCTGGTAAAAGTCAAAATAAAAACGCTCCAGCTTTCCATAAATTCGCATACCCCTACCCAAAATTGATCTACCTTATCCATCTCGCTGTTCATAACCTGCGGTACAGAAATCATACCTCCAAACTGACTGGAATATTTATTTTGAAACTCGTATAACTCATCTGCATCTATATATTCGAGCCAGATAGTTTCTTTCATATGGCCTGCTATATTTTGCACAGCAAACGAAAAAATAATAGAGAAAACCAACGCTACAACAAGATGCGTAAATAATGAAACTTTTAAAGAGTTTATTTTCTTGAAGCCCATTTATATCCACACCCCCAGACCGTCTCTATATAATCTTTTTCTGTATAATTCTTTAGTTTATTACGGATTCTGCGAATCAGCTCTGTCACAATCTTATTGTCTCCACCCCGGTCAAATCCCCATAGTCGTTCATAAATCATTTCCCGGTCAAACACCTGCCCTGGATAAGTAGAAAGCAATTCAACAATATCAAATTCTGATTTTGTTAGTTCAATCTCGTTTTGCTTCCAGAAAATCTGCCGACTGCTATAATCAATACACAAATCATTGTCATATCGAAAATCTTTCTTCGCTTGTTTTCTATTCTCTCTCCGAAGATGCGCTTCAATACGGGCCTGTAATTCCCCAAGTGAAAATGGCTTAACAATATAATCATCACCTCCAGCCCTTAAACCAGTAATCTTATCCTGCTCCTCAATACGGGCTGTCAAGAATAAAATCGGGCAATCCACAAAATCACGAATCTTTTTGCAAACCTCAATCCCATTTATTGAAGGCAGGTTAATATCAAGTATAATTAAATCCGGATGCGTTTCTGCTTTCCGAAGTGCATCCTCTCCATTTAACGCAGTATCCACATGATATTCTTCCATCTCCAAAAAGTCCTTTATCATTTTGACAATACTTCTATCATCATCAACGACTAATATTCTATAGGCCATAAGCTACCTCCTTGAAATTATCATAAAAGTATAGCGCATAAATGTCTATAAAAAAACAATCGTAAAACAGTACAACTTTTCATCTTCTGCGTCCCTTTTCCATACGCTCTTCTAACACAATTGCTCTTTACGGTCACCCGTTCAGGGTATTTTACCTCAAATCCTCTTTTGCGAAAAGGTACTGACACCCTCTTAGTTACGCGAAAAGGTGGGGGCTTCTTTTTCAGAAGTTTACCCCACCCTGTTATTTTTCCATGAGTATGAACCATTCATCCAAGAAGCACACAAATTTTATTTCTCTCCCGCTATCCCTTCCGCTTCATCCATTGGAAACTTCGGTATCTCCTCCAGAAGTTTCAATGCTATCTCCTGCTTCAAATCCTCATCCACATAGGTTCTCATGCTGCCATCTGGCTGCCTTTCTTTCACTGTGGCAAGTTCTGTCATATAATCATCGTAATATCTAAGAACTCGTTCCGTTGCCCACTTCTCCCCGGCAACCGCCGCTTTGATGATTTCATAAGTCAATGGATTCTGCTGTTCTTCCATACTCATACCTCCGCCAGTTTGATTGCTTATAGCATACCATATCTGTGAGAAAAAAGCACCCACCAGTCACACTAGCAGATGTTTTCACACATTAATACACCTCATCAAAATATCCAATGAACACTGACATCCGAATCAGCCCATCTTTCATCGAAAACGTCACATTCTCTGCTCGCTCTGCAATTTCTTTTAACAATGTCAGCGCCTCCCTATCGCAGAACTCAAAATGCTCCAGGTACAGATCAATGATCGCCTGCCATTTCTGATAATCTACCTCGCCCCGGATTCTTCCTCCGAACTGCCGGACGTATGCGTCACACTCCCCAAGCAAGTATTCATAATCCGCTTTTTCCTTTGGAACCACACGCTTTGGGATTTTATTCATTTCTTCCTGGTACTTCTGAAAGAACCCAACCTCCATTAATGTATCCAGAAAATCCTTTCCCTCTGACTTATCACTTCGCTCCCGGAATTCCTCTCCATAGTCTTTTTCATATACTTCATTTTCCATGCTTCGCACCCTTTCCTGTAGAATAATTTACCACTACGGGTAGGATGTTACCATAGATTTCTTATTATTCGTTGTCATGAAAGATAACTTTATGGGTCTATATTGATAAGTTTATCAGTCTTTTCTTTAAATCCCGAATCCTTCTGCCCATGCTTTCAGTTCTTCCGCACTTGCATCCGCAGGGAATCTCTTTCCTTCCTTTAATTCTGCTCCTGGGCAGGAAACCGCCAGTTCCTTGTTTGTGTTCCCCATACCGCTGCTGCCAGAAGTTGCCAATGGAATAATCGTCTTTCCGGACAAATCATACTGCTCCAGAAACGTGTTCACAATAGTCGGGGCGACGTACCACCAGATAGGGAAGGCTGTGAAAATCACAGAATACTGCTCCATGTTCTCTACTTTATTTGCAACAGCAGGCCGGAATGACTTATCATTCATTTCCACACTGCTGCGGCTCTTTTTATTCATCCAGTCCAGATCAGCATCCGTATATGGAACCTCCGGCTGAATCTCATGTAAATCTGCTCCGATAGCCTCTGCAAGCCGTTCTGCCAGTTTCGCTGTTACGCCGCTGGCACTGAAATACGCTACTAATACCTTGCTCATATTCAATACCTCACCTTTCAAAAAGATCATATTTTATCGCTGTGCTTTACCATAGAATACCATAAATCCGAGGCAAATGCACCCTATCGTTTTTTGAGTAGGGGTAATCGTTAAAAATGCACCCTCTGACTGCCAAGGGTGCATTGTATCAATTTATGGTACGCAAGCCAGTAAGAGAGTATGCCTATACTTATCTATATAAATAATGAGAATGTTGTAGAGACATGACACCTTGCTGTTCGTGCAAAGTGCCATGTCTCCCCCTTGTTTTTAATTCTTGCCTATATATTGCAGTTTAATATGACACTACCCCATATCCCATGATACAGGAATAATTAAGATCATAGTTGTTCTGCTTTACGGCATTTCCGGAATTTCCTTCCACCGTATAGACTCTGCCGCCCTCACTTTTTTCTACAATACCTACATGGTCGGACTTGCCATCTCCATCCCAGTCAAAGAAAATAATCATCCCTGCGGTTGGGCTGCTTCCTGCAGCCTGCCATTTTCCTTTTCCCTGGAACCAGTCTACTCCATCCGTACAGAGAGAAAATCTTGGGACAGCACCGCTCTCTATGAGACCGCTCTGATCCGCACACCATGAAACAAAGCAGGCGCACCAACTGACATGACTGTCAAATCCATACCACGACCAGAACTTGTCTCCACCTACATTCCCTAACTGCGTCAGTGCTACAGATACGATCTGCTCGTTTCCGAACAAAGCTGCAAACGGATTTCCTCCGGAATAATAGCGAAGCACATGGGGAACGTACTCCGGATCCCCATACCTTGCCCATCCATGGGAGGCTGCCTGCTGTTGGGAAAACAGCAGTGCATTGGCTTCACTATATCCCCCGTAATTTCTTACCGCCCATGATATGTACCCGTTTCCATAGTTATATCCCTGCAGCGACAGTTTCAGCTTGTCCATGTCCTGCGGGCTGGTGCAGCCAGCCTCCCGGACACAGTCTGCATAATATTGCACTCCAACCTCTATGGAATATTCCGGATCTGCAATGGCTCCGGGGCTGTTTGGATACCGTGTATTGTAAGGACATTCACTGGACTGCATCGGATCCGTTCCATTCCCTCCAGATTCCTGCATCATGATCGCCTGAATCACAGGGACATATTCCGGGATACCATATTGGCTGGCATACTTTTGGATCGTTGCCGTATAGGCCAGTACCTGCTCACTTAAAGATGCACTGCTCTGTGAAGAACTGTAGGCAAAGACACCGCCAATAACGCCAACAATCAGGATCAGTACAATGAACATGGAACCAGCTCCGGCCGCCAATGCGACAAGCCCATTCCGGACGGCTTTTACCGCAGCCTCCACCGCGCGTTTGAACCGCACCACTGCGGATGCTGCCTGTTCTGCCCGCCTTGTGCCCTGCTGCATATTATGGATGGCAGTCCGCTTTGCAGCCTTGGCCGCCTGTGCCTTTCTCTGTGCAGATGATATCTTTTGCATGGTACTTCCCGGCACGGTCTGAGACTTTATGATCCGGGGTGCTTTCTTCACCGACAGCCTGTCTGCCGATTTTACTTTTGGTGGCTGCCTGGATGCCTGTTCCCGCACGGTGCGTCTGGCATTTTCCCTAGTACGGATGGTCTGACCTCTGCCCGTCCTGCCTGAATCCTGGATCATGGTATTTTTCTCTGCCTGATGCTCCAAAGACTGGTTCTGTACTTTTTTCCTGGCCGCATCTGTTCTGGCTCTTTCTTTTGTACGCACCCGTCCCTTTTCCACGGCATCTTCCGATCCCTGCCCGGAATGCGCATCCATCTCTTTCTTCGCCCTTTCTGCTCCAGTACGTTTTTGCAGATTCTGGTAAGTCTTTTGGGCTGCTTGTTTTCCGGCGGCATAAGAAACCTTTGTGGCCATCCGGCCGCTTTCCTTTGCCCCTCTTTTCAGTACGCTTTCCACTTTATCACCAGCATACCCGGTCGGGGAATCCGGATGGTCCGCTGCATCGGATACTCTGGATCCCTGGAGAGATTTTTCCTTAGCCGCAAGCCCGGCTTCTTTCGCCAGCTCTTTTGGCATACGGGAAGCCTTTTCCAAAACCTTCGGTTTCCGGTCATGCTCTCTTGTTTTGATATCCTTCATATCTCACCTCCCATCCGCATATCCTGGAACCGATTATCGTTCTGGAGTGTTCCTGTGCTTTGCCCCTTTCTGGATCTTCGGCAGATAGCCCTCCAATTCCTTTACCGCTTTTTGTACCAGCGGATGGTTCGCATAGGCCGGAATCATGTCAATGGATTCCTTATCGATCTGATCTGCCACTAAAAGCGGCCAGTGTATCCCTGAATAATCCGGGATTGCCGGATCCTGCAATTCAAACCCAATGCCGGGGATGTTGCAGGCATTCCGTTTCCGTATTTTTTTATAGATATCCACTGCCTGTGCCAGTGTCAGATTCTCATAACACTCTGAATAATTTTCAAATTCCATACATCCGGCTGTATAAAACCGGATGCTGGCTGTTTCCTGTTGCTCCATACTTCCTCCTTCCCGGCATCAATGCCTTATGTTTTTTACTAGTTCAAGCCCTGTGCCTCCCCCGGTTTGGTCGTCATCAAACGGTATAGTGCTGTATTTTTCGGGAAACTGTTCTCGAATGGCACGATATTGCCGGAACAGCGGATCAGGCCATGGCCGGCGCCCACGTTTGTGATATACGACAACTGGTTATCAGAAATATTCAGAAGGTTCGCCAGTTCATCCCTGTCAGTTGTTGCCTGATTCAAGAGGATCAAAAACTCACTGTTTGCCAACATCAGCCTTGCGGTATCCGATTTTAAGAGTTCCTCCACATTCTGCGTCAGGCCCGTCACAAAGCCGGAATACTTCCGGATCCTCTTATACAGGCGATAGAAAAAGTCGGCACTGTACTCATACCGGAAAAGCAGATAAAATTCATCCGCAAAGATCCAGGTTGTCTTTCCCATCTTCCAGTTCTGGATCACACGGTTAAAGATGGAGTCCAGGGTGACCAGCATGCCAAGGGGCATCAGCTGTTCTCCAAGTTCCCGGATATCGTAAGCAATGATCCGGCTCTTGGTATTGACATTGGTCGGCTGTGCAAAGGTGTTCAAACTTCCGTTGATGAATAACTCCGAGGACAATGCCAGCCCTCTGGCTTCTTCCTCCGGCTGGAGCATCAACTGTCGGTAAAGATCCTTTAATGTCGGCACCTGCATCTGGTATCCGCTGCGGATATAATCCCGGTAAACATCTGCCGTACAGCGGTCGAGGATGGATTTCTCCTTGGCTGAAAGGTTACCTGCGCCCACCAGCTGTTCAAATAAGGACAGGATGAATTCTGATTTCTCAATCAGCGGATTCTTATCATTTCCGTAGGCAGAATCCATGTCCATGGCATTTAAGTGCGTATCCGATGTGGCTGAGATCTTAATGACCTCGCCATTTAACGCTTCCACAAGGGAACCAAATTCCGACTCCGGATCCAAGATCAAAATATCGTCCTCTGTGGATAATGCCAGATCCACGATTTCTTCTTTCGCTGAAAAACTCTTTCCTGATCCGCTGACACCCAAACGGAACGAATTGCCGTTTAACAGCCTTCTGCGGTCTGCCACCAGCATATTCTTACTAACCGCATTCTGCCCATAATAAATACCACCCGGCTGCATGATCTCCTGCGTATGGAATGGGATCAAAACCGCTGTGGACTCTGTCGTCAGGGTACGCAGTGCATTGATCTTTCTAAGCCCATACGGAAGCACCGTATCCAGACCGTCTGCTTGCTGCCATTTCAAAGTCGAGAGCTGGCAGAGGTGCTTTCTTGCCACAGACAGAAGTGTCTCCGTATCCGAATCCAGCTGTTCTTTGGTTTCTGCCATGTGTACCATTGTCAGAAGCCCGAACATCATCCGCTGGTCCCTAGTCGTCAAATCCTCCAGCATTTCTTTTGTCTCTTTTCTCTGAAGCTCCATATCGTAAGGAACCACTGCAGAAAAGTTATTGTTCACATTCTGCCGCCTCTGCCAGTTTGTCACGTTGGTCTCCACCCCAAGCAGTTTGTTCTGGATCTCACGCACCGCTTCATCGGTCGGCACTGGCAAAATATCGATAGACAGCATCAGGTCGCGGCTGAGATCACACAATTCTGAAACCATGTCATCTTTTACATAGCTGGCGTAATCCTGCATATACAGCACACGCCCATACCTTCCATTGATCCGGAAATGGTCGCTGCGAAACTCCATGCTCTCCGGGCAGATCCAGTCCTTATAACTATGCCCTTTCTTTGCAAAGGCTTTTAAGTCAAAAGGAATGGCAGACGGCTCATCCGTTTTAAAGAAATCACGGAACAGCTGGAGCCGCTCCCCCGCATCCAGTTCTTCCGCTACCGAGGACAGCTTTGCCAAATGGGTGACGATGTCCGTTCCCACACGCGCAAAGTATGTCCGGGCTTCATCCACGTTCTTTTTATGGATGCTGATGGTAAGATACCGCTCCTGATAGATACTGTTGCTGGTGCCGCTGACTTTGGACAGCAGCATGTCGTTATATTCCTGACGGTAATGGTCCAGCCCGTCCTCTTTCATCGGGATCAGCAGGGAATGTTCAAATTCTTCTTTGTTGATCCTGCGGTTGTTCAACGTGATCTTGGCGGACGAACCGGAATCCAGTGCATTCAAAAGTTCCGAATAATCAAGGAACATCTCTGTCTTATCCGCTTTGCTTGCGATAGCATAATTGATATCCGTAAACCGGAATGATTTTGAATATTTATTTCCCACCTGGAAGATACCGTCCGGCCAGATCCTGCGGATCGGAACCGCCTGCTGGACAGACTTTGGAACCCGAAACCGCTCCTTATCCATTTTTAATGCCTGGCTCAGTGTTTTAATCAAAGGCATCCCTCCTTCCTTTTTTCTTCTTCACTCTTTTCTTTTTTTCCACGTTTTCCTTTTTCCGGGTGACAGCCGTCCCGTCACCTCCGGTACGCTCCCCTGCAAGGATGCTATCTTCCATGCAGGAATAGTAGAGATTTTCCGGCTTGAAACTCAGCTTTTTCGGGTACAGAATTTCAGATTTTATAAATGCCCATAGAAACTGTTCTGCTGTCATTCCGTGATATTTGAAAAATCCACAGGCAGCAAACGGGGCTGCCCCAAGCATGCACAGCCATCCCTGGATCTCATCGGGCAGGCGCCCTTTCGTTCCAAAATAAATGGCTACCGCAGCAAGGATCGCCAGCACAGAAAACGCACACTGCCGGAAATTGAGTCCAAAAAACATGGATTCCTGATAGTCCCTGATCTCCTTATTCATTTTCACTTCCATATTTGTCCCTACCTTTCTTTCTGCTCATGTTTTCTTTTCTTCGGTTTCGTTTCTTTCTTTGGGGCATCCTGCTCTTTTCTTCTCTGGAGATATTCCTCTACGCCTTTCGGATCAAGGTCTCTTAATCTCTCCATGTCAAACGCCACCTTTGCATAGGTACAGTAACCGGAAAATCCTACTTCCGGCAGGATGTCACCCAATTTATGCGCTTTAATAAATCTCAGCTTCTCTTTGCTTGAAAAATTGTCGATGTATGCCTCATTTGGTTCGGGCGGGATCATGCTGCTCATAGGCAGGTTCACTGTTAGATCCCCGAATTGTTCGAAGCCTTCTTCCGTTTTGTTATGAAGGCCGATATAGAGGCACCCGTTGTTTGCATAGGATGCCACTTCAAGCGCCAGTTCCTCATGCCCGAACTCCCAGTCAAACCCCAATGTTTTTACTTCATCCATTTCTATATCCTCCTATAATCCCATGATCTCCTTAACGATCCGGTCAGATGCTTTGACCGCTCCTACAAGGATCAGCAAATTAAATACCAGCTCTCCCACATAATTCCAGACAATCGTCACGGCCGACAGGCTGGTATCCGACACGGCCGGCATACTGGATGTGAACACTGAAAATATGATGCAGGCCAGTGCGATGATCGCTCCCTCCAGACACACGCCCGCATAGGAACGGATAAAATTCTTTCCTACCGATTGGGATGGCTCCCCTGCAAAAGTTGAAAGGGGGATGGGTGCAATGGCGGTATACATATACAGCTTGAACATCCGCCCATAAACAGTCAGGATCATAATAAAAGACAATACCGTAATCAGCAGACTGCCAAGCAGCGTTACGATCCACAGTGGAATAGAATCCAGCATGCCTACGGATTCCACCTTTTCCACGATCTCCGCTGGCAGTTGGGACACTGTCCCGCCGGACATGCTCGCATTGGCTAAAATCGTTGTGACAATGCCCTGTATGATAGAAAAGAGTGCTTTCATAAGATCCATGCCATATACCACGGCTCCCTGTGCTAACGCAAAACGGATGAATGCTTTCAGCACATGCTCCGGCTTTTTCATCTCTGTAAAACTGCCGCAGGTCTTGATGATCCCCATAGCAAAAAATAAAACCAAAAGCCCCAGGGCGATGGCTTTTAAGGCGCCATTGATATTTGTCATCACGCTCCAGATTGCCCCGCCCTTAAAAGACTGTGGATCCTGTGTCAGCAGTGTCCAGATTTCATTTAATTTGTCATTCCATGTATTTAATGCAGATTGCAGGTTCTGCACGATCCAGTTATCGCTTTCCATTTCCTATCTCACCTCCTTCGTGTGATAAATGGCGGACAGTGTTCCTGCCCGCCCGCTGGCATCCCTTACGCCATAATCAGGTCAAGGATTTCTTTTGCGAAGGTAATGATGATACCGCCTGCCAGTGTCAAAAATCCGTTCGCCCTCTGGCTCGGATCATGGCTCTTAAGGCTGAGGCCCACCTGCACGATACCAAAGCCTAACAGGATCAGGCCGATAGCCCGGATCAGGGAGAAAATGAAAGTCGACAGGTTGTTGACAACCGACAGGGGATCCCCTGCCGCATAAGCGTAAGTCGTACACACATTTCCGATAAACATCAGCACAGAATAAACAACAAACAGCTTCTTCTGCACCCTGCTCATCGGCATGGATGAGGTTTCTTTTTTTGCCTCCTGTCTGCCAGTTTCCTCCATGCAGCCCTTTTTCAGTTTCATATGGTTCAATAAATTACATTTCATCGGCATCCCTCCATTCTTAAAAAAGGAACTGCCCTCCGATGATGTCCTCATCAGAGAGCAGCTCATAATCTTCATATCTGCCCGCATCAAACGCAAAGGTGTCATGGGCCAGCGGCGCTTTCGCATAATTGTACGCTTCTGCCCCTCCGTCCTCTGTCAGCCTGATATTCGGGTGTTTCATCAAATCATATTTTTTATCTTTCATGGCGCGTTCCCCACGGACAAATAAAAGGGCATACTGGTTGTCCAGCATACGCACTTCATCCGGCATGAGAAGCTCCCTTCCGCTTTGCTGGAAGTTTGTAGAATAACTTCCAGACCGTCCCTTTGTCTGTCCATATGTGTTGGTATCGATGGTTTCTTTTCCAAGCAGCTCCGAGATGTATTTATGCGTTTCTTTTTCATTGCCGCCCAGGTATAACAGCTCATCGCAGTTCCCCACCAGACTTTCCCAAGAGTCTTTGAAAAGCGCTTTGATCTGGCTCATATTCTGCACGATAATGCTGCAGAAAATCGAGCGTGACCGGCAGGTACTCAAAATTTTCTCGAAATCATCGGGCAGGGCTACGTTCGGCCATTCGTCCATGATGCAGTTTACCGGGATTGGCAGCCTGCCCCCATATTTGCGGTCGGCCACATAATAAAGTGTTTGGAAAAGTTGGGTATAGATCATACCCACCAGATAATTAAGGGATGTATCCGCATCCGGGATACAGCAGAAAAGTGCTACCTTTTTTTCTCCCATGCTGGAAAGATCCAGTTCATCATGGCAGGTTAAATTTGCGATCTGAGGCAGGTTGAACGCTGCCAGCCGGACACCTACGGAAATCAGGATAGACTTTGCGGTCTTTCCTGCAGCCTGTTTGTAAATATGATATTGCTTCACGGCAATATTTTCCGGATCGCGCATTTCCAAACGCTCAAACAGGATATCCAGCGGTGACTCGTAATCTTCATCATCTTCCTTTACCTGGGCAGATGATAGCATCTCCATAATCATGGCAAAGTTCTGTTCCTCCGGCGGGGCTTCATGCAGAAGGTACAGCATGAGTGCCTGAAGAAGCGCAGTCTCGCTTTTCTCCCAAAACGGATCCGAGGACTGCGCCCCCTTGGGTGTCGTATTTCGGATCAGGTTTGTGATGAGTTTCAGCACATCCTTATCATCCTTCACATATTCAAACGGATTATAACCGAAAGAGGTATCCGGATTGATCAGGTCAAATACCCTCACCTCATATCCGGCCTTCTCCAAAAATCCGCCTGTTTTCCTAAGAAGTTCCCCTTTTGGATCTGTAATTACCAGAGAGCAATTCCCCTGGAGTATATTCGGTAAAGCGTATGTCCTGGATTTTCCCGCTCCGCTGCCGCCCACGACAAGGACGTTCAAGTTCCTTTTATGGCGGTAACAGTCAAGCCCCATGCGGAAATTTTGTGTAAACAGGATATTGTCGGCATAAGGCTTCTCCTGGTACTTTTTACACAACTGGGCGGCACTCCCCCATTTGGCCGACCCGTGTTCCTCACCCCTGCGGTAATTCCTCCGGTTGGCATAATAGATGCCGATTCCAAAGGCATACAAAAGGGTGCAGATCAGGATGGACTTCATGGTATATTCCGTATAGTGCAGCGCCAGGGGATGATTCAGCTTCTCCGTCAGGGCTTCCATCATCTCAAAAAGGTTCCCTCCGGGGATGATGGCATCTGCGATCAATGCCGCCGCCCACCATACAAACGGCAAAGCGGCAAGCCAGACAATCCACTCTGACTTGCCGCTTTTACTTACCGGGAAGGTTCACCCCGTTCTTTCTTCGGCCGGCTTACTACTTGGAAACTATCCACTTCCGTATTTAATGCCAGTGACCTTCCATTTTCCCAATTCACATGGATCTGGCCGATGTCATCCACAAAAGATACCGTCCCTAAAAGTCCGGGCGGCATTCCCTTTTCTCCATCCATGCAGCCCAGGCGGACTTTTGTCCCTTTAGGATACCTTTGCTTAATGCCTTGCGTCTGCCTGCTCAGTCTTTCCCATTCATTCATGGCATTCCTCCTTTCCGATCAAAAAAGACAGGCATCCCGCCTGTCCGTTACCGTGTCCGATAGGTCCTGTACCTTGCGTTCATGATACGCATTAAAACCGTATCGATCCCATCGGTATATCTTCCATTCTCAATATAAGTATCTCTGAGCCCATTTAAAGCCTGTACCGCTTTTTTATGTTCTCCTTCTGTCAGATAGAGTTTCTTATCCTTGTGGCCGGCCAGCCGCAGGATAAGATCCCCCGTCTCTTTTGTGGATGCGCCCGCTTCTTTTTCTTCCCGGAACACATCCCGCAGTGCATGCACCAGCATATTGACGGTAATCTCATCTGTTTTTACACATCGTCTCTTTTCCATCCTCCGGCCTCCTTTTTTTGTTCTTCCTGACCACAACATACCACACTCACCAGCAGAAAGCTACTTACTTTTCCAGAAAAAAAGCACTTTTCCGGACGTCTTTTTTCCAACCGCAAAATACCTGTTTATCAGCGTTCCGGCTGTTTTTTCTCTTTTCCTGATTTTACTTTTCCATCAGAAACAGCAAACTCATCTGCAACAAATTCCTGTTCCTGCTCTCCAAGATTGCGGTTCAAATGGTTGCTGATGCCATAAGCGGCATTACGGATATCCCCGATAAAGGTGCGAAGCTCCTTTGGATCCTTATCACCGTTGCCCTGCATCTCACATACCTTATTAAAATTGAAGCCGGAAGTATCCACGCCGTATTTCTGTGCAACTACATAAGCGGTGCAGAACGCTTTGGGCGATACCTTCTGACGGGCATAGCTGCCATCATGGGCATCCATGGCGGCGCAGGCCAGTTCCCGGTTGATGGCATGGAATGTTGTTACTTCACTCATGCCATTTCTCACATAAATGGTGCGCTGTCTTGGGATATACTGCGCCTGCACCCCTTCCGGCAGATTGTCCGCAATACGGATCGGAACATCCGGATTTGTCAAAAGCGCTCCCATGAGGGTTTCCATATCTTTCGGCTCCGGCGGGACTGGCGGCTTCATGCGGATCTGGCTGATATCATATGCTTTTCCGATATTTGTCCCCTGCATAGTCACACCGTCTTTTTCATAATCCTGCGTGACCAGAAAACGGTATCCATGCACTCCCGCACGCAGGGAATAACCTTCCTCTTTCACTTTCTCAAATGTCATGACCTGCCGGATCTCCGGATTCTGGCTGTAGAGCAGAAGCAGGTTTGGCGTTTTCTGAGGTTTGCACTGTGCCATAAAATCAAGGAATCCTTTTAAGGAATCCCCGTCCTTAAACACATCCTGGGCCTTTGCGTCAATCTCTGCCCATACTTCTTCGCGCTCCTGCTTCTTTAAGGCGGCATATTCCTCTTTGCTCATACGGGGCTGTTCCTCTGTTACAGGCGGCTCCCCTCCCGATAAATATTTTGATAAATCCATTTATATCACCTTCCCTTCGTTTTTGCTTTTTTTCTCTTTTTCCTGCCAGCCGAGCGGTTCTGTCTGCGGTTTTTGCTGTTTTCTTTCTTTTTTGCAGACTCCTGCTTTTCCTGTTTAATCTGGTCCAATTCCGCGCGGACAGACGGTTTCTCCTTTCCTTCTGTCTTTTCCGGTGCATTTAATAAATCCTGTTCAGACTTTTCCTGCCCGGTAGAAATATCTTTGCTGCGCGAGGAAGGTTCGGACGGATTCCTTTCTTCCTGCGCCTGCATAAAATTTTCCATATCCGGCGCTGGTTCCTCAAACCCAAAATCCTGCTCCATATCCCCAAGTTCAAACCGGATCTCGCCCTCCGGCATCTCCACAGTCTCAGTCGGAGCCTCTGGCATTTCCTGGTTCCGATCTGCTTCCATTGCCACTTCCTGAACAGCTTCACCGCTTTCAGATTTTAAGAAGTCAAGATTCATTTTATCCATGACACGGTTGACCTTGGCGGCATCATCCGCAAACACCATAATCTCACACTGGGACGGATTCTTCCTGTCTCGGATGACAACATATAACAGGCCTCTTTTCTTTCCCTCACGGGCGAATTCTTTTAAACGGTCAGACGGCACGGTAAAAAATTTCAATGGACGGTTCTCCTTCAACATCCGCACCATGCGAGTCTTACCATAAGTTTTCTTCTGGTCCTTTAACACTGCCGCAAAAAATACAGCAAGATTTTTTGCAAGCGTGCCGGATAAGCGCAGGCTGTAATCGATCCCTTCCAGAGAGTAACGCACGACCTGGTCTGCCGCATCTCCACCAAAATTCATGGCTCTCACCTCCCTTCTCTCTGTTCCTGATGTTCTTTTCCTGCCTGTTCGCAGGATTCTTGTTTTTCATGCTCCGATTGTTTCTCCAGTTCCCTCATCCTCTGCTCAATCTCCAGCGAGTGCTGTTCGATCTTTACACACATGCGGATATCTTTCCGCAGCGGCTTCAGTGTGCCTGTGATCTCCTGGATCCGCACAGACTCCGGTTCTGCCCGGTACAGACGATGGCGTTCTTTCGTAAGGGCCAGAACCTGCTGTTCCAGCGGTTTCCGATAGTTTTCTAATTCTTCCCTGGTCGTGATCCCATGTTTCTGCAAAAATTCCATCTGGGCGATCCGTTCATCCAAACGCCGGATATCCTGCCGCACCACATAAGGGACACACTTTGGTTTCCGCTTGAGAACCCCCATCTGGTAAAGATAAGAATAATAAAGGGCCTGCAGCCCGTGAAGCTTTTTCCGCTTTGCGGGATTTCCTTTTCCAGCCTGTTGCCCTTGGGGAAGTTTGGGCTGTAAGATCCATCCCCGGATGGCTTCCTCGGTATAATTCTTTCCAAGGCTTTTCAGCCTCACATACCGCTCCATGCCTGGAGCGCGCAGGGCAATATATTTCCGGTTCAATTTAAAGGAATATCCCTTCTTTTCCATCATGCTGATAAACTGCCGCCAGCTAAAGCTCTCTGCCACAGTTTCTCTAATATCCATACGGATGGCGGTCCTCCAGGTTGGTTTCCCGTCCTGCTCCGCCTGCCATTCAGCATAAGCCTTCCCTTTGCCGCCTCCCGGCTGGATAATGGACAGGCCATATTTTTTGCACAATCCATCGGATATCCTCCGCACATCCTCATAATAGCTCCGGCTGTTGCTGTGGTATTTCCTTCCATCTTCCATGCTGACGGAATTAAACACCAGATGGTTATGGTAATGGCTGGTATTCAGATGCGTGGTAACCACTACCTCATATTTCCCTTTCAGCAACTGCTCTGCCAGTTCCAGACCGATCAGATGCGCAAGTTCCGGCGATACCTCTCCGGCCGCAAAGCTCTGGATCAGGTGATACCCTTGTACGCCATCCACTTTATGGAACCTGCGCTTAGTTGCAAGCATATCCGCAAACGCATCCTCACAGGTACAGCCGATGGCATCTTCAAATACCATGGTTTCTGTTTTATCCCGGTTCAAGGCATAATCGATGGCTTCCTCCAGCGATCCAGCCGATGCCGCAGGCTTTGTGGTCTTTTCCTTATCTTTGATATAGTTAATGGAATTATCCAGACGGTGGACAGGTATGATGCTGGTATATGCCATAAGGCATTACCATTCCTCTTTCACGATCTGCCATACTTCTTTTGAAATCCTCAGCATTTCCCGGACACTCTCCGTTTCCGCACGGCCGGCAGCATTGGCCACATGGGCCAGCTGGTTGGCATTGTTGCACAGCCCTGCCACCTTCCGGAGCAGATCCGCATGATGCTCACAGGGTTTTGCCCGCACCTCTGCCCCCACGATCAGTGAACGGAGGAATTCTTCCCTGGACAGCCCGCTCCGCTTTACCTGCTCATCCAGCAGGCGCAGCTCCTTTGCATTGAGGCGGACAGGTATCACATGATTTCGTTTTCTCATCCTTTCACCTGCTTTCCGTTCTTTCATTCTTCTTTTTCGCTCCGGCTGCCTGAAAGTATTCCATTGGCAGTGTTGAGGACATGTCTGCCTGCGCCAGCACCTCTTTTCCGGCAAGTTCGATCTTCCGGCAGTCAGGGACGAATGCCGCATATCTTGGATACGCATATCCTTCCGCCTCTACCAGAATCCCTTCCCTATACTCGGAAGTCGTCACAAGGATACAATGCATGTTCCGATCTCCCGGCTCCGTGTACATGACATCCCGGTTATCATATAAAAACCGATAATACCCATACAGTTCACCAGAGAATCTTTCAAATTGTTCCCTGGAAAGCTCCGCAATTTTTTCTACTTCAAAGCCACGGCGGAAACTCCTATAATATTGTTCTTTCAAATCACGCATGTTTATGGGTTTCCTTACGAATTCTGCGGTATCATTCTTTTTTGCATCTTCCACTTACATTTCCCCTTTCTTCTTCAGAATTATGAGGGCAGCAAGCAGCGATACAACGATGGTTCCTGCAATCACTTTCTTTTTCATGGCACACCTTCTTTCCAAATTAAATTCCGGGCGGAATGAAAATAACTTCGTTTCCCATGAACCGCCCGGTCTGTCTTTTATTTAAATCCATTTATAATCTTCACCCCATTCTTCTCTCTATCTGCTGTATTACCGCACCGTCTCGTCTCTGCCCGGACTCTGCTTGGCTTTCGGCTGCAGGTCGCGGGGATGCTCTCCTGAGAGCGGCCTGATAAAATCAATCCTGCCAGCGGCTGCGATTGCCTGCTGGTTTAGCTGTCTCTGCCATGCACTGGCGCTTGGTGCCCATTTGAACCCATTTCTGCGAAGTATCTGCCGTTCCTCAGCAGACGGCTTTCCTTCAAAAATAAGCTGCAGGCGGTTCATCTCCTGATTCGCCACAGCCTTTCCCCCGGCAAACTCCCATCCCCGGAATCCCGTTTCCGCATATTCTTTCAGCTCTGCAATGCGTGATCGAATGCGCCGGATCTCGGCACTGTTATTTGACAAAACATAAGATGCGAACGGCTTATCTCCCAAATGCCAGGGCTGTGCCATCGATGCCTTGAGTTTTTCTATCTCCGCCGCACTGAGTGCTGTACACCCATCCAGCGTCTTGTGCTTTCGGTAATATGCATTTACCTCTTTCAGCGTCTGTTGGGACTGCTCCAGCCCCTTCAGCTTCTGCTCCAACTGTTCAACCGCATGGGGATGGTCTGCACGGATGCCTCCCATGCCCGTACTCTTGATCTTATCCAGAATGCCCTGCACCTGCCGCCATTCTTCCATGTTCTGATTCCCGGCTGCGTTCTGCTTTTCTTTTTTTCCTGTGGGAAAATTTGCAGGGCCGGCAACCATGACAGACGGAACACGGGCATCGATCTCAAATCTGCGGTTCATGTTATCTGCCAGCTTTCTGGCATAGGTATCCACAAGCGCATCTATTTTTCCATGGTAAATCGGATCGACTTTTTCTTTCTGGTGTTTTGCAGCTTCCACCGCCTGATCCACGCACCGCCGATATTCTGCCGTAGCGGTTCCTTCTATATAGCCGGAAAAACTGTTCATCTCTTTTGCCCTGCGCGCCATATCTTCACGGATTGGGTAATAGATCACCTGAATTTCCTGTCCTACTGCCAATTATGCGTCTCCTTTTTCCAAAAAATAAAACCAGCCACAAGGCCGGCTGCGATCATTCCTATGATTATCTTTTTCTTCATGGCACACCTTCTTTCTGTTCATTTGGTTATGGCCGGAGAAAACAGGATCCCCCTTATCTGCATCTGAAGGGCAAATTCTGTCATCCGCCACCTCACGCCATTGATCTCGGCATGGTCCTGATCCAGATAGCGGCACACTCCTGCCACGGTTTCTCCGTCACCATACATAAGAGTTACGCAGTCCCCATCGGGAATGGTAAACAATAGGACGCCCTCCGGATCGGTAAAACGGATCGTCCTGCCGTCTGTTTTCGGCAGGGCAGTATCCCGCGCCCGCTTATCTCCCGGCTCATAAATACCATCCTGCTCATCCGCTCTTTTCGCGGCAACCGCAAGGCAGGTGACAACAACTCCAAAACAACCGCCCACCATGGCTCCTACAAATACACCAATCATTCCCATTTTCTTCATTCTCCTTTCGTTCACGGGGGTTTGGGGTTCTCCCCAAAGTGCGTTTGGATATCCAAACGCTATGCTTGCCAAACCAGTCGCACCGCCTGATTCGGTCTCTCAGTCAGAGTCAGTGTTTCTGATCTGCTGTATCGATCTAATATTTACCGCACCATCTGATGGTGCTGACTCCGGTGCTGTATCGATACCATCTTGGCATAATCTACTGCGATATCAACCAGCGCCACATCCTCATCCATGCCAGCTTCCACTCTGTCCAGATAAGGTTCCAGGCTCATCACTGGCATATTTTTAACGCCCTCTTTTTCCAACACCAGCAGGGCATTTTTCTTCTCACTGATCTCTGCCTCTTTGATGTGAACCTGATACTCCTGATATCCCATTGGCAGGTATCTTCGTATTCCGGTTCCTATCATCTGATAAAACTCTATTCGGTTCATTCTGCCTCCTTGATCTTAATCAGCCCATCCAGTGTCGTGCAGATAATATGAAGCCTGTCTGCCATGCTGATCTCAGCATTCATCGTACCGGACACCTCTTTCCCGCAGACCACCACCATCCGGCACCTCTTTAAGATCAGGTGGGACATCTTGGTTTTATCCTGCTGTTCTTCCGCTGCGCCATCATCCAAAAATGGCGCAAATGCATACTGCGGACAGATGGGGACATAACCCAGTTCATAAATCTTCCGGCAGTATTTCTGCACTTTTGCCCTGCTCTCATCCGCAGGGCAGCACACATAAGCCAATGCCTGTTCCATCGTGCGCCTCCTTCCTGGCATCCACATGGATGCCTGTTTTTTTATCTCAGCAGAACAGGTCATCCATGTGGATGCCTATCTCTCCTGTCCGGACAATATCCGTTCCGTCTTTACCATGTACTTTCGGAAATCCCCAATCAGCCCCTTCAGGCCCCCTTCCGGCAAACAGCCACGTTCACGCCATTCTTCATAAATGTCATTCAGCAGATTGGGGGATTTCAAAAGAGCCTTTACACTTACTGGAGCGAAATCTATATGTGCAAAGGCGGCTGCGATCTCATGCTTGGCCGCAATCTCATGAGCCGCCTCATAAATTTCTTCCGGTGTTTTTCCAAGCATTTCTTTATGAAAAACCGCCAGCTCAGACTGCACTCTTTCATAAAGCTGATGGTTCAGTTCCCTTTTTCTTTCCCGGTAATATGGATTCCTTTCACTCTCACGCATTTTGTCCGTCATTCTCTCCAGCGGCTGCATTTAAGGCAAACTGTACACGGTCAGTACCGAGCTTATAATAAGCGTCCGTCACTTCAATCCCTACTGCCTCATAGCCTTCTTCTACCGCGGCAAGGATCGTTGTTCCTGCTCCGGCAAACGGATCCAGAATACGTCCTCCCGGCTCACAGATCTGGATCACATCCTTCATCAACTGCAGCGGCTTTTCCGTCACATGGATACGGTTCTGCGGATTCCCATACCGGAAAACGCCGGGTAAACAGGACACCGGACGGTTCACGGGCATCGGGCCATTGCTCCCCCACACGATATATTCAGCCTGCTGGCGGAAACGTCCTTTCTGCGGACGGGAGTTTCCTTTATCCCACACAGCCGTTCCTCTCCAGATCCAGCCCGCCCATTGCAGGGCATCGGTGATGGACGGGTACTGCCGCCAGTCAATAAACAAACAGATGGGCGCACCCTTTTTACAGGCTTTTCTCGCATCATACAGCCATTCTGCCATCCAGTGGGTCCAGGAACGCTGGTCTTTGTTATCCCCGTCAAAATCGGGCAGGGCGTTTTCCGCCCTCATGCTGCTGTACTTCTGGTTGGTGGTACGGTTGCGTTCATTCTGCTTTGTACCGCCGGAAGCATAAGGCGGATCTGTAATCAGGGCGTCAAAAATTCCCGGCTGGAATGCCTGTACAAGCTGCAGCGTATCGCCATGCAGGATACGCCACCTGTCGCCTCCGACAGATTCCACCGGGAATGTCCCTTCTTTCATCAGGTTATCAAGTTGCAGGTTATTCTCCATAGGCATCATCCTTTCCTTTATCGTTCTCTATCTTCTCTTTTACTCTTTTCGTTCCGGTATTCCTCCGGAGGCTCTAATTTCCGCTGTTTTACCAATACCTCCCGTTTTCCATTCTCCAGAATGAACATATCCTCCGTGCGGTTTAAGTAATGCTCTCCTTCAAAGATATTGTCATTGACAACAAACCAGCCGCAGACGGATCCGTAGACATTGCTCTTTCTCCCAATCAGCGGGGACAGCCCATTGTCCGACCGATTGACTACCGCATTTCCGGAAAGCCTTGCATCCTCCTTCAGTTCACCACTGAAAAAACTGCTGTTCCCTTCTGCCACCGCCCGCTCAAACATTCTGGCATCGCCGCTTATCAATGCGCTTCCCCGTGCCACGGCGCCATCAAACATCCGGCCGTCATCTTCAACCACGGCTTCTTCACAGCAGATCGCCTGATCATAGATCCAGCAGGTCCCATCCTGGGACAGATTATCTTCCGTCTGAACATATCCTCCAAGCGCTCCGGGACCGACCTGCTCATTAACCTGGCATCTGGCACGGATCCGATGAAGCCACGGGTATTTCGGATGGGTGATCTCTGTAATTTCATATTTCTTCTGACTCATCGGCTGGTCCCTCCTTTCTCCGGCTTCCTATGCGGCTTTTCCTTCTCCTGTTTTGGCACACTCAATTCCGTTTCCACATATTCACTGATAATCCCAAGAGCCTGATAATAGTTTCCGGAATCCTGCACTCTCTGAAACATCTCATCTGCTTCTTTGCTCTGCCCATTTCTCACAAGGAGCCTTCTTGCATCTCCCATAATGGAAAAAATATTGCCATCATGCCCAAGAAGTTTCATTTTCGGACGGCGCACAGTTTCCTCTGCTGGAGCCTGTATCTCTGATGCCACCAAAAACCGGAAGTCTTTGCCATACTGCCAGAAATGCACATTTAAAGTCCCGGCCTCTACAGGAATATCCCGCTGTTCAAATCCTTCTCCCCATCCGTCACTATACTGTCCGGTGATATAATCACACAGTTCCGGCATCTCATCCGATTGCAGGTGGTCTTTAAGCTGAAGCGTAACACACCCATAGAGAACATCATTGACTTCTTTTACAGACACTACGGCACTTTCCACCTTTTCTTTGATGGCCGGGCTGCCATCAAAATACTGCATCAGATTACATGGTTTGCCATCTTCACTTCCAAATGAATTTTCTTTATCCACCATCTCCTGGATCGCATCCTTATACTGGACAAGGTCTGTTCCATCCAATGGGAGGCCATCATACTCATAATCCCATGCCTCATCATCTTCATCCAGCTCATTCCAGTAACTCGTTTCCGGCATAAAATTCGCTGTTAAGGGTGTCAGCAGTTCCATCTGCATATTTTCATCCTGTTCCACTATCATCACCTACCTCTCCGGCGCTGCCCGCGCCTTTTTCTTTTCTTCCTTTTTCACCTTCGCCAGATCCGCATAATCTGCCCCTTCGATCTGCGGCAGGTTTTCTATGATCCGGTATGTAGTTCCGTAGGCTTTTTTGAGGTTTGCACATGCCCACCGTCCCGCAAAATCATTGTCCGTGCAGATTTCAATTTCTTCAATCTCCGGATGCTTTGAAAGGAAATGCTCCAGCGCAGGAGGCTTTTTCATCTCCCGATGTGTTTCTCCTTCTTTGGGCGCACTGATCCCGCCAAGCTCCAGACGGTATTTATCCAAACTGCCGCCTTCCAGTGTCAGATGGGCCAGTGCGTCAATGCAGGCTTCGTAAACCGCAACCCGCTTTGATTCCTTTTGGGGAGGCACACAAAACGCATACGCTTTTTCACTTCCTGCCTGCTCGATTTTAAAAGATTTTTTTCCGGTATCATAAATCCCACGAAGAAAAGCGTACCGGGCTTTCCCATTTTCATCCCGGCCAACGAACACGGCATTATGATAAGGACTGCTCTCATAGAGGATCCCCAATCTCAGACAGTATCGGATGACATCCTCGCTGATACCCCTCCCGGAGAGGTATTGCAGGATCCTGCGGTTATTCATATTCTTCTCTGGCAGCACAAACGGTTTTTTCTCCGCTGCCGGAATATCCTGCGGGATATAGACAAAATTCCCCTCCTGCAGCAGATTGACCGCTTCCATAAAGCTGAAACCATCCACCTGAGTCAGAAACCGCAGGGCGCTGATCCCACCGATATCTCTCGATTTCCAGTGCCATTTACTGGTGACCTCGTTGATCTTGAAACTGTCATGGTCCGTCAGCTCCCATTCATTGACTGTCCTGGTTTTCTTAAGACGGTTCGGCTGGTTCTTCCTCAGATATTCATAAGCCCGGATCTGCTTTAGTTCCTGAATCTGTTCCTCACTAACCCATGGCATTACATGACGGTGTTCCGCAGTGCTTCCACCTTATCTGTCCGCTCCCACGGAAATTCCTTTCTTCCAAAATGTCCATAGACGGACGTCTGTTTAAAAATCGGACGCTTTAAGCGCAGCGTATCCATGATCTGATTCGGTGTCAGTGCGAACACCAATGGGATCGCCGCCGCAAGGCAGTCATCCGCACAGATTTTTCCCGTTCCAAAGGTATCCACCTGCACCATGACTGGCTGTGCCACGCCGATAGCGTAAGCAAGGGATACCTGGCATCGGCTGGCGAGACCGGCAGCCACCATATTTTTCGCAATGTACCTGGCCATATACGCCCCGGAGCGGTCCACTTTCGAACAGTCTTTTCCAGAAAAAGCACCACCGCCATGCGGAACAATGCTACCGTAAGTATCTACCATCAGCTTACGGCCAGTAAGCCCGGTATCTGCATCCAATCCTCCGCAGACAAAACGCCCCGATGGATTAATATAGATCAGCGTATCCTCATCCGCAGGGAGCAGGCGCAGAGCCGGAGCCAGCACCTTATTTTTGATTTCCTGTTCCAGCTTCTTTAAATTCTTATCCTCTGTATGCTGGCAGGACACAACCACACTGTCCAGACGGACTGGCTTGCCATCTTCATATTCCACCGTTACCTGTGCCTTTCCATCCGGCAGGATCCCTTCAATAAAATGGCTCCGCCTGCTGGCAGTCAGTTCCCGGACAATCCGGTTCGCCAGCACCACGGGCATCGGCAAAAACTGCGGTGTCTCATCACAGGCATATCCGATCATAACGCCCTGATCCCCGGCTCCGTTCTCCCATCCTGTCTGATTCGGCGGAAGGCCGCAGCGTTTCTCCCTGGAACAGTCTACTGCTTTTGCAATGTCCGGACTCTGCTGATGGATCAGTGCATCCATTTGGATGTTATCTGTAGAATACCCCACATCAGAAAGTACCTTTTCCATAACCTCAAACACATACGGCTCATGGGTACTGGTGATCTCCCCGGCTGCCAAAAGCATTCCTTTTGTTGCAAGCACCTCGCAGGCTACCCGTGAGTCCGGATCAAATTTCAAACACTCGTCCAGGATACTGTCTGCGATCAGGTCGCAAAGTTTATCCGGATGCCCTTCTGTGACAGATTCTGCTGTATATAATCGTTTCATAATATAAATACCACCCTTCCTTTAAACTAAAAAATGCGGGATACATCCATTTCCCGGATATATCCCGCACCTCATTTAACTATTATCATTCAGATTGTAAAGAAAAACTCCCCAGATAATCTGGGGAGCCTCCAGAAGCTATACCTTTCGGTCCTACGGCTTCTTTTAAACATTTATATAGTACCCACTGTACCCTGATCTCTCAGGTATGGGACTTAATCATAATATCTCCTGCTTGCTTTCATTATATGCAAACAGCTTCCTCCTGTCAACACCGTTTTTTACAAACCGTATGCCCTTCTGAACTTTCCTTTCACCATTTCAAAATCCTCCGGCGTAAGTGTCCCTATACACCCTCTGGCTGCATCAAGCCTGGATTTGCTGACTGCACGGATTTCTTCACATTGCACCATACTGTCTTTATCAAGGAAATCATAAACATGCATGGAAGCAGGCACCTGCCTTCCCGGAGAGATCATTTTATCCTCGTCAGACGTACCAGAATAAAGCAGGAACCAGGAATCCTGCGCAGGCAGATTGTTGGCATTTACTTTACCCTTTGCGTCTGTAATGCAGATTATAACCACTTTTTCCGAATTATTGATGCGGTTATTGGACATCACAAGCACCGGACGGAGCTTATTTTTTTCCGTGCCGATATTGTATCCCATATCGCAGTACCAGATCTGCCCATGCAGAACCTGCCTGCGTTTATTGGTATTGAATTTTGAAATCCGGTTATAATTGACCTTATCCTTCAGCCATCCGGCTATATTATAGTATTCCTGTGCTTCCGGGTTCATGTTCCGCCTCCCTGTCCAGTAATGTGAATATTATAAAACTTTCCGTCCGCACATTCAACTGTTTTCGACAGCAGCCGGATCTTTTCATATTACGGCTCATCCCGAACAGCCACCACAATGTTCCTGGCGCCATTCCATTCATAGGAACACGTTACCAGAGTAAGTACCTGCTTTACATCATCTGCCGCAAGAATCTTCCCATTGTCGAACAGTTGCAGCCTTTTCGCCTGCGTGAGATAGGATAAGAGACCATCCGGCTCCTGAAAAGAGGCTTGCTGGAACGGGAACATGGACACATCTGCTTTCAGGACTGCCACGACAGTATAAGAAGATACGCCGTCCACAGTCTGGAAAAGAACAGTCGGGTGGGCTTCACAATAATCGGAAGATGCATACTTATCGAGATTCCCGAACATCACGCCGCTGTTCATGTTATGCCCATAGATGATGAGATTCTCCCCTTCCCGGACATCGCAGTTCCATTGCAGGAACAGGCTCCCATTGATGTCCTGTTCCCCTTTATAATTCCGGTGCAGATAATATTCCGGATCATCCGCGCTCCCTTGCAGGACAGGATAATCTATGCCTGTATCCGGGATCGTAAGCCACCCACGGATATCCGGATACTGGTCCTGTAGGGCTGCCAGATCAACAAGGGGCTGCATGGTATTTTTTTCTCCAGCCGGCTGTTCTTCTTTGGAGGGATCCTCCGGGAGTTGTTCCCCCGGAAAATCTTCCTTCAGTGTCTCTGCCAGTTCCCGGTTCTCTTTCGGTATGGCTACCATGTGATAATACAGGAATCCCGCACTGATACAAAAAATCAAGAGCAGGAGCAACTGCAAAATCCAGTGGGCACCAGCCGGATGCCTGCTTGAATTATCGTTCCCATCCCTTTTTCCTGTTTTTTGCATCCTTGGCTTTCACTTCCTTTTCTGTCCGGCATACAGCGTCCATGATCGGCTCAGTTGGAATCCCATTCTGCTCACAGCCCTCCAAAATCCCACGCAGATAAAAATCCGATGGTCTGGCCGGGCAGTCTTTGTGCGGTGCGTTCATGACATAGGCCATAGGTTCATAGGTTCTGCCATCTCCCGCTTTCACAAGAATGGCCTCTTTTCCGTACAAATAGGGATAACCCTCATAATGGTCCAGGCTTATCTCGCAGTCCTGCGTGATCTTCCATAAGACACCATCCACATGGCTGCCCGTTTCCGGCAGGATCGTTGCCACCCCTCTGTCTGGATTATGGCTGCAAAATGTCAAACGGTAATCCTCCAGACGGACGTTCCCGACCACCTGTGCGGACGGACAGCGATATTCCATCTGGTCTAAGTTCATGTTACTGCCATAGGCAAAATACAGCGTTTGCCCCAACCTATCACCTTCCTTCTAAAATTTTTCCAAAAACGGGAGCCCGCGCTTTGGCAGGCTCCTTCCCATACATGGCTCTTAACCATTTTTGCGTTTCTTCCTTCTTCTGCTCACCGCAAGGCCAGTCAATCCGGCTGCGGACAGAACCATGAGAAGAAGCGGAAGCCAGAGGTTCGTATCATCTCCGGTTTTCGGTACATCGGTCGGTTTCGCTTCATCCTTCATAACCACTTTCTGGATTTCCGCCGTATCTTTTACTTCAAAAGTAATATCCTCAGCCACCAGGTAACCATCCGGGGCCTGCTCCTCGCGCAGTGTGTAAGTGCCAATCGGCAGTTTTTCAATATAATGCGGTTCACCCGTAGATACCCAGGTTTCCACCACGTTGCCATCGCTGTCCAAAATCGTCAGCTTGGCTCCTGGCAGCTCCTTCTTTCCGGTGATATCGGTCTTGCTGATCTCCACTTTGGTGACGTCATCTTTCATCTCCACCTTCTGGATCTTGGCGGTATTCTCGATAGTAAACGCAACGCTTTCCGCAGTCACATATCCGTCAGCAGGTTTTGTTTCAACCAATGTATAGGTCTTGCCTACTGCCAGTTCCTTAATGACATGAGGTTCTTTCTCGGATACCCATTCATCCACGATCTTGCCGGATTCATCAATCACCTGGAGTTTTGCTCCCGGCAGTTCTTTCCCGGTTGTTAAGTCGCTCTTTGTGATCTCCACTGTAGTCGGCTCATCTTCAAAAGTGAAAGCATAGGAAACCTCCGCAGTATCCTCACCCTGATACTCAAACGTGAATTCCTTTATCTCGTCTGTTGTTACGAAACCAGCCGGAGCATAGATCTCTTTTACATAATACTTTCCATCCACCGGAAGCTCCGCCACAAAGGTAATTTTTCCTTCCGCATCTGTAGACTTTAATTCAATGATGGTGTCCGCTTCAATCAGGACTTTTCCTGATGCAGACAGGATGTCCTCTTTTGTGTAAAGTCCGAAGATCGCTCCCTCCAGTACACGGTCGCTGTCCTTTTCTTTCTTTAATACGGATACAACCGCCCTCTGTCTGTTATTCTGCCAATCTTCATCGTATACCACGACCGGAGTATCCTGGTCCCGGTAAGTAAGATCCACATATCTCGGTTCGTCATCCAGCACATATCCATAAGCTGTGCCTGCCTCAACCACATAATATTTTCCAACAGGCAGGTTTTCCACTTTTGCGATACCCATCTCATCCGTCGTTACGGTTGCTACCAGTTCATCCTTTTTAAAATGATCTTCACTCACATTATCCGCTGCTTTGATATCTTCGGCTGCGTAAATTTCAAAGGTAACATCCGTCAGGTTTCCGGTGATGTAATGAAAGATATGCTCCACAACTCCCTTGATCTGGCTGACTAATGTCACGCTGTCAAGGAATTCACCCTTTTTGTTGACGATCAGTGTTGCGGTCGGTACGTCATCCTTCATCTCCACTTTCTGGATCTCTGCCGTATCCTCTACTGTAAAAGTAACATCGGCTGTTTTCAGGTACCCAAACGGTGCAAAAGATTCACGCAGTGTATAACTCTCTCCCGCTGTCAGCCTTTTGATGATGTGCGGCTCATCCTTTACGGATACCCAACTATCAATGACATTACCATCTTTATCAATGACAGAAAGGGAAGCACCGGAAAGTTCTACGCCTGTGGTGATATCCGATTTCGTAATTTCAACCGTAGTCGGCTCATTTTTCTTTATGGCTTCCAGTTTGACTACGGGGATATCCTGTCCCTGGTAAGAAGCGTCAAAGGTAAGGATTTCATCGGAAGATACAAATCCGGCCGGCGCTGCCAGTTCTTTCACATAATATTTTCCAAACGGCAGGTCAAGAGTAAAGACTGCCTGTCCTTTTTCATCACTGGTTACCGTCTCCAGCAGGGTATCTGCTGTTACGATGGTCTTGTCACCGGATACGATATCTTCTGCATTGTAAAGCCCAAACTTGGCTCCCTCTACAACCGCTCCGTTTTCGGCATCCTGCTTCTCTACCGTAATGCTGACTTTCTGCCTGTCGTTGGTGAAATCCACTGTCTCCGTAATGACCGGAGTATCCTGTCCTTCATAGACAAATTCCACTTCTTTTGAAGATGCATGCAGGACATAACCCTCCGGGGCAGTTACTTCTTCGATCCGGTATTTTCCAAGCGGCAGGTTCTCTACCACGGCTTTTCCTTCCTCATCCGTTGTTACGGTCGCTACCAGCGTACCGGAGGCATACTCCAGGTTACGGCTGCCAGATTCATTGACCTGATGATCCGCCGTATAAATATCCTCTGCGGCATATACCTGGAACACGGCACCCGCAAGATCTGCCGCTTCATAGTGGAAATCATCATCAAATCCAGACAATACTTCGCCATCTTTATGGATGATAAGCTTGCCTTTTGCCGGATGGTTTTCATATTCCACTTCAATGATGGCATCCTTACTAACTCCATCTACCTGGTATGCGGTATTGGAATCCACTTTAATCTCTGCGTAGACCGTATTTAATGTATATCCGTCCGGTGCAGTCACTTCTTCGATCCGGTAATTTCCCGGTTTCAGGTTCTCCGGCAGGATCAGATACCCTTCCTCATTCGTAAAATAGGATTTATGCACAGCCGTATTCGGATAAGTCGTTACCTGCTCCACATATTTCTGGTTGTCCAGATCATAAACTTTAAACTCTGTATTGGGAATCAGTACCGATTTCTTGGTCTCATCGTCTTTCTTGATGATCTTCAGCTTCGCCTCAAACTCATCATCCAGAAGCACACGCCATACCTGCGGCTCTGTTTTATTTTCAGAGATCGTCACAACAAAATCATCTACCGGGGTAAAGTTATGCGGTGTCGTTGTCTCCCGCACGATGTACGTTCCGTAAGGGAGCGGGATAGAGCAGGCATAGCCTTTTTCATCAGTAAACATTTCTGTTTTCCCATCAGCGGTCAGGACGACCGGATCTGCGGAAGTAAAATCATAGGAACCATCCGCATTTACTTTCAGGCTGCTTACAAGGTACGCTGAAAATCCAACGCCGGATAAAAGATCTGCATCCGTTTTTCCATTATTCGCTGCCTTGATCACCTGGAATGGCTGTTTCTCTACCTGCTCCGGGGATTCTGCGGTACGCTCCACAGTTTTTGTCTTGTCCCCCTCATAACTTACTTCAATATCATGTTCTTCCTCATCCGGGAGATATCCGACCGGAGGGGTAATCTCTTTCACATAATATTTTCCGAGATACAGATCTTCTGCCTTGGCATTTCCCTTTGCGTCTACAGTCAAGGTTGCGACCTGGGTACCTGCTTTATAAAGGACACCCGTCTTTCCATCCGGATGCACGATGTCCTCACGGGCAAACAATCCATACACGGCGCCCTCAAAAACGGCATCCCCCTGTGTCACTTCTCCGGTCTCTTTATCTTTCTTTACCAGATGGATCGTGCCATTGGCACGTTCATCTGTCACATTTTGAGTGGTCGTACCTCCAATCACAAGATCCACACCATATGATCTCGTATCGATCAGATAACCAGTTGGTACTGAAATCTCTTTTAAATATACGGTATCCTGTGTCTTGGTGATCATCACGCTGGAAGCGCCATTGCTGTCTGTGGCCGGCATTTCTGTGATCAGCTTTGTGCAGTCTTTGTCACTGTAGATCCCATATACAGCGCCTGCAAGGTTATTTCCTGTCTTGCTGTCTTTCTTAACGATCTCAACCGTTGCCATCTTCAGCCAGCTCACCTTGAAATCCACATATTTTTCATCATCCACGCCCTCACCGAATACAAGGGCCAGATCCTGCGTGCCGGATCCCGTTGTGATCTTATAAGCGCTGAAATCCTTGGTGATGCTTCCTTTCATCGTAGCAGACCAGGTATCCTTTACATCTTCTGCCTGTGTCAGCGGTGCGGAAAGATAAAATTTAGTTCCTCCGCTTACCTCCACGCTTGCACCTGCCGCACTGGTCTTTCCAGTTGTCTCGTTATGGAATTTGACGCCGCTTGGCAGTTTCATGGTGATCGTCTGCAGCTCATCCGCTTTAAATGTGATCTCTTTTGTCCGCTGTGAATTGCCATCAATATATGCAGTCACATCCGCATCGGAAAAAGACATTGTTACATCCGGGATATCCGGCTGGCTCACACAATAATTGTAAAGTTCCATTGCCAGTGCCTGTCCGGTGGAATTCGTACCGGAAAATGCGTCACCGCTTCCATTGGCATACGCAGCCGCCAGATGGGTAATGATGAACCGCTTTCCTGTAGAAAAATCCGGATGCTTTTCATCAAAGAATCCATTCTCACCGCTGGCTTTCGTACCATAATAGCAGACCTTGGCAAGCGTTTTTCCATCTGCCAGTTTTTCAATCGAATACACGCCATCCCCAGGTCCCGGCTTAGATGGCTGCACACAATATGCTGTCGCAGTGATACTTCCAAACTGAACCGTATATGGACAAGTCAGATAAGTTCCAAGTCCATAATCTGCATAATAATACCAGGAACCTTTTGTCACTGTCACACTTAAATTCCCGGTATTCGCTCTTGCAGATGCCTGAAAAGTGACACTCTCTCCTGCTTCAAGCGAAAACAATCCCACTTCTTCCTCTACGGCCTGCTCCATCACATCAGAAACAGACAGCCCGCTTTCCTCATCCACAGTATCCTGTGTTTCCGCTTCTTCAAGCGCTTTATCAAGCTCCGTTTCTGTTAATCCTTCTGTCTGCAAGGTATCAGATGTGCCATCGGTCTGTACTTCTGTCTGCTGGCTCTCCGTTTGCGAGGCATCCTCCCCATCATCCTGGGTTTCCTCTGTCTGCCCTGCATCGTGGTTCTCTGTTTCTGATTCTATATTGCTGCGGGAAACAGTCCCCGTATCTTTCACCACCAGATTACGGCTGATCTGGTAGATCGGATGATCCGTAGTCTTGGGTTCCACATAATAAACCGCCTTATAGGTATCGGCATGGTCTGTGGAAAAATCTTCTCCCTTGGTATTTTTGGCTTCTTCAAATGTAACTTTTACTTTGTTGTCGTCAATAATGTCAAGCCCTGTGAAATCGAAAGCCACATCAAAATCACTGCCGACCTCCACTGCATAGTCATGCGCCGTAACCACCTCATCCTCATTTAGCTGGTCTTTGACTTCTTCATATACCGGGGGCTTCTTTTCCTTTGGATCTGTCTCCGCAGCAGAGGCAGTCAAAGGGGATACGGCTCCAGAGAAGATCGTTACCGCGGCTAACAGCCCGGATATGATCTGTTTCATTTTTCTTTTCATTTTCATGGTCTTATTCATCCTTTCAAAAAAGTAAGCCGGAAAGATGTGATTTTCTTTCCGGCTGGTTTTATTTCTTTCATATTCAATTGTCATGTTACCGGGTTTCCTGCTCCCGGTTTCTTTGCTGCAGGCAGGCATACTGGCTTTTGTCATACCTCCATGCCCGGTCACCTTCCAGATTCTTCAAAAGATGTTCCCGAACATTTTTGTACTCAGGTCCGATCAGGCCAAGCCTTAAAAGGAACGTCCGGAATGTAAATGCGGGATTTTCTGATATTTCCGTTTTCCTCATCTGCGTACACTTCTGGTTGATCGCCTGTGCCGAGATTGCCAGTGCAAGCGTAATGTTTGCCCGCACCTCCCCTGCATGGAGCGTGCTTTCAAAACACCGCCACTCCAATGTCCCTTTCGAGAACACCGCATGCAGGTTCAAAGCATAATATCTTGACCAGTTATAATGTTCATCACTGCCATCACTACCCTCATACCATGCTCTCTTAAACTTTTCCATTGTGATCGTGCTGTTCGGCATCTTCCGGATCTTTTCCAGCACGGCAGGACGCACCTTCTGGCAATAATTCCGTTCCCTGGAAGTCTGCACTCTCAATGCCTTGAACAGGATATCCTCTTTCGAATACATGATTGTCATGGCGTTCTTCAGGCTTCTCGGCGTATGCTTGGATGCATCCACATGGACATGCTGGCCGCAGGAGCTATTGACGAATGCCCCCTGATGGCGCAGACACCGGACAACTTCCTGCAGCTTTCCCATTTCGGAATATTCCAGTTTCGGGCTTACCATTTCTGTGGCAAATTCTCCATCCGCACACGTTTTAAGACCTCTTACTTTTCTCTCCGTAATGATACTTCCATCACTGGAGAACTTCCATTCCTTTCCCTGTTGGTCGCGCACACACCACGAGTCATACGAAATCCGATGATAATAGTCCGTACCGAACATCTCTGCCACCACCTGTGCCGCACGCTGCCGGGTGATACCTGTCATCTCGATCTCCGTACCGAAATACTGATCCCGGAGGTCAATGGGCATAAACGGAATCCTCCAGCTTTAATTCTTCATCTACGGCTTTCAGGTTCCTGCCGATGGCTTCAACAACATTCACTGTCACGCCATTCCCTGCCTGCTTATAAAGCTGCCTGTCAGACATATCCACGGTCATCAAATCGATCTGGCTGTCATAATATCCCTGCAGCCGCAGACATTCCCTTGGAACCAGCCTGCGGATCCTTCCATGGTACACAACCCCATGCCGGTCTGTAGCCGTAATCGTGAACATCGGTTCCTCCGGCTCTTTCATCCTCCGGCCATTCTGCCTTTTCTTGAGGCGCTCCGGCGTCAGGATTGCCCTCGGTCCAGTCTCAACAAGGACACCGGAACTCTCCCCTTTATGCTTATGGATACTGGAATCCTGCTTTGTATTCAAACACCTAGCATTCTCCGTTACAAACGGCGGGGCAGACATATCCACAAAATGCACGGTTCCCTGCTGGCTCTCCGTTGTCAGCGTATGGGCGATCTCATGCCCGACTCGCCCTCTGCGCGTATTCAGGTTCGCATACCCAAGGTCAATGCTGTCACCGGGATATGCCATTTTGTATCCTTTTTTCGTGTTCTCCTTGATCGGGATCCCTACTTCATAAAGGCCGGTCTTACCGCCCATGCCCCCGGCCTGCGAGGTAAGCGTACAGCTTACTCCGGCAGGATCGTAGACTCTTTTCCCCTGGCTTCCTGCAAGGACTTGTATAAGAGCTGCTCCGTTTGGTACGGGGACAGGTAATATTTTTCCGGCACATCTGCCATCAAGATATCCGATAATATACACCCGTTTTCTTGACTGCGGGACTCCGAAATCCTTGCTGTTAAGCACCTTCCATTCGACATGGTACCCCAACTCAGAAAACGTGCTGAGGATGGCAAGAAACGTCCGCCCTTTGTCATGCGATAAGAGTCCGGGTACATTTTCAAGGAGAAAATACGCAGGTCGTTTGTCTGCAACCAATCGGGCAACTTCAAAGAACAGGGTTCCTCTGGCATCACTAAAACCTGCACGTTTTCCGGCGATGGAGAAAGCCTGGCAAGGAAATCCTGCACATAAAAGATCAAAGTCCGGCATGGCTCCTGTTTCAATATTTCTTGCGTCATCACAATACCACTCCCCTTCCGTATCGAACAGCCTTCGGTAGTTTCTGTCCGCATAGGGATCCATTTCGCAGTGTCCGACACATTCAAAGTCCCCGGCACGCCTCAGCCCTTCACGGAATCCACCGATTCCGCTGAATAAATCAAAAAATCGAATTGTTCCAGCTATCCTCCTCCTTTCTCAAAAAAAGCGGCATGGCATTCGCCACACCGTTTTCCTCTGTTTCTTTTCTGCTGTTTTCTATGTATCTATCCGTTATGCCCCTATCGCTTCTTCCGGTTCTTCATCCTCATCTATCGTCTCCGGTTCATTCATTTCTGCTCCGGCATTCTCCGTTTCCCCATCAGGCAGCACTTTTTTGGGTTCCTCGGTTGGCTCTGGTTCTTCAGATTCACCTTCTTCTCCGGTTCTTTCCGGTTCTTCCTCGGCTTCCTCTGGCTCTCCTTCAGCTTCTTCCGGTTCTTCATCGGTTTCTTCCGGCTCTCCCTCGGCTTCTTCTGATCCTTCCTCAGTTTCTTCCTCTTGGGATGCCAGGGCTTCTTTCTCCCTTCTCGCATTCTCCTGCTCTGCTTCTACTTCCTCGATTGCCTTTTCGATGATGCTTATAAGGAAATCCTTCTGTTTGCATCCTTTCCATGCGACTGCTGCTTTGAGCCTTCCGAATAATTCCTCTGTTACCTGTACTGCGATTGTTCTTGCTGCCATCTGTTCCACTCCTTTTTCCATAAAATGTTCTTCGATTACCTGTTGCAGAAATTCTTGTGTGCTAATTTCACGCTGCTCGATTTCCCCTCTCACCTTTGCATGCAGTTCAAGTGGGATCTTTCCGCATATGTTCTTCATTTCCATCTGCGTTATCTCCTTTCGTTTTGTTATACACACAATACTCCAAAGATACATGGAAAGCTATTCACAATACCCAACAAACATCGGCTTCCAGATCATTGCACAACCAACAATACATAGATGTATCTATACTTTCAAAACAGCACCACCTCCTTTGCTCTTTTCCCACTAAAATCTAACGGACTTTCAAAACCCATGGTATCTGCTTTACCGCTCATTCCCAGTTTTCTTCCATGCCGGAAAGAAAATCCAGCATTTGTGACGGAATCCCATCTTCCTGTTTCCCCATATTTTTTTCCGGAGATATCTGAACTCCCTTCAATTCTTCCCGGAACACCATCCGTATTTTTTCTATCAGGTTTTCACTATCCGCAGATTGCAGGATCGCCTGAACCAGAAAAGCATTTTTTTGTCCATTGGGAACACTCTGCAAAATCTCCCATGCCCGCTTATGCTCCGAATCATCCAGTGTCGGACGGAAGGAAAAAACGGGGCGGCTCACCTCGCGCACATCTGCCCCACAATCCGTTCATATCCGGCAGCGTTGGCTTTTACGTCTGTTAAGTAAAAAGCCCTGCAAAGCCTGTCCTGCGGTGTCACGTGGCGTCTTACGATGGTGGAACCGCCGCCCATGAAAACGGACGGGATTGCCCGAAGGTCAAAGCCTGCCTCCATAATGGCAGACAGGATCCTCTCCGTATAACTGCGTCCATTCTTCTGAATGATCTCTTTGGCTTTTGGATCCAGGCTGCAGCTATTTCCATTTAGGACACGCTCGATCTGGATATCTGTCACAGACAATCCGGTGCTTCTGCGTACCTGCTCCATCGTTTCATCGATACAGCGGATCACTCCAAGCTCAAGGCTGCGGCAGGCAGCCGCATTGGGAACAGCATTATCCAGTCGCATCAGGTCCACTGTCCAGCCGCCAATGTCCACCAAAAGGACAGACGGCTCATCCCGGACATATTCCGGATGGAGAGCAAGCGCAGAATAGCCCTGGGGGAACAGTTTCACATCCTCGATTGTCAGTTCATATGATTCATTTTCGTATCGGAAACAAAGCGGCTGCTCCTTTCGGAACAGATACTGCCTAAAAGCCGTCTTTTCCCTTCCAAAACCGGCAAGGGGCAGTCCGGCTGCGAGAATGATTTTTCCCTTCCGCTCTGCCCTGCGGTATTCAATCTCCTGTGCCAATGCCGCCATCGTCAGCAGATAATAATTATCATTGGCAGTCTTATCTTTCATCAGTGTCTGTCGGCCGGTACCACAGACATAATAATTTCCCGCATACTGCAGCACGTTCTGCATCGTGTATGGTTCATAATCATACCTGGACAATCCTGTTGGGAAACAGATATGCGGGGTTTTCATGGCATAATATCCATGGTCGATTCCTATAATCATAGGCTTCACATCCCTTCTATTGAACGATTAAAATAATGGGGGTTCGGATACCCCGGTGTGGAAAACCTGCCGGAAGAGGAAGTGCCTGCCGATGGCAGGGATTTTTTTCTTCCAGCTAGTTGTGGTCTTAAAAGAAACGGCAGGCAGAACCTTCCGATCCTGCCTGCCGTTATACGAAACTTTTCATAAGATAATTTAGAGCATGTTATCTAAAGTTTCTTGTCACTGCATACCTTCATACCCTTTGCTAACCGCACAAGGATATTCATATATCTCTGCCTTTCGTCTCCCTCGGCAAAGGCCGCCAGTTGCAGGTAATACATTTTTGCCTGATCCCTGGATTCCCATTTCCGACTTTTACCATTGCTGATCGTCCTGACTGTATCTTTTTCCATTGTGCTGCCTACCTTTCTATCAGAAATGTCAGGATATCCTCCATCGCATACTGATAAACCAGTTCGGCATATCGGCTCCAGTGGTCATTGATCGAGCAGGTAAGCAGGTCGATCTGATTTTTGATATCTTCCGGCAGATTCATGGCTTTTAAGATTCCTTCCTGTCGTAATGACTCTTTCCGTCTTTTCTGATATTCTTCATCTTCTTTCAAAAAATCCATTTCCGCTTCGCTGGTTCTCGCTTCTATCAGCATATCAGCCAGTTTTCTCTTTCTTGCCACATCCCCATCCGGATTGATTTCCCTCTGGATACTTTTTAACATGCGCCCATAAGAGAATACATGGGATTGTCCATAATAATAATGGTATTCTTTTTCCAGCCGCTCCATGTCATCCTGATTGGACAGATATTCTTTTAAAGCACAATGTTCTTTTTCGTTCAAAGTAACTGTCCCATCTCCATCCACCACTTTCCACAACATGGGATAATCCTCAATCAGTTTTTTCTGGCGTGCTTCTATCTCCTGATATTCCGGGTGGTTTTTTCGCAGATAAGTTGTAATCTGCTCACCCACTTTCATCTCCATGGCATCTATCCACAGTTCTTCTAATTGTGCATGCATTCCGAATCGCTCCCTTCTTATTCATTGTGTTCTATCAAGCCTTACACTATACCATTTTCGGCTAAGAAAGCTATTCACAGAATGCAACAAGATTTTCTTCCACAGATCGTGCAAACTACCTATTATCACTATCTGGACGGATCGTCTCGCTTTCGGGGCTTATCCTTATTTTTTTGTTTCGCCTTTTTAAGTTTCCGTACTTCAGCCGCTCCCTTTTCTATCATTGCTTTCAGCTCCGGCAGTGAAGTATTCCATAAGGAGGAATCTTTGCTGAAAAAGCGGATGCTATACTTTTTCATAATCATGTCACCTATTTCAGGATATACCGCAGCCACATCCGGCGGCTGCAATGGATACTCGATCAGCGGATGATATTTGATTTCCCCGGATATTTCTTCCAGCACCCTTTTTTCCATTTCCGGTGTGCAATCTACATAAGCGCTTCGCCCGGTCAGTTCCTGATAGGCATAATCTCCAACATAATTAAGTAATTCAAATTCACAGTCTCCATACTGTTCTACCCTTGTTAGGGAATCCGGATTCTCTAACGCCGCCATATAGATATCTTTCCCCTGTGCGATCAGCCATGCCCTGAAATCCATAAATCCGTCATCCGAACAGCCATACTCTTTTATAAAGATGGCTGCCGTCCAAAGCCCGTATTTATCAGCCAGATCCCGGTACCCGTGCATAATCGCATGAAATTGCAGGGATTGTTCCGGCGGCATACTAAGCAGTTCTTTTTTAATCCAGGAAATAGATGCGTCCATATCCTGTCCGCATTGATTTTTCGTTTCTTCAATGAGCTGCCAGAAAGTATCTTTGTTAATTTCAGTTATCCCACTGCCCATATCAAATCTCCCTTCGTAATAAACCATTCTCTTTTATTCGTCTGTAGCTAAATCCCATTATCTGTCCCTTCCTTTTTTCTTGTCTGCTTTTTTTGGCTCCCTGTCTGGACTCATATCTTCAAAAAAATACTCTGCCAGACGTTTCATGCTCTCAAAGGACATATCATCCGGCATGGAAATTGAAATCACCACGGCGTCCACATATTTCTTCCCATTTATTTCACGGTACAGTTCCTGGTAATCCCCCCAATAACCATCTCCACCTGTTCTAATATCTTCGTATCGCCCATCAACATCAATCAGGTAACGGGCTGAATCAACACCGATTTCTTTCTGCTCTATTTTCTGTGAAGCATACATCTTTTCATCCAAATATGTAGAAAGATATTGTTCCGGTGCAAAATAAACGGTCATTGTCCGTGCCATGTATCCCGGAAACTCAGGATATTCCATTTCCGTCAACAATACGCCTGCCTTAAATTCAGGCTTTGGCTTATAATCGACCACCAGCTTTTTGAGTCTCTCCGGTTTATCTTTAAAATCTTCATAATACAATGGATCCCCAAATTGAATCCGTTTGGGACATTTAATTTTAAATTTTTCCTTCCGCACGTTATCACCTCCCAGCATTGTTGCGTTTTGCCACATTTTGCCGCATATTTCCCGACTCTCGAACACTTTCTTTTCCTTAAAAAAATAGCCGGAAAAATCCGACTACTCCTTATCATCTATATCATAATGGGTTCCTCTCATTTCATATACAAAACGACAATATGAATACAAGTTGGATATTTGATTCTATATGTTTCCTGCCACGTTATCTGCACTCCTCCTTTTTTTTATTTTTCTCTTTCTTCTTTTCTAATTGGTGTACGTCCCATATCCGAAATTTCACGTAACTATCAGGCACAGCTTCAAAGATTTCCTCCAGCGCTTCTTTATTTGTAAACAGCCTATTTTTTTTTAAATAGTCATAAATATATTCCCATAATAACGTAGTCGCTTTTCCTGCCTTTTCTCTCCGGTCTCTGAGTACCGGAAAAATCTTCTGCAATCTCCTTTTCAACTCTGGATCTATTCGATAGTTCTCTCTATATGCAAGATCCATCAACTCATATTTTTCACAATGGAATACTTCCCTTATCTTTGACATTAACTCTGGATAATAAAGTGACGGTAAACAATTCATAATTGCACCAACTGCTGCAGGATTGCTCCAAAGACCATGTCTTGTAATGTAATTGCAGATGAAGGTATCCATTCTATTTGTATATGAATGCTGTAATCTGTTTAAACGCACTGAACGCTCATATAGTATCTGTACTTCCTGCAAAAAATCCAGTTCCAAAATCATTGCCTTCGATCCCTCCTTTTAGTTATAAACGCAACACTACCCTTTTTTCCAAAGGAAAGCTATTCACACAAACCACTAAGGATATTTTTCAGAATTGGGCAAAACCAACAATTACTCTAACGGGCTGATTGTTTCCTTTTTTGCTGCTGACGGATTATCTTTGTCTCGGTCTAGCCTTTTATCAACAGTTCCTTTACTTTTTATTATCCATATTATAATGGGTTCCCCTAATTTCATATACGAAACGGCAATATGAATACAAATTCCACAAGTTTGCCTTAACAGAAAAATCTTTGCGATATATAAACTTTGTCCAGAATGGTACTTGATGCCCTTCACACCATCTATAGATATCTTTCATTACCATTCGTTCCCCACTTCTTATGCGTTCAATAAGAATATCTTTCTTGTATTCATCTAAACCAACTCTAAATATTAAGTAGAATAAGACGTTATAGTACCCAACTAGGATAACCTCTCTGCTATCCTCTTTTTCCTCATACGTCATGCACACTTTCCACCTTTCCTTGTATTTATCGTACTATTTATCCACATATTCTTACGCCATACACCTTATACCCACCCCATAATAGGGGGTGAATATTCCGACCAGTACAAGGATCAATTCTACCGTTGATATCCCGTCTTTTTCCGTCAGAATCTTCTGAATTCTGATCCATCCTGTCCACAGCTTCTTTTTTACCGCCTTCATTCTCTCACCTCCTACACCTGGATCGACAAAAATGCCGGTACAACTACGATCGTAATCACGATGATCAGCATCAAAAGCATTGGGATCAAAAGTCTGGTTCCTGCCTCTTCTCCCAGCTGTCTCGCCCTGCTCTTTCTGTCCTCCAGTGCCTGTACTGCCTCCATACGAAGCATTTCAGAAATTCCTTTTGCACCCTTTTTCAGATTCTGTGAAAGAAGTGCTCCCATTTTCATATACGGAATCAGATCACATCTTCTTGCAAATCTTTCATAACATTCCATCTCCGGAATCCCACTTTTCATTTCCTGCCAGGTTTTCCAGATTTCTTCATATGCTTCTCTTTTTCTTCCCGTTTTTCCCCTGGTGATCCCATAGTCTTCCGCAATCCTTTTCCACACATTTTTTGCTGTCATTCCGGCACCGGTCAGCATCGTAAACTCTGTGATAATTTCCGGATAATCCAGCATCATCTGCTCTTTTCTCGTCTTCTTCTGATTGTTTTCTTTCTGTATTTCTCTTCCGACAAGCAGAATGCTTATCGCCATTCCGAGCATCAGAATCGGAATCACTTTTGAATCTTTCTCCTCTGTCCAGGCAATTTTTCTTCCGTCCAGACTGGGTGGCAGTGTAAGATATGCTTTCTGCCTCGTAGCACTGTCCTGTAATCTTACCAGTTCCAGAACCCGCTCTTTCGTGGAAAGCGTTTTCTCCTGTCCTGCAAAAATAACAAGATCCATCTCACACGGATATACCTTATCTTCATAATGCAGAACTCCGGTAATATTCATCCCAATCCCCTGATTCTCCGGATCTTCTTCCCGGATTTTTTCCTGATCCAGTCTCCCAAGCGAATCCATTACATCATATCTGCTAAGTTCCCAGGAAACCGAAAACGGAAAATCGTCTAATGCTGTTACCAGATCCAGATCTGTCTTTATATGCGACAGATCCTTATTTTCCCCGGAAATCACTTTTGCAAGCTCTTTCCTCGCTTTCTGAAACTCCTTTTCCAGCCGTTTTTCACTGTAAATCTTCGGTGACACACGAATTTCTATATCCTGCTTTTTTTCTCCTTCAACCTGCATAGAAAGCGCCGCTTCTTTTTGTCCTTCCCCGTACCCGTTCCGCTTTATCTGCATGGTTTCAGAGTTTTCCGTCCCTGTCTTCTGCACGATTTCCGACAAAAATGCCAGACTTGTCACCGCCAACATCAAAAAAAATATCTGTCTGAGAAGCCTGTCCCATTTTCTGAAAAGTGATTTCTTCTTGAAATACATCCATGCACAAGCTCCGAGAAAGAAATACATTCCGATACAAAACCACATTTCTATACCTCGATTTCCACAATCTTGCATCCAAGTCTCCAGGCAGCAATGTAAGCTCCAAGACAAATACTCATAAAAGCCGCTCCTGGCAGATTCCCGTATAACCCCGCCATAAATTCCGGAAAGCTCAGACGCATATAACCAATAATTCCCAAAGGAATCACTGACATAATCTGAAATTCCATTTTTTTCGCTGCAATTACGGTATCGATTTCTCTTTTCACTTCCGCTTTATCACCAAGTTGTCTAACCGCATTTTTAATGATCAGAATACTGTCGCCTCCGCTCCTCTTTGCCAGGGAAAATACAGTGACAAATGTATCCACCTCCGGAAGTGCTACCCTTGCAGCAAAATCCTTCCAGGCAGCTTCCGCGGTTACGTTCAGATTCAGCTGCCTTACCATATACGTAAATTCCTGTACAATAAGTGTATGCCTGTCATACATGATCTGCAGGTCTCTCTGTACCTCTTTGATCGCGTTCTCCATAGAGTATCCCACATTCAGCTGCGCTTCCAGTGATTGAAGCGCATCCTGGAACTGTCTTTCAAAACGTCTCTTCCCTTTTTCCTCTACCTGACAGATCATCCTTTCGTAATACTTCATTCCCAGAGGAAAAAGCACTGCCATCATCCATAGTCTTGAATAGAACAGCATGGCGATCAGAAACACCAGAAGAATGCTTTCCGTTATCGCCAGGGCATACTCCTTCCGGCTGATACCCTGCCGCCATAAGTTTTTCCGTCCGTGTAAGTGTGGACCTTTTCACCCACTCCCCCTGGATTTTTCCATCCTTACTTCCCGTCTCCTGAAAGGAAAATAACGGTTGAAGCCTGATTTCTCCTTTTTCATATCCCAATACCTCCATGATTTCCAATACTTTCCTGCTCTTGTCCCGAAGGCGTCCCAGATGTACCAGGATATCGATTCCGGAAGCGATCTGACGCATAACTGCTTCCAGCGGAAGTTTAATCCCCATCAGTACCATTGTAGACAGTCTGCTCATCATATCATCCGGACTGTTCGCATGACCGGTACTGATTGACCCGTCATGACCTGTATTAAATGCCTGTAACATATCCAGTGCTTCTTCTCCTCTGACTTCACCGACAATAATCCTCTCCGGTCGCATCCGGAGCGCTGTCCTGATCAGATCTCGGATATTGATTTCCCCTGTTCCTTCTACATTTGCATTCCGTGCTTCAAGCCGCACCAGATTGGGAATCCCTGTGATCTGCAGTTCCGCGCTGTCCTCAATGGTAATAATACGTTCTTCTTTCGGAATAAAATCCGACAATACATTCAGAAAAGTTGTCTTTCCTGATCCTGTCCCTCCGCTGATAAAAATGTTATACTTTGCCTTCACGGCCTGGATCAGCATTGTTGCCGCTTCTTTTCCGATAGAACCTGTGTCGATCATCGTCTCCATCGTAATCCTGCTTTTCGGAAACTTTCTGATCGTAACGATCGGTCCATTGAGCGCAACCGGCGGCAGTACCACATTTACTCTGGATCCATCCTCCAGTCTCGCATCTACGATCGGTGTTGCCTCATTGACAACCCTGTTACAGCCTGCTACCATCTGCTGAACCACATCTTCAAGCTTTCCCTTTGAAAGAAACTTTTTATCGGTTTCATAAATCCTTCCGTTACGCTCGATGAAAATCGGCTGCGTTCCATTGATCATAATTTCCGTAATCTCTTCATCCTCGATCAGCTCCTGCAAGATATCCAGCTTCCTGAACGCGTTAAAAAGCTCTCTCCCGAGAATTGCCTTTTCTCCAAGCGGAATGAACTCTTCTTTCGATTTTTCTTCCAGTATCCTGTGGATCAGTTCCAGCAGCTCTTCATCGCTTGCTTCCTTCGACAGATCCATCTGCGCCAGAATTTCTTCATGAAGTTGTTCTGCCCTCCGCATAGAAGAACCTCTTTTCTGTACTTTCTTTTAATAACTCAACTGTTTCTTTTACTGTCTGACGCATATTTTTCCCCATATTGATATACATGGTACGCGACTCCAGCTCCTGATACCGCAGTACCTTCAACATATGCTGGTACTGCGCAATTTTTGCCATCGCATATACATCCTCCGCACACGGCATGAGAATCTGGTCACACAGCCTTAACAGCTGAAATACATCCTCCATCCCATTTCCGATATCCAGAATAATCACGCTGTATACACTTTGGCTGATCAGTCTTTCAAATAGAGTTTTCCATTCCTCTGTATGCACAGCACGAAGATCTGTCCATACTTTCATTGGCGGGATATAGTCCAGATCACCCATTCTTTTTACCATGGATGCAATCCGTATCCCGATATCATCTCTTTCCTGTTTTGCATAGTAAAGAACATTTGCCAGATCAGGAGCATCCTGATCCCGGAAATATCCTCCCATGCCTGCATAGGTTTCCAGATTCAGATACAGCACGTCCTCTGACTGTGCCAGTGCTTTCCCAAGTTTCAGTGAAAACGTTGTCTTTCCAATTCTGTGAACCGGTGAATATACTCCAAGGATTCTTCCATTTCCGTTATCCGCACACGATCCCGGAAACTTCTCCTCCTGAAGTCCTTTTAAAATCCCGGTCATCAGTCCGTCAACCGGCTGATATTTCCGAAGCTCCGTTTCCTCCTCTCCCAGATCCACACAATGCTGTCTCGTCAGAATAATTCTCTTCCCGGTAAAAATCTGCTTTCTTTTTTCATATGGAACATCCTCACTGATCAACAATACCTTTATCAGACCAATCTTCAGTAACTCCTGTACCATTTCCGGCGACGAACAGATTCGCACTCCTGCTGTCACCTCTTTTTTCAAAAGCAGCGCCTCCGCAAGTCTTCTGACATACTCTTCTTCTGGATCACAAATTAAAATTTCTCTGTCGATTCTTTGCTCTGCTCCTTTCCGGCATGTCCGCCCTTTTTCTTTCAAACTTTGAATCAAATGCCGAATGGCATATGACGGAACACGTTTGCATTCCTTTTTTGACACAGTATTTATCAGAATATAAATACTGCTGAAACTGATTTTTTGATTTTCTAACTTATTGCTTTGCCTCTCTTGTAAGACGTATTATATGCGCCACTTTTCCCTTTGTCCATAGCTTTAAACCAGAAAAAAACGTTTTGCGCAACACCTACATAAACTGATAAAACATAATCCCATAAAGCATGGCAACTCCCGGAATTCCAAGACATCCGGACACAAAAAATGACAGGACATTTAGTCCGACAGAAACAGGAATGTTTCTATAGTCCATCCATTGATTGACCAGAAAAATACTGCCCATTCCTGTCAAAGCCCTGACAATAAAGTTTATCTGCCATGATCCTCTTCTTTTCATGCTCCGCCACCTCCTGCTCTATCTTATGAACTTTTTCACACAGATATGTTTTTTACCTCTGAAAAGAAGTTCCTATGGAATAAAAAAGAGCGCCACTGTCTGCACTTCGCAGTCCAATGGCACTTCCACATATCTTTTATAATTCAATTTCCACTTTTCGCCCGGTCCGGTGATACTGGTGGTATCGCACCCCGGCACAGTCAAACATCATTTTAGATGCTTTTACAGAAGTTGTATCTGCATACTTGTCTGAATCATAGATTACTTCTTTGATTCCACTCTGAATGATCGCTTTTGCGCATTCATTGCACGGAAAAAGCGATACATAAAGTTTGGCTCCTTCAAGACTTCCTCCACTGTAATTCAAGATTGCATTCAGTTCACTGTGTACGGTGTATACATACTTTGTCTTCAACGGATCCTCACCTTCCCGTTCCCACGGAAATTCATCATCCGAACAGCCTCGTGGCAGACCGTTGTATCCCATTGACAGAATTTTGTTATCTGCACTTACGATACAGCATCCCACCTGGGTATTCGGATCTTTTGACCGTCTTCCCGAGAGAATGGCAACTCCCATAAAATATTCATCCCAGGAAATATAATCCTGTCTTTTTCCACTCATAATCGGTTCCTCTATTTTGTTCCGAAAATACGGTCTCCGGCATCTCCGAGCCCCGGAACAATATATCCATGTTCATTTAACTTTTCATCCAATGCTCCAATATACACTTCAACATCCGGATGAGCTTCCTGAAGCTTCTTTACTCCTTCCGGTGCTGCAATAATACACATAAAACGGATATTTTTTACGCCTCTGTTCTTCAGCATCTGGATCGCTGCGATACAGGATCCTCCCGTAGCAAGCATCGGATCTACTACAAATACTTCTCTTTCTTCACAGTCAGCCGGAAGTTTGCAGTAGTATTCTACCGGTTCAAGAGTTTCCGGATCACGGAACAAACCGATATGACCTACTTTTGCAGCCGGAATCATCGCAAGCATACCTTCTACCATTCCAAGTCCTGCTCTCAGGATCGGGACAACAGCAAGCTTCTTTCCTGCAAGCTCTTTTGCTGTCATCTTGCAGATCGGTGTCTGGATCTCGACATCCTGTAATTTCAGATCTCTGGTTGCCTCATAGCACATCAGCATTGCGATCTCACCGATCATCATTCTGAAATCCTTTGAACCTGTTTCCTCTCTTCTGATAATCCCGATTTTGTGCTGAATCAGCGGATGATCCATTACGTGTACATTTGACATTTGTTTTTTGCCTCCTCGTTTAACTTATTGGCAAGTTTTTTGACATACCCCTGGATCAGCTCATACATCTGCTCATACTGTTCCTGTGTCTGACCATATACAGACGGAATCTCTTTGCTTCCATTTACAAATTCACATAGTGTATAAACCTGTCCTTTTCCCGGATAATCATTCTGTATCTTTTGTTTGATACTGTCCTGCATTGCCAGAACAAGCGTATCTTCCCCAAATTCCTCTTCTGATAATGCAACAGTCTCATATCCTTCTGTCTCAATATGATGTCTCGCCAGAAGTTCTTCTGCTCTCGGATTCAGTGGCTCCGGGAAGAGAACCACAAGTCCTCTCGCACACACCTCGTATTCCTGGAAAAGCGGCTGCTTTTTCAGAATTGCTGCTGCGATCGGAGCACGACAGTTCGCGCTGTTGCTCACAAATACAATCCTGCGGTAATCCTGAAGCTTCGTGATCTCAGATGCCTGCAGTACATGATGTCCTGCTGCTTTGCCCAGCCGGTTCATGATCGCAGTTCCGATACCTGCCTCCGGAAATGCTTCACTGTAAATATAATCAATTTCCTCTTCATCAAATTCACGTAGGACTTTATAAAGGTTTCTCGCAACCGTCTTTTCATTCACACGGGAACCTATGCATTTTACTACACCGGTCGTATACTGATCAACCGATTCATTAGACGCAATGATCCCCACCTTATATCCAAGTCTTACCTGCTCGTAAGCAATCTGCTTGATCGCCCGAACAGCCTCTTCAGGCTCTCCGTCAACAATGATCATCTCTGCCTTCGGCGCGTAGTGACGGTACTTCATTCCCGGTGCTTTCGGTGCTTTTGTGCTGTTCTCTGAAATCAAAGTTTCATCCACAGCCACCTCACCGATCACTTCACTTAACATCTCTTTTGTGATCGCTCCCGGTCTCAGGATCATCGGTGGAGTCACCGTCATATCCAGAATCGTAGACTCTACTCCGATATCTACACTTCCTCCATCCAGGATCATCTCGATCTTACCACTTAAATCCTCTGCCACATGCTGTGCTGTCGTCGGGCTCGGTCTTCCGGATGTGTTGGCACTTGGTGCTGATACATATCCGCCTCCTGCAAGGATCAGCTCACGGGCAATCTCATCATCCGGCATACGCACAGCGACCGTTTCCAGACCACCGGTTGTTCCCAGCGGAACTTTTTCGTTCTTATTGAAAATCATCGTAAGTGGCCCTGGCCAGAAATGTGCCGCGATCTCATCTACAATAAGTGGTACAGATTCAACGATCGCACCCAGATCCTCCAGTCTCGCAATATGGACGATAAGCGGGTTGTCTGACGGGCGTCCTTTTGCTGCATAGGTCTTTTTCGCTGCCTCCTCATCAAGCGCATTTGCCCCCAGTCCGTAGACTGTCTCTGTCGGAAATGCCACCAGACCGCCGTTCTTCAGGATTGAACCGGCTTCTTCCATAATCACCTGATCTATTTGGTTTCTGTCTATTTTTTTTATTATTGTTTCCATGTGTTTCATTATAGCATTATCCACATGGCATGGCAATTTTAATTTCCATACTCGTTCAGGTATTCCAGACATTTTGCGATTCCTTTTGCAACAGCTTCTGCAACCTGCTCCTGATATTCTTCTCCCGACAATTTTTCTGCCTCTTCCGGATTAGTCAGAAAACCGCATTCCACGATCACCGTAGGCACTTTTGTCCGCCTCAGAAGATAATAGGTCTCATTTGCTTTTGCCTGCCTGTGATTTTCCGGATCAATCTCCTGCAAACTTTCCTGCAGGATCTTCGCAACAGCCTCTCCTTCCCGGGAATGGCTGTAATAAAACACCTGCGCTCCATGAATTTCCGGGTCTTCATAGCTGTTCTGATGGATACTCACTGTAAGGACAGGTTTCGTCTCGTTGATCATCTTCACTCTTGCCTGCATATCTTCTGTCTTTTTACTTCCGTCTCCTGTTGTTCCAAGCCCTTTATCCTCTTTTCTTGTAAGCTCTGCTGTTATCTTTTCCTTTTCCAGACATTTTTTCACTTTCTCAGTAATTGCCAGATTGATATCCTTTTCCAGAAGGTTATTCAGCCCGATTTTTCCCGGATCACTTCCCCCGTGTCCGGCATCCAGGATTACCTGAGCCTGTTTTGCCTCCACCTGATCCGCCTCGGTATACCTGCTTAATGTATAGCTGCCATAAATACATCCCGTCAGTAAAATAAGAGCCAGAATCCACTTTATTTTGCTCTTGAAAATAGTTTTCCCCCTTTTTACTATTTCACTGATTTTTTTATTCAAAAAAGAGCCTCCTGCATATATTTTTACAAATATATGCATGGAAAGCTCTTTTCTATACCTTTCTCATTATGTAATCAGTTTACATCTTTCTGAATCAGATCCCAGATATCAGAAGTCTCAAATCCAAGTTTCCATGCCGCCGTTCCTGCCAGATTATTGTCCTTCATAAGTCCGAGTTTGACCTCAAGTGAAGAAGCATCCTCCAGCCAGATCCTGTAGGTTGAATCGTTATCTCCCTGCCACTCTGCATAGTTCTGCTTCACCGTATCATCCCATGTCACAGTTGCTCCGGCTTCGCTTACCCGCTGTGCCGCTTCTTCCATGCCAAGTGCTTCGCTGGTAACTTTCATTGAATAGCTTTCAGCCTCGGTTCCCTGATCTTCCGCACGCTCTTCGTCCGTCTTCGGTGTCTCATTCCACAGCCTTGTATAGAATGGCACTGCATTGATCACCTTATCTGCCGGTACATCCCGCAGGGTTTCTTCAATTCCCTCTTTTACATAATTGTAAGATGCCACAGAACCTGCTTCATAGGAACCGGCAAAATGTTCATCATATCCCATAATGATCACATAATCTGCCATAACCCCCTGTTCTTCTCTGTGATAATGTGTGTTATAACCCTTCGGCACATAATTATCTACAGAAAGGACCAGATTGTTCACCCGGCACAGCACAGAAAGCTCCCGGATAAACTGAATGTAATGATCTCCGACATCCGTCGGTATCTGTTCAAAATCCACGTTAATTCCGTCAATTCCATTCTGAAGTGCTGCATTTACCAGCTGATTCTCCAGATTCTCTCTGCTTGAAGTATGACTGAGCAACTCCATATCGTCTACATTCTGGTCGAAATTATCAACCAGCGCCCATACTTCCAGTCCACACTGATGTGCATAATCCACATAGTCTGTACTTGCAATGGAACTGATATTTCCGGAATTATCCGTTACACTGAACCATGTAGGGGAAATCGTATTGAGTCCTTTTGTAGCTGCAAGCGCATCTTCAATCCCTTCGTTGGCAGCTTCACTTGTGACCTGATGCCATACCAGATTGATCTTGTAATCTTTCTTGATTCCTGTATAATCCGGTTCCTCAAATTCTCTTGAGATTGTCTCTTTCTTGGCATCCTTCAGCTTTGACTTCTGAATATACCCGACAACTCCGGACTTTGTACAGACTTTTTTCCAGTCACTTACATCTTCAAGAACCGTAAGCTTATCTCCCTTTTTCACTTCTTCGAGCACCGGACTTTTTACACCTCCCAGAATCCTTACCTGGGAATCATCCTTAACCTTTGCCGTCTGACGCTCTCCAAACTTACTGGTGATCACGACTCTTGCCGGATCTTTATAAACTTCGTAGTCAAAATTTGCATATTTCTGCAGGAAATCCAGTGCAATATATGCTGTATCTCCTTCTGTCTTTACAATTGTATAATCCTCACTGTTCACAGTATCTGAAACAGAATAATCCTTACTGTCTGCCACTGCCTTTACCATATCTCTCGGCAGTGTATACAAAAGTATATGCTCATTGGAATCCCAGTAAAAACGATCGCTGATATAATCCTGTACAAAGTTATAAGACAGATATGCAGTTCCGCCTTCTGTAATTGCCTGAGCATCCAGTACCTCGTTGTTGATCGTTACACCCATCTGCGACTTTGCCGTAATTCCAAAATATTTATTCAAATCATAGGTTTCTTTTGTCGGCCCATACTTTATCCAGTATATTGTTCCACCGGCAAGTCCAATGACAACTATAAAGATCACCAGCAATGCTATACACACGTTTCTGACACGGCGACGTCTTTTTCTTGCTCTTCTCCGTCTCTGATAACCTACGCCCGGATCCTCGTATCTTGCAGCAGCTTTTCTTGCTGCCGCAGCTTTGCGTCTGCGCTCTCTTTCCCTTTGCTCATTGGTCATTCTTCTTTCGTCCACATGACACCTCCTGTTTGCAGCATATTTTCACAGTTTAACTAAGCTTGTAATATGCGCATACTTTAGGTTATTATACCACATATATCTACCATTTGTACACATCTGAGAACTATTTCCATTCTCCACAGGTCATGTCCTGGCGAAGGGGCTCTGCTCTTTTCATTCCACCTGTGAATGGTCTGTTCCTATACTGTTAAAATCCAGTTCACGGATCATTCCCTGTTCATCCAGAATATAATCCCGCATATAATTACTTTCTTCTCTTACCATATGCGCTGACACGATCTGAAGCGGACTTGCCGGAAAGCCATTCATCTGCATCCGGACACCACTACGCTCATAATTTGTCAGTTCTGTAAATAAATCCTGATACTTTTTCTCTTGCTCGTCCATATTTCCCCCTTGAGTCAGACAGTTTTTACGGCAAAAAGCGACCATAAGGCAACACTTGTGATATATTACTTCTCCTGTGCTTTTTCCGATGACAAGAAAATGATTACTGTCCATACTTCGGTTCAATTGTTAGGTTCTGTTGATAAATCGTCTGATATGACCTGAATGTACTTGATTCTGTACGCTGTGTGCGAAATGCGTATGATAAATTCAAGATTTGTGCGATTGACTGGTCTGTCTTATTTTCCTGTAACGCCATTATAAGAAAGAGTTTATAAAAAAGCAAGCATTTTTTATTTTTTATTTTGTTTACATCGTTCCGTTTTTTGTTTATACTATTAGTAATTGTTCAGATAGATTTTTGATTGAATAGGAAGTGATACTTTATGAAGATAGAAAAGATAAATGATAATCAGATCCGCTGCACACTTACCCGTGATGATCTCGCCCAGAGACAGTTAAAGCTCAGCGAGCTTGCTTACGGCTCCGAGAAGGCAAAGTCTTTATTCCGCGAGATGATGCAGCAGGCCGCTTCTGAATTTGGATTCGAAAGCGACAATCTGCCACTGATGATCGAAGCAATCCCGACCGCCGGTGATTCTATCGTTCTGAATATAACCAAAGTTGATGATCCGGATGAACTGGATACTCGTTTTTCCAGATTCACACCTACTCCTGCGGACGAAGCTGCTGATAAGCACAAATCCGTGCTGGAACATCTGAAAAAACTTGACGGAGCCGAAGATTTTCTCGACATTCTCCGCCAGATGAAAGAGGCTGTATCCCAGCTCCCGGAGAACCCGGAAGCACTTGCCGATACTCCGGTCCAGGAACAGGCTCCTGCTTCAGAAGCCAAAGAAGCAGCTCCTGCTGAACCTTCTGTTCCACCGGTCCGGCTTTTCTCTTTCTCAAGACTTGACAGTGTGATTCATGCCAGTCATTTTTTAGCTGAGATGTATGATGGTCCGAACACACTTTACAAGGATGAAGCAGAGAACATGTACATCCTGACACTTGCACAGGGAGAGCATCCGTCTTCTGATTTTAACCGTATCTGTAATATGCTCTCCGAGTATGGTTCACCGGAACAGGGTGGTGGTATATCACTTGCATTTCTGGAAGAACACTGTGATATGATCCTTGCCAAAAACGCAATACAGACTCTGACTTCATTTAAATAACAGACAAATCCACAATTTTTAACTTGGCGAAAAAAGACGGGGACGGCAGATTAATGATCTGTCGTCCCCGTTAAATTATATCTTTTATTTATTCACGGTCTATGCTTCAGCTGCTAAGAGTGCGTTGATCTTTGCGATAAGAAGATCTGCATCAATTCCATGAACCATTGCTGCTTCTTCAAGAGACTCACCCTGTGAAGCCGGGCATCCAAGACAATGCATTCCAACTTCCATAAGAACCGGTGCTGTCTGTGGAGCTACCTGAAGTAATGCGCCAATTGTCATTGTTTTTGTTACTTCGACTGCCATCTTTCTTCCTCCTTTGCTTTTCGTATCCCTTATTATAATACCATTTATCCCAAAAAACAACCTTAATATCCGACTGTATTGCTCGGATATTAAGGTTTCTTTGCTTTTGTAAAATATTTTCCCCGTTTTCCACAAAAAACGTATGTTTTTATGTGGACAATGTGGATAACCCACGGAAATTCAGCATTTTCGCATTTTTCAAATGTCTGCTTTCACTGGTGTTTCCAGGCTTTTACACAATTCTTCTTACTGAAAGAATTGTCGTATAAGTCGCCGGTGAAATCCCGATTCCCTGTTCCGGGTTCTGTGCATTGACGATCTGACCGTTCCCAATATAAATTCCGATGTGCCCATCATAACAGATCAGGTCTCCCGGCATCGCCTGATCATAGCTTACCTCCACGCCGGCATTGATCTGGTCATACGTTGTCCGTGGAAGACTGATTCCAAAATGTGCAAATACAGACTGTACAAATCCGGAACAGTCTGCCCCATCTGTCAGACTTGTGCCGCCCCAGACATACGGATTCCCAATAAACTGGCATGCATAATCGACGATCACCTGTCCATTTGACGCCGGCTGTGCGGAAACCTCGGTAGTCTCCGTCTGCTGTACATTCCCCTGGACTTCCTGCGTCATCTGCACTTCTTCAGATTTTCTGGACACTGCATAGGTAAATGCTTCTGCTTCTTCTTTTCCTTCCTGCTGCGCTTCCGTTACCAGATTCTCCGCATACGTCTGCGCCTCTGCTCCTGTCAGTATATATTCTGTTTTTACATATCCGGTGACATCTCCCGACTCGACTGCCGTCCATTCTCCCACAGGACCTGTGATCTTCGCCGCGTATCCCGGATACAGCTTTCCGACATATTCACTTTCCTTTGTCGGTTCGCTTCTGACATACAGAAAACTCGTTACATTGGCAAATGCCATATCTAAATACTCGCCCTTATTTTCCGGTACCAGATAATCCTCAGCTTTAATCTCCCTGTTCTGAGAATAAAAATCCTTCAACACCGCTTCTATCCCTACGCCCGGCATTTTTGCAGCTTCTGCGGTGTCCCCATCTGCTGCCATAACCGAAATTCCCGGAGATACTGTCATCCCCAGAAAAGTAACCAGGAACAATCCTTTTTTTAGATTTGAATGCATAAATCTCCCTCCTTCATGTATTCTTATCTTTTGTAAATGTTACAGAATTGTTACATTTGTTACGGTGATATTATATCAATCAAATTTCACATTGTCAAGTTTTCCTCATTTATTTCGTATTACACAGTTCTACACCGTTCTTTATATACATTGTTTTTTCGTCATATTTGTTACAAATTGTTACATCTCGTTTAACAGTATTTCCATTTTTTATTCTTTTATTCAATATACAATTTTTTATTGACATTATAAGAATATTATTATACTATAATTTTAGTAATTATTATTATTATCTTTTTTGCAGGAGGTGACATCAATGGCAAATTTAAAATACAGCAGACAGCGTGAGGCTATTAAGGATTATCTTTCTTCTGTTACAACACATCCAACGGCGGATACTGTATATATGCATATCAAAGAAGAATTCCCGAATATCAGTCTCGGAACCGTTTACCGCAATTTAAATCTGCTTGCCGACATAGGCGAGGCGATTAAAATTACAACACCCGATGGCGGCGATCGTTTTGATGCACGTACCAATCCGCATTATCATTTCTATTGCAAGTGCTGCAAGCGAATGATTGATATGGATTTTGATCACATGGATAAGATCAACCAGCTCGCATCCGAAAGTTTCGACGGTCAGATTGAATCACACACCATGCTTTTCTACGGTATCTGCGGTGATTGTTTAAGAAAATCCTGACTATGTGGTATAAATTCAGAAATTTTGAAAAAACTTATCAATTATAGTTGACAAAGACAAATGTATATGTTATCTTAATATCAGTAACAGTTACTAATATTGCTAACTAAAAGAAATCAAATATACTATCAAAAAAAGAAAAGGAGATTATTATTATGAAGAAATTTGTTTGTACAGTATGTGGTTATGTATACGAAGGCGAAGCAGCACCGGAGAAATGTCCAGTATGTGGCGTAGGTGCTGACAAGTTCACAGAAGTAAAAGAAGGCGAAAGAGAATGGGCTGCAGAGCATGTAGTTGGAGTAGCTAAAGGCGTAAGCGAAGACATCCTTGCCGACCTCAGAGCAAACTTTGAAGGTGAATGTTCAGAAGTAGGAATGTATCTTGCAATGGCAAGAGTAGCTCACAGAGAAGGCTATCCGGAAATCGGACTTTACTGGGAAAAAGCTGCTCACGAAGAAGCAGAACACGCTGCTAAATTCGCAGAACTTCTTGGCGAAGTTGTAACAGACAGCACAAAGAAGAACCTTGAAATGAGAGTAGAAGCAGAACACGGCGCAACAGCAGGTAAATTCGACCTTGCAAAACGTGCAAAAGCTGCAAACCTCGATGCAATCCATGACACAGTTCATGAAATGGCAAGAGACGAAGCAAGACACGGAAAAGCATTCGAAGGATTACTCAAACGCTACTTTGGCTAAGCTACAAGCCGAGCAGGGATAAATAGAAGAGCCCCTGGAAGAACGAATTTATTCATTCTTCCAGGGGCTCTTCTATTTATCCCTATTAGGCGACAGCCTGCAGCGAGAAGTAGCGCAGCGCATTCGAGCTGGCTCGACCTCCTATTTCTGGTTCGCCGGCTCCACAGCCACCGTCTTCCCTTTAATTTTCACGTTCTTCATCGCGTTCAGTACCTCACGGGCATATTCCCTCGGCACCTCAACAAATGTATACTTATCATACATATCAATCGTTCCGATCAGCTTTCCATCCATTCCGCTTTCCCCGGCGATCGCACCAAGAATATCTCCCGGACGTACTCTCTGCTTCTTACCAATATTGATGAACAGACGTACCATTCCGTCCTCACCTGCACCGGTATCTCCAAATTCCCAGTCATTTTCCTCTGTATTTTTATTATCCTCTGTCATTCCACAGCAGATCTTCAAAAATGCTGCTGCCATATCCATCGCTGTAAATTCAGAATTATTGACACGTTCTTCGATCGCATTGATCATCATATCCAGATCTTCCTGCTCGATCACACGCTCCACATCATCCAGAATATTTTCCATCTTAGTATTCGCAACGTCATTCAGTGACGGAACTTTCTGTGCATAGATCTTCGTCTTGCAGTATCTCTGGATCTCTTTAAGTTTGTAAACTTCCTTTCCTGATACGAAAGAAAATGCTCTTCCTTCGCGTCCTGCGCGTCCGGTACGACCGATACGGTGTACATAATATTCATCATCCTGCGGGAGATCATAATTAAATACTGCTTCCACTTCATCTACATCAATTCCACGGGCCGCCACATCCGTCGCTACCAGGATCTCTGTCTTACCGGTCCGAAATCCCTGCATCACGCGGTCTCTCTGTTCCTGCTTCATATCCCCGTGAAGTCCTGTCGCAAAATATCCGCGTCCGAGAAGTGCATTTACCAGAAGATCTACCTGCTTCTTCGTATTACAGAATACAACCGAAAGCCTTGGTGAATAAATATCAAGAAGTCTGGAAAGAACTTCCTCTTTCTTCTTCGGCTTTACATCATAATAATACTGCTCAATATTCGGAACAGTCAGTTCCTTTTTTGTAACTTTGATCACTTTTGCGTTATTCTGGAATTTCTTCGTAATCTCCATGATCGGCTTCGGCATGGTTGCCGAAAAAAGCACAGTCTGGCGCTCCTCAGGAACACCACTTAATACAAATTCGATATCCTCACGGAATCCCATGTTCAGCATTTCATCTGCTTCATCAAGCACAACCGTGTGTACAAAATCCAGTTTCATTGTCTTTCTGCGCATGTGGTCCATCACACGCCCCGGAGTTCCGATGACGATCTGTGTTCCACTCTTTAAGGAACGGATCTGCTTTACGATATCCTGTCCTCCGTAAATCGGCAGAACCTTGATTCCATGCATATATCTGGACAGGTTGCGGATCTCGTCTGCCACCTGGATTGCAAGCTCTCTGGTCGGGCAGAGAACGATCGCCTGCAGCTTTTTCAGCTTCGGGTCTACCTTTTCCAGAATCGGGATTCCGAATGCTGCGGTCTTACCGGTTCCGGTCTGTGCCTGCCCGATCAGATCGATCCCGCTAATCATCGCCGGAATCGCCTTCGCCTGAATCGGTGAAGCCTCCTCAAATCCCATGTATCTTACTGCTTTCTGAATCTCTTCCGAAAGCCCCATTTCTTCAAATCTAACTGTTTCCATCCATTATCCTTTCTACTACAATACCAATTACAAATATGACCTTAAACTCCATCATATAAACTCTGCCGGGGCGCATTCTCACGCCTGCGGCGGTCGCTTGCGCCAACTTCCTTATCCGTCGCAATGCACAATAAAAAACTCCTTACTTGGTGACAATACAAGTAAAGAGCATCGTAACATTCGCGTTATATTCTAACAAATAATTTTTAAAAAGTCAATTTTCACTTGCATTTTATGCATAAACGGTATAATATACTCATATACTTAATGTAGTATTTATTACTACATGTAATGGTTTTAATTATTCATCTCTAAGGAGGGATTTGTGATGAAAAAGAAACATATTAAAGATCCAGGAAGTGCAATCACACATTTTATCGGCATGCTGATGGCAATTTTCGCCGCATTTCCACTTTTAATAAAAGCAGCCCACGAACCGAGCCGGATTTACCTGATCTCACTTGCAATCTATGCAGTCAGCCTGATTTTTTTATACGCCGCAAGCACAACCTACCATACCTTTGATCTTTCCGAACGTGTCAACACGATCCTGAAAAAGATCGACCATATGATGATCTTCGTACTGATCGCCGGAAGCTACACACCAATCTGCCTGCTGGTACTAGAACGCAGAACCGGACTTATCATGCTCGCACTTGTATGGGGTATCGCAATCACCGGAATTATTATTAAAGGGTTCTGGGTATTCTGCCCGAAATGGGTATCCTCCGTCCTCTATATTAGTATGGGATGGATCTGTGTCCTCGCATTCAGTCAGATCCTCAACAATCTGACACGTGCAGAATTCGGATGGCTTCTCGCTGGCGGAATCATTTACACAATCGGCGGTGTGATCTATGCACTGAAGCTTCCGATTTTCAACAGTAAGCATAAGAATTTCGGCAGCCACGAAATCTTCCACCTCTTCGTGATGGGCGGAAGTGCCTGCCACTTTGTTGTAATGTATTCTTTATTGTAAACCTTGCATCCTCGAAAAATCCAGAAATCTCGCCCCACTAAAGCTGCGGAAGTAATTTTTTATTCTGCACGAAATGCCAACAGGAGAAGCAAATCTGCTTCTCCTGTTTCATGCCCTACTGCCCCGTCTCTTTATAGCTCATCACCAGCCCAAGCTTCGCCCTCCGCGTCATATGCTTGATCGCATACTCCCGCCGCATCGCCTCTTCCTTTGTCTCAAACTGCTCCAGATACACCAGCTCCACCGGTCTCCTGGATCTGGTGTATTTTGCGCCTTTCCCGGCATTATGCGCTTCCAGACGCTTCTCAATATCATTCGTCCACCCGGTATATAATGTTTCATCCTTGCATTTTAAAATATATGTATAATTCATCGCTTCAAAGAGGGACCAAAAAGCCCCTCTTCCTTTCTTCTGCTCTTATTCTTCAGCCAGATAGTCCATCGGATTGACCGGCTGACCATCTTTTAACATCTCGAAATACAGATTGCAGCCTTCCAGACTGTAATACTTGGTCGGAATCTCCAGATATCCGATCACATTTCCCGCTTCCAGATAATCACCAACTTTCACCTGCACTTCCTTGAGCTGTCCGTACATGCACTCGTAGCCATTCCCCATATCCAGTGTCACCGTGATTCCCGTCTGTGCAAAGTTATCAATGGATTTTACAAGACCCGGTGCTGCTGCGATCACGTTATCGTTCACCGCACCGGATATGATCATCGCCGGATTATATCGGTACTGGTCCAATGTAGAAAAATATACGGTTTTATCCATACTGTAGCTCATCAGCACATTGCCGTCCACCGGCCACAGAAGCTGGCTGTCCTCCCCGAAATTCAGGTTCATTGCCGTTCCTGCGGTCTGCGTGCTGTCCGTCTCCCATGTATCCATCCGGTTCTCTGTACTTCCATCTGCTGCCGTATTTGCAGCCTGGCTGTCCTCTTTTGTCACAGGTTCTTCATCTTCCAGCGCTTTCTTTGCAATACTGCTTGTCTCTTCCGTATTTCTTTTGATTTCTTCCTCTTTCGCCTGCTGTTCTTCCTCGATCTTTGCCTGCTCATCCTTCACATTTGCCCGGTAATTTCTCCATGTATAGGCTCCTGTAAGCACAATAGCAGCGGCAAAGCAGACCGCAAGACCGATCGACGCTCTTTTTCTCCTCTTATTAGAGGACTGCTGCTTTTTATTCATATTCTATCACCTCTGACAATATTTTTGCCAGAAACTGACTAACTTATTCTCCCTTTTCGTTTTTTTCAATCACAATATCCGTGACTTCTTCCAGACTGACATCAGTGAAAAAATATCGCAGAATTTCTTCACAGGATTTTCCTTCCTCTGCCATCTTCTTTGCCGTGTACTGGCTCATCCCAAGACCGTGCCCGATTCCCTTTGCCGTAACCCTTGTTTTCCCGTCATAATCCTGAAGCGTAAAGCATGACGAGGCAAGATGATAGGTTCTCCGGAATTCTTCACCATTTACTGTTTCACTGCCACAACGGACCTCTGTCACATACCCGGCATTGTCTGTTCCTGTCACTTCCATGTCGCTTCCCTGGATCATGGACACTGTCATCTCCTCTTTTGCCTCCACATCTTCGGGACATTCCCTGCTCTGAAGATACGGATACTCTTCCGAACCAAACACTTCATTTCCAGACCTTGTTTTTCCGTTGCTTAACCGGTGATACGGAGTCAGAATCAGCCTTCCGTCATACATCAGAACCTGTCCCCTTGTCTCATCCCACGCAGCTTTCATCTTCTCATAATATTCTCCATAATGATCTGCTCCCCAGTTGCTCTCCATCTGCTGCCTGGTCCAGTATTCCTTCGTCAGGACAGTGCTGGTGCCCTCATCCTGGATGCTTTTGTAAATGCTGGTCCGGATCAACACTGCCTGTGCCTTTAACGCTTCCTCCTCCGCATCTCCCTCAATTTCTTTAGCCAGAATCCCGATCCCATATTCATCCAGCGAAATTTTTCTGTTCTTTTCGTCACTTTTTACGGTCACATACGGGCTCGTCCCATTGTCCTGCGCCAAACTGCTTCTGCCATTCAGCAGAATCGTAACCACATACGGAAGTAATATAAGAATGGCAGCAAAATAGCCTGCCTGTCTGAAGTATTTTCGCATAAATAAAACCTCCCATACCACTGTATGAGAGGTTTTGACTGATTATGCTTCTGGTTTAACTGTAACATAATCCAGTTTCCAGATATTATCAACATATTCCTGAATGGTTCTGTCTGAAGTAAATTTACCACAGCTTGCTGTATTCAGAAGTGCCATCTTAGCCCAACGATCCGGATCTTTGTAAGCTTCTTCTACTTTCTTCTGTGCTTCTGCATAAGAGCGGAAGTCTTTCAGGATAAAGTATCTGTCCGGTCTGTCTCCACCCTGTGTATTCAGAAGTGAATTATACAGGTCGCGGAACATCTCATGGTCACCATGTGAATAAGTTCCATCCATCAACTGGTCAACGACTCTCTTAATATCCCAGTCATTGAAGTAGATCTCCTGCGGGTTATATCCGCCATTATTCTCATAGTTGATAACTTCGTCAGAACTGAGGCCGAAAATAAATGCATTTTCAATTCCAACTTCTTCTACGATCTCTACATTGGCTCCATCCATAGTTCCAAGTGTCGGTGCACCGTTCAGCATGAACTTCATGTTACCTGTTCCGGAAGCTTCTTTGGAAGCGGTAGAAATCTGTTCGCTGACATCTGCTGCCGCGAAGATCCATTCTGCGTTGGATACGCGGTAATCTTCGATAAATACGACTTTCAACTTTCCATTGATGCTCAGGTCATTATTTACCACATCTGCTACAGAGTTGATCAGTTTGATGATCTCTTTTGCACGGACATATCCTGCGGAAGCTTTTGCACCAAAGATAAATGTTCTCGGATAGAAGGACATCTCCGGATGTTCTTTGATCTGGTTGTACAGATACATTACATGCAGAATATTAAGAAGCTGTCTCTTATATTCATGAAGACGCTTAACCTGTACATCATAAATAGATCTCGGATCGATCTCTACTCCATTGTGTTCCAGAATATATTTTGCAAGACGTTCTTTGTTCTTGTATTTGATATCCATAAATTCTGCTCTTGCCTTCGGATCATCTGCAAGCGGTTTTAATTTTGACATCTGGGACAGATCTGTGATCCAGCCGTCTCCGATGTGGTCTGTTACCCAGTCTGCAAGCAGCGGGTTTCCATGAAGAAGGAATCTTCTCTGTGTGATACCATTGGTCTTGTTGTTGAATTTCTCCGGCATCATTTCGTAGAAATCTTTTAATTCCTGATGTTTCAGAATCTCTGTATGAAGTCTTGCAACACCATTTACGGAGTAGCCTGCAATAATAGCCATATGTGCCATTCTTACCTGATCGTCCATCAGGATAGCCATCTTACGGACTTTATCTTCATTGCCCGGATACATACGGCGAACCTGTTCTACAAAACGGCGATCAATTTCCTGTACAATCTGGTATACACGCGGAAGCAGTCTTGAAAACAGGTCGATCGGCCATTTTTCAAGTGCTTCTGACATGATAGTATGGTTGGTGTAAGCAACCGTCTTTGTTGTTACTTCCCATGCTTCATCCCATCCAAGACCTTCCTGGTCAATGAGCAGACGCATCAACTCTGCAACTGCTACAGTCGGGTGAGTATCGTTCATCTGGATCGTAACTTTTTCATACAGTTTGCGCACATCTTTGTGTTTCTTTTTATATTTATCAAGCATAACCTGAAGACTGGCAGATACAAAGAAATACTGCTGTTTCAGACGAAGCTCTTTTCCTGCATAGTGGTTGTCATTTGGATAAAGAACCTCTACGATCGTTTTTGCAAGGTTTTCCTGCTCGATCGCTTTATGGTATTCTCCTCTGTCAAATGCATCCAGTTTAAAGTCTGTGATTGCCTGTGCATCCCAGATACGCAGTGTATTGACTACGTGGTTGCCATATCCTACGATCGGCATATCATATGGAATAGCAAGTACGGATTCATAATTTTCCTGGATGAAATCTTCTTTCTTGGTCTGTTCATTATACTGTACACGAATGGTACCACCAAAACGGACTTCCTTTGCATACTCGTCACGACGGATTTCAAACGGATTGCCATCTTTGAGCCAGTTATCCGGTACTTCTACCTGATAGCCATCTTTGATCTTCTGTTTGAACATACCGTAGCGGTAACGGATTCCACAGCCGTAAGCTGCGTATCCAAGAGATGCAAGTGAATCCAGGAAGCAAGCTGCAAGACGTCCAAGACCACCATTACCAAGTGCTGCATCCGGCTCCTGATCTTCTACCACATTCAGATCAATGCCCATCTCATCAAGGGCTTCTTTTACTTCTTTATATGCAGTCATGTTGATCAGGTTGTTGCCAAGTGCACGTCCCATAAGAAATTCCATTGACATATAATATACGGTCTTTGGATCTTCTTTTTCGTATGTTTTCTGTGTCGCAAGCCAGTCATCTACGATTGCTTCTTTTACTGCATAAGATACTGCCTGGAAAATCTGCTGCGGAGTTGCTTCTTCAATCTCTTTACGATACAGTGTCCGCACATTTTCTTTCACATCATTTTTAAAAGTTTCTTTTTCAAATCTTTTACTGTACATGCTTATATTCCCTTCTCATTTTGCGCAGCTGCAGGGATTATTCTCCCTGCTTTTCTACACCCATATTTACAGCTTCACCGTTGATCTTCCAGTCTTTCACATAGCCTGCAGGTTCAGCCTTTTCAACTGCTACCGCAAGTGTCTCCTGTCCGATCTGCTCTGCATACTCTGCAAATACTTTTTCTGCTTTTTCGCTTCCGTCGTAAGTTACCTTGATCTTGTCCATAACTTCAAATCCGGCTTCCTTACGCATAGTCTGGATCTTACTGATGATCTCACGTACAAATCCTTCTGTCAGAAGTTCTTCTGTCAGGTTTGTATCCAGTACAACGGTGATACCATAGTCACTCTCAGATACATATCCTTCCATCTGTGCCATGTCGATCAGAAGGTCTTCTTTTGTAAGTTCAATTTCCTGTCCATTTACCTGAAGCTTCAGAACACCTGTCGCATTCAGTTCGTCCATAGCAGCATTTCCGTCCAGACTGCTGAGTTCATTTTTGATTCCACCTAACAGTTTACCATATTTTGGTCCAACTGTCTTTAATTGTGGTTTAAATGTATAAGAAGTAAATGCACGAACATCATCTGTAAGTTCGATTTCTTTTACATTCAGCTCATCTGTCACGATATCCTGATAGAACTCCGGCAGATCGGAAGCACCTTTTACGAACATCTTTCCGATTGGCTGACGGTTCTTGATGTTGGCTGTATTACGGCATGCACGTCCCATTACAACGATCTTCAGAACTTCATCCATGTTCTCTTCCAGAGTCTTATCGATATAAGCTTCATTTGCAACCGGATAATCACAAAGGTGGATACTTTCCGGAGCGGTTTCATCTACGCTTCTTACCAGGTTCTGATAAATTTCTTCGGTCATGAACGGGATCATCGGTGCTGCAACCTTTGATACCGTAACGAGTGCTGTATAAAGAGTCATGTAAGCATTGATCTTATCCTGTTCCATTCCTTTTGCCCAGAAACGTTCGCGGCTTCGTCTTACATACCAGTTACTCATATCATCTACGAAGTCCTGAAGTGCTCTTGCAGCTTCCGGAATCTGGTAATTTGCAAGATGATTATCTACTGTCTTGATCAGTGTATTCAGTTTTGATAAGAGCCATTTATCCATTACAGATAATTTGTCATATTCAAGTGCATATTTTGTTGCATCAAAATCATCAATATTAGCATACAATACGAAGAATGCATAGGTGTTCCAGAGTGTTCCCATGAACTTTCTCTGTCCTTCCATAACCGCTTTTCCATGGAAACGGTTCGGCAGCCACGGTGCACTGTTTACATAGAAATACCAGCGGATCGCATCTGCACCGTATGTCTCCAGAGCATCAAACGGATCAACCGCATTTCCTTTGGATTTACTCATCTTCTGACCATTTTCATCCTGTACATGTCCGAGAACGATTACGTTCTGGTATGGTGCTTTGTTGAAAATCAGGGTTGAAATTGCCAACAGAGAATAGAACCATCCTCTTGTCTGGTCAACGGCTTCAGAAATGAACTGAGCCGGGAACTGCTGTTCAAATACTTCTTTATTTTCAAATGGATAGTGATGCTGTGCAAACGGCATGGATCCGCTGTCGAACCAGCAGTCGATAACTTCCGGTACACGGTGCATCTGTTTTCCACACTTCGGACACTTGATTGTTACATCGTCAATATATGGACGGTGAAGCTCAATATCATCCGGGCAGTTGTCTGACATGGATTTCAGTTCTTCAATGCTTCCGATCGAGTGCTGGCATCCGCATTCGCATTCCCAGATATTCAGTGGAGTTCCCCAGTAACGGTTACGGCTGATCCCCCAGTCCTGGACATTTTCAAGCCAGTCACCAAAACGTCCTTTACCAATGCTTTCCGGGATCCAGTTGATAGTATTGTTATTTGCGATCAGGTCATCTTTAACTTCTGTCATCTTGATGAACCATGATTCTCTTGCATAGTAGATCAGTGGAGTATCACATCTCCAGCAGTGTGGATAACTGTGTTCAAACTTCGGAGCATCGAAGAGAAGTCCACGAGCATCCAGATCTTTAAGTACTTCCGGATCAGCCTTCTTTACAAAGAGTCCTGCAAATGGAGTTGTCTCACCCATATCACCTTTTTCGTCAACAAGCTGCACGAATGGAAGGTCATATTTGCGTCCTACTTTTGCATCGTCTTCACCAAATGCTGGTGCCAGATGAACAACACCAGTACCATCTGTCAGAGTTACATAATCATCACAGGTAACAAAGAATGCTTTCTTTTTCTGTTTTGCTGCACAGTCATATGCACACTGGTAAAGCGGTTCATATTCTTTGTATTCCAGATCTTTTCCTTTGTAAGTTTCCAGAACTTCGTATGCCGGTTTGTCTTCTTCTGCAAATTTCCCAAGAATGGTGTCAAGCAGAGCGCATGCCATATAATAAGTATATCCGTCTGCACATTTTACTTTTGCGTAATCTTCTTCCGGGTTTACGCAGAGTGCGATATTAGACGGAAGAGTCCAAGGTGTGGTTGTCCATGCAAGGATGTATGCATCTTCGTCTTTCACTTTGAAACGAACGATAGCAGAACGTTCTTTGACGTCCTTATATCCCTGTGCAACTTCCTGTGCTGAAAGTGGTGTTCCACAACGTGGGCAATACGGAACGATCTTAAATCCTTTGTAAAGGAGTCCCTTATCCCAGATTTTCTTCAGAGCCCACCATTCAGACTCGATAAAGTTATTATCATAAGTAACATATGGATTTTCCATATCTGCCCAGAAACCTACTGTAGAAGAGAAATCTTCCCACATTCCTTTGTATTTCCAGACACTTTCTTTACATTTATTGATAAATGGTTCTACACCATATTTTTCAATCTGATCTTTTCCGTCAAGGCCGAGCAGCTTTTCTACTTCCAGCTCTACCGGCAGTCCGTGAGTATCCCATCCTGCCTTACGCGGAACCATGTAGCCCTTCATTGTACGGTATCTCGGGATCATATCTTTGATTACACGGGTAAGAACGTGTCCGATATGCGGTTTTCCATTTGCTGTCGGAGGTCCATCGTAGAAAGTATAAGTTTCTCCTTCTTTACGGTTCTCCATACTTTTCTTGAAAATATCTTCTTCATTCCAGAATTTTTCAACTTCTTTTTCTCTGTCTACAAACTTCAGGTCTGTATCCACTTTTTTGTACTTAGCCATGATAAGCTCCTTTCTGAATCAATGACTTTGTATGCATTTTTTGGTATATAGAAAAATGTGCCCCGGCACGTAGTGCCCTTAATTTTGCAGGAAGTATTTGGAATTTCCTGCAAAATTAAAAAAGACTTTCACCCGTAAAAGGACGAAAGTCTGTACATCGTTAACCACCTGTTACTGCATACCAGCATATGAGTTTCCTGTAACGGGGGAAATAACCGTCAGAACTTACTCGCCAGATTGCTTTCAGTTACTGCAACTCGGAAGTGATGTTCAGATCTACCCTACTTGCACCGGTCTTCCACCATCTCCGGTTCGCTTTACCTTTCAAATAAACCTTACTGTCTTCGTCAATGTCTTTTGATCTTTTTTCACCATTTCTAGGTTATTATAATAAAGAACCCCTTGCTTCGTCAAGGGGTTCTGCGGGATTTCGTGATTCTTTCCTTATATTTGACTGACCAGACGTTAATCTTTGTCAACTTCTCTTCTGCGCTTTCTGTTTGTTTCCACTTTCTTCTTTCTCAAGTGTTTCAGAACAGCCCTCCATACAATAATAAGAATGAGTACTGCTGCAATCACACAGATTACAAGGATTACCTCTCGTGGTATTGTACTCTGAGCCTGCTTTTGTGTTTCACTGTCTGACTTATCGCCGGACACCTGTGCTTCATTTTCTGTGTTATCCTTCTGCAGATATTCATCACTTAATGTCACAGCTGCTTTTCCGACCGGGTTGCCCTGATAAGTATAAGTTACTGTTCCGGTGCTGCTGTTCGTGTCATCCTGCGTAATTTCGTAATCCAGGCTTTGGAAATTTACATTTTCCGGAAGTACAACATATGCATTCGGATCAATTTCTTTAAAATCTGCGGAGTCTTCATAATCCGCAATCGTATATTTTGCGAAATTATTAAATCCATACTCCAGTAAATTGACGGAGTCTGGGTATACATTTTTCCCATGTGTCTTCAAGACAACACTGATCAGCTCCAGATTATCATCTGCTGCACAAGATACCAACGTGTTGAGTGCTTCATCCGTATAACCGGTTTTTCCGGCTATTGTCTTTGGATAATAATAGTCGTTTCCCTCGTAAAACATCAGATCACTCTGCTGAAAGGTTCTCGCCTGATTTACCAGATTGGTTGCACCGATCGTATACTGCTGTGTCTGGGCAATCGTCTTGAATTCTTCATGATTTTCAAGCAGTTCCTGTGTAATAAGTGCCATATCACGTGCCGTCGTATAATGGTTCTGCGCATTCAGCCCATTCGGATTTTCAAAATCAGAACTTACTGCTCCCAGCTCTTTTGCGCGTTCATTCATCTTTGCAATAAAGCCATCATATCCTAAACCACCCACATTTTCAGCAATCGCATAAGCAACTTCATTTGCAGATGCCATCAGAAGTGCGTGAAGCGCATCATTTAAAGAAATTTCCTCCCCCGCGATCATTCCGATATAAGCATCCCCCTCTGCTACACAATCCACACTATTCTGTGTAATCGTGATCTTGTCATCAAGATTGCCGTTTTCCAATGCGACAAGTGCCGTTAAAATCTTTGTAATACTGGCAGGATAAGCCTTTCCGTCAATGTTTTTCGCATAAAGGATCGCACCGCTTTTTGCCTCCATGACAATTCCAGCCTCTCCGTAAGTAGCCGGTCCTTCCGGCCAGTTCTCCAGCTCATTGCTGGCAATCTTCATATCATATGCCTGCTGTGTTACTTCATCGATTTTCTGCTGCTGCAGGGCTTTAATTTCTTCTTGATTTTTTCCGGAAGTTTCTTCCTTTGTCAGATTATAATTGCTGACCGTTGTATCAATTGGTTCATTTGCTGACGTATCTTCTGCAAATGCGGTCATTCCAAGACTTCCAACCATCACTGCCACCAGCGATGCACTTAAAATTTTCTTCCATCTCCTCACGGATCTTCTCCTCCAAATTCTTTAATCTTATCCGATAAATCCCCGATATCTGTTCAGGCATGCGTAAATATCCTGTTTACGGATCTGTGCCATCGCTACAGAAACATAACTTCCTTTGCAAAGGGATGCCAGACCCTGCTTCTTAATCTGACTCCAGAGCTTTTCCACGCAAAGATCAACATCCTGTTCCTTCCGTTCCATTTCTTCCAGCAGATTCTTCAGGCAGTACGCTAATGCCGTTGTCTGTTCTGTATCCAGGATTTGTTCTACATATTTCAGATCCACATTTTCTCTTCCAATAGAAAATGAATCTTTACCAAACTGTTTTATCTTCACCTGATCTCTCTTCTTTTCCATTTTTCCGGCCTTTAAGCTTCTGTGATGATCTTTATCAAATAAGACATCTACATCAACCGGAACCTTTTTCTCTCCAGTCTCACTTTTTTCACCAATCACCGTTTTCACTTTTTTCGTGATATCGTACGTTCGGTAATTATCCATCTGCAACACATGATCAGCAATGTAAAAATAAGATCCAGAACTTCCGACCACCAGAATAATAGAAATTCCCTGCTTTTGATACAGGTTACCTGCCTGAAGAGTAAATGGTGTAATCGGTTCCTGTTCGCCGGATACGACAGCCTGCATCAGCTCATCCCTGACCATAAAGTTCGTCGCACAGGTGTCTTCATCGATCAAAAGACATTTTGCACCTGACTGTACCGCTTCTACCACATTTGCAGCCTGCGAAGTCGAACCACTGGCATCCTCTGTGAAAAAATTTACTGTATCTTTCTTATTCGGCAGATCATTGATAAACGGTGAAATATTGATATGGGATACACATCTTCCGTCCTCGGCCCGGATCTTCATCGCAGTATCCGAAGTAATCACGTATTCTCTTCCATCTCCGGCGACGTGATTGTAAATTCCCTGCTCGAGTGCCTTCAGAAGTGTTGATTTTCCATGATATCCTCCACCCACGATCAAAGTAATTCCTTCCGGGATTCCCATTCCTTTTATTTTACCCCGGTGTGGAAGTTCCATCTCTACTTCCATACTTTCCGGTGCTTCAAAAGCAATTGCACCTTTCATAGGCTTCTGTGATACACCGCTTTCTCTTGGCAGTATAGAACCATTTGCCACAAATGCAATAAGTCTCCGCTTTGTCAGTTCTCTTCTTATATAATGTTGATCTTCCGCAAGTTCTATACACTTTTTCACTTCCTGCTGATTCAGGTTCTTATAATATAAAGATCTGTCAGCTATTTCCGGAAGATACTCAAACAAAATCTTCCTCAGTTCAAATGCATTGATCGTCCGTCCATTTGCCGGAAATCCAACTTCAAACCGTACCAGAAGATCTCCATCCTTAATTTCAAATGCAGTCCTGTCCAGAACCTCCTGTCCACAGCGGCTTATCCCAATCAATCCACTTTTCCCGGAACCCTTTGCCTGGAAAATAAATTTGGAAACAGCTTTTCCGAATTGTCTTGTCAGATAATCCTGAAGCGCAATTCTTCTGTGTTCTTCTTTATAATATTCTTCTGGAAATCTCGCCTGGATTTTCTTCACCTGAATACTCAGCTTTGACGGAGAAGCAAATGGATCTCCTTGTACATGATCAATATTGAGCTGGTATCCCTGAAACTGATAGCTTCCTCTCAAATCTTTGTAAGCTGGATAGCTTCTTCGATTGATACTCATCAAATTTTTTTCTAATTCTGCTGCTGATTTCATATCCTGCTCCCTCTTATCAAATTCTATGATGTTGGGGTCAAGATGTCAAAAATCCTCTTGCAGGCAAGCTTGCATCGGCTTTCTGACCTTTTGACCCTGGTATCATTCTATTTTACTAGCAAAAATTTACTTGGTGCATATTAAATTTTCTATAAAACGAAAAAAGATGTAAACCCAATTTATACAGGATTTACATCTTCTAAATCATGAAGCATCGGGGATTCGAACCCCGGACAACTTGATTAAAAGTCAAGTGCTCTACCACCTGAG